>VFSW01007735.1_pt1 | contig 15547 bp, 16 predicted proteins | sample 5358111 | NCBI WGS metagenome assembly VFSW01 (sample SAMN11554181, study PRJNA540505) | mine drainage metagenome | isolation source: sediment from site ElyBrook_90M | place: USA: Ely Copper Mine, Vershire, VT | collected 2017
ATCCAGCACGGCGCCTTGAACCACGCGCACAAGCTTTCCTTGCGGACGCTGTATCTGATAGTGCAATCCGCGCAGCACGTTTTTCACGGAGCGGGAATGATTGTCCTGAACGAAGTCGGCATCTCGTCCAGTCAGGTCTATAAATTTCTTGCGGTTGAAGCTTTCATAAAAAAAACCGCGCTCATCTCCAAACACTTTGGGTTCGAGGATCAAGAGGTCGGGAATCGCCGTTTCTATCGCTTTCATTTATGGTCCCTCAGCACCTGCATCATATATGCGCCATACCCGCTCTTGATCAGCGGTTGGGCAAGCTTCTCGAGCTGTTCTGCATCGATGAATTTGTTCTTGAATGCGATCTCTTCAGGGCAGGCAATCTTCAGTCCCTGGCGCTGCTCGATGATCTGGATGAACTGGCTGGCTTCCAGCAGCGACTCATGCGTGCCGGTATCAAGCCAGGCAAAACCGCGTCCCATGGTCTCAACCGACAAGCGGCCCTGTTCGAGATAGTGCCGGTTGACATCGGTGATTTCCAACTCGCCGCGCTTTGACGGCTTGAGTTGCGCTGCGATATCCAGCACGTCGTTGTCGTAAAAATAAAGTCCGGTGACGGCAAAGTTCGATTTCGGCTTGAGCGGCTTCTCTTCGAGCGAGACCGCGCGCCCGGCCTTGTCGAATTCCACGACGCCATAGCGCTCCGGATCATGCACATGGTAGGCGAATACCGAGGCCCCCTCGGTGCGTTGGGCCGCATTCAGCAACTGTAGCTGAAAATCGTGGCCGTAGAAGATATTGTCTCCCAGCACCAGCGCCGAGGGATCTTTGCCAACGAAGCTGCGGCCGATGATGAAGGCCTGCGCCAGGCCATCGGGTGAGGGCTGAACGGCATATTGCAAATTCAGCCCCCATGCACTGCCGTTGCCCAGCAGCTGCTCGAAGCGCGGCGTGTCCTGCGGGGTGGAGATAATCAGTATATCCCGTATTCCCGCAAGCATCAGCGTGGACAGCGGATAATAGATCATCGGCTTGTCATACACAGGCAACAGCTGTTTGGAGACGGCAAGCGTGACCGGGTTGAGCCGGGTGCCAGAGCCGCCGGCCAGAATGATGCCTTTGCGTTTAGTCATGTTCTCTTTCCAGTATTTCGGTGAGCATTCTTTCCACGCCGTTCTGCCAGGGCGGCAAGTGCAAGTCGAAGGCGGTCTTGAGCTTTCCGGTATCCAGCCGCGAATTATGCGGGCGCATTGCAGGCGTCGGGAAGGCGCTGGTCGGCACCGGTTCTATCTTTTGGGCTTTCAGCGCAATGCCTTTTCGCCTTGCATGTTCGAGCACGAAGCTTGCATAGCCGTGCCAAGTGACTTCGCCGCCCGCTACCAGATGATACAGTCCGGATATGTCAGCATTGTGTCGGGCCATGCGTATCGCATGCGCGGTGACGTCGGCAAGCAAGTCCGCGCCTGTCGGTGCGCCTGTCTGATCGTCGATGACCTTGAGCTTTTCCCGCTCGCGGGCCAGGCGCAGCATGGTCTTGGCGAAATTCCCGCCGCGCGCGCCATACACCCAGCTGGTGCGAAAGATCAAGTGATTGCAATCCGATTGGGCGATCAGACGTTCGCCTTCCAGCTTGGTTCTTCCATAGACATTCAAGGGGCCGGTCGGATCGGATTCCAGCCAGGGTTTGTCGCCGCTGCCGTCGAATACATAGTCTGTCGAATAATGGATAAGCCAGGCATTCAGTTTTTTCGCTTCCTCAGCCAATACAGAAGGGGCCTCCGCATTGATGGTCAGGGCAAGCTCGGGCTCGCTCTCGGCACGATCCACTGCGGTGTGCGCCGCGGCATTGACGATGATGTCGGGTGCGACCTTGCGCACTGTTTCGGCAAGGCCTGTGTGATCGGTGAAATCGCCGCACAGGTTTTTGGAACTGGAATCGAGCGCGATCAGTTCTCCCAATGGAGAGAGGCTGCGCTGCAGTTCCCAGCCGACCTGGCCGTTCTTGCCGAACAGCAGGATCTTCATCAGGCGCGCCCCGCGTAATTCTTTTCGACCCAGTGCCGGTAGCTGCCGGACAGCACATTGTTCACCCAAGCCTGATTGTCCAGATACCAGATCACGGTCTTGCGTATGCCGGTCTCGAAAGTCTCGGCAGGCTTCCAGCCGAGTTCGCGCTCGATTTTGCGCGCATCGATTGCATAGCGCCTGTCGTGTCCTGGGCGGTCAGCGACAAAACTGATCTGTTCGCGATAGGACTTGCCATCGCTTCTCGGTTTCAGTTCATCGAGCAATGCGCATACGGTATGTACGATGTCGAGGTTGGCCTTCTCGTTCCATCCGCCGATGTTGTAAACCTCGCCGGGCTTGCCTTTTTCCAGCACGCAGCGTATCGCGCTGCAATGGTCCTTCACATACAGCCAGTCCCGTATCTGCTGTCCGTCGCCATACACGGGCAGATGCTTTTCGGCAAGCGCATTGACGATCATCAGCGGGATCAGCTTTTCCGGAAAGTGATAGGGGCCGTAATTGTTCGAACAGTTGGTGGTCAGCACCGGCAGGCCATAGGTGTGGTGATAGGCGCGCACCAGATGGTCGCTTGCTGCTTTGCTTGCGGAATAGGGACTGTTCGGCTCGTAGCGGTGGTTCTCGGTGAAGGCAGGCTCATCCTTGGATAGCGAGCCATACACTTCGTCGGTCGAGACATGCAGGAAGCGGAAGTTCGCCTTTTCATCTTCCGCGAGATTCGACCAATAAGCGCGCACGGCTTCGAGCAGATGAAAGGTGCCGACGATATTGGTTTGTATGAAGTCTTCGGGGCCGTGTATGGAGCGGTCGACATGCGATTCGGCCGCAAAATTCACCACCGCGCGCGGGCGATATTGCGACAGCAGTCTTGTTATCAGTGCGGTATCGCCGATGTCTCCCTCCACGAAGATATGGTGGGGATTGTTTTTTAATGTCGCAAGATTGTCCAGATTGCCCGCATAGGTCAGCTTGTCGAGATTGATTACGGTCTCATCGCTTTGCGTAAGCCAGTCCAGAACGAAATTCGAGCCGATGAAACCTGCGCTGCCAGTCGTTAAGATCATAAATTCGCCTAAAATTGAATATGGTTTTAGTCCTTGCCAAACAAATCCCGGCTGTAAATCTTGTTTCTAACGTCGCTCAAATCTTCGGTGATGCGGTTGGTGACGATGACATCGGCTTCCTTTTTTAATTGTACAAGATCATTCACGACCCTGGAACGATAAAACTCCGCTTCTTTCAGCGCCGGCTCATACACGATGACCTCGATGCCCTTGGCCTTGATGCGCTTCATGATCCCCTGGATGCTGCTTGAACGGAAATTGTCCGAGCCGCTTTTCATGACCAGCCGGTGTATGCCGACGATCCTGGGATTGCGCTTCAGGATGTCGAAGGCGATGAAGTCCTTGCGTGTCGTGTTCGATTCGACGATCGCATGCACGAGGTTCTGCGGCACATCCTGATAATTGGCGAGCAGCTGTTTGGTGTCCTTGGGCAGGCAGTAACCGCCGTATCCGAAGGAGGGGTTGTTGTAATGGTCGCCGATGCGCGGGTCCAGGCAGACCCCCTGTATGATCTGCCGGGTATCCAGCCCATGCGTTGCGGCATAGGTGTCCAGCTCGTTGAAATAGGCAACCCGCATCGCAAGATAGGTGTTGGCAAAGAGCTTGATCGCCTCGGCCTCGGTTGAATCGGTATACAGCACCGCGATGTCCTGCTTGATCGCGCCCTGCATGAGCAGGTTTGCAAACACTTCTGCGCGCTTGGATTGTTCTCCGACCACGATGCGGGAAGGATGGAGGTTGTCGTGCAAAGCTCGGCCTTCGCGCAGGAATTCGGGCGAGAAAATGAGATTGTCGCAGCCGAACTGCTTTCTGGCCTTGACCGTATAGCCCACAGGTATGGTGGACTTGATGATCATCACCGCCTTGGGATTGATGCTCTGCACATCCTGAATCACGGATTCGATCGATCGGGTATTGAAGTAATTGGTTTCCGGGTCGTAATCGGTGGGCGTGGCGATGATCACATAATCCGCACCGGCGTAAGCGTCCTGCTTGTCGAGTGTTGCGCGAAAATCGAGTTTCCTGTGTTTCAGGTAGTCCTCGATCTCTGCATCCTCGATCGGAGAATGCTTGCGGTTCAGCATCTCGACTTTTTCGGGCACGATGTCGATGGCGACGACTTCGTTGTGCTGGGAGAGCAGGACTGCATTGGAGAGGCCGACATAGCCGGTTCCGGCGATTGCGATTTTCATGTTTTGTGCTTCCAGTGTTTATGGATACGACGGTCAAACGCCGCAAGTCTAACGAGACTCATCGGCACCGTCAAAATTTGTCGCGCCATTCGCGCAACGCGGCAAATGCGGATTCCTCATCATCCGCCCTGTATCCCTTCTGCCTCAGGCTGTGAAGTATCGCAGGATCGGTGCAACGCAGGAAAGGATTGGTGGTCAATTCAATCCCTATCGTGAAGGGAACGGTGGACTGGTTGGCTGCGCGAAGCCGCGCAGTTTCCGCTATGCGCTCTGCAACCCGGAGATTGTCGGGGTCGCATACTTTGGCAAAGCTCAGATTGGATGCGGTGTACTCGTGCGCGCAGTAGGCCAGCGTTGAGGCGGGCAGGCTCGCAAAACGCTGCAATGAGCGGTGCAATTGAACAACACGCCCCTCGAAGTTTCTGCCGCATCCCGCGCCAAACAGCACATCGCCGCAGAACAGGATGCCCTCATCGGGTGAATAATAAGCGATGTGATCGTCGACATGACCCGGCACCTCCATGATCTCGAATGTCAGGCCGAACTCGTGCAGCCCGAGCTTTTCACCTTCTTTGAGATCGTGACTGATGTGCGGATTCTTCTCATGCTGACGCCCATACACCGGTACGTTGTATACTGCGCGCAGTTTTTCGATGCCGCCGACATGGTCGTTGTGACGATGCGTGCAGAGTATGCCGGAGAGCAAGAGGTCGTGGCGTAAAAGCCAGTCAAGCACGGGCGCCGCGTCTCCCGGATCGACCACGACCGCCTGTCCATTGTTGTGGATGGCCCAGATGTAATTGTCTTCGAAGGCTGGAATGGCGGTGATGTCGTACATGATTCTTAACGAACGGAAGTTATGTGAGTCCAGATTGTAAATCAACAGCAGCAAGTTTGAGCGAGTGGTTTTCCTCTGAACAGGGCTGCTATGTTCTCGAACGCGAACAAGTCTGGTTTGACAAGACGGTCAACGACATCTTCGGCTACAACGCGCTGCAGCTTGGCCTTTCTGAACACGATTTCATGCGCAATAGCCGGATTCCATTGCGTTTCACCGGCGCGGATCAGAATGGCGCCGCGGTGCGTCTGTGCGGTGACGAGTTGCCGATCGCGAGCGCCAGCCTGGATTTGCTGCTGCTGCCTCATGTGCTTGAGTTCGGCCAGCACCCCCATGCCATACTGCGTGAGGCCGAGCGCGTGCTGATGCCTGAGGGCAGTCTGTTGATCAGCGGATTCAATCCGCACAGCCTTTGGGGATTGCACCGCGCATTGGGTAGAAAAAAGGGTTATCCCTGGTGCGGCCATTTCATCGCGCTGTCGCGCATCAAGGACTGGCTTGCCCTCTTGGGTTTCGAGATGGCGGGAGGACGTTTTGCCGCGTATGCGCCCCCTTTTCACCAGAAGAAATGGCTGGAACGCTGTGATTTCATGGAAGCCGCGGGGGATCGCTGGTGGGCGGTAAGCGGCGGCGTGTATTTTGTGCATGCGATCAAACGCGTGCCGGGCATGCGGCTGATCAAGCCCAAGTGGAACAAAAAGCTGGTGAGCAAGCTGTTGCCGATTGCGCCCAAGCTGAACAACAAGCAGCCTCATTCAGGTTGCCTGTCCGATGAGTCAAACATGCGAGCGAAATGAAAGAAGAAATCGTAGAGATATATACCGACGGCGCCTGCAAGGGCAATCCCGGAGTGGGCGGCTGGGGCGCGTTGTTGCGCACTAAAGGCAAGGAGCGCGAACTGTTTGGGGGAGAAGCGCACACCACCAACAATCGCATGGAGCTGATGGGTGCGATCGCAGCCCTTGAGGCATTGACTCGGCATTGCCATGTCAGGCTGCATACGGATTCCAAATATGTGCATCAGGGCATCACTGCCTGGTTGCCTGGCTGGAAGAGGGCGGGCTGGAAGACCTCCGGCAAAAAGCCGGTCAAGAACGAGGATCTTTGGCGCAGACTGGATGCCTTGTCTTCTCAGCACCGGATCGAATGGGTATGGGTCAAGGGGCACTCTGGCCATGCCGGAAATGAGCAGGCAGATATGCTGGCAAACAAGGGCGTTGCGCTGATTTCCGGGCAGGCAGACAAGGAAGAGATCAATGCGTAAGATCGTGCTGGATACCGAAACGACCGGTTTAGACCCCAGGAAAGGCCACAGAATCATTGAAATAGCGGCCATCGAGCTCGAAGGCCGCAAAGTCTCCAAGAAGCATTTTCACCATTATCTGGATCCGGAGCGCGAAGTGGATGAGGAAGCCGCGCGCGTGCATGGCTTCACCTGGGACATGCTGCGCGGCAATGCCAAGTTTGCAGACATCGCGGCAAGTTTCCTGGAATTTGTCGAGGGGGCCGAGCTGCTCGCGCACAACGCGCCGTTTGACCTCAGCTTCATCAACAATGAGCTTCAGCTCATTGGACTGCCTCCGCTGCAAAATCCGGTGACGGATACGCTGAAATTGGCCAAGGAAATGCATCCCGGGAAAAAGAACGGGCTGGATGCGCTGTGCAGCCGCTATGAAATAGACAACACGCATCGCACGCTGCATGGCGCGTTGCTGGACACTGAGCTGCTGGCCGAAGTGTATCTTTCGATGACGCGCGGGCAGGAGAGCCTGTTGGACGAAGAGTCTCCGGCAGTTCATCAGTCGACAGGCGTAAGCGCCGATGCGGTGCGTGCCAAGCTTGGCGTTTTGCTGCCTGACGAGGCGGAGCTGGCAGCGCATACGCGACAAATCGCCGAGATCGACAAGGCCAGCCGCGGCGATTGCTTATGGAAACAACTGGAGAGTGCTGCATGAGCAAGATTTTAAGGCGCAGGATGGCGCAGTTTTTTGCGGTTGCAGTACTGCTGTATGCGGGCGAATGCACCTATATGTGGGCGACGCAGAAATCCCATGTATTCGAACCCACGCGGATCATGCAGACGACGCCGGATCGTCAGGGTGTCAAGTATGAAGAGGTGAGCATACCGTCAGGGCAAGGAGAGGAAAAGGGGGAGCTGGATGCCTGGTGGATACCTGCCGAGAATCGGAAAGATGCGCCGACCATCCTGTATTTGCATGGCAATGACAGGAACATCAGCGACAACCTGGAGCATACGCTGCGCTTGCACGGAATGTGCTATAACGTGCTGTTGCCCGATTACCGTGGCTATGGCAAGAGCAGCGGAGGCAAGCCCAGCGAAAGAAAGGTATATGAAGATGCCGAGGCAGCTTGGCAATATCTGGTCAAATGGCGGGGCATGGCACCCGGGGAAATCTTCATCTACGGGCATTCTTTGGGTGGGGCGATTGCGATCGATCTGGCTGTTCATCATCCCGAGGCGGCAGGACTGATTACCGAGAGCACCTTCATCTCGATGAAGGCGATGGGCGAGATCAATTACGGATACCTGCCGGTAGGCTTGCTGCTCAACCAGCGCTTCGAGTCGCTGAAGAAAATTTCCGCGCTGAAAATCCCATTGCTCATCATACACGGCACCTGGGACAAACGGGTGCCCGTTGCAATGGGCAAGCAGCTTTATGCTGCTGCACCGGAGCCCAAGAAATTGCTGCTGATCGAGGGTGGGGAGCACAGCAACAGCAGTTCGGTCGGCTGGATTGAATATCGCGATGCGCTTGCTGGTTTTGTCGATAAAAATATTAAAAAACAATGATAATCAATATTATAAATTACATTATGAATGTGATTTGTAGATTATTGCAACCCCTGCTTTACAGCAGCCAAGGACATGGAAAAACATGAAATCAGATGTCGTCATCATCGGTTCGGGTGCTGCAGGCCTGATGTGTGCGCTGCAGGCGGGTCTTCGCGGACGTTCGGTGGTATTGCTTGATCACGCCAAAAAACTTGCGGAAAAGATCCGTATTTCGGGCGGGGGGCGCTGCAACTTCACCAACATCCACACGAAGCCTGAGAATTTCATCTCTGAAAATCCGCATTTTTGCCGCTCTGCGCTGTCACGCTTCACACCGAATGACTTCATTGCGCTGCTCGATGCGCACGGCATCGGTTTCCACGAAAAGACGCTGGGCCAATTGTTCTGCGATGAGGGGTCGGAGGCGATCATCGCCTTGTTGCGCAACGAATGCGAATCGGCCGGGGTGAAGCGCTTCATGAGTTGTGAAGTTGAATCGATCAAACCGCTGGATACGGGCAAAAAATCCAGATTCCTGCTCGCCACCTCGCGCGGAGAGTTCGAATCGGCATCGCTGGTCATCGCCACAGGCGGCCTGTCCATCCCCAAGACCGGCGCGACTCCATACGGCTATCATGTCGCCGAGCAATTCGGCATCCCGATCACGAAGCTTAAGGCAGGGCTCGTGCCGCTGACTTTCCCGCCCGATGAATGGAAAGCCTATGCCGATCTGACCGGTATATCCTTTCCTGCGATCGTCACCGCAGGCAAGCATTCCTTCCGCGAAAACCTGCTAGTCACGCATCGCGGATTGAGCGGCCCGGCCATTTTGCAGGCCTCGTCCTATTGGCAGCCGGGCAGCTCCCTGCACATAGACTTGCTTCCCGATTGCGATATCGAGACATTGCTCGACGAACAAAAACAAAGCAGAAAGTTGCTTTCGAATTTTTTGGCCCAATGGCTGCCCAAGGGATTTTCCGAGGTCTGGTGCATTCATAACAAGCACTTTGAAAACAAGCCATTGAATCAGTATAGTGATAAACAGCGCAAAGCGTTTGTCGCAGCGTTGCATGGCTGGCGGGTCACTCCATCCGGCACCCAGGGCTATGCCAAGGCAGAGGTGACCTGCGGCGGCATAGACACGCGCGCGCTTTCATCCAAGACGATGGAGTGCAATGAGGTGACGGGGCTTTATTTCATCGGCGAAGTGGTGGATGTGACTGGATGGCTCGGCGGCTACAATTTCCAGTGGGCCTGGGCGTCCGGTTTTGCAGCAGGGCAGGCGGTGTGAGTCCGGTCACAGGTTCAAGGCGAGCCTGACGCGCTGTGCCAGGTTGTCAGAAAGGCAGTCGATTTCCACGTTTTCCGGCATGGAACGCAGCCAGGTCAACTGCCGCTTGGCGAGCTGCCTTGTCGCGACGATGCCTTTTTCCAGCAGTTGTTCCTTGTCGATTTCGCCTTCCAAATATTCCCATGTCTGGCGGTAGCCTACGCAGCGCATCGAAGGCAGATCGGGATGCAAGGCGTATTTCCTGCGCAGCACTTTCAGCTCATCGATCAGACCCTGCTCCAGCATCTGTTTGAAGCGCATCGCGATGCGCTGATGCAATGCGCTGCGCTCGCCAGGGATCAGCGCGATGGACAGCACGTCGAAGGGCAGACTGTGCTTCTTTTCCTGGTTCAGTAATTCCGACATCGGGCGTCCGGTGATGCGATAAATTTCCATCGCGCGACCTGTGCGCTGGGTGTCGTTGGGAGATAGCCTCTCTGCGGTGACCGGATCGACGGATGCAAGCATCTGATGAAGAAAGGGCGTGCCTTTCATCCTGATGATCCCGTCTAATTCTTTGCGGACTTCGGGATCGGCGACGGGCAGATCGCTCAAGCCTTCCTTCAGCGCCTTGAAATAAAGCATCGTGCCGCCCACCAGCAAGGGAATCCTGCCGCGGCTTGCGATCTCATCCATCAGGCGCAGTGCATCTTTGCGGAATGCGGCTGCAGAATAGGCTTCCGTAGGGTCGACGATGTCGATCAAATGATGCGGCGCCTTGGCAAGCGTCTCAGCATCAGGCTTGGCGGTGCCAATGTTCATGTCGCGGTATACGAGCGCTGAATCCACACTGATGATTTCAACCGGCAGCTTTTGTGCGAGTTCCACCGCAACGCTGGTCTTGCCGCTAGCCGTCGGCCCCATCAGGAAGATCGCGCGAGGCAAATTTTTCATGCCAGATCCTTTCCACGCGTTTCGTTCATCAACAGGATGGCCGTCAAACTGATCGCCGCGGCTGCGGAAATATAGCCGCCTACCCAGGCAAGTCCGCCCCTGAGCACCAGTTGTTGCGCGATATAGGGCGCGAGCGACGCACCGATGATGCCGCCCAGATTGTAGGCTGAACCTGCGCCCGTGTAGCGAACCGCGGTGGGAAAGAGCTCGGGAAGCAAAGCGCCCATGGGTGCAAAAGTCGCTCCCATCAGGAACAATTCCAATGAAAGGAACAGCGTGATCACAGCAGGTGAGCTGCTTTCCATCGCGGGCGCCATCAGGAATCCGGATAGCAGCGCAGAACTTGCTGCAGCGATCAGCACGGGACGCCGGCCATAATGATCGCTCGCCCAGGCTGACAACGGCGTTGCTGCCGCCATGAAAAATACCGCCACGCACAGCATCTCAAGAAATTGCGGGCGGGGGATATGCAGCGTCGCAATGCCATAGCTCAATGTAAACACCGTGGAAATATAGAACAGCGCATAGCATATGACCATCGCCAGTGCGCCCAGAATCAAGGGTTTCGCATGATGTGTGAACAGCAAAAGCAACGGCAGTTTTCCCGAATGATGCGCGGCTTCAGCGAATACGGGCGTCTCCGAAAGTTTCATGCGCACATAAAGGCCCACGATGACCAGTATAGAGCTTGCAAGAAATGGGATGCGCCAGCCCCAGGCACGAAATTGCGCCTCGTCAAGAAATTGCGACAGCAACAGGAAGCTGCCTACGGCGAGCAGAAAGCCGATGGGGGGGCCCAATTGCGGGAACATCCCATACCAGCCGCGCTTTTCATCGGGCGCATATTCGGCGGCCAGCAGTGCGGCACCTCCCCATTCACCGCCCAAGCCCATGCCCTGGCCTAAGCGCAAGAGGCAAAGCAGAACAGGCGCTGCCCAGCCTGCGCTTTCGTAGCCTGGCAGCGCGCCGATCAGCGCGGTGGAAGTGCCCATCAGCAAGAGCGATGCGACAAGAGTTACTTTGCGCCCGATTTTGTCGCCGAAGTGGCCGAACAGCAAGGCGCCGACGGGGCGCGCAACGAATGCGATGCCGAAGGTGAGGAAGGCGTTCAGCGATTGGGCGGTGGCATTGCTGCTTGGGAAAAACACCGGCCCGATCACCATCGCGACCGCCAGGCCATAGATGTAGAAATCGTAGAACTCGATGGCGGTGCCGATGAAGCTGGCAAAGGCGATACGGGTTACAGAACAGGAACCAGGATTGAGGGGGGCGGATTGTGCGCCTGCATTTAAATTCTGGTTCATGGTTTTTGTTATGGGCAGCCGTTTTGTCAGTTGATCTGCAGGGGTTTAATGGGAATGATGGATGTATAGTTGGTTCAATCCTCAATCCTGATTCCATATGCCTATTTTCCTCGCATGAACATCGCATCGAGTTCCTTGATCGTCACCTGAAACCAGGTCGGGCGGCCGTGGTTGCATTGGCCGGCGCGTTCTGTGCTTTCCATTTCGCGCAGGATCGCGTTCATCTCGGGTATGCTTAAAATCCTGTTGGCGCGCACGGCGGAATGGCATGCCATCGTCGCGAGCAGTTCATCGCGGCGTTCGGTGAGCGCGCGGCTTGCACCGTATTCGCGCAGCTCATGCAGGATTTCCCGCGCGGCGGTTTCGGCATCTGCCTGTTTGAGCAGCACGGGCATCGCGCGGACGGCGAGCGTGGTGGGCGAGAGAGGGGCGATGTCGAATCCCAGCCTTGCGAGTATTTCCCGTTCGGCCTCGACGGTTGCGATGTCCAGCGCCTCGGCGGAAAAGGTCACCGGGATCAGCAAGGGTTGCATGGCGATGCGCTCGGTATCCAGCGATGCCTTGAGCTTCTCGTAAACGATGCGTTCGTGCGCGGCATGCATGTCCACGACGATGAGGCCATGCTGGTTCTGCGCGAGGATATAGATTCCTAAGAGCTGCGCCAATGCGTAGCCGAGAGGGTGAGCGACCTTGGGGGCGGGGGATAAGGAATTCGCTTCAAAAGCCGACTCATTGGGGCCATCCGCTTGCGCCTTGGGTTCGCTATCCTTCCTGCCGAACATCGCGTCATAGAGCGCGAGCGGTTCCGCGTGCAGCGGCATGGGGCGCTGCCATGCATATGTGGTTTTTTCTTCAGTCGGAATGGCGGGCTGCTTTTCGGCAACCGGTGTGCTCAATGCATCCTGCAGCGCATGAAACACGAACTGATGCACGCCCTGGCTTTCGCGGAAACGCACCTCGCTCTTGGCAGGATGCACGTTCACGTCCACCTGTTCCGGCGGAAGTTCGAAAAACAGCACATAGGCGGGATGGCGCTGGTGGTGCAGGATGTCCTGGTAGGCCTGGCGCAGTGCATGGCTTGCCACCTTGTCGCGCACAAAGCGGCCGTTGACAAAAAAATATTGCGCATCGCGGCTGCTGCGCGAGTAGGCAGGCAGCGAGGCCAGTCCTTGCAGGCGCAGGTTCGCAACCTGCCGGTCGACAAAGACCGCATATTGCGCGAATTCATCCCCCAGCAATGCGTTGATGCGCGCTTTAAGCGATTGTGCGGGCATCTGCCAGATAGTGCGGCCATTGTGCTGCAGCGAAAACGCAGCATCCGGGCGCGAGAGCGCGATGCGCTTGAAGGCCTCCTCGCAATGGGCGAATTCGGTGGATTCGGATTTCAGGAATTTGCGTCTGGCGGGCGTATTGAAGTAAAGCTCCCTGATTTTGACGCGGGTGCCGGGTGAATGGCTGCACGGTGCAGATTCGCTGATTGCGCCATCCATTGCATCGACTTGCCAGCCATGCGCATCGTTTGCGGTGCGGCTGGAAAGCGCAAGCTGTGCGACAGCCGCCATGCTGGCCAGCGCCTCGCCGCGAAATCCCATGCTGGCAACGCCTTGCAGGTCGTCGAGCGTTGCGATCTTGCTGGTCGCATGGCGCATCAGTGCAAGAGGCAGTTCGTCCTTTTCGATGCCGCGCCCGTTGTCTTGCACATGCAGCAGCTTGATGCCTCCGCTCTCCAGTTGAACATCGATGTCGTTCGCACCCGCATCCAGGCTGTTCTCGAGCAATTCCTTCAGAGCGGCAGCAGGACGGTCGATGACTTCGCCAGCGGCGATCTGGTTGATCAGAAGTTCGGGTAATAGCCGGATGGATGAAGGCATGCAAGCAAAACTGGGTAGTGAAGGGGGCGATTATAGCGGAGCGCGCGCCCATTCTGAATATCTTCGCATGATGCTTGACTTGTCGGCCTGTATGGCGTCAGACTAGGCATGTAGTTGAGTGTATTGATCGTGTATATCCCAAAAACTTTGTTCAAGGAGAAATACCATGAAATTGCTCGCCCCTTTTTCCCTCGCTGCGCTGACTGTTTTTGCAGGCGCAGCTTATGCCGCTGACGGCTCCATCACCATCACTTCTCCCGCAAACGGCGCGACTCTGCAGGGCAATGCGCTGAACAAGCTGGACTTCAATGTCAAATTGAGTCCGAATGGAAATCATCTGCATATCTACGTCGACGACGGCAACCCCATCATCGATCGCGACATCGGGCACTGCCCTTGCAGCATAGACTTGCCGAAACTGGCTCCGGGCAAACATGTCATCGCTGTCAAGGAAGCAACCGTAAGCCATGCGCTGACGGGAGTGGAGAGCACCGTCACCGTGACCAGCCAGTAAAGTGCAGAACCTGATTTATGCGCTGATACAGGTCATCCATAATCTGGGTGCTGCCGCGATCATAGGTTTAGCCGCCACAGCACTCTGGCAGCCCGCATTGCGAACCAGGCTGGCTGCATGGATCGCGGCAGTCTGGGTACTGCAGGGGATGAGCGGATTGATGTTCGGCATCACCACCTATTCCTATGAAGGGCATCTTCCAGACATACACGGCATCGCCGTATATGCGTTGACCATCAAGATCATCAGCGTCATATCGAGCATCGTTTTGTCGCTCCTGCTTTATGCAAAGAAGGGATGGGATGCCGCGTTCCTGATCTGGCGCATCCTGTTCGTTCTGGGCATCGTGGCGCTGGCGGCGGCCGCTTTCTTGCGTTGGTTCTCCTGAGGATCTTTCCGCACTTTGTCATGTGTCATAGCGTGGTTATTGTCCGGCAGGCGGCGAGTGAGGTTATAATCGCCGCCGCAAAAAAATACAATAGACAATCCATTAGGAGAGATTCATGCGGATAGGCATTCCTGCAGAAACGCGAGCAGGCGAGACCCGTGTTGCGGCGACACCGGAAACGGTCAAGAAGATGATTGCCACAGGTCACGAAGTGTTGGTGCAAGCCGGCGCAGGTGCGCCTGCCCATTATCTGGATGCGGAATTTGAATCGGCAGGCGCCAAAATGGTCGATGCTGCCACGCTGTATCAGGGTGCGCAAATTGTGCTCAAGGTCAAGGCGCCGGCTGCCGATGAGCTTGCACTCATGTCTTCAGGTTGCGTGCTGATCGGCCTGCTCAATCCGTATCAGGAAGAACAGGTAGCCGCCTATGCCAAACAGGGCATCACCGCATTCTCGATGGAAAAGCTGCCGCGCACGTCGCGCGCCCAGGCGATGGACGTACTGTCTTCACAGGCCAATATCGCAGGCTACAAGGCTGTGATACTGGGCGCAAACCTGTACCAGCGCTTCATGCCGATGCTGATGACCGCGGCCGGCACCGTGAAGGCCGCGCGCGTGCTGATACTGGGCGTGGGGGTTGCAGGACTTCAGGCAATCGCGACCGCCAAGCGTCTTGGCGCAGTGGTCGAAGCATCGGATGTGCGCCCTGCGGCGAAAGAACAGGTCGAATCGCTGGGCGGAAAATTCATCGATGTGCCTTTCGAAACCGACGAAGAGCGCGAGATCGCAAAGGGGGTGGGCGGATATGCAAGGCCGATGCCGTTATCCTGGATGCAGCGCCAGGCAGCGCTGGTTGCCGAGCGCGCAAAACTTGCAGACATCGTGATCACGACCGCGCTGATACCGGGGCGCGCAGCCCCGATTCTGCTGCATGAGGACACCGTCAAACTGATGAAGCCCGGTTCTGTCGTGGTCGACATGGCGGTCGAGGCGGGCGGAAACTGTCCGTTGTCCGAAGCGGGCAAGACTGTTAGCAAACATGGCGTGACCATCGTGGGCGAGACCAACTTGCCTGCTCTGGTCGCAACCGATGCCAGTGCGCTTTATGCGCGCAACCTCTTGAACTTCATCAATCTGCTGTGCGACAAGACAGGTGCGATAAATATCAACCTGGAAGACGACATCATCGCCGCCACCTTGCTGTGCCGCGACGGATCGCCCGCATAAGTCCAAACAAACAGGAGCAAGAATCATGACTGGTACCGTAGACCCCTTTGTATTGAATCTGACCGTGTTCGTGCTGGCGATATTCATAGGCTATCACGTGGTCTGGAATGTCA
>VFSW01007736.1_pt1 | contig 15545 bp, 17 predicted proteins | sample 5358111 | NCBI WGS metagenome assembly VFSW01 (sample SAMN11554181, study PRJNA540505) | mine drainage metagenome | isolation source: sediment from site ElyBrook_90M | place: USA: Ely Copper Mine, Vershire, VT | collected 2017
TCGGAAAAACTGACCGCGGAAGTCGACGCATGGGCTGAAGCCCATGGCATGGCCCGATCCGACGCCATCTGTCAGCCGATCGAACTTGGGCTGAGTTCCAAGCCCGCGGACTTTTGCCTGGCCGCCGCTCCGGGCAAGCCTGTTGAACTTGAGGATTTGGCCGCAAGACAAATCAGCCAATTGCTCGATCCCACCCTTCCTGCTGCCGAACGCGAACGCCGCATCCGCCGGCTTGTCGAAGGGCCCCCTGAATTCTCGGCCGAGCGTAGAGACCTGCCGAAGCCGAAAAAATAGGCGGAAGGCGCTCGCCAGTTCCGTACGCGTCAGGCCGCAGTCCGCTCCGCCACAGCTTCATAAATGTCTTCCTCCTGCGCCGTGTGCATGCGCACCAATGTCTCGATCGCCTCAATGATCCGTTGAGCGTCGCGAAGCAAGTAGCGATCGACCTTCTCCGTCGGCAGGTCCTCGACCACGCGAGCAAGCAGGCGGGCGAGATGCAGGATCTCGCGGTGCGCCCGGCTCATGGCGGAAAGGCTGTGGGTCTCGCGCAATATCCCGGCAAGCCGCGGATAGACGCTGCCCTCATCGTCGCGTTCATGCGCGACCACCTGCTCCTGCACCAGGTGGTTGGCCTCCAGGATCAGCGCGGCACCACTTTCAGGGCTGGCGTCGTCGAGCGCGTCGGCGATCGACCGCAGCCGGTCGAGACCGCCGATCAGCGCCAGATGGTTGCGAAGCAATTCGTGTCCGTCCTCTGCCGTCATGCGCCTGCCGCGATAGCCAAAGCCGGGCGACAGCGCGCGCAAGGCATTGAGGATCACGGCAACGTCGATCACCTCCTGGGCAAGGGCCGCCGGCACCGGCAATAGCCAGCCGAAGGCCGCCGCCAGCATCGCCAGCATCGAAAGGCCCATGCCCGCGACGATGCTCTCGACCGCGATCCGCCGGGCGCGCTGGGCAATCACGATCGCTTCCCCGACGCGGTCGAGGCGATCGGCGAGGATCACCACATCGGCGGCCTCCGACGAAGCGCTGGCGCCGCGGGCGCCAAGCGCGATCCCGACATCCGCGGAGGCCAGCGCCGGCGCATCGTTGATACCATCGCCGACCATAATGGTCGGATGCAGGCGCCGCTCGGAGAGCACGGCATCGACCTTGTCGGAAGGCACCCGGTCGGCCAGCACTGCATCGAGATCGAGCGCCGCGCCGATCGCGTGCGCGGCGGCGGCGCGGTCGCCGGTGACCATGACCATGCGGGCAACGCCGGCCTCACGCAGCAACCGGATCGCTCGCGGTGTATCGGAACGAAGCTCGTCAGCAAGCAGCAAGGCGCCGATCGGCCGCTGTTCGACCGAGACGAAGACGACGAGCGCCGAACGCCAGGAAGCGCGCCGGATCGCCCGCGAGGCCCATTCGCTCACGCCTGCGCTGCCAAAAATCATGTCGCGGGACCCCGCGGCTACGTGCCGTCCCTCGATCACGCCATGCAACCCCGAGCCCATGGATTCCCGTACCTGCTCGGGCAACTTGAGGGCGAGCCCTCGTTCGGCCGCGGCCTGGACGATGGCGCCCGCGAGGACATGGTGCGACGCCTGCTCGAGCGAGGCGCCAAGCATCAGCACCTCGTCAGCCGATTCTTCCGGCGCCACCTCGACAGAAAGCAGCCGCGCACCGCCGACCGTCAGCGTTCCGGTCTTGTCGAATAGCACGGTATGGGCACGCGCCAGCGCTTCCAGCGGGCCACCGCCCTTGACCAGGATGCCACGCCGGGCCGCCTGGGCTACGCCGGCGATGAAGGCCACCGGGGCTGCCAGAATCAAGGGACAAGGCGTCGCCGCGACCAGGACGGCGAGGCTGCGAATCAGATCGCCCGACATCAGCCACGCGACAAGGGCGAGCGCGAGCGTCACCGGCAGGAAGATCAGCGCGTAGCGATCGGCCAGCCGCACAAACGGCGCTTTCGCGGTCTGCGCTGCGGTTACCATCCGCACGATGCCGGCATAGGTACTTTCGCCGGCAGCGGCGGACACCGTGAGTTCGAAGCTCTCACCGACATTCAGCGAGCCGGAGAGAATGGCCGCCCCACGCGCTTTGACCACCGGGATCGGCTCGCCCGTCAAGGCCGATTCGTCGACGGTGGCCGCATGCGAGATGACCACGCCATCGACCGGAATGATCTCGCCGGCCCTCACCAAAAGCCGGTCGCCGACGGCGACGTCGGATATCGGCACCTCCTCGATTTGGTGGTCGATACGGCGATGCGCGTCGCGCGGCGCGCGATCGACCAGCGCGCGCAGGTCGCGCTCGGCGCGGGCAACCGCGATATCCTCAAGCACGTTGCCACCGGAATACATCAGCGCAACCACGGCGCCCGCCAGCGGCTGGCCGAGCGCCAGCGCCGCGCTCATCGAGACCAATGCGATCGCATCGACGCCGAATCGGCCAGCCAGAAGATCCCGTATGATCGAAACGGCAAGCGCCGCCACGACCGGCAGGGTCGCCAGCGTCCAGAACAGATCGGCGAGATCCGGATGACGAGCCAGGTGGGCGGCCATGCCGGCCGCCAGCCCCGTAACCGCGATCGCGACCAGTGCCCACCGCAGGGCGCGCTCAAATGACATCGACTCATTCCGTGCCCATTCAGCCCGCACGTTTTTCGCCGAAAATGCGCGGACCGCGCTTGAGGGAAATCAATCGCGGCGCAAAATGCTCTGCTGCCAAGGGACTGGATCAGGTCAAGCCGTGTTGCCGGCGTCGATGGTGAGAATGGCGCCGGTGATGTTGCGGCCCCCGTCCCCCAACAGATATTCGACCATGCGGGCCACGTCGTCGGTCTCGGGCAACCGGCGCAAGGCGCTGCGGCCGGCGATGCGCTTGCGTTGATCTTCCGAAAGGCTATGCGTCAATTCGGTATCCACAAAGCCGGGCGCGATCGCGTTCACGGTGATCCCGAGCTTGCCGACCTCGCGCGCCAGCGAGCGGGTAAAGCCTGTCGCGGCGGCCTTGGTCGCGCCGTAGACCGACAGGCCGTTATAGCCCGTGGAAGCGATGATCGAGGACATGTTGATGATGCGGCCGGCGCCGTCGGCCATCATGTGCCGCACCACATATTTGGTGAGAATGACGGGAGAGAGGACGTTGAGGCGCAACAGTGCCTCGATCTCGCTGTTGTGCATGGTCGCCAGCAGCCCCTCGGTGCCGATGCCGGCGTTGTTGACGAGGCCGTAGATCGCGCCGAATTCGTCGCGCAAGGCCTTGACGAAGGCCGGAATGGCGTCGGTCTCGCTGAGATCGAACGACCTGAAGTGAAGGCCGCCGGTCCCCCGTTCCACGACGGCGCGGATCGTCTCGCGCAGCTCGTCGCTCTCGCCCCGTGCCACCGCAATCACGTTGTAGCCGGCGCCGGCAATTCTTCGCGCGATCGCAAGGCCAATTCCACGGCTTCCGCCGGTCACCAGAACGTTATGCATCGTGTCTGGCCAGCTTTCCGGCCGTCGTGATGTCGAGCGCCTCAACGAATTTGATCATGGCAGGTACCTTGTGAGGCGCCAGGCGGGCCCGGCAATCGGCGAGAATCTTGTCACGGATTTCGTCGCAGCGGCTTGCGTCGTAGCTGTCGGCCAGAAGGACATCGGCGACCACGATCGCGCCCGTAATCGGGCTGCGGCGCGATCTGGCGCGGGACATGCGTACCTCGGCGTGCCTATTTATCACCGCTTCGATTTCCTCGGGATGAACCTTCAACCCGCCGATATTGATGATACCGCCGCGCCGGCCGACGAAGTGGTACCTGTCCCCGCGCAGCTCGACCATGTCGCCGGTGTCGACGAAGCCGTCACTGTCGGTCAGGGCGGTCGCTTGCCGGCCGACATAGGCATGCGCGGCCCGCCCCGATCGAATGCGCAGCGATCCGTCCACGACCTTCATTTCGACGCCGTCGCGGCTCTCGCCGATCATGGCGGCGGGAAAGCCCTCGAGGCCATCATTCACGGCAAAGCCGACGCCGGCTTCGGTCGATGCATAAGCGTGACCGATCGAGGCCGCGGGAAACGCGCGGCGCAGGCCATCCAGCACGGCCTGGTCGGCGATCTCGCCCGACAGCCGAACGTAGCGCGGTGAAAAGCCGGAAGCCGCGCCGCTCATCAGAAGCTTGCGCCAGTGCGACGGCGTGCCCGATATGTGCGTGACGGCCTTGTCCCGCAGGCGCGCCACATAATCGGCGATCGGCTCGCCTGGCTCCGACAGCACCATCGAACCGCCGCCAACGACGGCGCGCAGGAATATCTGAAGGCCGCCGTAACGCCTGATGTCATAGAAGGTCGCCCACATCGGCGGAGCGCCACGGGCCGGATCGTCTGCGGCAATCGCGCCGGTCAGTCCCGCCAGGCTGTGGTTGACGATCTTCGGAACGCCTGAAGTGCCCGAAGTCAGCATCAACCATTCGGTCGGCCGCTCGGTCTTTGCCCGCGCGGCCGTGCGCACGGGCCCGCGGGCCGCCACCAGATACACGCCGGCGTCGCTCCAGCGTGCCGGTTGGTCGGTAACGATGGCATCGACTTCCGCTTCTTCGATCAGGGTTTTGACGTGATCGGCCATGAGATCGGGTGGACACAGCAGCATGCGCCGGGCCACGCCATCGATCTCGATCATCACGAGGGCGGATATCAATTGATCCGCAACTGCAAGCAACACCGAGCGCTCCGAGAGCTGGCGCTGGCGGCCCACGAGGCAGGTTTCATCAACGATATTGGTCAGCGAAACAACTTGCCGCGCGTCCGAAAGGGTGCGGCCCTTCAGGTCCGGATCAAGATAGTCACGCAGCGCAAAGACTTCACGCGGGGACATTTTCATAGGCCCTGACGAAGTCGCCTATCGTAAGAGGAAAGCTTGCATCCTCCGAAATGGTAAACGGATCGATGCCCAGATCATCTTCAAGCCGCGCAACCAGGATGGCGAAAGCAAGCGAATCGAAGCCCGTCTCGTGAAGAGACAGATCATCATCAAGCGGCGGCAGGCTGACCTGCTGCTCGACTGCGACCTGCTGGATCGCCGAAATAATCCTTAACCTTACCGACATGGATTGGTTCGCCTTCTCATTAAATTATCAAAGGCCATGATAGAGCGCAAATGTGAAATGATACCCACTTTCAGTGATCTTTTGCCACCGTTGGTAAACACCATGCTCGACGTCAAGCCGCGTATTCGCGAGATACGGGAAAGCGACCTTGACGCGATCGGCGATTTGCTGACGAGGGGTTTCGTGCACCGCAGCCGCGAATATTGGATGGTCGGCCTCCGCCGTCAAGGCACCCGGTCCCTGCCGCCAGGCGCGCCACGCTACGGCTACCTGCTGGAGCATCGAGGCGTGCCGGTCGGCTGCCTGCTGCTGATTTATTCGAGCAGGATCATCGACGCCGAATCCGCGACCTGCTGCAATGTTTCAAGCTGGTATGTCGATCCGGCATTCCGCAACTATGCGGCGCTGTTTGCGTCGATGACACAGAAGCGCAAGGACGTCACCTATTTCAACGTCACGCCGGCGATTGCGACCTGGCCGATCCTCGAGGCGCAGGGCTTCGTCGCCTATTGCCGCGGTCTCTATTTCTCCCTTCCTGCCCTGTCCCGAGGCGGCCGCGGCATGACGGTCGAAGCCGTTACCCCGGAGACGGCCGGGATCGCGGGCCTGCCGGATGCGGAGCTGGCGATGCTCAAGCGCCATGCGGAATATGGCTGCCTCAGTCTGGTATGCCGCACCGCCGATGCTGTCCTTCCTTTCATTTTTTTCTCGCTGCGAAAACGCCGCGGAATAATTCCCCTGCCGGTGATGCAGCTCGGTCATTGCCGCAGCATCGCCGACTACGTCAAGTGCGCCGGCACGATCGGCCGCTACCTGCTGCTGCGGGGCAAGCCGATTATCGTCGTTGACGCGAATGGCGCGGTGGCGGGCTTGCCCGGCATCTACAGCGAGGCGCGTGGCCGCAAGTATTTCAAGGGCCCGCACCAGCCCCGGCTCGGCGATCTCGCCGACACCGAACTCGCCATTTACGGCATGTAAGCAGGAGCCGGCTCGCCGAGCGAAGCCCTATAGCCGAATAGAGCCTTCCGATATCCGCGCATAAGACGCCGCATCGATCGGAAGGAAAGCGCCGGATTTCGGATCCCTGAAGAACAGCGGGTCCGCGACGCGGTGTGGATCGAACCCGGCGCGGATCAGGTCCTGCTTCTTCAGCTTGAAGGTTTCGGTGCTATCCAACGTCGCGCAAATACGGACGAAGGCCGGGCAGGCATAGGCAGGCAGCCGGCGCGCGAGATGATCCTTGAATTCGACGAGATCAAAGCGGTCGTCGGTCACGATCGCAACCATTCCCGCGCGGCCATCGGCGCCTTGAACCTCTACGCCGTAAGTGGTCGCCTCGACGACGCCCGGGCAATCCAGGACGGCTTCATTCACCTCGGACGTTGCAACATTCTCTCCCTTCCAGCGGAAGGTATCCCCGATCCGGTCGACGAAATGAAAATAGCCGCTTTCGTCGAGCATCATCAGATCGCCGGTCCGAAACCACGCATCGCCCTTCGCGAGCACGTCGCGCAGCACTTTCCTTTCGGTCTCGGCAGTGTTGGTGTATCCCTCGAAGCGGCCTCCCCCGTCATCGGCCGTTCCGATCCGCCCGACGGCCTCGCCGACCTCGCCGCGGGCGCAGGGGACACATAGACCGTCCGCGTCCCGAACGGGCGCGCCGGCGTCCATATCGACGCGAACGATCGCCGCCGGGAAGCGATGCGCCAGCAACGGCGGAATTCGACCGATCGCGCCGGGCTTGCCCTCCACATTATAGAGCGAGAAATTGCCCTCGGTCGCCGCGTAAAACTCCAGTATTTGTGGAATCGAGAAGCGCTGCTGGAAGGCTTGCCAGATATCGCCGCGCAAACCGTTGCCGCAGGCGAGCCGAAGCCGATGCCGGTTCTCGAATTCAGACAGCGGCGCCTTCAGAAGATACCGGCAGAGTTCCCCGATATATTGGAACAAGGTGCAATCCCAGCGGACGATATCGCGCCAGAAAGAGCCGGCGGAGAATTTTTCCGACAGTACCACCGACGCACCCGCGCTCAGCATGCTGCATGGCGCGACGACGCCGCCGACGCTGTGAAACAGCGGCAGGCAATCGAACAACCGGTCCTCGGGCGAGGCGTCCGTCAATCCCGCAAACCAGCCGCCCCAATTCAGAATACGCCGGTGACTGATGTTGGCGGCCTTTGGCAAGCCGGTCGTTCCAGACGTATAGATCAACAGCGCCCGATCGTTGATGGTGACCCCACCTCGCTCGGTTGGCGTCAGCGGGCTTCCATCCAGCCGATCCAGAACTGCCTCGATACCGGGTCCGTCCGCGCCGCCACCGCACAGCCAGATTTTCGGAACCCGCTTCAAATGCGACCCGACCTTCTCAAACACCGCGGCGAGCTCATGTCCCACAATGATGTGGTCCGCGGCCGCGACGTTGATGCAGTGAGAGAGCGACGGCCCGACCAGCCTGGTATTGATGAGCGCCACGACGCCGCCGACCCTGGAGATACCGAGCCAGGCGGCGACGTAATCCGGACGACCCGGCATGAAGAGGCAAACCGTATCGCCGGCGCCGATGCCCACCGACAATGCCCAGCGTGCGTAGCGGTTTATCCGGTCGGCCAGGGCCCGGTAGCTGAACGTCTCAACCTCCGAAACCAGCGCCGGCCGGTCCGGTTGTCGTTCCGACCAATCCTCGACGACGTCAGCAAACAAGCGCCGAGGGTTGGCCTCTATGCGCGAGGTGAGCTCAATGGCCTTCAGCCAGCTCTTGGCGGCAGACGGCTTGCCGCGCCGCCGCGGACTGCCTGTCGGTTGCTCAATGCTGCCTGCGTTCATGGTCGAATACTTGTTGATTGAACGCCATGTATAGCCGCAGCGGCCTGACCATGGGTTAATCGGCACGGCTAAGGCCGCATGGCGATGGTCTCGCAAACCACCGGGGGATGGCGCGCCTTACCTTCGCACACTCCTCGGTTAGCACAGAAATGGGTAAAACCCGTCCGCTTGATTGCGGACGGGTTGGTAGAAGTTTTACCGCTGAGAACGGAGGGAGTACGACCGCCAAATGCCTTGAAGTAATCGCTAGCTGAAAGCCGTCGAATTATTTCAGCGACGTGTTTATGGATGAGAATTTTGTGTTGAGGTTGGAGCCAAGGCCATTGACCACGGCGATGATCGCGAGGCTGATGCCCGCAGCAATCAGGCCATATTCGATCGCGGTAGCCGCAGACTCATCGCCCCAAAACCTTGCGAAAGTATTCTTCACAGTACCTCCTGGTAAATCACGCCCGATGCTTCGGGATCTTCGCGCGGGACTGTGGGGTTAAGAAATTAAAATCGAGCGAATGAGCGTCATGAATGATTAATTAAAGGAACGCTGGCGTCGCGGCGCCTCTCTCAATCACGCGTCAAGCCTGATTATCGACGGCCCCCAGCCTTCGGTGCCGGCGTAGTCCGAGATCGCATGTCGCGGCCGCGGCTGGCGCTGGATATTAGTTGGCGTGAACAACCAGCTTTTCTTCCGCGAAGAACTGGAGCGCGCCATAGCCTTCCATGTCGACGGCATAACGAAAGTTGCCGTCCGTGGTCGGAAATACCGCAATGACGACGCCGCCTTCATGGTCGTCGGCCGCTTTTTCGACTCTCTCACCGATGGAAAATTTGGACATCGCGAACTCCTTCCGGAATCGTCGATGCGATTATCCCCACAAATTGGTTAACGGATCTTAAGCAAAGGCGGCGCGGGATCAGGGGCGCCCATTTCAGCGGCAGAGCAGGGAGCCAAAACTGCACCTTAGGTAGTCATAAACCCTTATGGACGCGCATGAATTTTACCACGATGATGGCAACCTCGCGCCATGCAAAATCAACCGATTCCCTGCAATGTCTGCTGATCCCATCCGTGAGAGGCCGCGATGATCGACAGGCGGGCATTGCTTCATTCGGCGGTGCGCGCCGGGCTCGTGTGGCTCGGCGCCGAATCGATGGCGGCGGCGCAAACTTACTCCTACCCATCCCACCCCGTGCGATGGGTGGTTCCCTACACTGCGGGCGGCGCCACCGACATACTTTCCCGCTTGATCTGCCAACGCCTGGCGGATCGGCTTGGCCAGCCCTTCATCGTTGAAAACAAGCCGGGCGCCGGCAGCAATATCGGGACCCAGGCCGTCATCAGTTCGCCGCCGGACGGATATACCTTGCTGCTGACGAGCACCGCCAACGCCATCAACGCCTCGTTCGATCCCTCCCTGCCCTATGACTTCGCGAAGGGTATCGTGCCGGTCGCGGGCCTCGCCCGCATTCCGCTGGTGCTGGTGGTCAACAACAACCTTCCGGTCCAAAGCGTCGCGGATTTCATCGCCTACGCCAGGGCCAATCCGGGCAAACTCAGCATCGCCTCCTCGGGTGTCGGCACCTCGCTTCATCTTTCCGGCGAGCTGTTCAAGGCGATGGCCGGGATCCAATTCGTTCACGTGCCCTATCGCGGGTCGGCTCCCGGCCTCGCCGACGTGATGGCCGGCCAGATCCAGGGCATGTTCGATAACGTTACGTCCTCGTTCGAGCTGGTGCGGTCGGCAAAACTGCGGGCGCTCGGCGTGACGACAAAGGAACGATCCGAAACGATGCCGGAGGTGCCGCCGATCGGAGACACCCTGATCGGGTTCGAAACCAGCTCATTTTACGGCGTCGGTGCCCCGCACGGTACACCGCCGGAAATCGTCGATCTTCTGAACCGGGAAATCAACGCCGCCCTGGCCGATCCCGTCATCAAACAGCGGCTCGGCGAGCTTGGCGCCGTTCCCATTACGGGCAACGCCGGCCAGTTCGGCGCCATGCTCGCCGCCGAAACCGAGCGCTGGCGCAGGGTTGTCGAACTAGCGGGGCAAAAGAAGGAGTGAGGCCAGGGACGGATCGTTGCCGGGTCGTCGCGTGATCCCCGGACAGACCCACTACGCTGCTTGATCTTTGTCAACAATCCGCCCGGTTGGCTTGATATTCAGATGGCATGATCAAGCGCAGCGACCCATGGCATACTCGCTCGACCTTCAGCAGGTCGGCGCACGTCCTGGAAAGGACCGGGCTCGCCTTGACCGGAGCCTCATGCGGGCTGTTCGTTGCCGCGCACGTCGGACGGGCCGACATCGACCTGATCGGTTCAGCCGCTGCAGTGTTCGCCATGATGCTCTACGGAGCCGCCGGCTTCTATCTCGGAATCGATCTGCCCCAAGCCCCTCCCGATCACCGCATGCACCTGCCGCTGCGGCACGGACTGGGCAGCAGGGCGGATATCGTGGAGCTGCTAAGTGCGGCCGGTACTTTTCTCGCCGCAGTGGCGGCAGTGGTATCGGTCTCCAGCATCATTCTGGACGAAACTCCGCACGCGAGCAGCGCTCTCCTGATCTGGCTGAGCTGGGTGATCGGCGCCACCATGCAGATCGTCGCCGGCGTCATCGCGCGAATAAAGGCCGAGGCTTCCACCACATCATAGGCAATCCCGGGCGCATCGAACCGAGCCCCGTTGGGCCTGCGGGATACGCGTTCCGCTTGCGACTCTTGCGAACGTAATGCTGCAAAGTACGGATTTTTCGGAACTTGATCCAAAGCAAAGTCTCAGGCTGCATCTCATGGTTTATTTTTGAGAAATAAACGATCTGCGTCACAAGGAGTGAGGCATGACAAACGTTTCGATCAAAGTTCTTCTCATGATCATGCTGTTGGCTGGTCTCCGAACGGCGATTTTCGTGACCGGAACGCGCAAATTCCAGTCAATGTCGGGATATCGGGTGCTTTTCGACTGGATGATGGCGCTGGTTTGGTCGGCGATGGCGTTACCGGATCGCGCGTTGCAGCCGATCGTCATAACGCGCGAATCCGCCAAACGTCGACCTTTGCACTGAACAAGCATCCGAACGATTGGTGCTGCGGCGCAGCGGCGCCTGCTTGACGCGGTCGAACCGATTTTCCTCCATCGTTTCCGTGGTTGACCCTGATCAAGCCTCGAATGCCTTTTCTGGCTAGCCTAACCACGCATTTTCGAACGAGGGCATGGAGGCCATCGATGCGTGCGCACCAGATCATGACCCCGCAAGTGATTACGGTCGGCGCCGACACAACCATCGTCAAGGCTGTCAAGATGATGTTGCGGCACCACATCAGCGGGCTGCCCGTGGTCGACGCCGCCGGCAGGCTGATCGGCATCGTTTCGGAAGGTGACTTCATCCGCCGTGCGGAGACCGGGACACAGCATAAGCGCGGGCGGTGGCTGACGTTCCTCGCCGGCGCAGACCGTGTCGCGGCCGAGTTTGCCCATGAACACGGCCGCAAGGTCGGCGAGATCATGACGCCTAATCCCCTCACCGTGGCCGAGGGTGCGCCCCTCGATCAGGTCGTGCAGATCATGGAATCCAACAACGTCAAACGGCTTCCGGTCATGCGCGGAGACCGAATGGTCGGGATCCTCACCCGCACTGACTTTCTTGCAGCTGTTGCGAGCCTGGCCGGCAGCGCTCCGGGTCCCTCCGCGGATGACGACCATATTCGCAGCAAAGTCATGGCCGCTATCGCGCAGGCTCCCTGGCGACCGTGCCGTCTGAATGTCACCGTCCGTGATGGAATCGTGAGCCTCGGCGGCGTCATCAAGAAAGAGAGCGCGCGAAAAGCCGCGATCGTCGCCGCGGAAAATGTTGCCGGCGTCAAGAAAGTGCAGGACCATCTGTGCCTGGCGCCCGCCTATCCTCTTCCGGAGGAGGATCTTGGCGGGGGCGATTTCGCTTCACTGCAGGAGCAACCTTCAACCACAGACGATGAGCCGCTTTGACGGACGATCAAGGGCGGGCCTCGCTCGGGGAAACCGGATGCGCAACTTGGCATCACACATTGCCGTCGCGCTGGCGCTCTGCGGCGGAGGCGCCGCGACGTTTGCGCAGGATGTCGAAAACGGCCGGCGGTTGTCGGAGCGCTGGTGCTCGGAGTGTCACGCCATCGTGCCCGCTCCGGGAAAACCCAGCCGGATGATTTCATTCGCGGCCATTGCCGCGAGGCAAGGCATCACCTCTGACATGATCAGTTCGTTTCTGCTCATGCCCCATGCCACGATGCCGAACATGCCACTGAGCCGCAAAGACGCGCAGGATATCGCCGCGTTCATCATGGAAATGAAGAAGTAGCGGCAACGTCACCAGAGTGGCGAGGAAGAATATTCCGCTATTCCCGCCGCCGAACGCCGTGACGTGTCTCAATTGATAGGGACCAAGGGCTACATTGGTTTGAGCTGGATCAAACCGCGTCTGCATTCTTGCGCTCTAATGACGATGCGACCGCAACCGCGGTGCTGTGCAAAACAGGCGCAGAGAGGTGGCCATGCTGAAGAACCTTCTTGTCCATATCCCCTCCGAACGTCCGATCCGTCCGCTTGTCGACGGTGCGATCTCGTTGGCGGCCAGCTCTTCGGCGCATCTCGACGCAATTTCGATCGGCTTTGAAAGCGCAAATATCGGTCTTGCCGTCGATGGCGCCGCCGCGGTGGCAACTGTGTTTGACCTCGAACGCGAGCGCGCATTGGCGCGCGCCAATGCCGCACTTGCGGTATTCGAAACCGAGGCGCGCAACGCCGGCATCGCCTATCGCTGTCAGGCGCTCACCGCTGTTCCCGTTGAAGCCTTCGCAACGTTGGGGACGACGGCGCGGCTGTACGATTTGAGCATCGTTCTGCAGCCGGACCCCGACCAAACCACCTCCGACAACATGATTCCGACGGAAGTGCTTTTTCAGGCTGGCGGGCCGGTACTGATCATTCCCTATACCCACAAGGGTGCGTTCAAGCCCAGACATGTTGGAATCGCATGGGACGGTAGCCGCCTGGCGGCGCGTGCCCTCCGTGACGCGGCGCCATTCCTAGCCCACGCGAGTTCCATTACCATCATCAGCGTCAACGAAGCGCAAAATCCGACGGAAGCATCCGCGGCTCATCTGGTGACACATTTGGCGAGACGCGGCCTTGCCGCGCGTGTCGAGAGCATGAGCATGGACCATGCCAGTATACAGCCGGCCATCCTGTCGATTGCGGCCGATGCCGACATCGACCTCATCGTCATGGGCGGCTACGGGCATTCGCGTCTGCAGGAGCGAGTGCTGGGCGGCGTTACACGCGGGATGCTGCAATCCATGACCGTGCCGACGCTGATGTCGCATTGACCGGATGCATCGGCGGTCAACGCTACCGCCTGCTCTTGAGCCGGCTAGCTGGTCGTCTCGCCGAGGTATACCGCCTTGACGCGTGCGTCGCGCGCCACCTGGTCGGGCGCCCCCTCAACCAGCAGCCTTCCGGCAACCAGGACTGAAATGCGGTCAGCGAAACTGAACACCAGGTCCATATCGTGTTCGATCAAGAGAACCGTAACGTCCCGCGGCAGGCTTGCCACTACGGCGAGGATATCGTGCCGTTCACTTTCGGGAACGCCCGCGGCCGGCTCGTCCAACAACAGGACCCGCGGCTTTGTCGCGATAGCGAGCGCAATTTCGAGCAGGCGCTGCTTGCCATAGGACAGGTTGGCCGTCGGCTCGTTCATGACATCGAGTAAATGGAATCGTGCGAGGCTTTCGGCGATTTCCCCATTGATGTCGGCCCGTGTGCCCATCCTCCGCCACCAATCTCCGCCGTGCCCCATGCGCTCCGATACCGCCAGACCGATCGTCTCCAACGGCGACAGATCCGCATAGAGCTGATTGATCTGGAACGTTCGCGATAACCCCCGCCGCACGCGCTTGTGCGCCGGCAGCGCGGTGATATCGTTTCCTTCCAGCAGGATGCAACCGGCGTCGGGACGAAGAACTCCGGTCAGGAGATTGATCACGGTCGTCTTGCCGGCGCCGTTCGGCCCGATAAGGGCATGGCGTGCGCCAGCCTCGATACGAAGCGAAAGATTGTTGGTGACGGCCAGCCCGTCGAACCGCTTTTCAAGTCCGACGGTTTCCAGTGCGAGCGTCACAACTGATCTCCGACACCCGGATTCACCCTGGCGAGCCGGTCGCGCCCGGCGCCACGCAACGCCTTTACAGGCGGCCAATGCGGCCGCCCGGGAGGAAGCATCAGGCAGCCTTGGCCGCTTCAACTGGTTCGTTCGACAAGAGCATGACCGCCGACGCCGTGTTCGAGATCGGAATGTGATAGGAGCGGCGCAGCTCCCTCACCCGCCCCTGCATCGCAGCACGCGCCGCGATCCAGCACATCAGCTCCACGCCTTGCGCGCCGGCCTTCTCGACAACGTCGAGCGCCGAATACTTATTCAGCGCGGAGACGTCGCCCGCGATCGCATCCATACACTCCCGATCGAAATCCCTGTTGATGAAACCCGCCCTCTCGCCGTCGAGCTGGTGCGACAGACCCCCGCTGCCGAGAACGAGCACCTTCACGTTCTCGCCATAGGATTCGATCGCCCGGCCCACCGCTCCGCCAAGATCGTAGCAGCGCTTCGGACCCGGCAGCGGATGCTGGATCGAATTGATGGCGATCGGAACGATGCGCACCGGCCAATTGCTGTCCGGGTACATCAGCAGCATCGGATTGGTGATGGCGTGATCGACCGTCATTTCCTGACACATGACGGGATCGAATCCGTCGGCGACGATGCTGTTGATGATATGCCACGACAGTTTCAGATCGCCCTTGAACGACGGCGTCGTCGGAATGCCCCAGCCCTCGTCCTCGCTGACGTATTCGGACGCTGCGCCCACGGCGAAGGTCGGCATCTTGTCGAGGAAGAAGTTAAGGCCGTGGTCGTTGTAGAAGAACACGACCACGTCGGGCTTTTCCCTGCCGATCCACTCGCGCACCGGCGGGAAGGCGTCGAAGAACGGCTTCCAGTACGGCTCGTTCTGCTGCTTTTTCGCAATGGCGTTGCCGATCGCAGGCACGTGCGACGTAAAGAAACCTCCGATGATTCGAGCCATTATTGCCTCCCTGCGTCCAGAAGTTTCTGTTTGAAAGCCTCGACCGACATGCCGGTCTGCTGTGCGCCGATGTCCTGAACACCGAGGCCGAGGATGCCCGCGAGCTTGGCTAAATAATAGGCGTTGCCGCCGGCCTCGATCATCTTCAGCACGCTGCCGGTGGCGAGCGCAGCCCGCTGTTCGGCCGTCAGCTTGTACTTGTCGAAGTACGCGCCCTGGTCGGCGAGGAATTTCTTGCGGTTTTCAGGGTCGTTGAAGGAGTAGCACATCTTGTTGAGCTGGTAGCCCTTGGCCGCCTGCTCTCCGTCGAACACTGTGGTGCCTGCGATTTCACGTTTTTGCGTCATGATGCGCCTCCCTTGTCTCCGACAGCCCAATCGGGTCGATGTTTCCGCGCGCGGACCTCGCCCTGGCGCACGCTCGCGTCCCGGTTACGTCAAGCTACGGCACGCTTGGTTTTAGGGCACTTTTACATGACCATTGACCTGCGCGATTTGTCCTGGATCAAATTCGAAGCAAGTTGGCTGGATCG
>VFSW01007737.1_pt1 | contig 15544 bp, 27 predicted proteins | sample 5358111 | NCBI WGS metagenome assembly VFSW01 (sample SAMN11554181, study PRJNA540505) | mine drainage metagenome | isolation source: sediment from site ElyBrook_90M | place: USA: Ely Copper Mine, Vershire, VT | collected 2017
TAGCAGAACAGAACAGAGTAGCAGAACAGAACAGAGTAGCAGAACAGAACAGAGTAGCAGAACAGAACAGAGTTGCAGAGTTGCATACCCGCCCTGGCCTAGCCACACACGTCACATACATGGTACACTAGCACCATGGAAAACCCATTTGACTTCCCAAACCCGTTCACCATGTCTGGCCGTAACCCAGCTCCGAATGGGGCTATAGCGGCACCCATGAACAGCCCGCAGAACCCTGACGACATGCCAGGCCAGCTGCCTGCGCCTCCTATGACGCCAGAAGAGCACCAGAACCTCCTGGAGCGGATAGGCTCCGGCTTAGGCTCTGGCCTGTCCTTCGTGGCCGGTGCACTTAATAAGCCTGGACGCGCAATACGTGGCCTCCTGGGCGGTACGCCGCGAGAGGCTTTAAACCTGATACCATTCTCAGATGCTCTAGGCATTACCGATCCCACCCAAGAGGTCCGTGGCAGCCATCTGCTGTACAACATGGGCATAACAGACAACAAAGACCCATCGCTGTTCTCGCCTGAGGGCGCTGCCGGCCTTGGCGTGGACATAGCCACTGACCCGCTAACCTGGATACCAGGCGGCGCCTTGCTGCGTGGCGCCGGCGCAGCCACGCGCGGCACCGGCAGAGCCGCAAGAGCCGCAGCCCAGCTCATTCCTGGCGGCAGCAGAGCCGTTGGGGCCTTCGATGCCGTGTCTTCTGGCCTTGGCGACCTGTACACGCACACAATACCGCCTTTGTTTCAGGCTGCTGTTAAGGGCAGAACTACTGCAGTTGGGCAAGACGTGGCTAGGGCGATCACCGCAGGAGCCCCAGAGGCCATTGCCAGAGCCAACATGGAAGTGATGCCTCTTGCGCAGAAAGCAGTCGCCGGAGGCTTCAACACCCCCGAATCTGCCATGGCGCTAAGAACCATGGGAGAAACCGGCCTAGGATTGACGCAGGGGGCTTCCGACATCCTGGACCCAGTTCATGCCATGCTTGCAAGAAGCCTCGCCTCCGAGCAATCTATGGGCCTTCCTAGCCATGCCCTCGAACAGACACCTTTCCGATCTGGGCCGGCAGAGGGCCTAAACCAGAATTATCTCCCAAGAGAGTCTACACCCTCCAAGGAGCTTACGGCAAGGGGCTGGGTGCAGTCATCTAGTGTCAAGCCAGAGAAGGAATTTGCCCGTAAAGATTGGACTGATGGCCTCACTACAGAGCATTTGTCAGAGATAGCCTCTAAAACTCCGCCTGTGACATCCGGCACGGCAAATCCAGCCCAGCAGGTGGAGCAGTGGATTGGCGATACATACCTTAATGTTCCGAAAGCTAAAGCAGCCGCCGACGCCGCCCAGGACGCCGTACACACAGACATGGCAGCACACCAAGGAATCTTGTCAGACGCCTCACTCTCGGACGACCTGATAAAAGCTCAGGCAGTGCACGCAGCGTTGACAGACCAGGCGAAGACGCTGGCACAGATGAAGATCGCGGGATCGCTTCCTGAGTTTGCCAATCACCCACTGAAGGACGTGGCCACAAAGATGGCCAGATCGAACTACAACCTGCTTACAGCGAACGAGATATATAAGGGTGCAGCTGGAGCGGCCACTCAGGCTGCCTCAGAGAGCACCGTTCCAATTATGGACTTCCTCAACACTATGTGGAAGACGGGCGACGCCAAAGGCGTGGTCAACGCTGCGGCGCCGTCCGGCGCACAGCTGATGATGGCCAAGCATCTAGGCGTCAGCGTGCAGGAACTGTCGGGATACCACATCACGAAGGAGATTGCAAAGGACCTGGCTGGACTTACCACCATGCACTCAGTGCCTGGGCTTGAGATGTTTACCAAAGTTTTTGACTCTGTAACCAATCTGACCAAGGCCGGTCAAACGATGTTCCCTGCCACAGTGTCCAGGAACGTAGTTACCGACTTGTATAACAAAATCGTTTACGGAATGTCCGATCCAGCAATGTCACGGTGGAACCCGCTGGCATACTTAAAGCCAATTCAAGAGTGGAAGTCAATCGCTAACGGAGGCACAGTTGATGGTCTAGCCGAACGTGTGGCTGGCAATCCTGCGTTTAAAGGCATGTCTGACGCAGAAGTGTCGGGAGAAATGCGCAAGCTGTACACCGCCTGGGACGTTGGCCACGAGGGCGTGAAGAGGCGTGCCATGCAGGCTGGCGAGGTGACGGAAGGAGCGGCAGGAATAGCCGAGAAGTCGTTGGGAAGTTTGTTGCCCATTTCCGATCAAAAGGGCGTCCTGTCGTCATACTTCTCTGCCCCTTGGAGAGACCCAAGCGCTTGGAAAGCTCCTCTGTCAGGCAAGGGCGTTGCGGGAGTTTTTGGCGAATCCGTCGATAAATTTCCTCCAGTGGCCGCTGCCAGGTTTGCTAAGAACGCCAACGACTCCATTACTAGAGGATCGTCCTTCTATGCCGGGCTGTTGCAGGGCAAGTCGGCTGAAGAAGCCTTCCACGGAGTGTTAAAGGCCCACTATGACTATGCAAACCTTTCTGGCTTTGAGCGGTCATTTATGCGCCGTGTGATGCCCTTTTATGGATGGGCCAGACAAAACATTCCGGCAGTGATAACAGAGATTATCCATCGCCCTGGCGGCGTGCTGGCGCAATCTATTCGTGGCGCAGAAGAGGCTAAAGGCCCACACCCAGGCTTTCTGCCGCCGCAGATAACCGGCGGCGTTGCGGCGCCGCTAGGAGCCGAAGCCAACGGCCAGCAACGGTACTTGTCACACCTTGGGCTTAGCTTTGAGGACCTAGGCTCTCTGAACGGACCAGGCGGGCCGCTCGGCATGTTAAACCCCATGATAAAAGCGCCTATAGAGGGCATCACTGGTAAACAGATGTTTACGGGAAGAGACTTGCGAGATTTGCATTCTCCTCTTGAAAACGTCGGGGCGCCGCCAAGCGTTGCGGACAATTTGCTTGCCAATTCACCGCTTGGCAGAACCGCCTCGACGATAAACACGTTGCTTGACCCCAGGAAAGACGTGGGAAGCAAGCTTCTCAACACGCTTTCTGGGGCCAGGGTGTCTGATGTGGATGTGGCAGCGGCGCGGCGACGGGCGGTGCAGGACTATATTAGCCAAGCATTACATGGTCCAGGCGTCTCTCACTTTGACACGCTCGCTGTAAAGCCCGGTAATATTCAGAATCTATCTCCGTTTGAACAGCATTTGTGGCAGATGTATCGCTCGCAGCAGGGGAACAAACCCGCGCCTTTAGCGACTTTGCGTTGAAATCAACATCGCAATCATACAGAAGCGGCATCCACCAAAGGACTCGCCACTGAACGGGCCGTCCGCAGGAATCGCCGGTCAGGCTTATCCATTCGCCGCCATTCCACATCGCCACCCCTCCGGCAACGATGACTGCTCGGTGGTGTTCTGGTATTCCGTCAGACGTTAAGGTAATCACATCTCACCTCCAAATGGATGACAACCAGGTCTGCGATGAATTTGTGGCGAGTCATGGCACTTCTCCAAAAAATTCTTGGTACGAGTATGGTTTGATTTTGTCTAGACCGCGATGAGAGAACTCAGCCAGGCCGCGCAGCTCTTCCATGTGCTCGCTAAGTTTGCCGTAGCAGTATTTTGCGGCTTCCTTGTTCCCGGTTGTTTGCATTAGCTCAGCGGCATCACGTAGCGACGCACATTTTGAAACCAAGCGCGCCGTGTGCTGGGTGAGCTTTGACTTTACTGGGCTGATTGCCGCTTCGATTTTTCTTTCGTCCAAATGCATTACGTTAGCTCTCCGGTTGGTTTTTGGTTGTTCCGCCGCAAGCGCCTGGGAAAGCCCTTTCTCGTTCCGGCGTCCACTGGTCGCTAACCACAACAAAAGATTGCCTTTCTTTGTCTCTTGCCCAAATCTTGTGAGGCTCAATCATTATTTCGCTGGCTTTAAACGCATCCTCCAACGATCGAAAGAACAGTAGCCTGGTAGCGGTGGTGATCCTTGCGAACGGTTGAGTCACTTCCATCCGAAATCTCCCTTTGAAACAACTAAACAGCGCTGGTACGCTTCAACGTACAATAACTATTTTGGTTTGTCAGCAAAACCATTCTGGCTGTCACTCCACTTTGACAAGGTACTCTCCGGTGAATGTAGTTGACCATGGCGAGCCGTTAATGGACACCTCCAGCGCGCCACGCCCCATGTTGTCCGACGAGAATTGGTCGCCAATCAGGAATGTTTTGCCGTTTAGCCTGCCAAGCAATGCCCCGGCAGGGTATCCGTCGTGCATTGTGCCTCCGTTGGTGTGACCGCGCGGCGTCGCCATCCACTGGCCGCCTTGTTGAGGCCACATATCGACCTCTCCGGTGGCCGACACCGTTAAACGGCCATTAACGTAACCGGCCTTTTTCCATCCGTCGTTTTTCGTAATCCTTACAACCGACTTACGCTCCTGTGCGGAAATGGCCACCACCTGGCTCAGCCGCACAGTAACGTCGCCAAGAGACTTCGACTTTCCGGAAATAGAGCGGCCCGCCAAAACCCCGGTAACTGAGCCGTCTCGCAACACGAGAACGTCGTCAAGCGGAGGAATCGCCACATAAAGCTTCAAAAGCTGCTCCACTCGCCGGCCCACCTCAAAGTCCTCGGCACCACTAAGACCCATGATAAACCTATATGCCTCGCGCGGATTGTCCCGCAATAGCTTCGTGGCGTCGTCCCTGATGTGGAAGTCTTTGTTGCCCAAGTCCTTCGCCGCCTTCTCCCACTTGGCTACGTCGTCAACGTGGACGCCAAGCCTGCAATCAAAAACATCCTGAGCCTGAATGTGCATAAGACCGTACTTTGTAAGCACGTCTAGTGGCATATTCTTTGGCACGTCTAAGCACAGCGTTGAGCCGTCTAGCAGCGTTAAAAGCAGAAGCATCATGGTAGACTCCAGTTAAAGTTTCCTGGATTATACCACGGATTTTGCCCTTTGCAACACCCGCTGCACCTGCGTTTTTCCCCACTTGCCGCCCTTCTTGGCAGACACACAACCAACATTTAGGGCACGGGCAATGGCATCTTTCGTCTTTCCGGCTGTCCACATGTCCCTTATTTGACCAATCACGCCCTGCTCATGTGCGCTTTCTACTAACTTGCCGCCAACATTACACCACCCATATGGCACCTCCCCTACACACTCGCCGCGAGCCTTCTTTGCCGCCAGCGCGGCTCTGGTCCTCTCGCGAATCATGGAGCGTTCGAGTTCTGCGAACACCGACGCCATCTGTGCCATGGCAAGGCCCATTGGCGTTGACATATCGAAACCCTCATACAGGGCCACCATCTTGATGTGACGCTTATTCCATTCTGCGATGGTGACAGCTGCGTCGGCTACACTGCGAAACAGGCGGTCAAGCTTCGCAACAACAACAGTGTCGCCATTAGCAAGCTTTTGGCACATTTTTCCCCCCTCTGGCCGCTTGTCTAGTGGCACTGAGCCGCTGACGCCGTTGTCAAAGAAGTCTGTGCGACACTCCTTCTCAGGATTTATAAAGGTCCGTTGCATCCACGACTTTGCTGCGTCGCTCTGTGCCGCCGGCCCATTCTGCTGGTCGTCTGTGCTGACGCGGCGATAAGAATAGATCATTGCTCACCTTACTAGTGTTCTGTTGAGAGGTTTTCACAGTAGAACTCTTCACATTCACCAAGATTTTCGATGCAATCTCCAAGCAGAAAAATCAAGCTTATGGCGTCTGCGCTTGTAGACTCCTCAGCCAATCGCATAGCTGTTTTACAGCACGACATGGCCAACGAAACGTGGCCTCGAACAGACTCGCCGCGAGAAATACAATTAGCCATTACAAAGCTCCCTGTTGTGGATTATCCTTCGTTCTTCATAATTTCATCCAACGTCCAGTGGTTGTTTGCTGCCTTCTCAGCCAGCTTATGCTCTTTAGCTTGTTCCACGGAGTCTTTGTATTTCGCTTCGCACAAATGCCGAAAGAAAGCAGCAACAAGCTCGCCGCTTACAACTGAAGTATCGCCGCATTCGCAAAACGCAACCCCGCCAAGCAAACCTTCGTTGTAGTGCACAACATCAAGGCCGTGATAAAACTTCATCATTTGGACGCTCCCACCGCACACATTGCGGCTACTATATACTCGTACACTTCAGAAACCTTGGCGGTTTCCACTGTGATGGACCTAGACCGGTTGCCCTTCTTTGGGAACGACGGTTTCGCCGGGTCCATGAGGCGAATCAAGATTTGCACCTTTCCGGCGTCGTCGGACATGGTCTCGCGTTTCTTTATCAGCGTAAACATAACATCCCCCAAACAATAACTACACACTGCGCTGTTATTAGCGGCGGTGGGAGTCGAACCCACACTATTCGGTTTAGAAAACCAAAGCTCTGTCCACTTAAGCTACGCCGCCACGCTTTTGTCTATTTAATTGGCCCCCACGCCGCCGCGTCCGACCTAAGGTGACGCCACAACCATACGCCGTCCTCCATAACGCTCTTTAGCAGCCACCCATTATGGCACCCGCACACAACCGTTTGTCCTTTCATTTCTTTGGCGTCCCAGAGTGTAAAGCCGACACAACCGAGGACGGAGCCGCCAGGCTTAACGGGACTAAGCTGCGACTGATGATTCTCCATAACTTCCTTTCCGATAAACAGAAACCAGGCCGGACCTTCAATCGTCTTCGTGGTCAGGCCGAGGGCAAATCTCACTCCAAAATTCTTCTGAGGTAACTAACGAAGCATCTTCCGGAGAGTTTAAGCCAGCGCCTATATCGTCCAGAATTTGCTCATCTACGCTACGCCCCAGAGAAACTTCCGCCTGGTATAACAAATCCCAGATTTTCATTTTAAGCGTTAAGGCCTCTCTAAGAATAACCAAAGATTTAGTCATTGTCATTTCCGATCTCCGTTGTGTTTGTCCGCACAAACCCTCAGTTCAAGCCCCGTTGTAAACATGCTCGCTTCTTGGCGTGTCGCGCTTTGCGCTGCACTGCCCAGGTCCAATGATGTCTAAGCACTGGTTGCATATTGTGATAAACTTTGTTTGGGTCCAAACAAGCTCTCCGCATGCCCAGCATGGTGTTTTCCAGTGCCTTCTTCCGCATATAACCTTCTCTTGCTGTTTGGTGTGAGCGTCATTCATGGCGATGCGTCCTCTCGAATTCGTTGCCAGTTGCCAATGTCCGGAAGAGCTGGTCGTCAGATGCAGATGTCAAGGAGCGGTAGTCGTCAGCTATTGCTCTACAGCCATCGAACTGCGCCGCTTTGGCTTGGCCAACAGATTCCATGTCTCCTCCGGAAATTAACATGCTAAGCCTTTTCTGGCCTTCTGTTGTAGTCAGAAGTTTCGGAATGCTCACGTCGGGAGGAATTTCTCTGCCACGAAATGTACGTAGCGGAGGCATAAGAGAGCCGGTTAGGCTGAATCGAAGTCCACGCTCGTATGGCGTTAGAGTTGTCACTCCGCCCGGTGCCGAATCAACCGTCTTAATCACCCATGCGTTTCTTCTGCCAATTATACGTATTGGCGTGTACCTCATAATGAATTTTTTGACTGACGGCGTCTGGAACGGGATTGAGCCGGTTGTGTACACGCTGCCTTCCGAAACAGAAACAGCAACACACCCTTGCACAAACAGCCTAATGGAGCCAGGTGCGTCCGCGAATCTAATTGCGGGCACTCTTGAGGCAACACACCCATACAGGTCGTCGCTTTCAAGAGGAAGCTCAAGTGTTCCTTGGTTGTTTAACCTGCCATTTAGCTCAATGTCTCTAAACCATTCTATAAACGTCTTTGCCATTCTAAAACCTCCTCTCAATCTCGTTGTCAAGGCCATCTACAATGTGTTTTAGTCGAGCGTTACCTTGTTTTATACTTAACAGTCCGTCGCAATTTTTGTTCACTGTTGTGCCATAATACTCGAAGCCTTGGTTTAGTATCTTTCCGTAGCAGTCAACAAGCAAACTCCTGCCGTTTGGCAAGAGAACCCATCCCTTGCTCGACGGGCGTTTGTAAACAACCACCCTGCCAAGCTGCTTGTTAAACTCGGCCCTTGCCGGCGTGAATGCTCTTATCGTCTTTGCACATTCCGGCGATTGAATTTTTGGACTTATTGAAATTCTGTATTCATCTTCTGGGTGTATGTGCACCAATGGCTCTCGGTGTAATTCAATTGTGGGGTAACGAAAATAAGAATAGCACAATCTGGAACACCTAGACAAACGAACTGCTCTCGACCCATGTCTGAGCATTTGAACTGCCAAGTCATAAGATAGTATCACAATGTCACCTCCGGGACTTAATGTGTTCGACGGCGGCTTAAACAAATCGTCGGAACAGACAACAACCCTACTGCATCATGTCGAAATCGGTGTTGTATTTATTGAGAGGGTCCGGCAACGAGCAAGGATATTCGCCGCCACGCTCCATCTTAGACGCCCACGCCGCGCTGGGCGTTGTGTCAGGAAACCTCTCTGCGATATTGCGCCTTAGCCTCATAGCGTTGAGCTTGCGATGGTATTTTAGCTGCTCAAGGTCGCTGACCGTCATTGTTCCATTAACGGTGACAGAACGGTCGGCTCCTACTCTGTCGCGCCATTCTTTTTCAGACAATAGGTCTAAATCTTTCTTTGATTCCACTCGCTCTGCGATGCAAGATGGAATGCCTATGCCGCATGGGGACGACGTTTGTATTGGCCTATCATCGCTACAGTCTGAATAAGGCTGGCTGGCCGCCATCGCCGAAGCTATGGTCTCGTCTTCACTGAACACTGGGAAGTTCTGTTGTTTGGGCATAAAGCCAAGCCTGGGCAAGGCAGCCGCTTGTTGGTACGGGATGTAGGAGTATGAACCGGATTTGTTTAGGGCAGGCTCGTTACGGTACGGCAGGTAGCTTCTGTTGCTATACCACATCTTGTTTACCCAAAACCCATGCTTCTGATTGACAATAGTTACCTCACCCTCACCATCCATAAAAACCAGCTTGCTGTGGCCAACATACTCTGAAAGAAGCTCCCTGTAAACCTCCATGGTCTCAAAATGCAACGGTAGGTTGGCCAGTATGTTGTCTACAAAATTACGTGTGTCGCTGCGCTCCGTGGTGTCGTTCAAGCTAGGCGCTTGTCTGCTAATTATTCCATTATGGGCCACAGCAAGTTGTCCGTGACCAGGTATCATAAATGGATGGCAATTGTCAATTTTGCTGTTGCCATGCGTGGCGATGCGGGCGTGAAACACAACGGGGGCGTTAAGTTTTTTAATCCACTTCCACTCCCTGAAGAACTCGGCTTTTTTTAGTCCGTACACTACTTGCAGATTGCCGTTTTCTGGGAACATTATCCCCCAACCGTCATCGTTCATCCACAGCGATTGGTGTAGATGTTTCTTAGGTATGTTTCCATCCGGACTGTAGATGATAATGCACATTATGACAACACCTCTTCCTTTTTTGGCTTCGTTGTGATAAGGCCAATTTCAGAGATAAACGACGAAAGGTTTGGGTACGAAGTTTTGCGATTCTCAATCCACTCTAGGAAAGAATAGGAGAGGTTTATCGGCTCCTCTGCGTTGTCTTTGAAGTGTTGTATACCAAGGCCGCGACTAAACTCAACGGCGGCAACAACGCTTTCGATGCATTTTCTTATTCTGTCTTCCCTGACGTTGCCGCGAAACACCCTCACTTCGCATGTGTTGGCTGTTAGGTTTGTGGCCACATAACGACCTGATCCAGACTGGCTTGCCATCGCGCAAAACGACCTGGCGTTCACAGGCTGTATTTGTGCCCACCTAGAAAGCAAATCGTCGCTACGCTGAGACAGCTTACAAAATAGGTCGCTGTTTACAAGCCTCATAAACCAGTACAGGTGAGATCGCTTCAGCGTGGTATTACGCATTACCCCACCAATTCTAGCAATCGCCTGTGGTTGCACACCCCTAAAAGCCTTCAGGCATACATGGATGTGAAGGCCGCATCTGCCACTTTCGTGTGAAGTGTATCCAAGGCTTCTTAGTCCGCTTACAAGGCGAAAAAAGCTAGTTGCGGCGTTCCTTCCGCCGCGTTTCATCCACAGGCTTTTGGCGATAGGGTGTGTGACAAGCTCCCAACCATACTCGTCCAGGCTTCCGTCGTGTTTTGCGTAACAATATGACGGTCTTTTGGAGATATTTAGACCCTTGTTGTAAAGAGCCCTGTCTGGGGCTTCAACCTCCAACTCTAAACCAAGATAGTAGTCGCCCTTGCCGAAAAACCGTGCCGCCGGCTTTGCGGAATGCTGCTGAACTCGCATAAATCATCCTTTCGCTGAATGACACCTGACACATTCGACACTCGCCGGCAGGACCACAGTCCATTGTCGTCCCGCCAGCGAAAGGCGAAATTTTGCCCTGAAAAAAACTTTAGCACAAAAAACCGCGAAGTCAAATTATTTTTTTCGTCCACTATGTGGCCGCCTCCAGCGCCGTCAGTTCCGAGCGAAGCGATTCAGCCCTCTCGCAAACCACCTTAGCAGCGTATAGCGCGTCCCGAAAACTTCTTCTACCACTCCCTAAGCGTCACGCTTCACCTCCAATGTCAACGGCGTCGGAATTGTTGCACATCTCAGATATATACAGCTCTCGCCACAGTTGTGCGTCTGCCTCTTTGCGAAACGCCGCTACAACAAAGTCGTCGTCAAGAACCTGGTACATGGCATGTGTATTTCTACACATACTTGGCGGGTGAACAATCACCTTTTCTCTAGCTACCACTTCTCCAATCTTCACTGGTCGTCCTCCAAGGCAAGCATGAGTTATCCCAATCAGTGAACGCCGTTGCATAAGCCTCAAGCGTGCTGCCCTGAAGGCCAGGCGCGGTGTTGACCTCAAACACAAACAACTTTCCGAGCTTATTGGTTGCGCAATCTACAGCGCCAAAGTCCAACCCAAGCGATGAAACGGCGGCTATGGCTATTTCTTTATGTTGTTGTGGCCACATCGGCTCATTGCAAAAGACCCAGCCGTTTGCTAAGTTGCGAACAGTTGGGTCAACGTAAACTCCCCTGCGCCGCCTCTTCCTTTGCACCTTAACAACCTGGCCACACACAACATGCGCCCGATACTCCTGGCGTTTCAGGATGTACTTCATGCAATAGTCGTAGTTGGCGGCGAGATTGCGGTCAATTTCCTCGTGGTGCCTGACGATGTACGGCTCATCGTTGGCGCCGTGTCGGTGGCTGTTGCGGAAGATTAGGTTTGTGCCGCAAGGCGCATCCTCGATCTCGTAAAAGTCAGGCACAGACACTCCTTTAACGCCCATTGTGACCATGGCCGTCTTCTTGTCGCCCGCCAAAGACACGGCGGCGCTTTTGTTGAGGCAGTCGCCGTCGCTTACTTCCGCCAAGCCGCCGTACCTGACGTGTCGCCTGTGAGGAAACCTGGGCTTACGACTACTGTCTGCCTGGTAGTATCGGCATCGTTTGCCCTGAACTGCTCCGATAGCCACGGCCAGGCTGATGCCTGACCTACAGGATATTCTTGTCCCAAATACATAGTGAATCACTAGCGGCCCTCCAATGAAACTCCAAGTCAGCTGCTACTCTACATTAAAGGCGTTGTAATGAACCGTCCATTGCCGTCCATTCGCCACGTCATACATAACAGAGCGTTTCTCGGAAGGACCACAGGACAACGCTCCGCACACTTCGTATGTTCCACGTGGAACCCACTGCTCAACTCGTTGGCCAATGTCCGTTTTCCACACGCCGCGAACGTATGGTCCGCTTATGTGGACAAGGTGTCCGCCGCCACGGTCAATGTCATAGGTCATAAATTCTCCTAATCCCAATAGCCCATAGAAATCATTAGCAAGAACAAACCCCTGGCCGCCAAATAAACAATAACAACTGACGCAAGAGCAATCTCAAGACCCGTCATCTGCCACCTCCACGATAGTTGACATACTGCCTGTTCATTACCACGTGCCACATAAAACGCACTAGCGAAATATCATAGCTGTCTTTCCCACGAAACTCCATTTGCAGCATCGCTTGGTCTAAGCGTCTGCTGAGCCGCAAAACCCTTAAAACGTGCATATAACCACCATTGTCGTATTAGCTACACTGGCCGACGAGCCACCGGCACGGAAGGCATGGCAAACCACAACGAGTGATTGTGCTGCCAGTGGCCCGTCAGCTAAAATAGCTACACTTCGCCGTCTGAGCCTGCAACCATTTCTACTAACTTCGCCTCTCCAAGCTTGGTGCATTTTAGCTTTGGAGAAGCCGGCTTGGTTTTTGTATAGCTGCCATGCACTGTGGCGTTGCCACACACGTGTTCGTCGCCGCCGACGACTCCACAGCCATATACCTTGGCGTCGCCATACACCTCTGCGTTGCCATACACCTTGGCGTATCCATACACCTGAGCGCATTCGTACACATCGGCGTCGCCATACACCTCTGCGTTACCACATACCTCTGCGTCGCGATATTGCGTTGCGCGGCCATACACGTTGGCGTTGCAATACTCGTTGGCGTCGCCATACACGTGTGCGCTGCCATATACCTCGGCGTCGCCATACACCTCTGCGTTGCCATACACCTCGGCGTCGCCATACACCCTGGCGTTGCCATATACCTTGGCGTCGCCATGTACACCTGCGTCGCCATACACCCTGGCGTCGTCAAACACCTTGGCGTTGTCGAACACCCTGGCGTCGCCATACACCCTGGCGTATCCATACCCCTGAGCGCCTTTATATACGGTAGCTGTAGTAGACACAAGCGCGCTATCGGCTATCCACCCGCCGCCTCTGGGGCACTTGTGTGCATCTACCGGTCCATCCCCAAAGTCAAATTTAAGCATTGTTAGACCTCCCTTCAGTCGAGAAGCCAAGTGAAGCATACTTCTTTTGCAGCCGCCTAGCCAACAGCCTGTCCCTAAGCCTCTTTGTTGCTAGGAAGGCTCTGGCCACACGAAGTCCAGAACTTGTTCCGGCAAGGGGCAAACCCTTGTTGTACGCTTCAATGACAGTCATTTTTCACTCCTGAGACGCGGTTAGGCACTGGCAGAGCGACTGGTGGGACAGCCGCTCAGCAAAAGCCCTATCGCAACAGACCGATTCTGTCTATAGCCCGGCCAATGCAAAAGGTCATGGCGATACTAAACACAACAATCGCCGCCACAACAAACGCTATCACAAACAGGTCTCTTTTCACTACACACCCCCTTAGCTAATCCACCACACACCAATACACGCCACATACACAATAATGTCCATTACGCACCTCCAGTGTTGTCAATCAGCTTTAGTAGCAGTAAGTACGATTCTACAGCCTCCTCGGCGCTAATTGGCCATGTTTTTAGCAACCATCGACGCAACACCATGCGGTGAAGATACACGTCGAGCGTTTCCAGGCACTCTGTTGCGTTCAACAGCTCCATTACCATGGCTGCTATGTTCGCCTCTTCCGGTTCTGTAACTCCCACGGATCACCTCTTAGCCTAGACATTGCCCTGCCAGCCACTAGTGTGCCACACGCCTCTTCTTCGCAGCGTGTGGCTCACTGGGGGCCGCAACTCTCGGAGCCTATGCCTCGACGGATTCCTTGCTTCCGACGGCTGTCAGGTTGACGCTTGCTTGGAACGTCACCGGCACGCCGCCCACGTCAAGTTTAACCTTGCCGCCGGCGTAATAGCCATAACTGCCGGTTGTGAAGTCTTTGGGCAGGGCCATGATAGCCATGCCGGCCAGATCGACGCGCAGCGGCTTAGCCGCAGCTTTGAACGCCGCACGGGTAATTGGGCAGGACATTTTCGTTGCCATAGTGCGCACCTTCCACGGTAGGCGTCGAGATAGATACCGCCACAAAATGCGGCGGTCAAGTAGCCCGGCATCCGGCGACGAACAGCAGTAGCCTAGCCATTTCGCTCACGTTCATGGCCGCTACCCTGCCCGTCACTGGCCGCCGAAGCCTACAAGGTAAATCCAGGGCAGCTATGTTCTGTGGTTGGGTCTATCGGTTGGTCACACCCGTCACAGAACACGAGGTAGTCGCAAGACACCGTTTCGGCTTGTTGCAGCAGGCTAATGCCGTGAGGCACGCTAAGCCGCCGCTCTGCGGCTATAGCTGATCGGTATGCGTCGATAGCCGCTTGAGTAGGCCGGCTAGGTTGCTGGTATAACGGCAACGCCCACATAGGCTTATCGCCCCCAGGAAAAACCCGCCCTTTAGTGGACCCAAGGGCAGACAGAACAGACGTACTATGGCACATGATACACCCTCCAAGGTAGTAAACAAAGACGCTAGACACCCAGCATCCAGGGGGAGAGAGGAATCCAAGCCACCCCCTCCCTGGCCGCTGCCATCACACCAAAGGCCTAATTCATCTCCTCCACATACTCCTCAAACGCCGCACGCACCTCGCCGGATTCTAGCTCCTCCGCCGTGGCCTCTGACTGTGCCTTCCTAGCCAGGAAATCCTCTCGGTCCTGCCACCGCTGCTCGTAACGTCTCTGTCGTGCCTTGTACAGGCGTAGCGGATTGTAGGGCTGTTTGAAGCTGCGCACGTCGGAACTCCCCCGCCAATGGCGGATTAAGGGTTAGTAATGCACTGGCCGACGAGCAAGGCATCCATGCCAAGCCAGTCAGCCTGGGCACTACGCCACGCAGAACTCTTTGGCGGCGACTAACGCGGCAGGCAACGTGGCCACCTCGGCAGAGTCAGCCGGCGTGGTGTCCATGATCGGGATGCCTTCGTGGGCTAGGAGGTTGGTGCCTATGCCAACGATGCTTATCCCAACCTGCACTTTTACCAAGGTGCCGTTGCAGTCCACGGTGCTCTTGCCGCCATAGTACCATCCCAGCTTGCCGCTGCTGAAGGCGCGTGGGTAGGCAACTAAAGTGTCGTTGCCAAGGGCGATCTTCAGCGGCTTGGCGTGTTGGGTGAAGTAGGCTTTGGATGGGAGCCGGTCGCAGGCGGACAGGTCCTCTCGCACTTGGCCCGTGGTGTGTGGACAAAGAAGCCCGGCCTCTGCGGGGAGGTCCTTGCTGCCTACGCAGGTGGCATTGAGGCTGACCTGACAGCCCAGGCTGTAGTCGCCGACCCTGACCGCCACCTTGCCAGTCAGGCACCACCCAACCGACTCCGTAGCGTAGTGCTTTGGGTTGGCATTAGTCCAGCCGCCTTGGCCGAAGCGGACGCTAAGCGGCGAGGCGTTTGTGAGGAATTCCTTGCGGGTCACTGGGCACTGTGTCTTGCTAGCCATGGTAGGACTCCTGGTTGGTCCGGCTCAGGGGCCGGGTCTAGCCCGTTCGGCGGAAATCGCCGATTTCGGGGTCGATGCGAAACTTTACCACGGTTTTTCGGATTGTCAAATTTTTTTGCAAATTTTGTCAAAAAGACTCAGAGAGCCGCGTGCGCGCGTGGGCGCTGTTTGCTGCGTGCGCGTGCGTTCCTACCGCGCGTGCGCGAAGCCGGGAGTTAGGCAAGGCGAAGGAGGCGAATTAGGCGAGGCTAACTAGGCTACGCTGCTACGCCACAGCTACGCCACAGCTACGCCACAGCTACGCCACAGCTACGC
>VFSW01007738.1_pt1 | contig 15544 bp, 14 predicted proteins | sample 5358111 | NCBI WGS metagenome assembly VFSW01 (sample SAMN11554181, study PRJNA540505) | mine drainage metagenome | isolation source: sediment from site ElyBrook_90M | place: USA: Ely Copper Mine, Vershire, VT | collected 2017
CCGATATTTCGCCCGAGCCAGCCCTCGTCCATCGCCACGGGACCGTCGTCTATGCCAACCCGGCGGCCCTTCGAGCCATGGGCGTCGCCACGAGCGAGGGCATCGTCGGAGGGTCGCTCGCGGACCTCTTTCACCCGGAAGACGCCCCCACGCTTGCGGCTCACATGCCTCACATGCCTCCGGTGGCGCGGCTCGGGGCTCCGCCCGCGAAGCCGTCGTACCCGCAGCCGCCCGTGCTCGCCGGGGAGCCCCACGAGACGTTTGGCCTCCGCTGGCGCCGCCGGGACCAGCCGGGCGCCTACCGGATCACCGAAGCCGTCGCGGCCCCGACCGACTTCGAGGGCGCACCTGGGGTGCTCGTCGTCGCGCGGGACGTGACCGAGCGGACCGAGTTCGAGCACGCGCTCCTCGAGCGAGACCGCATGGCGGCCCTCGGTACGCTCTCGGCCGGCGTCGCCCACGAGATCAACAACCCCCTCACCTACATGCTCGTCAACCTCGAGCACGTGCTCCGGCGCCTTCGGGCCGCAAGCGCCAGCGACGACCCGGTCGCGGAGCTCGCCGCCGGGGGCGGCACCGGCGGGCTGACGGGGCTCGCCGTGTCGCTGCAGCAGGCCGTCGAGGGCGCCAACCGTGTCCGGCAGATCGTGCGGAGCCTGCTCACGTTCTCGCAGGGGAACGTCGAGCAGCGCGGTGTCGCGGACGTGCGCGGAATCGTCGAGAGCGCGGTGCAGATGGCCTGGCACGAGATCCGGCACCGGGCGCGGCTCGCGAAGAACCTCGGGGACGTGCCCCCCGTCGACGCGAACGAGGCCCGGCTCGGCCAGGTCTTCTTGAACCTGCTCATCAACGCGGCGCAGGCCATCCCGGAGGGACACGCGGACCGACACGAAGTGCGCGTGGCGACGCGGACGGATGCGCGCGGTTACGCGGTCGTCGAGGTGGGCGATACGGGCGTCGGGATCCCGCCGGAGGACCTGCCGCGCATCTTCGACCCGTTCTTCACGACGAAGGGCGAGGCCGGCACGGGCCTCGGGCTGTCGATCTCGATGGGCACGGTGCGCGCGCTCGGCGGCGAAATCTTCGTCGAAACCACACCGGGCCGCGGCACCACGTTCCGGGTCGTCCTCCCGCCCGCGAAGCCCTGGCGCAGCACCAAGCCCTCGAGCACCCACGACGCCCACGTTCTCCCGAGGCGCCACGTCCTCGTCATCGACGACGAGCGGCTCGTGGGGGACGCCATCGCGCGATCGCTGTCGGAAGAGAACGACGTGGAGGTCGTCACCGACGCGCAGCAGGCTCTCTCGCACATCGAGGGCGGCGAGGTGTACGACGTCATCCTCTGCGACTTGATGATGCCCGTCGTCACCGGGATGGATCTCTACGCCGAGATCCTCCGGACGGCTCCGAACATGGCCCCCCGCCTCGTCTTCATGACGGGCGGCGCCTTCACTCCGCGAGCGCGCGCCTTCCTCGAGAGCATCGGCAACCCTTGCCTCGAGAAGCCGCTCGACATGGGCAAACTGAGGAGCCTGTTGGCCAAGGCGGGGAGGGGCTGACGCGGTGGAGAGAGGCTGCTGCTTCGAGCCGCCGTCGAACTGCTCATAGCGCCCCGTCCCTCCACAGTGGCTCCTCGTCCGGCCCAGGCCTTCCGACGAGCTTCTCGTTCGGCCGGTAGCTCGTCTTGTAACGGAGCGAGGCGCAGCCCGCGACGTAGTAGCCGAGGTAGACGTGCTGCTTGCCCTGCGCGCGCGCGTCGTCGACGAGCGATAGGACGTTCGCGGTGCCGAGCGAGAGCCTGGCGTAATGTGGATCGTGGAAGAAGAAGACGGCTGAGAGGGCGTGCGGCATCTCGTCGAAGAGGCCGACGCCGACGAGGCGCCCGCCCTCCTCGTCGTCGAAGAACGCGGTCTCGCGCGCGCACGGGTGCGGGAAAGAGAACTCGACGGCGTAGCGCTCCGCCGTCTGGTGGTTGGGCTTCCACCCGCGGAGGACCTCGCGGTCGTCGTGCCACTTCCGGTAGAGGGCGAGCCGGGCGTCGTCGCATCGCGGCTTGCCGACGACACGCCGCAGCTTCGAGCACGCGCGGGCGGCGCGGCGCTGGCTCTTGCTCGGGGCGAACGTGCCCGCGGCGACGCGCAGGCTGACGCACGCGTCGCACCGAGCGCACAGCGGGCGGAAATAGAGCGGGCCGAATCGTCGCCAGCCGCGCGCGAGGAGCGCCTCGGTCTCGGCGGCGCTGACGTCGAGCATCACGCGGACCTCGAGGCTCGCCCGCTCCGTGGGCAAATACGCGCAGACGTGAGGTTCTTCGACGATGCGCTCGACGAGGTGCATGATGAAAAAGAGCTGCCCGTGGCCGAGCGGTCAGTCTACAGTCTTTCCGGCGGAAGATTGACGGCGGATGGCGGACGGCGCCATGGCTGAGCACGGACGGCTGCTGATGAGCGACCCCGGCCTCGAAAGCGTGATCGCGTACAGCGTCGTCGTCCCCGTCTACAACGAGGAGGGCAACGTGGAGGCGCTCGCCGGGCGCGCGAGCGCCGTGAGGGAGCGCGGCGGCGCGCCGTTCGAGCTGCTCTTCGTCGACGACGGATCGCGCCACCGCACGCCCGATCGCCTGCGCGCGATCGCGGCGCGCGACGACCGCGTTCGCGTCGTCCGTTTCACACGGAACTACGGCCAGGAGGCCGCCGTCGAGGCGCTCTACCTGCATGCGCGCGGCCGCTGGCTCATCCAGATGGATGGCGACTTGCAGCATCCTCCCGAGGAGATCCCCAAGCTCATCGCCAAGAAGGACGACGGCTACGACGTCGTCTACGGCCTGCGCCAAGCCCGGCAAGACTCGCTCTTTCGCAAGGCCGCGTCGCGCACGATGCAGTGGAGCATGCGAAGGGTGATGGCGATCGAGCTCCCCGACGACGTCTCCACGTTTCGCCTGATGAGCGCCCCGATCGCGCGCCTCGTCGCCGCCCTTCCCGAGCGGCGCAAGTTCTTCAGCGCGCTTCTCGTGTGGAGCGGCGCGCGCATCGGCACCGTGCGTGTCAAGCACGAAGCGCGACACGCGGGGGCGACGCACTACAACTTCACCAAGCTCCTCAACCACACCTTCGACCTCATCGTCGGCTTCTCGAGCAAGCCGCTGAGGTACATCGGAACGCTCGGGTTCGTGTTCGCCGTCCTCGGGTTCGGCCTCGGGCTGTGGGTGATCGCGCGGAAGCTCCTCTGGGACTACGGCATCATGGGCTGGCCCTCGCTCTTCGCGGCGGTCGTCATCCTCGGGGGCGTGCAGCTCATCGCCACGAGCGTCATCGGAGAGTACATCGCGCGAATCTACGTTCAGGCGCAGGCGCGGCCGCTCTACAACGTCGCCGAGCGCCTCAACTTCGCGCTCTGCGAGGACGAGCTTCAGCGCGCGTCGCGCGCCCCGCGGGCGGGCCTGACAGCGTCGCGCGGCGACGAAGAGAGAGGACGCGACGTCTCGGGCGACGACCTCGTGACGAAGGGGGCGGCGTCGTGAGCGTTCGCTTGCTGGTCGTCGGCTGCGGCTTCCCACAGCTCTCGCTCGTGCGAGCGGCCAAGCGCCGGTCCTTTCACGTCATCGGAGCGGACGCGAACTCGCAGGCGATCGCCGTGCGCGCGTGCGACGAGTTCCATCCGATCTCCACAGCGGACGTCGAGGGGCTGTCGGCCCTCGTCCGCAGCGCCCGCGCCGACGGGATCACGACAGCCGGAAGCGAGGTCGCCCTTCGGGCCACCGCCCTCGTCGCCGCGGCGCTGGGCCTCCCCTTTTATGCCGACCCGGAGACCGTGCGCCGCTGCCAGGACAAGGACGAGATGCGCGCCGCGTATCGAAAGGCGGGGCTCCGAGTGCCCGGCTTCGCGCGCTGCGCGACCCTCGAGCGCGCGCGTGCGTTCGCCGAAGAGGCGGGCTTTCCGATCGTCGTGAAGCCGTCGCGCGGATGGGGGCAGCGCGGCGTCGCGCGGGTGGAGACCGTCGCCGAGCTCGAAGCGGCGTTCGAGGAGGCACGCGCGTACTCGGCTTCGGCGGGCCTCCCGCTCGCCATCGTCGAGTCGTGGCTCGAAGGGCGCGAGTATTCGGTCAACGGCTGGATCGAGGACGGGAAGCGCGTCTCGTACTGCGTGACCGAGCGGCTGACGGTCCCGGGAAAGCGACCGCTCGGCGTGATGATCGCCGAAGTGTACCCGTCGGGTCTCGCCTCCGAGGAGGAGGCGCGCGTCGTGGAGGAGGCGCGGAGAGGCGCGGAGGCGCTCGGTCATCGGCGCGGGCCCTGCTATTCGCAGGTCGCGAGCGGATCGCGCGGCTGCTTCCTCTTCGAGACGGCGGCCCGCCTGGGAGGCGGTTTCGACGCCGACGTCACTCGCCTCGCCAGCGGCGTCGACCTTCACGATCGGCTTCTCGGCGTCGCGACGGGAGACGCAGCGCTCGAGCGCCAGGGGCGAGTGGCACCGAGCTTCGGCGGCGCCATCGCCAAGTTCCTCGTCGGCCGTCCGGGGCGTGTCGTCGCGGTTCGTGGGCTCGGCGCGGCCCGCGCGCTCGAGGGGGTGGTCGACGCCGAGGTGTTCGTCCCCGTGGGCGGGCGAGTGCACCCGCTGACGGACAGCGCCAAGCGCGCGGCCTACGTCCTTTGCCACGGCGGCTCGCGCGACGAGGCAGCCTCGCGCGCGGACGCGGCCCTGGCGCGGATGGAGATCGACACCCGGGAGGACTCCTTGGAGAAGAGCGCGTGACGCAAGCGACGCAGGCCCCCACCAACGGGACGGGCTCCTCGGGCGTGTGGCAACTCTTCCGCGAGCGCCAGCGGCGCGATGCGCTCTACGGGGCCGCCTCGTACTGGGACTCGCGAGCCTCCGCGAGGCGCGGGATGGCACGGTCGATGTGGCCGTCGAACACGTTCAACGCCCTTTGGGACGCGAGGCAGCGGGAGGTCGTCGGCCGCGCGCTCGGGGCAGTCGCCGGGCGCAGGGTGGTCGACGTCGGGTGCGGGACGGGGCGGCTCACGCGATGGCTTGCGGAAGAGCAGGGAGCGCGGCTCGTCGTCGGCGTCGACTTCTCGCGGGCGACGGTGGAGGCGGCGCGAGACGAGTCCCCTGCGCTCGTGTCTTCGGGGCTCGTCCGCTTCGAGCAGGCCGACATCGTCGAGGGGCTCGGGGGCCTCGATTCCCTCGGGGTGGGTTCGTATGACGACGCGATCGTCCTCGGCTGCTTCTCGGTCGCCTGCCGCGACCACGCCGCGCTGGAACGCGCGTTCGGGAACGTCGCGCGGATCGTCCGGCCGGGCGGACGAGTGCTCGTCCTCGAGCCCATTCACCGTTCGCCCTTGCTTCGGCGCATCCTCGACCTCGGGCTGGAGGAGTGGATCGCGGCCGCCAACCGCGCCGGGCTCGCGCTCGTCCAAGCCGACCGCATGGGCTTCGTCCCGTGCCGGCTCGTGCTCAGCGTGCGGGACTTTCCTCGGTTCGTGGTCGGCCCTCTCTTCGCGGCCGGCGAGCGCCTCCTCGACGCGGCGCCATGGTTGGCTCCGCTCTCCGACTACAAGCTGCTCTCGTTCACGAAGAGGGCTTAGGAGCCACGGTCCGGAGAACGGTCACTTCTCCGTCGCGGTGAGGGTCAGGGTCGTCGTCCGGTTCGCCTCGGCCGTGGCCATCAGCGTCGCGTCGTACGCCCGCCCCTGCCACACGCACATGCTCGTTTCGCCCATGTCCATGCACGTCGCGAGCTTCAGGCCACCCATGTGGGCTTTGTAAAAGTCGACAGCTCTCTCCTTCGCGTCACCGGTCTCGAGGGTGACGGTCCAGGACGACCTGCCCTGCTTGGTCGACTTCGCGGCGAACGCGACCTCCGCGCCCGCGTAGACCGGGATGTCCCTGGGGAAGTCGGCCGGAAGGGCGGTCCCCGTGCTGGCTGAGGTACCGCTCGCGTCGCCAGCGGCGGCCGGCCCGGCGCTTCCGGCATCGCCGCGGGGGGGGGGCGCCGGACGCCTGCATCCGAAGAACGCCAGCGACGCCATCGACCCCGCGAGCAAAGCCGCAACGAAAGAAGCGCGCACCCCGCCCTCCGGGCACCCTCTCAATGCCCGCTGTCTTGCAGACTTCACACCCATCGCGCAGCCTTCTCGGCGACGTGCCTCCCGATGGCGAGCGAAGCCGTGGCCGCGGGCGAAGGCGCGTTCAGCACGTGCACCATGCGCGGGGCCTCGAGGAGCGCGAAGTCGTCGAGGAGGACGCCGTCGCGCCCGACGGCTTGCGCCCGGACGCCCACTCCGCCCGGCACGAGGTCACGCGGCGTCACCTCGGGAACGAGCGCCGCGCATGCCCGCGCAAACGCGCTCCGGCTCAGGGACCGCGCTTGCTCGTGCAGCCCGGCGCGCCAGTGCCTCCGTGCCATTCGCCAGAACCCGGGCCAGGACGCGATCTCCCAGGCGTCGCGCGCGCGGAAGCTCGCCTTGGAATAGCCCTCGCGCGCCAAGGCGAGAACGGCGTTCGGGCCCGCTTCGATCGTCGGCGGCTTACCTGCGCCCGAGCCCGTACCGATCCGCCGGGTAAAGTGCACCCCGAGAAAGGGAAACGCGGGGTCCGGGACGGGGTAGATGAGGTTTCGCACGAGGTGCGAGCGTTCCCGCGCAAGCATCCAGTACTCGCCGCGGAACGGAACGATCCGCACGACCGGCCGCAATCCGGCCGCGGCCGCCACGCGGTCGCTCTCGAGGCCCGCGCATGCGATCAGCGCGCACGTCTCGAAGGCCCCCTGGGTCGACTCCACGCGGACCCGCTCCCCGCGCTCCGCCATCGACAGCACCTTGGCCTCGCGGATCACGCTTGCGCCGCGCCGGCCGAGCTCCGCGGCGTAAGCCTTCGCGACCTGGGAGTAGTCGACGATGCTCGTCTCGGGGACCAAGAGCCCGGCGATGCCGGACGCGTGCGGCTCTCGCTCGCGCAACTCGTCCTTCGAGAGACGGCGGATCCCCCCGAGGCCGTTCGCCCGCCCGCGCCGCTCGAGCTCGTCGAGCCGCGGCACTTCTTCCTCGCCCGTCGCTACGATGACCTTCCCGCAGCGCTCGAAGGGGACGTCATGCTCTTCGCAGAAACGCTCGAGCAGGACGCGCCCGAGGGCGCAGGTCTTCGCCTTGAGCGAGCCTGGTTTGTAGTAGACGCCCGCGTGGATGACGCCGCTGTTACGACCGGTCTGATGGCTCGCCAGCGCCTGCTCTTTTTCCAGCACCGCCAGCGAAGCTCCGGGACGGAGCTCGAGGACCGCCAGCGCTACCCCTAGCCCCACGATGCCGCCGCCGACGACGACGACGTCTACGGAGCGAACATCGCGGGGAGCAGGCGACACGCCGATAATGTACTCTAAAGGGGATGGCGGACGAACCGAGCGCCTTCCGGAGCGTGCCGCGCACGGGGGTCATCTACGTCACGACGGAGGCGCAGAAGCGCGGCTTCTCGCTGTCGGACCCGGAGTGGTGCAACCTCGGCCAAGGCCAGCCCGAGACCGGGGAGCTTCCGGGGGCGCCGCCGCGAGTGAAGAACCTCGAGGTGCGTGTCGACGACCAGGAGTACGCGCCGGTCGCAGGCCTCTGGGAGCTGAGGGAGTCGATTGCGTCGCTCTACAACGCGCTCTACCGGCGTGGAATGCCGTCGCAGTACTCTGCCGAGAACGTGTGCGTTTCCGGCGGAGGACGCATGGCCCTCACGCGCGCCGCGGCGAGCCTCGGACACGTCAACCTCGGCCACTTCTTGCCCGACTACACTGCCTACGAGGAGCTCCTCGACATCTTCAAGGCATTCACCGCCATCCCCATCCTGCTCGAGGGCGAGCTCGGGTATGCCTTCGGGGCGGGCGAGCTCCGCCGCGAGATCCTCGGGCGCGGCCTCTCCGCCGTGCTGACGAGCAATCCGTGCAACCCGACGGGCAAGCTCGTCGACGGCAGCGAGCTCGATCGCTGGGTGGAGACCGCACGCGAGCTCGATTGCACGCTGCTGCTCGACGAATTTTATTCGCATTACATCTACCGCGCACCGCCCGGCCAGCTGCCCGTCGAGAGCGCCGCTCGTTACGTAGAGGACGTCGAGCGCGATCCGGTGGTGCTCTTCGACGGTTTCACCAAGAACTGGCGCTATCCCGGGTGGCGCGTCACCTGGACGCTCGCGCCCAAGGCCGTCATCGACGCGCTCGCGAGCGCCGGTTCGTTCCTCGACGGCGGCGGGAGCAAGCCGCTCCAGCGCGCCGCGATTCCGCTCGTGGAACTCGACCACGTCGTCGCCGAGACCAACGCGATCCAGGCGGCATTCCGGAGCAAACGCGACTACCTCCTCTCGCGCCTCGAGCGGCTCGGCGTCCGGATCGACCGCGCGCCCGAGGGGACATTCTACGTATGGGGCAACGTCGAGAGACTCCCGCCGCCGTTTCACGACGGCATGGGCTTCTTCCGGGCGGCGCTCGAGGAGAAGGTCATCGTCGTGCCGGGAGAGTTCTTCGACGTCAACCCGGGGAAGCGCCGTCACGGGCGCGCATCGCGTTTCAAGGGCTACGTCCGATTCTCGTTCGGCCCTCCGCGGGGCGTCCTCGAAACGGCCATCGCGAGGATCGAACGGATGCTGGCGATCTCGCGGGCTTGAGAATCACTGTCGCTGCGCGCGCCTCGACATCGTCATGATGGCCTGAAAGACGTCCGCCACGCTCTCCGGATCGACCTTGTTTTCGGCCGCCCATCGGCGCCGCGTACCCATGGCCTCCGTCTCCCGCCCCGCGTCGAGGACGGGCGCGCCAAGCTTCGCCTTCGCGTGCGCCGCACGCTGGGCAAGCTGCGTCCTGCGCGCGAGGAGCCGGACGATCTCTTCGTCTACCGCGTCGATGTGCTCGCGCGTCTCGCGCAGCTCCGGAGAGCGCTCGCCGAGGTCGGGTATCGTGAAGCCGGCTTCGCCCGCCTGAGATACGCCTGCCTGCCGCTCGGCCAGTTCGGATTGCGTGTCGAGGGCGCGGTCGATGGCAGAGAGCGCCTGCACGAGCTGCTTGCGCGCCTCGGCGGCGAACGGGTTGTCGCGCGCGATTGCGGCGAAGAGATGGCCGCCGTCGGAGCGGACCGTGGCGATCGTGCGGGCGATCGCCTGGAAGCTCGGCGGCGCAAAGGAAACATCCATCCCCGCTCCTGCGTCGATCATTCCCTTCGCCAAGAAGAACGTGAGCGCGTGCGTATGCGCCATCACGCGATCGTGACCCTCGGGCGTCTGCTCGACGACCTCGCAGCCGATCCGTTCGTAAAGCGCGCGGACTCGCTCGGCGGCGGCGGGATGCATCGAAGAGGGGCATACGACGACCCGCAGGGGGTGCTCGGCGAGCGCCAGGCTCACCGGCCCGAACAGGGGGTGCGTGCCGACCCAGGGGATCGCGTCGCCGAGGACGTCGCGCAAGGCGGCGGAGGGGAGCACTTTCACGCTGCCCACGTCGAGCACGACCTGCGAGGGGACCAGGTGCGGCCGAACCTCCGCCAGCGCCTGGCGCATGACCGCCACGGGGACTGCGATGACCAAGAAATCCGCCCCGCCGACGAGCTCGGGTACGGACGAGGCGCGGTACTCCGCAGGGACGGTCACATTCTTGTCGAACGCCCTGTGCGCCACACCGGCCTCCGCCAGGAGTTCGCCCAGCGCGCGGCCGAAGCGGCCGTACCCGAGGATCGAGACAGTATCCATGGGGGCGCACTCTATCAGCGCAGAGCCGAGGCCCGGCGCGGTCATCGCGCGCCTACGGGCCACCTGCCGCGGGGCGCTATCGTGAGGCGGTGGTCGTGAAAACTCGGCTGGTCGTGCAGGGCGCCCGCCTCGTGTGGCTATTCGCGTGCGGGCTCGGCGCCTGTGCGGATGGGCCGCTCTCGGTTTCGCCGGGGCCTCGCCCTGCGCCCGTCTGCCCCGCGGCCGGTTGTCGATCGAGCGCTCCGGCTGCACGGGAGACTGCCATCGACCTCTGCGTCTCGGAGAAGAACGCCCCTTGCGGGGGCCTCTCGGCGACCGAATGCACCGAGGGGGCCCTCATGGCCTGGAGCCGCGCCCAGGACGATCGCGATCTCGGTTGCATCGGTCGCAACCTCGCGGAGGGCTGCAAGCGAGGAGACGGTCGAGCGTGCGACTTCGCGGGGCGCATGTCACTCGACGGCCACGGCCTCCCCCGCGATGTCGAGCGGGCGATTCACATGCTCGCCACGGCGTGCGACGACGACATTGCCGAAGCCTGCGCGGCGGCGGTGGCATGGCTGACGCTCGGCGAGCACGCGCGCGCGGTCCAAACCGGTTCGGCGCTGCACGATCGACTCGACGCGGAGCGCTCGTGCCTCGCGGGCCAGGGAGACAGCTGCTTCCAGGTGGGGCTCGGCTTTTACGGAGGCCAGGGCGCCTTTTTCCCCCAGAACCACGCGCTGGCCGCCCCCCCCAAAGAGCGCGGATGCTCGGTGGGTGGCCCACCGGCGGGGAACAACAACGGCGCTGGGGTGGCCTACGGCCACCGCACGCCCCGCGACATGCGCCGAGCGACGCTCGCCTTCGAGCGAGCATGCGGCCTCGGCGAGGCGTCCGGCTGCTTGCATGCCGAGATGATGGCGGCGGGCCCTCCGGAGGATCCTGCTCGCGCGCTCGCGCTCTGGCAGCGGGCGTGCGACGCGAACGACGGCCGCGCGTGCGCGTTCGTGGGCATCATGTACGTGGACGGGCCCGACGGGTTCTCGCGCGACATGGCCAAGGGAACCGAGGCGATGAACCGCGGGTGCCGCCTCGACAACCGTCGGGCGTGCGAATGGTCGGCGTCTCACACGCCCTGAAATCCTCTTCCGCGCTTCATTCTTCGCCTCCAGTGTCACCGACCATCCCTTCCGTCTCCCGCGATGCCGGGTCGGCTTCGAGGGAGCCGAAGTGCCGCGCGAAGTAGAGAAGCGGCCTCCCGGGCGAGACACGCACCGAAAGCACTTCGCCAAACACGACGGTATGATCGCCGACCTCGTGCCGCGCGTGCGGTCGGCACTCGAGCTGAACGATGGCCTTGTCGATGAGCGGAGGCCCCTCTTTCGCGACGAGCGGCACCCCCGCGAAACGATCGATGCCTTTCCGCGCGAACTGCTCCGCAAGCCAGGACTGCTCTTGCCCGAGCACGCTCACGCCGAACATCGCCGCACGCACGAAGCCTTCGTACGCGCTCGCCGTGTGATTCACGCAGACGAGGACGATCGGCGGCGCGAGCGATACGGAGGCAAAGGATGTGGCCGTAAAGCCCACGAGCGTGTCCCCCTCGGGCCTCGCGACCCGCGCCGTGACGATCGTGACGCCGGTCGCGAAGTGAGCGAGCGCCTCGCGGAAGACGGGCTCAGCTACGGACGTGGAGAGCGGCGCGGGAAAGGGCACGGAGTTCACCGCACCGCAACGTAGCCCTAAAGGCCGAGCCACGCTGACGGCGCGATCGTCTGCGAGCCGTGGCGCACCTCGAAGTAGAGCATCGAGCCTTGCCCATCGTCGCCCACGGTCCCGATGCGGTCCCCGGCGGCGACGTCTTGGCCGATGCGGACGTCGACGGAATCGAGGTTTCCGCTCACGGTGTAGTAGCGGTCACCGTGGTCGAGGATGACGATGCGCCCGTAGGGGCCGTAGCGGTCCGCGAAAGCGACTCGCCCTGCAAAGACAGCACGAACGACGGAACCGGCCGGGGCGTGTATCTCGAGGCCGGACCCCTCCGTGCCTTCGCGGTGGGCCGGCCGCACCTCGGCACGACCGAGCACCGGGAAGAGGAGGCGCCCTCGAGCGCTCGCAAAGCCGCTCGACGGAACGTCCGCCCCGACGCTGCTCCCACCGTAGACGGCCACATAGTCGCTGCCGGCTCCGGTCGACGTCTGAAAGGCGCGATCGAACGCCGCCTGGCGACGCTGCTCGTCGGCCATCGCCAGCCGCGCCGCGTCCATTGCCGAACGCTGCGACGCGAAGTCGACGCGATCTCGCGCGACTCGCTCGAGATCTTGTTCGACGTCCGCGGCACGCGCACGCGCTTGCCGTTCCTCCCGCAAGCTTTTCACGAGCTCGTGTCGCTCGTGCTCGACAAGCATCGCGTACGAGACGAGCGCTCCGAACCCGCCGCCCAACGGGAGAAGACCGGCACGCGTCAGCTTGTAGAGCGCTCTCCCCCGAGTCAGCACACGCTTATGCTTCGTCGCGGCCTCGGCGCCGAGGCGTGCCAGCTCGAGCCTCGCGGACTGCTCCTCCGAGTCCAGGTCCGCGATGTGGCGGTCGAGAGCGATCGCCTGGTTGGAGGGCGAGGACGCCGACGGGGCCGCGATGTTCGCGCGGCTCGTCAGGACCAACGGCAGCGCCGCGGCGACGAGCGACGCACCAAGGAAGCGTCTCATACGCTCACCAGCTTGCGAAGGCTGCTCAGCGCAGCCACTGCGCCGAGGACGCCGCCGAGGCCGATCATTGCAAGGACGACATACCATGGGAGGAACGCCGGCTCGACACCGACGAGCGACGCGAGCTCGTTGCCGAGCCGGCCGCGCACCAGGAAGAAGAGGACAGCAAGGAGCGCCACGGCGCCTGCCGCACCGAGCGCACCTTGAAGGGCACCTTCGATGACGAAGGGTTTCTTGACGAAGGCGTCGGTTGCTCCGACGAGCTTCAGCACTTCGACCTCGGTGCGGCGGCGCTGGAGCGCAAGACGGATGGTCGAGCCGACCACGGCTAGGACCGAGGCCAACACGACGAGTGCCAAGAGCCCCGCCGCCGCGACTCCCCCGCCGACGAGCCGCGCCAGCCGATCGGTCCACGACTGGTACGTCTCCACCTCCTCGATGGCTGGAAGCTGCTTCATCTTCGCAACGATGTCCGTGAGATCCGCGTCCGCGACGCTCGGCTCGATGTCGACCTCGATCGAAGCAGGGAACGCGTCGATCGGCAGCGCCGCGAGCTCGCTGTCCCTCTCGCCGTCCCGGTGCGTGAGCTCCGCGCGCGCATCCGCGGACGAGACGTAGCGTACTCCGCGGACGCCGGGCACACGCCTCAATGCCGTGCACAGCGCCTCGACGTCATCCGACGACGCGCTGTCACGCAGAAACACCGAAGCGCGCCCAGCGTGCGCCCAACGCTCCTCGACGGCGCGCAGATTCGTCACCACGAGGAGCGCAGCTCCCAAGCACACGAACGCGACCGATAGCGAGAAGACGCTGAGCGCGTGGAGACGCCATTGCCTCAGGAAGCTCCGGTGCGCTCGGTGCGTCGTCAGCATCGCGGCCTCGTCCTCCTTCAAAGCGGCAAACGGTTGTCGTACTCGTCGCCTGCAATCCCTTGGGGCACGTCGATGGCCTTGCCCTCGTCGAGGACGACGACGCGCCGCGGGCGGACTTCGAGCAGCGTGCGGTCGTGCGTCGCGAAGAACACCGTCGTCCCGCTTTCGTGGATCTCCTCGAACAACCCGAGCACGTCAATGGCGAGCTGCGGGTCGAGGTTGCCCGTCGGCTCGTCCGCCAGAATGAGTGCCGGTTCGCCGACGATGGCGCGCGCTATCGCGACGCGCTGCTGCTCGCCGCCCGACAGCACTCCCGCCGCATCTTCCCCTCGGCCCCCCAGGCCGACTCGCTCGAGCGCCTCCCCCACGCGCGCGCGGATGAGGCGCGGCGGCAACCCGAGCACATCCAGCGCGACGGAGACGTTCTCGAAGACGCTCCAGATCGGGACGAGCTTGAAATCCTGAAACACGATCCCGAGGTTCCTTCTCAGGAACGGGATCGAATCTGCGCGGAGCCGCGCGATGTCCCGGCCGAGAAAGAGAATGCGACCGTCATCGACCGACTCGGCTCGATAGAGGAGCCGGAGCAGCGTCGATTTGCCGGACCCGCTCGGCCCCGTGATGAAGACGAACTCCCCTCGCTCGATCGTGAGGCTCATCCCTCGGAGCACTGGGGTGCCCTCACGGAACGATTTGTACACCTCCTCGAACACCAAGATCGGACGTTGCGCCGCCTCTCGCGAAAAGCGGGCGTTCCCGGCGCGCAGTAGGGGGCGAAAGCGGTCGGGGCTCTCGTCGCGAGGCATGTATGCCCCTCCGGCGTATCAGGGGCCGATGGGGAGCGACAAGTTTTCGGTTCCGGATGAGCCGCACCCGAGTCGGCACTGGGCTGCCGCAATCTCGGCGAGCTTCACCGCGCGAGCTCCGTCGGCCCCAGTCGCGATCTCCCGCGAGGGCGATCCGCGGACGGACGCTGCGAAGGCGAGGGCCTGCGCGACAAGAGGCTCTTCGATGGACAGCGGCATCTCGGTCGCGACGCCGTCGAGCCGCGAGGTGCGCACGAGCCGAGGAGCGAGGAGGTCTCCCTCGAAGACCCAACGATCGGTCAACGCCGTCACGGCTCGGTCCTTCACGGCGCGCGTCCGGTCGACGTGAATGTGGCCCACCACCCCGGCCGCGCTCTCGAAGAAGACGTGGGCGACGTCTTCAGTCGCCCCATCGACACCGCGGCCCACGGCGCTGCGGACGGACATGTCCCCCCCTCCGAGATAACAAGCGAGATCGAAGTCGTGGACGCCGAGGTTCAGGAGGACTCCGTGAGGGATGCGTCGAGCGGGCCCAATCCGGCGGAGATCGAGCGCCTCTACCGGATGCTCCCCGAGGAGGCGAGCCAGGGCGCGCACGACCGGGTTGAAGCGCTCCGAATGGCCGACGTAGAGGCGCACGCCGCACCGCGAGGCAGTCATGCCGAGCTCCTCGGCGAGGTCGGCTCGGTCGCATAGCGGCTTCTCGACGAGGACGTGCCGACCTGCCGCGAGCGCGCGCCGCGCCGATTCCGCGTGCGCCTCGATCGGAGTGGCCACGACCACGGCGTCCGCGCGCCCAATGGCGTCGGCTTCGCTCTCGAGCCGCCGGACATAGGCCGGTGCCTGGACGTCGTGGCTCACGTCGAAGGCGCCGACCAGCTCGAACGCCTCAGGGAGGCTCGCCAGCACGCGAGCGTGCCGGAGGCCCATCACCCCGAGCCCCAGCACGCTCACGCGGCACGCGGCCCGAATCATGGGGCGGGGGATCGCTCCTCGAGGCCATCGCGAAGTACTTCCGCCGTGCGGAGCCAGACGGTCTCGCTGAGCTCCGAGTCGAGCAGCATGTGGGTCGTTCCCGCGAGGGGCAAGAACGAAAACGACCGTTTGCCACGCTCGAGCGCGTCCGCGAGCTTCAGACTGTTCAAAAGCCAGACGTTGTCGTCTGCCGTGCCGTGGATGATGAGCAAGGGCCGCGCAGGCGACGGTCCAGTGGGCGGGCGACGGGCATAGGGGAGAAGCGATGCCGCACGGTAGGCCTGAGGGTCCGCCTCGTGGAGCCCGAGGTATCGCTCGGTATATGCGGTGTCGTAGTCACGCCAATCGGCCTGCGGCGCGCCGGCCACGCCGACTTTGTAGACGTCCGGCCGGCTCAAGACCGCCATGGTGGCAAAATAGCCTCCGAACGACCAACCGACCACTCCGACGCGCGACATGTCCATTTCCGGATATCGTTCCCCCAGGG
>VFSW01007739.1_pt1 | contig 15543 bp, 20 predicted proteins | sample 5358111 | NCBI WGS metagenome assembly VFSW01 (sample SAMN11554181, study PRJNA540505) | mine drainage metagenome | isolation source: sediment from site ElyBrook_90M | place: USA: Ely Copper Mine, Vershire, VT | collected 2017
TGATTCCAGACGAGAAGTCGGCAATTCAGTACCTAGAAGGCAGGCTTTGGAAGGGTGAACCACGGTGCCCGAAATGTAAGAATGTTGAGCGAGTTACACTCAGGAAAGACGGCTTCTATATGTGCAATTTGTGTGTACTCAAATTTGAATGGAAAACAACAAAGGAGAAATAAAAATGGATAGAATCTTTTTGAATCAGAAAACAGGCGAGATGATTTTAAGTGTTGAGAATGGGATGATGAGAGAGGAAGGCGATTGGTTTCAAGTCGGCTCTTTCGACATGCAAAAAGCAGTTATCACCGCGAGGACGAGATTTAAAATCATTGAACTGAATGAACCTCTGTTTGTCAAAAAGAATTGGGTTCCTCAGTGGCTATGGAATCTTATTTCTGAACCCCGGCTATCCTACTTTGACCATGAAAAACAAAGCAGGCCTACCGCCGAAGCACAAGTAGCCAATGCCAAAGTACCGACTGACATAGGTCCGTGGTCAACCTATAATTTCGAGTTCAATAAAGGCGTGAATGACCCCGCCCATCTCAAAGATGTATCTAAATTGGATTTGCCTAGTCCTGAGTGGTTCGCGCAAGCGTTCCACGATGTAATTTGTCCCATCGAGGAAGTGGGTATGGATTTCAGAACCTTCCGCGAAAGGCATCCACGCGGTCTTTCAAGAGTCGTTTCTAAGGAAACTGTTGCCAAAGCCATTGAGCATTTGAAAACTCCTGAAGGAGCAGCAGAATTTAAGACTCAAGATGAACTTTCTCGAATCAAATTTCCTGATACAACAGGTCAATGAAAAATCGTATCTCCAATCAGTACTAGGACTTGTGCAAGCCGGAGGCCAAAAGGTGAAAAATGTTGAAAAAGTTTTCGGAAGTCAAGTATATAATTCCCTAAATAAGTATTAAATGACGGACGAATACAAAGATTTAGAGCCTTATCCCTTCACGATCCGACCGGTCGCGAAGTCGAGCACCAATGTACTTCAAGCCAGCGTTTGTCAGAAATGCGGTTGCAAGTTGGATGGAAAACACGCGGGCGGTAAGATCGGATGCAAATGTCAATGCCATGAAGGAGCGAAATGAAGACCTACGAACTCCGTCCCGACTTGGTTGACGAATGCCGCTGTGGCGGTCAGAAGTCCAAGATCGCCACACAATGCAAAGAATGTTATCGCTTGCTTCAATTGTATCGCGGCAGGCAACCATTTGATTGGCGAAAATTTATATCGGGGTGCTAAATGGCGGTTAATACAGGGTGTCCGATATGTGGCTACCGACACTTCCCAATGTGCGAGATAGAGTTGTTTGGCGCCCGTCCTTGGGGACGATTTCATTTCCTGCGTCATTGGTTCGGCGTTTGTTCGCATAGTTGGGTTGTTAGCGATCGGTGGGAGCGTTTCTGGCTTGTTTGTATGTGTTTGGAATGTGGGGATATCTTTGACCAATGGTAATCATCCGAAAAGACGGTTTCATCTTCGTGACTCTCCAAGACGGCGAATTCTTGCCCGAACGCTTTGATCGGCCTACGGTCGCGGTCTTCCGCCAGGGCGATTCGACCAATCGGCAGTTACTGGTCTTGAAAAAACCCGGCGAGTCCACCCCGCTGGAACTCTTGGCGCCGCCGGTCGTGCCTTTGTGCAATTACGAATTCGGCGGACCTTTGCATCAACATGTTGACGGTTCTTGGTGGTATTATGACGAAACTTGGGCGTACGAGAACGGGCCTTTTGAGACCCAGAAAGAAGGGGCCGATTCATTGCAGGAATATTGCGAAACCGTCTTAGTTGAAAGGAAGGCCGATGACATACCGAACGAAGAGACGCCTGTTACGAGCCCTGATTGAAATTGGCGTGGTCTTGTTGGCTCTCGGCTGGTGGGCCAGCGGTTGGAGGATCATGTGAAAATCCGAACCAAGATTCTAATTGCCGTCGCGGCGGCTTTGGTCTATTTCTATTGCCAACAACGATTCGGGGCACCATGTTTGACAAAATCCGATCTTCCGAAAGATTTAGATAAATATTACGCTCAATACAACTCAGAATTTTTCAACGACAAATTGCCGCGAGACGTCGTGATCGACTGGGGCGAGTACGGAAATGACGCCATGGCTACAACATCAAAACTACCCGATGGCCGATTCCACATCGCTTTGAACGAACGATATTCCAGTGCTGGCCGAGTTGCTCGGTTGATTCTTTTTCACGAAGCCTGTCACGTCCAAACCTGGGGCGAACAACCCGCGAACGTTCATGGTCCAAGATGGCGAACTTGTATGTTAAATCTCTATCAGCAAGGCGCATTTAAACGAGATTTAATCGATGGGCATGAAGGAAACTAAAGTACTATAAAATAGTGCTTGACAACCGACCGCAATTTAAGTAAAGTCAAATCATGGAAACCACTACAGTCCGACAACAAGCTGCTGCTTTCACGACGCAAATTCAAACTCGCAGGCGCCGGCCGGTGCGATCGGCGACCGTAAAATCCTACCAAAGTCACTTGAATAAATGGATCCTGCCTCTCTTTGGAGACAAGAGGCTTTCTCAAATTGAGAACGGGGTAGTCCGGAATTTCATTCAAAAACTCTCCGAAGCGGGACTTTCAGCCGCCTCGATCACCTCTATCTTCAATGTTGTCAAGCTGATAGTGGCTTCTGCGACCGATGAGAACGGCAATCAACTCTTTCCGCGGCAGTGGAACCACGAATTCTGCGACATTCCCGTGGTCAATCCAGCCAACCAAGACGCCCCTACCGTACCTGCTGCCGCGGTGGAGAAGGCCGTAGCGAGCGCAAATGGGACCGATAAGGCTTTGTATGCCCTCTTGGCTGGTTCGGGTCTCAGGGTGGGCGAGGCATTGAGTTTGATGGCTGGCCCAGACGATGGCCGAAACTCCTTTTGGCAGCCCGAGACAGCCATCTTGATGATCCGAACGACTTTGACATCCAAGGGTATCCAAGACACCACCAAGACTCAAGCCGGCGTCCGTCAGGTAGATTTGGCACCTGAATTGAACACTTTCCTCTGCCAGCAACTATTGGACGGTAATCTACCCTCAAATGGACTCTTGTTCCGTAGTCAAACAGGTGGTCTGTTTCGGATCCAAACTGCGTATGAACACTTACAGAAAGCGGGGATTGACGAAGGCTTCCATAGTTTTCGCAGGTTCCGGATTACTCACTTGGAATCTCAAAATGTGCCCAAAGGATTGCAGATGTTTTGGACCGGTCACGCAGCAGGAGATGTTCATGAATCATATATCAAAATGGGCGCGAACGTAGAGATCAGAAAAGATTGGGCCAAGAGGGCTGGACTGGGATTTCAATTGGAGGTGGCGTGATGGCGACGGACATGGAGCGGATACTGGAGCGAGCTGTAGAAACTACATGGAGAAAATCCATGAATCTGAAAGAAGCTCAACGGGCAATGAAAATTAGTCTGCTGCCGCTGCTGGAGGCGGGACAGGAGTGTCGAGATAGCACCGATGTTGACCTGCCTTGGCACTTGAGATGGGATGCTGCGAAGGCCGAGGCATTGAAGGAGCGGACGTGAGCACCAAGCATAAGGACTGGGCGGAGCGGACAGCGTATAAATGGTGGCAGCTCCAATATTACAGAGCTGAGGATGACATCGTAAAGAGCTTGGAGACGTTGCTGCGCCGTGCCGAGAAGCGGGGATACGAACGGGGCGTAATCACGATGGCGACGAATATCAAGCAAGCCAGCGGGGAAGGATGCGGTGCAATCCATGACTGAGAGCGAAGATAAAGTAGTGGCGGCGCTGCGAGCCCTGGAGACATCAACCACGGTCGTTGTGAGCAATCTACCTGACGGTGAATATCCTGGGCTTGGAAGTTTGAGGGCGAGTTTGCGTGATGCACGCGCGACCCTCGCCGCCAGCCGAGACAAAGGACTGGGCGTGGAGCAGGTGAAGAACACAATCGCCTATTACTTCGACACTCATCGAGGACAGGAAATAACTTTAGCGGGATGCGACGTTCTAATTGAACGAATCGCCGCCCTCAGCGCTCAGGCAGGCTCAGCGCACTCTATAACTAAAAAACACGGAACTTTCTTGTGTTCATGCGGATGGGCGGGTATCAGTTATGAGGAACACGTTCGCAAACCAGGCTCAGGAGCAGCGCCAGCGGAGCCGTGGTGCAAGCCATTTGCTCAATGTGATTGGTGCGGTCGTACCACACACGACGAGCGCGAGTTTGGGAAATCCTGCTCTAATGGTGGCGGATTCATGCGAGAGAAATGTCGGGGAATATTTCGCCTTAATCCCATGTTCGAGAAGAAAGAAATCGCCCCACCCGTGGCTCAGGGCAAGCAGGAAGGACTAGACGACCCAGACTGGTGTGGCTGCTATCAGATAGTTGGCGAAGAACCGTTCGTCTGTGGACCGCATAAATGGCAAGTATTACTAGCCGAGATCGAGCAGATTCTATCAGGGAAGTGAACAAACGAGTTCCGATGGCAGGACAAATGTGCTGTCTGAGTATCAGCGAAGGGGTTGCCCATGATTCTAGATAAGCAGGGCGATGAGATTACCTGGTACGGCCAGTCCACACGTCGGCTGGTAGGGAGCCCGAAAGGGGACGAGGCTGGAGCAACTAGTCCAGCAGACGGGGGGAGTAGTGATGTTCAGCGTACAACAGAAACGAGCGATTGCAAACGTGGTGCAGGCTCTTTTGCGTGACACCCAGCACCCCGAGTTACCCGAAGGCGAGATTAAATTCCAGCTTCACGTTGAAGGTGCCGAGGCATGGTCGTGGGCCGACATTCGCAACAACGGCGCCGTAGACAAGCCCGAAGTAAATCCTTGGAACGAAGCGCAGGCAAAGCGCGTGACCGCTGAATCGCAGGGGAAGTGAACGATGTGGCGGAAACTTTTACTTGTGCTGGCTCTGATAGCGTGGCTGGCCCTGTGTATTGCAAGCTGGTCGTCGTGAGGGCGGAGGAGCGAGATGGCAGAAGTCAAAGCGCCGATTAGGTTTTACGAGCGGCGAGGCTGGAATTGGATGCTGGCGGCAGAGTATACGTTCTGGAAGCTCAACGGCGGTGGTTGTTTGCATGACTGTTGGATTTGTAATCGACGGAGGCGCAATGGCAGACGATAGTGCGGTGAAGGCGGCGAGGGAGTTTTTAGATTCCGACGCTGGAGAAATGTGCTGGCGAACAGATAAGCCTGAAGCACTTGTTAACCTGCTCGAAACTTTCGCACGGGAGCGCGTGCTGGCGGAGCTGCAAGAGATAGCCGCCGCGAAGTGCCCTGCCTGTAAGGATAAGGCTGCATTGATTAACGACGAACAAACCGGAAGGTGGGCGCACGAACGGCCCGGACTTCCAAACTTTCTATGTCAAGCGCCTCAATTGGTGGCGCAGCGCATTAAGCAAATCGAGGAGCGCAAGCCATGAAAACAGAAGCCGAGCAGATCAAGAGCGATGCCCTCTATGCCGCCTATGCCAACCATTGCGCTATCCGTGGTGTAGTGCCGCTGGACGCAAAGATGTGGGAGCGTGCTGGCAGGCCGAAAGTACCGGGAGGCGGACAATGAAGCGACGGAGCGTATGGGTGGTGGAGTGGAAGCATAGTTTAGGCTGGACGGCGTTGGAATCTCGACGCTTCTACAAAGAGGCTCGGGAATTAATGCGTGAACGTGCAGGACAGCATCACCAAGACAAGTTCCGCGTCGTGCGCTACGACGCCAGCAAATAGGCTGAGGCATGAGAACTGACCGTCAAATCCGGGAATGCATGGCCAAGGACCGCAAAGAGCTGCGGGAGCGCAACACAACATTGAAAGGGCTTTCCAAATGAAAACCGCAATGCCTGATTCAGTTCAACAAGCCCTACGTTACTTGATCCAAACCGCCGCAGAAGAAGGCGTCACCATTTGCGGTTTCGCATTCAAAGCTGAGCCGGCTGCGATCACTAGTTTCGGCAACTGCCCAGACAAAGCGGATATCAAGTTGTATGAATTTTTGTGCAAGTTAACGGAACAGAAACACGCAGAAGGATTAGTTGTGGTGGATCGAGTAGAGAAGCCTGTCTAGAACGGTTCAAAATCCTTGGCATACCGATCGCCTGGACGAATCTTAGAGATCAGTTCTCGGAGTCGGGCGATTCGCTTTTCTATCGTCGTCTCGTAATTCATATAAATATCCAATTTATTATAGAACCGCCAGCCTTGGTGGGCGCATACCGGCGTCTCGGGGTAGACCGCTTGGCCGCCCATTTGGCGAATTACTCGGCGTATGAGACCATCATCAAGATAGGATTGGGTATCCCAAAGGCCAAATTTCTCGTCTAAGTAAGCCCGTAGGCGCACGAAATAATCGTCATTGATGTGGGGGATTAATTCATTGAGAAGAGATCGACTGAGGGCCGAAGCCGGATTAGTATAAAGCGAACCATAAAGGGGAAAATGATTGCGATCTTTTCGGCCGCAGGCAGCCAAATACTTACCGGTTGCCATCTGTTCAGACGCCCATATAAAATATTCGGGTTTTATTAAAACATCCTCTTCTATCAGATAAACTATGTTTGATCCAGTTTCCCACCCTTGTTTGATGGCATTCAATATGTTCCATGTTCCTGACGGACAGGCTACGTGATGCTCAGATCGAAAAATTTCCGCTCTGGGAAGATAGGTATTTCTAACCCATTCAACTTCAAGGAACCTCTCATCAGAAACATCGTCTAGATAAATTCTAATATCACCTGGGGTAGACGCAGATAAATCCAGTTTCTCAAGAGACAGAGCTAAAAACTCCGGACGATGGCAAACGGGCATTACAACCACCTCTTTAACAGCCATGTAATGCCATCCAATCGGATACACGACGAACTTGTTCGGATGACGCGTTTGATTTTATAGTATTAGCTAGGTGAGAAATCACGGCGCAATTACCATCGACATATCCTAAAGCTGGAATAATCTTATCCAAAGTCATAGACGCATCAACGGATTTACAGGATGTTAAATCATAGCGTACTCCCAAAACAGGACAAATACCGTCGCCTATCAATTTTAAAATATCTTCTTTGGTAATACTGAAAGGTATGTTTTCTTTTCTCGATCTAGCTTTTGCTGCCCAATAAAGCTGTTTTACGGCGACAGGAAAACCACCACATTGTTTACAGTAATCTCTTCGTCTGTCGTGTTCGCAAATATAGGTACCGACACAATCGTGGCACCCTCTCTTTTGAACACCGTGTTCACAAAAACCGCCACCTTTGCACTTCCGACAATAATATCGTATTTTTCCGCATTCACAAATACCACTGCCTTTACATCCCTTGCAAGTGTGTTTATTCTTACCGTGGGGGCAAGGCTTGTAATGCCTTTTATTTTCAGTCATTTTTCCTTTCTCCAGAATAGAAAGTTGGCCGGAGATGATTCTGGCACCTCCGGCCACTGCTTCGCGAAACAAACTTGTTATCGAGTGATCGGTTCGTCTTCGACGACTTCCGGATCAGGCTCGTTTCGTTGCATAGATCTGTTCGGCTCCGATGCAAATTTTTTGGGATCAAAATCTCCAAACGCTTCCGCCCACTTATCTTCCGAGACGCCGCCTTCGGTCGAGGCGTACGTTGCGCGAACGGCGCCGCGGGCGAGCTTGTCTCCGAAACCTATTCCATTAGACATTGTTGTCCTCCTTCAGCAATCGTATCATTCTCGGGATTGCCTGTCAAGTCTTTTTATTGTTCGCCTTCGTGACCCTTGGTGTGGTCGTTTGGTTCGACTATCCCAAATGCTTCTCGGGACTTTTGAATCTGTGCTCGAACGGTCTCGGGCGTGATTTCCTTGCCTTCCTTGAACCCAAGCGTAGAACCTGTCAGTGGGTCATGAAAATTAACGATCTTCCCGAACTCCTTGAAATCTGATATGCCGCCTGGTACGCCACCGCCTGCCTTGATTGCGGCGTCGAATTCTGGATTTCCGGTTGACTTCTCTGGAGGCGCTACCGCAGCTTTGTTGGTTTTCAAATCTTCTGCCTGTGGCGCTCGAATAGGCGCGGCCTGCTCTCTGACGCCATAACGAACGCCGCCGTATTCCAAATCAAGTTTGTCGGCACGTCTACGAGCACCTTTACGAGTGGTGTGGCTACTCATTACATCGCCAGTTTGAGGATCGTAAACTTGATATGTTGGCTCAGCTACCGCGGCTTTGGCTGCTCGGAGTTCTCTGCTTCCTCCAGCACCTTCTCGCGGCGGCTGGGCAGGCCGTGCTCTTTCCGCACTTCCTGGCGGAACTCGGCTAGTTCCTCCGGACTGGCTTTTTGTATTGCTTCCCCCACCTTTTCCAACAGGCGTCGGTTTGTTATTGGTCTCATTGGTTCCCTCTAATGCGTCTTTGAATTCTTGGATGGCGCGGCCTGATGTCTCTGAGTTCATCAAGAGTCCTTCGTGGAGTCCTGCTTCGCGAGCTTGAGAGTATCGTTGGAAGATATCACGAACGCCCGGTGCTGTAAAGTCCTTTCTTACCCGAGCTTCGCTCGCAGCCATCAATTGGCCGGCTTCCGAAGGCGAGAAACCCAATTCCAAGAGTTTGGCCTTGGCGCGGAACATATCGGTCTTGGCACCGGCGTTCTTATGAACCGGCACGCCGTTCATGACTTCGTCAGCCACTGCGCCACCGTGAAAGATGTCCAACAACTCGCCGATGTGGTCTCTCAAATAATCCATCTTGAGATTGCCTTCGTCGTCCAAAAACGCCTCTGGCGACCAACGAGCTTCGGCTTCGGCGCCGGGATCGATTTGATCATGTAAACGGCCGATGATATCGTGTGTTGGATGACCAGCCTTGGCAACTTGAAAATGATGGCCTAATTCGTGGTGCAAGGCTCGTTCATCGTCAGGGTGAATATGCGATTCAGTCTCGAATGGCGAAGCCAAATTGGTCTTCAATCCGAGTTTTTCTTTTTCTTCTCTTTCTTTCTCAGCTTCTGCCGCATTCTTTTCGGCCTCGGCCTTTGCTTTCTCTGCGGCTTTTTGTTGATCGATTTGAGCCTTTTCGGCGTCCGCTTTGGCTTTTTCAGCTTCGGCTTGTTGCTTTGAGTCTAACTCTACACGAGCGTCGGCCTTAGCGTCGTTAATCTTCCCGAGCAATTGCTTTTGCTCTGGGGACATTCCGCCTCTTTCATTGGCGGCTTGAACGTCCGCCATGAAGCGATCTTCCAATTCATCAAAAGGAACAGCACCGATAATCTTACCATAATGGCTGGACAGCGCAGAATACAATTTATGGTTGACCGGCGGCACTCCTGGCGGTACTTGAGGCGTGGGAGGCGGAACAGAAGATGGCGGCGCTCCTTGCGGCCTTTCAGTTACCGTGGTTGCCGCAGCATTGGGATTCTTCGCGGCCAAATCTAAAGCTCGCTCAACATTGACATTCGGGTTGCCAACGTTTTGTGCTATTTGATCGCCTAGAACGGCCGCGCCAATAGCAGCGCCGCTGATCGGATGACCCAACGCAATCGCAATGACGGTCGAGGGCACACCGATCTTTTTCATCAAAGAGCGGAAGATACCGCCTTCACCCATCTTGTCGGCTTTGTCTTGGGCGGCTTCTAAAGCGTTCGCAACATCGATGCGCTTGGCTTCTTTGGAACGAAATTCCTTCACGCCTTCGACGCCACTGGCGTGGTAGCCTTCGTCGATCATCTCACGCAAAACATTAGCAGCTTGCATAGCGCCAGCTTTGAATGCACTCGTGGTTGGCTGGGCGTTTGTAGCGAATTGCGGCCTAGTTAAATCGTTCAAGCCTTGACGAACATTTTCGGCCTCGTACAAATTCGGAACGCGACTAGAATAAACCATGTTGCCACTGTTATCCGGCCCGAGTTCGTCTTGCTGCAAGAAATGATCCAAAATATCTTGTATCGCTTTATCAACGTCCTTTTGAGCGAACTTGCCTTTGATGTCATCAAAGAATTTATTCAAGTGATCGCGCAATCGTTTCTCAGCGTCGGGCACAACCGGCGCTTTGGAATCCCGAGTTGCCCCAGCGGCTTGTTGCATCTTGGCTTCTTCTGCTCGGTTGGCCTCGCGGATTTTGTCCGCAAATTCCTTCGGCCCGTCAATATCTGGATTCGCGTTGGCGATCGCTTGTAAATCTTCGCTGACGTCGGCGATTTTCTCTTTGTGCGCCGCAGCTTGCTTTGGGGTAATGCGACTAGCGCGAGCGATAGCGGTTTCGAAATCGTTTGTGCGACCGATCATTGGACCGAGTTTATCCGCCGTATAACCAACGGCAGCCTTAGCGCCCTCAACGGTGGCTTTAGCGACTTCGGGAATATTACGGATGGCTTGGACGCCTGTCTCCGCCATCGTTTGAGCAGTTTCCTTAACACTCGATGCTACGGCCTTGGCGACTGGTTCTGGCGCTCCCGTCGAGGCGTGATATGCGGCGGCATAAGCCATATAAGCACTAGCCGCAGCTTCGGTCGATTGTTCTTTAATATTCCAAAGAATCAGATCCGCCTTCGTCTGGTCCCCAGCGGCAACCGCTTTATCATATTCTTTCTTTGCTTCAACTAAACCCGGAATTTGTTGGGCCGTCCCAATAGCCATTTGCCCGGCGAAATACGCTGAAACAATTCTAGGAACAGCCGCTACAGCGCCTTGGAGGACGCCCAGTTTAGGAACAGTAGATGCGGCACCTGCGACCGTACCCAAGCCCATAGAACCAGCCATGAGTAATAAATTGTCTTGATCGGTCAAGGAGCCTGCGACACGAAGCACACCATAAAGATAAGGATTGTCTCTCTTTTCTTCAGGCGTAAGCAACTTCTCGGGAGATAACAAACGAGTCCCGCCTTCGGAATACTGCTTGGCATTTCGTTGCTCCGACGATGCGTCAGCGCGAATCCGATCAATTTGTCTTTTTTCGGAATCGATTGTTTGCTGATCAAATTGGGGGTTTTGGTTTTCGCCAGCTTGAATTCTAGAACGCAATCTCGCCGTCGCTTCTTGATCCGTTGCTGGCGGCGGAACGGGTTTTGTATCGTATCCAAAATGATGGGCGATATCGTAAGGGAGCCAACCAGGCCCTTCGTTTTCCAATACCACGTCTTTGAGCTTAGCGGCAGCATTCGATAAGGGCGCAACTACGTTTTCATGAAACCAACCTTGTGGCTCTTGTTTCTTTACTGGCTCGACGGACTTGAATCCGAAATCGAAGCCCGTTGTCGGCGCAGGCGCTGAACTCTGCGTTGAATCCGGCGGTTTTTGTTCCGGTGTCTTGAAGCCGAAATCGAATGGGCCAGAAGATTGCTGCGCTGGCATTATTGGCGCCGTATTATCTTTTTGAATATTATCCGGAGCTAATCCCAACTGCTTTCCCGCAGGTTGCTGTTCCGCAGGAACCGCAGACGGTAGTTGGTCGTTTTCAGACATTAACTTTGTCCTGGTGTTGGAACTTTTCGTCCTGTCTTCGGATCATATTTATTGCCGTTGCTGTCTTGAATCGATCCATCGAGCATTGGCCAAACTGGTGTTCCGTCAGCCGCTTTACCGCCAACCTTGGAGGCGGCACCTTGCGGGGCTGACGGTAGACCCTTCATCTTATTGGTATCAACGCCCAAACTTTGAAGAATCTTATCGGAGTCAGGATCCAACATGCCATCATACGCTCGATCCATTTGTTTTGTATAACTACGCTGCAATTGACCGCCACGGATGGCAACAGTGTCGGCCATTTGGGCCATAATACCATGAAGTTGATGCGGGCTGGCGTTCGCGTTAAGAATGCTTTCGGCGCGTTCCAATTCTTCCTTAGTTGGTGCGTGTTGGTTCTTAATGAAGTTCAAATATTCATCTTTGACGGCTTCGAGTGCTTGACGCATTCTGCCGTATTGTTCGTCGCCGACCTTGGTCGCAATCTTATTCATCGCAGTATTCCAATCAGGCAGCGCAGAATTATCCAATTCTGGAATGCGATCCACCGCCATGCCGACGTGGCCTGCGAATGTATTCAAAGAACGAACCTCGGTTCCCGATTTTCCAGCGGGCCTGAAGTCATCGATTGTTTTCTTGCGAGCCAAATACTCGCCTTCTTTCCATTGAGTGCCGGTCTCTTTCAAAAACTTATTCATAAACGCGGCTCGCATACCGGCCCGATTACCAAACTGCTTCTCCGGGTCAAGGTCGTATCTTTTTGCCGCTTCTATGAGTTCATCGACGTCGCCGAGTTCGGCTTCGTTTTGGGCTTTTTGCTTTCCCGCTTCTTTCGCAATGGACGTTTGAAGCTCGCTGGCCGCAACTGCTTTCACAATCGCCAATTGATCTATGGCTCGCTTTTTAAGATCGTCAACCTTGGTTGGATCCTTTTCGTAGGAGCCCGGATTCTTAACCACGGCTTCCAACACCGGAATAAGTGCGTCTGTCTTGCCGACCATGCTCTCGGGATTCTTTTCAATCTTATCGAGCATCGATGTGCTATTGTCGACATTCTGGGCACGAGCCTTGGCGTATTCTTCTATCTTCTTATCGAAAACTTGCTTTCCACCATTGGCGGCAATGTATGCTTCTGAAAAGTTCGCCGCTCCCGTTTCTTTCTCGACTTGAGCGCGGGCCGCAGGATTGTTCATGAAATAATCATACGTCTTAACCGTAGCGAACGGATCTTCCGCGCCATCTTTTCCAGGAGCCGTGTGTGCTGCCAAAGCATTAGTTAAAGTTTTACTTGTAACTAATTGCTTCGCCGCAGAAGAATTTTGTGCTTCGTCAACCTCTTTTTGATTTTTTGCGTCTGTGACTTTAAGTGCCCTTTCATTAGCTGCAGTGGTAGATGCGTTTTGCCACAATTGATTGAATTGTACCCAAGGCATCTCGGTGACGTTTGTATCTTTGTCCAATGCTCTATTATCTTTTAGGAATTTAATATCGTCGTCTGTTAAACTAACGGGACCTCTTCCTCGTATAACTGAGTATGTCGAACGATACAGCGGCAAGCCATTGGCATCTTTACCTGTTTGTTTTCGGCCAGTCAAAAATACCGTATCTGTTGACGCATTCAATTGCTTGGTATCAATCATCTGTTTAATTTCATCAGAATCTTTATCTTTTGCTAATGGCGTGCCTGGGATGTGTGCATTAAGAATAGCATTATAACCTTGCTTGCCGGTCTCTATAGAGGCGTTAATAGCATCCTCTCCCATTTTATGAATCAACATTTGCTCATGTAGCATTTCGGCATTCGAATGAGAAAGAGTAATTTGATCGGTCATCTCTTGACGTTTACGATCCGAAATAGCATTAGGATTCGTATTCAAGGCTTGGGCGTCACGCAATGCATTGAATACATTTTCGAACAAACCCTTTTTAGGCATTTGCATTGGGGCGCGAGTCGATTGAGTCGCATCTGCGTTTGATTGCGCTGCACCCCATGATGTACTACCACTAAGGCTGCCACTAACTGCGCTGAGAAGAGTCAAACCGGCGTTGCCTGGGACTTTCGCAGCGGGATGAGCAAAGGAATCCAAAAGACTTTTATGAAGTTCATCGGGATATGCTTGTGGATTGTTTCTCGCCTGCATAAGTCTATCACCGAAACTACCAGGAGCAGGTTGAACATCTGGCGCAACCGGCTCTCCGTTGGTTGCTTGGAGTACGCCCACAGGACGGGACTTATCGATATCTTGGGCAAGTTGAAGATCGGAGTGTCCGGACGCTTCGCTCAACATGCTTGCAGTATTTGCGGCAGCCGCAGCTTTAGCGGCTTCGGCATCTTGAGCGGTTGGCGCAGAAGGAGGCGCTTGTGCGAGTTGTTCTTGAATGTTTGTATCTTCCATGTCTATTTTATTATCCTCTTGGATTAATCGCACTATTAATAATATTCAAGCCTGTAGTATCTCCGGAAATATTTTCAGGAATACCGCCTGTTACAGTCCCGCCACCAAGAAAATCCATTCCTGTAGCGCCGCCAAGAAAGCCTTTGATAGTATCTGCGAAACCACCGCCTGCGCTCATAGCTCCACTGATGCCCGGCATAACAACATCTTCGACGCCAGCTTTAATCAAGTTTCCAATGCCCGCAGCATGGGCATCTTGCAATTTTCGAATCGTTCCAGCTTGACCGAATGCGGTTTGACCAGTACTGCTCGCCAAATTGGCGTATTGTTCTGGATTCTGAAGCGTAGCTAATCTTTCCAAACCCCCTGCTGTTTGGGCGGCATTAATACGTCCTTGGGCGGCGTTTTGTTCCTCGTTCCGTCTTAGTAATGCGCTCTTTTCGGTTTCGCTGGCGGCTGCGATACCGGCGCCGATTTGCTGACGGATACCAGATACTCGCTCTGAACCCCCTGTTCCAAATTGCTGCCCAGCCGCTACGTTAGCGGCAGCTTGTTCGGCATTTCTAGTAGCGGCTGCAGCTTGATTAATAATATCTGTTCTGTATCCAGCCTCTTCGGCGGCGCCAAATCCAGGACCGGTTTGACCCGTACGGATTTGTGTCAAGACCCCATTGAGGTCTTTCATCGTTTGTGATTGTTCGCCGTAGCGTTGTGTAAAATCCGCTTTGAGACTACGCGACAAATCGGACTCTTGTGCAGCTAAACTTTGTTCCGAAGAAGACGGACCCGAGGGCACTCCGAGCATCTGAAGGGGGTTACAAGCTAGATCGGGCTGACCGTAGAATTCATGTGTATCTTTTTCAACAAGAGTGTAAACATACGGATCGTCTGTCATTTGCAGAACGACTTTAGTTGAATATCTCACTATACAACTCCTAATCAAACAGCACAAAATTTACAAGATAAGTTCGGGCGATTGCGCTTAACGTGCCAACGAATATGAGCAATAGAAAGTTCCTTTTTCCACCAAGGATTTCTCTTTCCTTTTTTACATGCGCTCATTTTCTTTCTTGTCTCAACCGAATGTTTCTTTCCATAAAAATGATTTTTCTTCCCTTTGTGGGACGCGCTTATCTTAGCTTTATGCTTAGCAGATAATCTCTTTCCCCAACAATGATGATTTTCCCCTCTGCGGGTTCTCATCTTCGCTCGGGTTGCGTCAGAACGTTTTTGACCCGTTAGAACTTTGACTCTTTTCGCTATTGTTGCGGCGGACTGCTTTTTTCCCTTGTTAGCTTTACGTAATTGTGCTCTTTGTTCAACGGAGATCGTCTTCCCTCTATGTGCTGCGCCAATTTTCGCTTTCGTAGAAACAGAAGGAACATAACCACTCATTCCTTCGCCGCCATCAGTACAGTTATAGCCTTTATTTTTAGAGTCGAACTTTTTAATGTAGAATATTTCCGCTTTAGATAAAGCGGCATCAGTTCGAAAGCCAAATGCTAGAACTTCTTTGCGCCAAAATTTGAACGGGTATCTCTTCAAAGCGCGATATAACTTTTTACATTCTTTTTCTTTTATTCTGTTTTTAAGATTAAATCGACGCGGATGTCTAACATCTTTTCCGATATATCCTATGCGCCCTTGCGCACTTTGATTGTGCCAAAAACGATACACAACACGATTACGTTTACGAAGCACGACTCCTCCTTGAAAGGAACTAGGGGGCATTCAAGGT
>VFSW01007740.1_pt1 | contig 15543 bp, 11 predicted proteins | sample 5358111 | NCBI WGS metagenome assembly VFSW01 (sample SAMN11554181, study PRJNA540505) | mine drainage metagenome | isolation source: sediment from site ElyBrook_90M | place: USA: Ely Copper Mine, Vershire, VT | collected 2017
CTATTAGATAACCGTTAATAACTGAATGATGCAGACATCCGATATTTCAGCTATATTTAACCGCGAACTGAACAAGCTAAAGGAGGAGGTTGCATCATACAAAGCGGAGCCGGATGTATGGAAAATTCCGCCGGGCGTTCTGAACTCCGGAGGTACCCTTTGTTTGCATATATGCGGTAACCTGAACCACTTTGTGGGTGCCGTGCTTGGCAAAACAGGCTACATACGCAACCGCGATAAGGAATTCAGCGCAAGAAACATCCCCAAAACTGCTCTAATTAAAGAAATTGAACAAACCGCAGCGGTGGTGGGCAAAACACTTAACAGCCTCACCGATGATGATCTGCACCGCGATTATACCGCCTTGCCTCCGCAGGTGGCGGCAAACGAAAAGTGGACCGCTTTCTATTTTCTTATTCATCTTATTGCCCACCTCGACTATCATATCGGGCAAGTGAATTACCACAGGCGTATAGTATCCGGTATCGTAAAATAGCACAAAACCTTTTTTTCATGCCGCAGGACAGCCTGGTTATAATACCCACATTCAACGAGAAGGACAACATAGGAAAGATTGTCCGCAAAACGCTCTCTTTGCCGGGTGAATTTAACGTGCTTGTAATAGACGACTCCTCGCCCGACGGCACGGCTCAAATCGTAAAGGACCTGATGCCCGAATACCCCGGCCGTTTATTCATTATGGAGCGCAAGGGCAAGCAGGGGCTGGGCACCGCATATATAGCAGGGTTCCGCTGGGCATTGGAAAGAAAGTATGAATACATTTTTGAAATGGACGCCGATTTTTCGCATAACCCCGACGACCTTCCCCGGCTCAAAGAGGCATGTGTGAATGGCGCCGACCTGGCTATTGGGTCGCGTTATATAAAAGGAGGCAAGGTGGAAAACTGGCCAACCGACAGATTGCTTATGTCCTACATAGCATCGTTGTACGTAAGGCTGGTTTTATGGATAAACGTAAGGGACACAACCGCCGGATTCAAGTGCTACAGGCGAAGGGTATTGGAGGCCATACCTTTCGGTGAAATAAAATTTATGGGCTACGCATTCCAGATAGAAATGAAATATCTGGCTGCAAAAAAGGGATTCAAAATTACGGAAGTGCCCATCACCTTTGTCGACAGAAAGGAGGGAGTGTCAAAAATGAGCACCCGCATATTCAAAGAGGCTTTCTGGGGGGTTATTCAAATGCGCTTTTCAAACTATGGCGGCTAAAAGGGTTTTAATCAAAAACGCCTTTATCGTAAATGAAGGAGTAATCAGAGAGGGCAACCTGCTTATTGAAAACGGCATCATAGCCGATACTAATCCCGCAGTTGACGCTTTAAAGGGCGACCTTACTGTTGTAAACGCCAAAGGGAAATACCTGCTCCCCGGAGTCATCGACACCCATGTACACTTCCGCGAACCCGGATTGACCTATAAGGCCGACATATACAGCGAATCGAGAGCGGCCGTGGCAGGCGGGGTTACTTCCTTCATGGACATGCCCAATACCGTGCCGCCGGTGCTTACACAAAAGCTGCTTGAAGATAAGTTCACACTTGCAAAGGATAAGGCGCTTGCCAATTACTCCTTTTATATGGGCACCTCCAATACCAACCTCGATGAGGTGCTGAAAACAAACCCTGCAACCGTATGCGGGGTAAAAATTTATATGGGCTCCTCCACCGGAAACCTGTGTGTGGATAACCCGGATACCATTGAGCAGCTTTTTGCACGATGCCCATTGATTCTTGCCGCCCACTGCGAAGATGAGGAGATAATAAAGGCAAACACCAGGCGCTTTGAAGCCCTGTATGGAGACAACCCGCCTCCCGCCATGCACCCCCAAATAAGGAACGAGGAATGCTGCTACCGTTCTTCAAGCCATGCCGTGGAACTGGCCCGCAAACACAATACCCGGCTGCACATCGTGCATGTATCCACGCAAAAAGAAACCACCCTGTTCGACAACAAACTTGCGTTGGAGGAGAAACGCATAACGGCCGAGGTATGCATACACCATCTCTGGTTTTCCGACAAGGATTATGCTACTAAAGGCAACCGTATAAAATGGAACCCTGCCATCAAAACCCCGAACGACCGCACCGGCTTGATGGATGCCCTGCTTACAGATAAGTTAGACACCGTGGCAACCGACCACGCCCCGCATACCGGCAACGAGAAGGAACAGCATTACTTCTGTTGCCCTTCCGGCGCGCCCATGGTGCAGCACTCGCTGGTAGCCATGCTGGAATTTTACCATCAGGGGGTAATATCGCTTGAAGATATTGTGCGTAAGATGTGCCATGCCCCGGCAACCTGCTTCCGCGTGGAAAAGAGGGGCTTTATACGAAAGGGGTACTGGGCCGACCTAACCCTGGTTGACCTGAACAAACCCTGGACTGTTGATAAATCCAACATACTGTATAAATGCGGCTGGAGCCCCATGGAAGGCGAAAAATTCCGCTCAATGGTTACCCACACCTTTGTTAACGGACACCTTGCCTATAACAATGGGCAGTTTGATGATTCGGTAAAAGGAAGCAGGCTTATTTTCAACAGGAAGCAGGAGCAAAGCCTTACTTAGGCTGTTCCGCATTTTTCAATATTCCTGCCTTAAGCGCAAACTCATGGCAGAAATCCGACAGCATTGTTGACAGGTTTTCCTCGCCGGTGGCTCGTTTTACCGTATCGGCATAACCCAGCAGAGATTGGTGGATGAACTGCTTCATCTCATCTATAAGCATCTGCTTCGTCCACAGGTGAAGGTGCATGGTATTCTTTTCTTTTTCATCCCACAGAGACATGAAAAAGGTCTTGCAATCGCCCTGCTGCTTGTCGGCGCCCGAAGACCATTTTATATGCTGTGGAACATTATTCTCGTCGAGGTCAACGGTAACCACTATCTCCGATTGTTTGCTCATAAATTGTGTATTTGCTTATTGCGCTAAAGTAGTTAAAAAGCATATAGCGGATACGAAATCCTCTGCACCGGTATTGGTTCAGTTTGAAATATAAACCCTGTATGGGTTGTAGAACAATAGCCCCGCCTTTTAAGGCGGGGTAAATATATAATCCCACTCCTTCAGCCCCTCTCCCAGTATGGGAGAGGGGTAAGGGGTGAGGGTATCATAAATCCCTCACCTTATGGTCAGGGATATGAATGTGTTATTCCTCCGGTTTAAAATAGACTGACAGCAAACTGACCCACTGCCTTTGCATTGCATAATTGCCTATTTTTACGTTATTCTAATAAATGAGGATGGTTTTTGTTACAGGAGGAACAGGCTTTGTAGGCTCATACCTGCTTGCCGCACTGGTGAGCCGGGGGCGGCAGGTAAGGGCGCTCAAACGCGCGGGAAGCACAACGGCATATTGCGAGGGGATATTCAATTATAAATTCGGAGCTGAAGGCAAAAAACTTTTTGATAAGATAAATTGGGTAGAAGGCGATTTGTTCGATATCTATGCCCTTGAGAACGCCATGGACGGGGCAGGGGAGATCTATCACTGTGCGGCCATCGTATCCCTGCGCGACGAAAACCCCGGGGAGATTATACGCACCTCGGAGAAAGGTACAGAAAACGTGGTAAATGCCGCTTTGAGCAAAGGCATAGCCAATTTCTGTTTTACCAGCTCCGTGGCTGCGCTGGCAGAGCAGGAGGGGAGCGAAACCACAGAAGAACACTTTAAAGACTTCACCTTTGGCAAAGCCCCTTATTTTACGGCCAAGCACCTTGCCGAAGCCCAGGTATGGCGGGGCAACGCCGAAGGACTGAATGTGGTGGTGGTAGCCCCGACAATAGTACTCGGACCCTGGAACGGCAAAAACAAAGGCAGCATGGAACTGATTTCCACAGCAGATAAAAATTCAAAGTTTTATACCGGAGGCACTATGGGCTATGTTCATGTAGCCGACGTGGCTGAAGTAATGATCAGGCTGATGGATAATAAGCTGTACAATGAACGCTATATACTTAACTCGGAAAACGTATTGTACCGCGATGTAATAAGCCAGATAGCGACTAATTTGGGAAAACAGCCGCCGCGCTTCCGTTTAAGCCGTACTGCGCTCCGGTTGTTGCGCCTGCTGAATAACGCCGTAAACAAAAGGAAGATAAGCCGCATAACCATAGCCCATGCCGCGGGAGATTACCGTTACAGCAACCGTAAAATAAAGCAGGCGCTTGGCGGATTCAACTTTATTCCGGTAAAAGCTGCCCTCGAAGAACAGGTGAAATTTTATTTAAATGAAAAAGGCAGATAACCGGAGCCCTTTTGGCGGCACATACGAAAAGATTATATTGGGTATAGATCCGGGAACCAACATAATGGGTTACGGCCTGATATGTATTAATGGTAAAAATGCGGGTTTTGTGCACATGGATGTGCTTGTGATGAACAAATTACCCGCGCATTTCCTGAAGCTGAAGCGCATCTTTGAGCAAACGCTGCATATCATTGACACATACAAACCCGATGAGGTGGCTCTTGAGGCCCCGTTTTTTGGTAAAAATGTACAATCCATGCTCAAGCTGGGCAGGGCGCAGGGCATATCCATGGCCGCCGCGCTGCACCGCAACCTGCCCGTGTTCGAGTATTCGCCGCGCAAGGTAAAGCAATCGATAACAGGCAAAGGTACAGCGAGCAAGGAGCAGGTGGCAACTATGCTGCATAGCATTCTGGCTATCAATCAATCCTATAAAAAGCTCGATGCCACCGACGCGCTGGCAGTGGCCGTATGCCATCACTTTCAATGCAACATGGCCTTGCAGGCTGGCAAAGCGAGCAATAAAGCCAAGGGCGGTAACAAGCCGGTTCACAATACCTGGGAGGCTTTTGTGGCGGCAAATAAGGACCGTATAAGCACCAATCTTTAGCTGCGCCCCTGCTGAATCAGTGCCTGCCGGATGGCTTGGGCTATTTTCTCCATTTCCTCTGCCGGCAGCTTTAGTTTGGGTTGTGCAAAGTTTATATCCGATACGCTGTTGATGGGAATAAGGTGGATATGCGCATGAGGCACTTCAAGCCCAATTACCGCCACCCCAATACGCTTGCAAGGTACAGCCTTTTCAATGGCCCGGGCTATGGTTTTTGAAAAGAGCTGGAGTTCGGTAAACAGCTTATCGTCGAGGCTGAAGATATAATCGGTTTCTGTTTTAGGTATAACGAGGGTGTGCCCTTTGGCAAGGGGCTGTATATCGAGAAATGCAAAACAGTTCTCCGTTTCGGCAATCTTATGGCAGGGTATTTCACCCTTTATAATCCTTGTGAAAATTGTTGGCATGGCGGCGTAACCGGTTACAGGCTTATTTCCAGCACTTCGAAGGTAACCTCGCCCGATGGGGTTTTTACCGTTGCCTTCTGGCCTACTTTTTTTCCTAACAAGCCTTTGGCAACGGGCGAGTTAACCGATATTTTCCCTTCTTTCATGTTGGCTTCGTTTTCGGCTACAATGGTATAATGCATGGTGGCGCCGTTCTTTACGTTTTTGATGCGCACCTTGGACAGGATGAGCACGCGCGAGGTATCGAGCTTCGACCGGTCCACAACCTGGGCATTTACAAGTACGTCTTCCAGTTTTGCTATGCGCAGCTCCAGCAGGCCCTGGGCTTCCTTGGCGGCTGAATATTCGGCATTTTCAGATAGGTCGCCCTTGGCCTTTGCTTCGGCTATCTGTCTGGATATAGTAGGGCGTTCAACCGTTTTAAGCTGATGGAGTTCATCTACAAGCTTTTGTAAGCCTTCTTTGGTAAAATACTCTGTTTGGGTTGACATGGGATAAGAATGAAGATGATGTGTTACTTACCGTGTTAATTGCTAAAATGACCATTCCGGCAAGAGCCGGAAAGGTTAGGGGATATGTATCCCTTCTGCAAATATACGTAATTTTTAAAGGCTCAATGCAATGGCAATGGTGTTACAGCCCTGGAACGGGTTGGTAGCCCTGTAGCAGTACGATACGCCAAATGTGGAAGTTTTGTTCTTGCCAAACGGATATTGCAGGGTAACACCGGCGCAGGGGCCTGTGAATACCGTAAGGCGTCCTCCCGAAGTTGGGTCGGTGCTCAAGGGGCTGGTAATGCCGTTCTGGTATTCGTAACCAACCCTTACACTAAAGTACGATTTAAAGGCGTATTCCACACCAAGCATCTCGTCATCCTGTTCGAAGGCATTAGATGTGAAGTTGGCGGCAACGGTTATCCTGTGGGCGCTTCTTCCTCCGGTATCCTTTAATATCCTGAAGTCGTATGCTGCCCCAATATTTATGAGCGAGGGCAATTCGTATGCCTGTGCAGGCGTATGTACGGTCATTTGTCCTGTTTGCCCGGTTGCCACGCTGTTGTATTGGGTAACCTGCTGCGACATTCCGTCGCCGGAATACTGCATCTGCGGGCCTACATTTTTCAATGAAATGCCGAAGTGCAGGTTTTTATGGCCATGCGCCACATCGCGTACGTACTGAATGCCGGCATCAACGGCTACGTCGGTGGCCGATACGTTGGAAATAGATTCAGAAACAAGTTTTATGTTTACTCCGCCGGATATGTTGTCGGAAAATTGCTTGGCATATGACAGCCCTATGTTGATGAATTGCGGGTTGTAATAACCAATTCCGCCGTCGGGGTTGTCGTATGTGGTAATGGGTATGCTGCCGAAGTTCATAGACATGATGGAGATACCGATAGCCCCGGTGGCGCCTACGCGCTGGCATAAACCTGCTACTGCTATATTCATGCCTCCTCCTCCGCCGCCGCTAAGGTAGTCGGTGTTGCCAATTATAACCTGTGTGTGGTCGGTGAACGCGGTGCCTGCCACGTTCAGGAACTGTGATTCAATACCCTGCACGCAGGAGGTGTTTGCTCCGGCAAATCCCGATGTGCCGGCCCATGGGTCTATCAGCAATTCTGTTGCGCCTTCTTCTCCGGCTCTCGCAGGGTTTCCGGCGTGAGCATTCGTGCAACTTATTGATATTGCAATTCCAATTAAGACAAGTGCTGCCGTATTATTTATTCTCATATTCTGGTTTTTAATCTGCCTCGCCGGCTCTGTTATGATAAAGCGTTTTTAATTGATAAATGATTAGTATGAGTTAAGGTCAACCGGCCTAATTACCCCAAACCATTTCAGTGTCCTTTGTCCTACATTAGGCACGTCTATATGGATGATATACATGCCGCTGGCTATGGGCACATTATATTGGTTCTGAAGATCCCAGTCCACATAAGTTTCGGGGTCGTTCTTTTGTATTACCCTTACCACTGTGCCGTTCAGGGTGAATATGGTTATGTTGCATATAGGAGGCAGGTTGGTCATTCTTACCCTCTGGTCTAACCTGGTGCTTTCGTACGATGAATAGCCGTAATAGGGGTTAGGCACAATGTTTATCAGGTTCAGGGCAGCCTGCGCCGCGCTGTCGGAATTGGTAACCACTTGCAGCCCGTTAAGGGAGAAGGAGTACATAGGGTAGTTGTTGTTAACCGGTGCCGGACTTGCCCAGTTGGCTCCCCAGCCCGAATCATAGGGCTTGGCAACACGCAGGTGTATGGTTACATCGCTTTCCAGTATCTGGTGTCCGGGATTAAGCAAGGGTATATTCACCCACATGCAGTCGCCCCAGATGTTAGTGATACTGTCGGAGTTGTTGGTTCCGAACACACGCATAACGGCTTTATCTGCATCATATACAGGTACCTTTGGGAACAGGTAATGCAGGTTAGGCATAACCAGGCCTCTGTTTGCGGTATTGTGCCCGAAAACATAGATGTAATGCTTGCCGCCAAAAACCGACTGCTGGTTAAAGAAGGAATTGGAATTATATCGCGTTGTGGTTGAATCGGGATTCCAAAGCATATCCCTTCCATTATCCTGTGTAAGCCATGAGTCTTCGCCGAAAGCCATATTCAGCCTTTCTCCTGTCTCAACATTAATGGCGTATCCGGGAAACCAGCCCATGCCCGAATCGGATATGTAGTTTGCCTTGGTAGGATCGGTGTATTCCGGCCCGGAACCCGGCGTGGCATAGTTGCCGTACTGGTCAACGGAAAGTGATTTTCTGGGGTACATTTTGGAGGCGCCTCCTTCAGCAAGTATAGGCTGGTCCTGTTCCTCTACAACAACGCAGCGTGTCCAGTCTGCTCTGTTCGAGGTTATAACCAGGTCAATGCTCGAAAGGGTCTGCAGCGATGATACATCATGCGCGGACCCGAATTTAGGGCCGTTATCGCAAACCTGCGTTTTGGAGGTTGCATCGTAATACGACTTGGCGCAGAGGTAATAAGGAGCCCAGATTCCGTTAAGGGCAGTTGAATACCAGCAGTTTGGATCAACAAAGGTAATGGGTACCGATGCCGGATTGGCTTCATAGCTTGTAAATGTATTGCCGGGTGTGCCTCCTTTGGCGCTGCCCGGGTCAACATAGGTGCCGCACCTTATCCAGAACAAGGGATTAATGGCAGGTGATGCCGATTTAACTCCTGATAGCCAGTTCTTGGTGGGATCTGAAAAGGTCATGGAGTTATTGGAGTCGAGCATGATGTTGTTTGTTGCCGAACTTGTGGGCATAAGAGGCATATCCGGGTTGGTAACGGTAATGGATATTCCCCATTGCGGTATTACCTGCTCAAAGCGGTAATCGGCTGTGGTGTCGGAATAAACCGTCTCGCCTGTAACCTGATTATACACTTCCCATCTTGCGGTGGAGTCAAGATGTGAGCGCAATGGGTTTTTGTACATCTTAAATATAAAGTTGCCTGTTACCACACTCAAGGGGTCAACAACTTTAATGTTTATAGGTCCCTGTCCGGGCAGGTAGGTAGGGTGTTCCATGGTATCGTTTTGCAGGATATAGGTAATGCTGTTGTTATCCAGTTCTATGGCATTGCCGCCGTTGCCCTGTCCTTCGAGCCGTGTAATGGCTACACCGTTTCCATAGTTTGAGTGCTGTATGGTGCCGTAGCTTTGGGCGGTGGGTATATGCGGAATCCCGGTGAGTATCTTTACGTTATTCCTGCCCTGTATGAACGGAACCTGCTGTCCGTTGCGCAAGGAATCGCTTGATGAATTGAGCACAAAGGTGCAGTAGTTGTTATAACCGAATGCAATTACCATATAGTAATAGGGGCGGTCGTTCACGAGGTACGACTGTCCGTCTTCCTGAAACTGGTCTGTTTTTATATCGAAGGAGTGCACAATTCCGGAGGTACTCAAGGTTACTTCGGGCGTTCCCTGCAATACCCCGTAGGAATTCTTGGTATAGTTGATGAGTGTGTTGGTGCCGTCGTTATTTATATTGCATTCTGCCACCAAACGGGAAACCGAAGGATCCAGAAGCTGTGAGGAGGTAACCGATGAATCAAGAAGCTGGAATACTTCATAACCTTCAAACTTATACATGGTATCCTTGTAGGGCGGGGGTATGGAGGCCGATCTTTCGGCGTACTGTTCGTTATAGTTATTGGAGGTGTTCGGGTTGGAGATGGTGAGTATCAGTTCCTGGTTTAATTCCTGCAGGGCTACATCCGGAGCATCAGGTCCGTTAAGCACCTTAAAGCAGTTGTTGAACAGGGCCTGTGCCAGGTCGGCGTCCTGCTGAATGAGGCTGATGGACAGGAACTGGTTGTTCAGCACCGGTGTCATATCCCATACAAGCCCAACGGTTACATAGTTGGTTGAGCCGGGTTGCAGTGTGAAAGGCCCTGCGCTTTCTACAAAACGCATGTCATTGGACGGTATATTTGCTTCGGGCATATCCCAGGGGCTGGACTGCGGGTTGCCTGCTGTGCCGCAGCCGGTAGGGTCGGTGTTAACCTGGGAGCTGCCGGGGCTGGCTCCTGCGGGAGTCCAGGGGAACATATAGGAGCATGGGGTGCTGCTGCTTTGGTATCCGTTGCCGCCATAAGTCATAGGCGTTCCGTCTATCCACAAACCTTTCATATAGTTGTAGTAGCTGGTGGCATTTTGCGGATTGCCTATGTTGCTGAAGTCGTTAACAAAGTACATGAACCTTGCCATGCCAATTCTGCCGTTGTGTATATAACAGGCCTTGCTGTTTGGTCCGGTAGTATCGGCAAAAGGGCCCTGGAAGAATACTTCGCCTATGGCAGGCAGGTCGTTGTGGTATCCTATCTCACCGGCAAAGTTACCAGAACCGTCGGCATTAAAGTTTGTTCCTTCATAACCGTAGCCCATGCTTCTGCCCACGTCGCAGCCTGTCCAGTTCTGTGCCCCGTTTCCAAGGTCAAAATCGTTCCATGCTCCAAAATAGGTGTTCTCTACCGCATAGGATGAGCGGTTTATTATCTGATAGTTATAAAAAGTGCAATTGTTTATAGCGTCGGTTGTATTAAACGCGAAAGCCTGCACCCTTATTTCCAGCCCAATCGGAATTCCACGCGATTCGGTATGGATATTGCCGTTGCCAATGTCGTTAATAACATACCACAGTGTGGCATCGCCATAGAGCTCATTCTGGCAGGTTTTATTCGTGCCTTTCAGGTCGTAGCCCGGATAGCAGCCCTGTGTGGGGTCGTAATAACCTATGCCCTGCGGGTCGACGTATGGGGCGAGGTAATGTCCTTCGTTATAGTTGGCATTGCCGTTGCCGGGCCAGTTTTTGATATCCGAGGTAAGATTATTGGGGTTGCTTGGGTCGGAAACAAAATTCTGAACTTCCTGACGTGTCATATAAAATAGTTTGTCCCATGCTGCACATTCAGAGAGCGATTCGTTCAATTGACTGGCAATTGTATCCAAAGGTCCTGCCCAAAAGTCTTCACCGTTCTGACGGTAGGTCATGGCGGCTACCTTCAGCTGTCCGCCCTGATCGAGCCCTGCCACCCAAAGCGCTCCGGCGAATTCGGGGCTTACTTTTCCGTTGGATGGTTCAAAATACTGCTGTAAGTTTTCGGCGGGGTTCCACCACATGTCGCCCTCATCCATAATACGGGCGCGCACGTTGTTGATAGCCAGAAATGCCGCTCCCTGATCCACAGGACAACCGGTGGACATTGCCCTTTTAACCGATTTATGCGGCAGGCCAATATCTTCGATGGCAAATATGGCGTTACTGAAAGCAACTGCGAGAGTGAGTGAAAGAATGAGCTTTAATGTCTTCATACGTATTCCTTATTTGTTTTTGTCTTTAATCGTAATCAGGTCTTCCCTTTGATTTGGCAGTGGTTAAAAGTCGAATTCGGCGCCGAGGTTAATTTGCCTTGGCATGGCAAAATAACTGGGCTGTTTAAGGGCAATATTGTAAAGGTCGGAATAGCCTTGCGGAAGGGTAGACTGTGCCGTTACCTGCGCACCCTGTGCGGAGGTCAGCCAGCCGTCGGTGGTGGGGCTGCCGGTAAAGTGATATACATTAAGAATGTTCTCGGTATTCAGCAGGTTGGTTATGGCTAAATAAATCTTTATCTGGCAATGGGTAGCATCTTCGCCTTTGCTTGGGTTAATGGTTACGGGTATGGCTTTGTCTATGCGCATGTCCACACGGTATTGCCAGGGCAGGTAGGCGCCGTTAATGCTTCCTACCAGCTGGATGTGATCAACTACGCCTATTTCATTATTAGGCGTTGCATTGTTTTGGGCTGTATAAGGCGTTCCGGATCCTGCGGAGAAGCTTAAGTTACATCCTGCATTGGCGAATACGTTAATGTTCTTGCCACTCTTGGTTGTCCAAACCGGCCCGGTGTATTTATTGTCGCCAATACCCGAACCGTAGTGGTAGTCTATATCAATATTGAAGGTGTGGCGTTGGTCATTTGCAAGGGGTTGCGGTACTTCCAGCGAGGGTTGACCTGATCCGGCAAGGTTAATGCCCGATGTGGGTCCCGAGCCTGTTCCGTCGGCATATTGCAGGGTGTAGTTAAAGGTCATCTGAATGTTATTTGTTCTGCGCATCTCGAAGGTAAACTGCAAGCCCTTGGTAGTACCGAAGTCAATGTTGTCATAAGCCTGATATGTGTTCGGAAATGCTTCGAGATAGTCGTAAATATCCACGTTATTGCGGTTGTCGCGGTAAAAGGCGGATATTTTCAGCACTGCGTTCTTTGCCTCGTTCAGTATCTGGTTGAAACCGAGTTCATACTCCGTTGTTTGCTGCGGGTACAGGTTCGGATTTTGAAGAATTGTTTGCCCGCCGGTGGTGGCTGCCATAAACATGTACTGTGTAGGCAGGAAGATATTATACCCTATTCCCGGAGGGCGCTGGGTAAGTATATCGTAGTGCGCAAAGAAATCGGCTACGTCGGATATAGGGAAGGAGAAGGCTATACGCGGCATCACATTGATCTGCGGTTTGAACTGGGTAAAGGCATTGGAGTTGACCACCGTCTGGCTCGGATTTTCAAGGTAGGGCTGAATAGAGCCTGTTTGTGTTGCGGCAGCCAGTATTGTAGGGTCGGTTATGGGGTTGCCGTTGGCATCGTACCAGTTTTTGCCATTGCGGTAACCTACAATCTGGGTCGGGTTGTTGGAGTTGTTCACATAAACCACATAGTTGGAGCCCATTCCTGCCGGTACTGTAGAACCCGGTATGGGATTGGCCTGCACTTCGGAAACTGTTTTGGCGGGGAACAGGAGGTATGGGTCTTTCAGAACAGGCTGGTTGGCATCAAAGTCATCCACACGCACGCCCACGTCAAACTTCATGCTCTTATAATCGAAGTGGTCCTGTACATAACCTGCTATGTAAATGGGGCTGTAAGGGGCTATAGGATAGTAGTGGTTGCCGTTGGCATCGAGCTGGTTAAAAAAGTTATCGAGGCTGGTGGAGGAGTTTAACTTGTTGCCGAGATAATCGAAACCATAATAGGATACCTGCTGGGCTTCGCCTCCGCCGTTAAGCAGTTGGGAAGCAGAAAACCAGTTGAGGTTGAAAAAGCCGGGCGAGTATTCGTTGGGCTGCAGGTAAACCTGGCTGTTGGCTGACAGGCCCAATGCCTTGCGCATGCTTAAATCGAACTGTGTTTGTACGGCAGGGTTGTAAGCGAAATTGTAATTATAAGTATTGTACTGTCCTGTTCCGGCAAGTATGGGATTTGAAACATCAAGCTGCGAAATCTGGTTATTCACGCTTTGCTGGGCGAGTGAATAAAGCGCTCCGGCGTTCAGGCTGTAAAATGAAGTGGAATTTTGCTCATACTCGAATCCAAGCTGAATGTTATGATCCTTGATATCGCACGAAAAGTTGGCTGTAAAATCAAAGTTGCTTGAGTTTTGTTTGATGTATGCCGAAAATGGAGTGCCGGTATTGTTATATAAGGAATAAACCATCTGCGGGCTATATCCATTTATCAGCCCCCCGTTTTGAAGTATGGGGAGGAAGTTGGTGATGTTCTTTTGTCCTATCATCCTGTAAAGCTGGCTGGTATAATTGGCTTCCACAGGGTTGGAGGATCCGGCAGGATTGAATGTGTATAATGAGTCGGTCAGGGCGGCCTCATAATATGCCAGCCCCTGCGGACCGTTCTGGAAATTATAAGCCTTGCCGTAGTACTGATGGAAGTGGCCTACAAAGCCGTATTTCCAAACGCTGTCCCTGAAGGTGGGGTTTTCCTCTGTTATATTGGTTTGCCCGTATTCCGCCTGTAAGCTATAATAGGCGTTTTTAATTATTGAGTTCTTGTCGGATTTGAAGGCTTGCTTGAAGGTGGCATAGCCGCGCCATGAGGAGTTTATGTCGAGCGGATTGTTGTAAGAATCGAACATTTCGAAGGTCTGATCATAAACAATGCGCGGGGTATATGACATGGAACCGCCGAGCGTAAGGCTGATGTTATCATTAAAGTGGATACCAATCTTGCCGTTGAATGCAAGTGTACGCGAAGAGTTGTTCGGTAGTATCGGGCTTTGATTAATGTCATTGGCTGTAACAAATTCCGAGGCACGGAGGAAACCGGCGCTGGGGCTTAACACAAAGGGGTTTTGCTGCAATTGCGAAAGGGTATTGTTATTAACCGTATAACCGCCAATGTAGTTGGGCGAGTTATCCAGTTTGTATTGCCATTCTCCGCCAAGGATAAAGTCCACGAGTATCTTTTTCGATTTGTTGGCTGTATCTTTTTTGGATAGAAGCGGGCCGCCGAGCGAAAAATCAACCTGGTTGAAGCCATAAGGGTCCAGGAATTCAGAAGTGATGCCCTCCACACTGCCAAAAAACCTGGGTGCAGGAGGTAGTGTGTTTATTTCGATGATACCGCCTGTGGCGTCGCCGTATTTTGCAGATATACCGCCCAAAACAGTGGTTTCCTGGTTTATCATGCTTTGCGGAATCAAGCCTACGGCCTGATCAGCGGTAATTTTAATACCGTCAACAATATATTCGGTTGCATCGGTACGTGCGCCGCGGATGTTGATGGCGCCGCCTACGTCGGGTGAGTAAGTGCCGCCTGACAGCGCGGCAACCGAGTTCACATCTTTTACGGCAAGATCCTGATAGGCTTGCTGGTCTATGGTTTGCCCTACCTGTGTGTTCTTATTAATAAGGTCAACCTGGTTTGCCACTATATGCACCTCCTTAAGCTGGGTTTGCGTGGGCGACATATCCATGTTGATATAGGCTATCTGGTCGGGAGATACCTGCACGCCGGTTTTAATATAGTCATCAAAGCCCTCATATACCGCTTTTACTGTGTATTCTGCCGGGTCGAGCGGTTTTAGCACACATTCACCGTCCATGTCGGTTTGCCCGCCTATTACCTGCACACCTTTTAATTCTACAATAACGTTGGCGAAAGGTATAGGTTCCTTGGTAACCTTATTAAACATGTGAACCTTTATGGCGCCTGTTTGCGCAAAGACTGCTGTCGAACATAATAATGCCGTAACCGTCAGGCGTATTTTTTTCAGCATAAGCGAATATGTTGGTTAATTTTTGTTAAAACAAGTTACAAATCTATAAAAAGTATTTTCCCACAGGTGAAAAAATAATTAATTTTTTTTAAAAACTTATACAAGTAACGTTTTTCATATCGGCATTTGGCTTGTAAAATAGTTTACTTTCCAGCCCGTTAAGGTGTTTAAAATTATAAAGGAATGATGTTGAAAATAAATCGGGCTGCCTGCCGGATAGGCGTTATTTTGGATTGGTAACTCCTGTCTCGGTGTTCGGCTTGCCCCTCGGTTCCTTTTTGCGGAACAGGCGTTTGAAAAAGGGTTCGCCCTTATGGTCGTTGTATCTGCCGGCTTTGCGGGCATCGCGTTTCATCCTCTTGCGCACCTCCGGCGACTGTATATCCATCTGGTGTTTCAGGGCTGCCTTGGTGGCCTTTTCCTGGGCTTTCTCCTGCTCCTTTTTGCGCTTGTAGAATTCTTTCTGGCTTTTGGTATCGCGAGGTGCATTGTTATCATCGCTGTTTACCTGGGCCAATAATGAAGAGCTTCCAAGTATGGTAAAGGCAAATGCCACCATGAATGACCTTATTCCGGCTGCCTTTATTCGTATTGCATGGTTGCTCATCGGGGAGGATAAAGTGTGTTTGGTTTCCAAAAATACACTAAATTTTTTATTTTGCCTGAGCAGACACCCAAGACCCA
>VFSW01007741.1_pt1 | contig 15543 bp, 6 predicted proteins | sample 5358111 | NCBI WGS metagenome assembly VFSW01 (sample SAMN11554181, study PRJNA540505) | mine drainage metagenome | isolation source: sediment from site ElyBrook_90M | place: USA: Ely Copper Mine, Vershire, VT | collected 2017
ACGTTGACTTACCGGCTGGACGAACCCTCTTATGTCACGTTGGTGATCGAGGACGAAACTGGGCGGCGCATCCGCAATCTCGTCGCTGCCGCTCGCCGGGAAGCCGGTGAACAGCGCGAGGCGTGGGACGGGTTGGACGACGCCGGCAACCCCGTTCCGCCTGGAGTCTATCGGTGGCGGGGCCTCCAGCGACCGCAGCCGGTCACCAGCCATTTCCGCCGGTCGTTCTTCTCACCGGGAACCCCCCCGTGGGTCACCTATTCGCAGACGCAAAGCGACTTGGGCCAAAACAATCAGCTCCGGGGTTCACGCCCGCTGGGTGGCGGGGGCTGGCTTTCGGATCATGTGCCGCCTCACGCCGTATGTGCTGGCAACGGACGCGTCTATCTCGGAGCCCACGTTGCCGAGGCCGGGCATAGCATCATCGAAGCGAGCACCGAGGGACAAAAGTTGTGGGGAACGATCTGGCTGAATCTGTCCGGTGCCGATGCCATCGCGTTCCGTGACGACGTCATCTATGTGGCCGGGGAAAAGGGCTGGATGTCTGACCTCCTGGCGGTTCACCGGCTGGACGCGAAGACGCACCGCTACCTGGAAGGTCCGCCGGAGGGATACGATAGGAAGGAAACGGCGGCTTTTATCAAGGTGCCGATCAAAGACTTCTCGGGCATCCGCGGGCTGGCCGTCACCAAAGAATGGGTGGTGCTCGCGTTGTCCGATCACCAGCGGCTGGCCCTTTTCACGCGCGACAAAGGCACCTATGTCCGGGACATCCCCCTGCCTCAGCTCGGCAACATCGCCCTCGACGCCGACGACCATTTGCTGGCCGTCAGCGGGAAGACTGTCGTCGCGGTGGACTTGCAGTCCGGCGCGCTCTCGCCGGTGATCAGCAAGGGACTGGAGGAACCGTTCGGCCTCGCTCTGGACGCCAGGAACCACATTTACGTGGGCGACCAAGCTCCTGCTGAGCAGTGCGTGAAAGTGTTCGCCCGCGATGGGCGGTCGTTGCAGCGCATCGGTAAACGTGGCGGGCGCGGTGAAGGTTTGTTCAACCCGGCCGCCATGAGCCGCCCGGCCGGACTGGCCATCGACACGATGAATCAGCTCTGGGGGGCGGAGGAGGATCCGCAGGTGAAACGCGTCAGCGTCTGGACGACGGAGGGCAAGCTGGTGCGGGATTTCATCGGGCCGCCGGGCTATGGCGGGGGTGGGTCGGTGGACCCCGCGGACGATTCCCGCGCGTTTCACAACGGCATGGAGTTTGAGATCGGCGACTGGCCGCAATCCGACAAACTCAAGGCGATTCATTTCCGCCAGGGCGCGCATCCCGACCTGCCCTTGCCGCTGGCTTACAAAGACCTGAACGAACTCGTCTATCATGGCACCCCGCAGATTGCCGCCCGGCGTAACGGGACTCTGTATCTGGTGAGCGACGGAGGTTGGGCCGTCAGTGCCGCCATCATCGTCCGTGTGGAGAAAGATAAGAGCGCGCCGCAGGCCATTCTCGGACAGCTTGACCTGCTGCGGAAAACCTGGAAAGAACTCCATCCGGAGTATGTGGCCGGCCTTCCGAGAGGCAAAGACCAGCACCAAGGCGTCTTTCTCTGGCAGGATGTGAATGGCGATGGCAAGGCGACGCCCGAGGAAGTCAGCCTCCACCCGGACTGGAGCTATGCCAGCCAGTGGGGCTACCGCGTCGGGCCGGACTTGAGCTTTTATGTGCTGGCTGACGGCGCGGTGATGCGCATCGCACCGGTCAGCGGCGATGGCTTGCGCTATGACCCCGCGCAAGCGACGCGCATTCCGTTGCCGGCGGAGACCGCCCGCAAGGGGATCATCTCGCTGGCCGCCGACCGGGAGGGCAACCTGATCATCAATCAGGAAGGCAAACAAGGGGACCCCGCGAATGTGCTGCTGGGACTGGCCCCGGACGGGCGCATCCGGTGGACTTATCCCAATCCGTTTCCTTCCAACACCCATGATTCTCCGGCACCCAAGCTCGGCGACATCCAGCACACCCTCGGCGTGGAAGGCATCGCCAGGGTCAATGATGAGATCGGGGATGTCTTCCAGCTCAATGGAAACAAGGGCGTGCGTTATCTCTTCACCCCCGACGGCCTGTTTGTTGACCAGGTGTTCGGTGACATGCGGCTGGCACCGATGCAGCAGAGTTTGCTGGAAGCCAGGCTGGACCTGCGGCTGGACGGGATGAGCCTCTGCGATGAATGCTTTTTCGGCTGGCTTGGCAACGCTCCCGATGGCCGGGTGCTTCAGGTCGTGGGCAAGGATTCCTGTTCGGTGCTGGAAATGCGCGGGCTGCAATCCCTCCGACGGATGAAGGGCGAATCCTTCCAGTTGGAGAAAATGGCGCGCGTTGCGGTCAGCTCCGTAGAACGCAGCCCGGCAGCTCCGATCGTGCTGCGCCTCTTAAGCACCCCCCCACAGCCGGGTGCTAACTGGTGGGGTGAAGGAGGACTGGCCGCCGCGGACATCCCTGAGATCAAGGCCTTTAGCAAAATTAAACGTATCGCTCAAGCCACGCTGGCGCTGGATGCAGAGCACCTGCATCTGCGCCTCCTCGTCCAAGATGACAGCCCTTTCCAAAACCGGGGCGAAGACAGCCAGCTCCTCTTCAAGACGGGCGATGCCATCGACCTGCAACTCGGTTCCAGCGCTGACACCAGCCGCAAAGAGCCTGCCGAGGGCGACGTGCGCGTGCTGCTCGCCCTGTTTCGCAATCAACCCACCGCCGTGCTCTATCGCTACAAAGTTCCGGGGTCGAAGGATCCGGTGAAATTCGCCTCGCCCACGGGCGTGGCCACCGTGGACCAGGTGGAAATCATTCACGACGCGCGGATCAAGATTCAGCGGACGCCCGGCGGCTATGAACTCATCGCCGCCTTGCCGCGAAAAGCCCTCGGCTTGTCCCCGGCGATGCCAGCGAGCCTCCGCGGCGACATCGGGGTGATCTTGTCCGATCCCTCTGGGCAGCGCAGCGTGGCGCGCGTCTATCACTTCAACCAAGAATCGCAGGTGGTCGTGGATGTCCCCTCGGAGGTGCGGATCAACCCCTCCAAATGGGGCGTTATGGAACTCATCCTGTCCGACGCGGAGCAGCTCAAGCGCGGCGCGGCGCTCTACCTCCCCAAGTGCCTCACGTGCCACCAGGGCGGAGGATTGGGCATGCCGCCCCTGCATCCCCCGCTCGTGCGCAGCGATTGGCTGGCGGCGGACCGCAGCCGCGCCATCCGCGCGCTTTGCGAAGGGCTCTCGGGGCCAATCACCGTGAACGGCCGTGCCTTTGCCAACACCATGCCCGCGCAGGTCATGGACGACGGACAGGTGGCGGATGTCCTGACTTATGTGGGGCAATCGTGGGGGAACAAGCTGCCCGCCTTCACTCCCGACGAGGTGAAAGCCGCCCGCGCCAATAGCCGCTTCAAGACCTATGAGGCGCTGGTGCAGGCCACCGCAAGCACCGCCCCGCAGCTTCAGCAGAATGACCGCATCGTGTTCATCGGCGACAGCATCACCGGGCAGGGCTGGAACAATGGCCAGGGTTTCATTCATCAGATCGAAACGGCATTGCGCGAAAAATGGCCCGAGGGAAAACGGCAGGTCGTCGCACTCGGCGGCAGTGGCCAGAGTGTGGGATCGTGGCAAGGCGTCGAGAAGATGAGCCGCGAGAAGGAACTCACTTTGGATGCCAAGGATGTGGGGGTGAAGACGGCTTTGGATCGGCCAGCGGATGTCGTGGTCGTCATGCTCGGCATGAACGACCTGCTCGCACCTTACGTGACGGAGCGGGCGGAAGACCTGGATGCATGGGCGGATCGCTACAAGGCATTGGTCACCGCGCTGCGTGAAAGGGTGAAGCCGCGTATCATCGCGCTGGCGACCATTTCGCTGGCCTCGGAAGACCCAGCCTCGCCGAAGAACCGCGTGCGAGATGCGCTGAACAGCCGCCTCGCCAAGCTGGCGGCCGCCGAGCATTGCGTGCTGCTGCCGGTGGGTGAAGCGATGCTGGCGCAATTGCAAAAAGGCCGCGCTCGCCTGCCTGATTTTCATGTCACTTACGACTATGTGCATCCTAATCAGCACGGCCACCGCGCCATCGCCATCGGGATGCTCGAAGGCTTGGGCGAGCACAAGGCGGCGGACAAGATTGCGGAGAATGCCGCTGCGGCCATTGATCGTGAAGCGGCGGCAAAGCAAGCCGCAACTCCGTCCACCGCACGGCCAGCGCCCGCCCCGTGGCTGGGCGGCACGGGAGTCCTCAATCCACCAGCCTGGCCCGCGAACACCTTCGACGCCGTCAAAGGCCGCCTGCCATGTGAGGCAGCCATCGCGCAGGGGCACACTGCGGATGCGACCGTTGCGGATCAGAAACTTCGCTGGCAGGTTTATATCCCGAGCGTGAACTTCACCGGCGGCGCCGACCCCGCGAGCGTGGACTTCACCGCTGCCAGCTTTGGGGTGCTGCACGAGGCCGGCTACGCCATCCGCTGGATTCACAGTGATAAAGACCGCGCCGTCCGCCTGCGACTCGGCACGCAGACCTTTGCTGGAACGATCGGCCTCACCGCGTGGCTCAACGCCGGGGAGCTGTATGCAAATGCCATCACTGCGGAGCCAAAGAAACAGATCGATCTCGCTGCGAAGCTCCGGCGCGGCTGGAATTGCCTGGTCCTGAAATGCAACCACCTCACTTGGCAATGGCAGGTCTCGGCGGGGCTGGAAGGCGTGGACGGCGACGCTCTCTCCGACCTGCGTTACTCCGCGCAAAACCCCGGCCGGAAAGAATAGGCCGCACAATTCCACCCCACTATGAAATCGACAAGACCCACTCTTACCCTCGCATCTTCTCAACGCCGGCCCAGCAAGCTGACCCTAACACCCTCCGCGCCGGGCCCGCGGCCCGCAGGGGCGGTGAGCAGGCCCCAAACCAGCGCCGCCCATCCAAGCGGCAAGAATCAAAATTCCTATCCTTTCCTTAAGTCCGCCATGAAACCAGCCACACCGAAAACCGAACCGCCACCCTCAACCCGACGCCGAAAAGCAGTTTCCGGTGGTTCCCTTATGAAAAAGATGCGCTGTTGTTTCGGGACGTTGCTTGTTTGCTTGACCCCTCTCATGATGGGCCTCAATGCCTGCATCGCAACCGAACCCGCCCCGCGAATCCAATACCGACAGGATGCCGGCGGGGTTCACGTCGAAGGCTTCACAGGCAGAAATCCCGTCCTCTACGACAACGATTGGTGGAACGACACCACCGATGGGTTTTATCTCTGGGCCAAAGCCAGTCAGGGCAAAGCCGACTTGCGCGGCAATGTGGTGTCGCGAGACATGTATGATTGGCGGAAGGGTTACAGCTTCACCCTGAAACAGGGGATGGAGAGCGCCAGCAAAGCCGTCCTGATAGCGCGTCAATCCGGATTGGCTAAGATTCCGGATCCCGTGGCAGGATGCGACAAGGTGTTTGAGAAGCCGGCCTCGGGACGCATCGAGGACACGAAGATCATCGAGAGCCCGGGCAGTCGTCTCATGGTGAAAGAGGCGTTGCTGGCCACACCGGACAACCCCCTGGTGGTCTTTGTGGGAGGCCCGATCAACACCGTGGCCAACGCGGTCCTGATGCAGCCCGAAGTTGCCGAACGCATGATCGTCTGCATGACCGACCTGCAAGGCTACAATGGCATGGATCAATGGGCCAATTACATCGTGGCCAAGCGGTGCCGCCTGCTCAACTACGGGGCCAAGGTCTGGTGGCCGCAACGGCCTTTGCCGCCGGTCATGCCTTTGGACCGGTTTGCCGCCCTTCCGCAAAACGACATGACTCGCGAGATGCATCGCATCGCCAAACATTTCTGGGATCGAAGCACGAGAAAGGACCACCCCATCCGGGACGATGGATTTGGCGACGGCGCACCTATCTTTCTGTATTTTAATGCGGCCACATGGACCCGCGTGCAGCCGCGGCGGGTGACGGGGATGTTTCAGGTGCAGGATGTGCCGGTTGGCGAGCCTTTCGATTTGATTGACGGGCGGGGCTGCGACTACGCGCTGATGACGGAAGACTTTTTCCGGACGTTCATCCGGCAACCTTGAACCACTGGCGACAAATCGGGGCAAATCGGGGTCAGGTCTCAACATCCGACATTTCTTGAAGCCAGGTCGCATCCGTTGACCCAGCGCCAAAAAGCGAAGATCAAAACCCGAAACGACTGACAACCCATCAGCAACGAAAGCAAATTCCTATCAGTTCAACCCTGACTGTTTTGGAGGCCTGACAATGAAAAATGTAACTGCAATGATTCTATCCCTGATCCTAATTGCCGGCCTATCGGCATGGGCCGACGCCGTCCCGGTGCGGGTGATGCCGCTAGGCGACTCGCTGACCCTCGGCGCCTACGCCGCCGGCCAGAACGGCACGGGTGGCTATCGGGCACCGCTGTGGAACCGTTTGGTTGCCGCCCAATACGACGTTGACTTCGTCGGCTCGGTGAATGGCCCTGCCCCGGCAGGAGTCGCTCCCAACCACGAGGGCCATGGCGGCTGGCGGATTGACGATATCACCGGCAAGATCGACGGCTGGCTTGCCACCTCGCAGCCCGATGTAATCCTGCTGATCATCGGTGCCAACGACATCATCCAGGGAGCCAGCGTCGATACGGCCCAGAAGCGGATGAACACTCTCCTGGACCGGATCTTCACCGACCGTCCGGGGGTGAAGCTGCTGGTCGGCAACCTGATCTGGGTGCCGCAGCCGAACCAATACAAATACGACCTCGCCAAGATCAAGGACTTTAACCGCCGGCTGCCGGCGATGATCGCCGCCCGCGCCGCCCAGGGCCGCAACATCGCGCTGGTTGACATGTGCGGCCAGGGCGACTTGACTGCGGCCGATTTTGGCTCCGACGGGGTACATCCCAACGACAAGGGTTACGCCAAGATGGCCAATGTGTGGTATGGCGCGCTCGGTGCAAGGCTCGCCGCCCCCATTGCGCTGAACGCTTCAAACAATCACTACTTCCTATTTCGCGGCAGGCCCACCGTCCTGATCACTTCCGCCGAGCACTATGGCGCCGTGTTGAACCTCGATTTCGACTATGTGAAGTATCTCGACGCGCTCGCGCGCGACGGGCTGAACCTGACGCGGACCTTCAGCGGCACCTACGTCGAGGACTCCGCGGCGTTCAACATCGTCAGCAACACGCTCGCGCCCGCGCCGGGACGGTTCATCTGCCCTTGGGCTCGCAGTGACACGCCCGGCTACGCCAACGGCGGCAACAAGTTCGACCTCGCGCGATTGGACGAAGATTACTTCAAACGACTGCGCGACTTCGTCGGCCAGGCCGGCAAGCGCGGCATCGTCATCGAGGTCAACCTCTTCTGCCCGGCCTACGGCGACCAGTGGCGGCTCAGCCCGTTGAACATCGCCAACAACATCAACGGCCTCGGCGGCATCTCGCACGCGAATGTTTATTCCCTCAACAAGCACGGCGGCCTGCTCGCCGTGCAAGAGCGGATGGTCCGCAAGTTCGTCGAGGAACTGCGCGGCTTCGACAACGTCTATTATGAGATCTGCAACGAGCCTTACTTCGGCGGCGCCACGCTGGAGTGGCAGCGCCGCATCGCCGATGTCATCGCCGACGCGCAGAAGGATCACCCTAACAAAAAGCTCATTGCACAAAACATCGCCAACAAGACCGCCAAGGTGAGCGACCCGCATCCGGCCGTCTCCATCCTTAATTTCCACTACACCTACCCGCCGGTGGTCGTCGCGGAGAACTTCGCGCTCAACCGTCTCATCGGCGAAAACGAGACTGGCGGTCGTGGCACGCGCGACGAGGTCTATCGCGTCGAGGCGTGGGACTTCATCGTCGCCGGCGGCGGATTGTTCAATCATCTCGACTACTCGTTTACGGTGGGCCACGAGGATGGCACGTTTCAATATCCGCCGACGCAGCCCGGTGGCGGCAGTGTGGCGTTCCGCCGGCAGCTCCGCGTGCTGCGCGAGTTCATCAACCGCTTCGACTTCGTGAAGATGAAGCCCGCCGACAAGCTGGTGCGCGCGGGCCGCAGCGACGATGTGTCGGTGCGCGTGCTGGCCGAACCGGGCCGGCAGTATGCCATCTACCTCCACAACAGCCCGATGCCGCGCTGGAAGGACCGGGCGAAGCTCAATACGGGCGATTTCCAGGTGAACCTCGAACTCGACGCGCCCGCCGCGACTTATCGGGCCGAGTGGATCGAGCCGGCGACGGGCAAGGTGCTCCTTGCCGAAACGAAACAGCACACAGGGGGGGCGTTGGCGCTTCCGTCGCCACGCTACACGCAAGACGTGGCGCTGCGGCTGACGGCGGTGAGCAGGCCGCGAACCAGCGCCGCCAGCGCAGCGGACCCCGCCTTTCCGCTCAAAGTCAGCGAGAACCGCCGCCACCTCGTGGACCAACAGGGCACGCCCTTTCTCTATCAGGCCGACACGCCGTGGATGCTTTTCACCAAGCCCACCGAAACCGAGGCAAAGGAATACATTGCGCGGCGGAAGGAACAGGGTTTCACCGCGCTGCAGGTCATGCTTACCGGCTTTCTCGGCATGACCAATCGCGCGGGTGAACTCCCCTTCGGGGGAACACCGCCGGAGCAGGACTTCGCTTCGCCGGCGCGACGCCCGCACTCCCCGCTTCAACCGCCTCGTTCCGGCTTCGCTCCCCCTCAATCCGCGCGGTTACTTCGCCAGATAGTACTTCTCCGTGTATTCCTGCACCATCCGGCCGGTGTTGAACTGCGGGACGATGGTGGTGAAGGCCCGGCGGATTTTCTGGATCCACCTGCGGGGAATGCCTTGCTCATCGCGCTCGAAGTAGCAGGGGATGACCTGCTCCGTGAGCACTTTGTAGAGGTTGGCGCTGTCGAGGCGGTCCTGTTCCTCCACGTGGTCCACGTGGGCGTCTTCGCCGATGGCGAAGCCGTTGGTGCCGTCGTAGGCCTCGCGCCACCAACCGTCGAGGATGCTGAGGTTGAGGCACCCGTTGCAGGCGGCCTTCATCCCGCTGGTGCCCGAGGCCTCCAGCGGCCGCCGCGGCGTGTTGAGCCACACGTCGCAGCCAGAGGTCATCGTCCTTGCCACATGCACGTCGTAGTTCTCGATGAAGACCAGGTGGCCCTGCAGCTCGCTGTACTTGCTGAGGTGGATGATGTGCTGGATGTAACGTTTGCCGGCATCGTCGCGCGGGTGGGCCTTGCCCGCGAAGATGAACTGGACGGGCCGTTGCCGGTCGCGCGTGAGCTTCACGATGTTTTCAAATTGCTGGAAGATCAGCGGCGCCCGCTTGTACGTGGCAAAGCGCCGCGCAAAGCCGATGGTCAGCGCGTCGGGATTGAGGAGCGCGTCGAATCGGATGAAGTCGCCGCGCGCCAGGCGCTCGTGCTGCAAAAGCAGGCGGCGGCGGGCGAACTCGATCATCTCGCGCCGCAGCCGGTAGCGCAGGCACCAAATCTCCTCGTCGGAGAGAAAGGCGGGGTCGGCCAGCTTCCGCCAGAAATCCGGTTCGCCGAGCAGCCGTTTCCAGGGATTCGCGGGTTGGCCGCGAACGAGTCGGAAGAGATCGCGCAGGACCGGGGCGGCCTCCTTTTCCTCGGCGCCGCCGTTGAGTTTGCGGCGCCAGAATCGGCGCACCGGCCCTTTGAGCCAGCCCAGCGTGTGGACGCCGTTGGTGATGTGGCCGATGGGCACCTGGTCCGCCGGGCGGTCGGGATACAGGCAATGCCACATGCGCCGGCTGACGCGGCCGTGCAGCTCACTGACGGCGTTGGCTGCGCGCGAATTCTTGAGCGCCAGCACTGTCATGCAAAACGCCTCCGCGTGGTTCCGGGGATCGATGCGCCCCAGCCCCAGAATCTCCTCCCACGGCGCCGGCAGTCGCGACCGGAACCCGTGCAGCGCGTAATCCATCAAGCCCGGCGTGAACCGGTCGTGGCCCGCCTCCACCGGCGTGTGGGTGGTGAAGACGCATTCGGCCCGGGTCTGCGCCAGCGCCTCGAGGAGACTTTTTCCGGCGGTCATTTTCTCCCGCAGCAACTCCAGGGTCAGGAATGCCGCGTGGCCTTCGTTCATGTGGAAGACCGACGGCTGGACCCCCACCGCGCGCAGCAGCCGCACCCCGCCGATGCCCAGGAGGATTTCCTGCATGATGCGGGTGGAACTGTCGCCGCCGTACACGTGCAGCGTCAGGTCTCGGAAGGTCTGCTCGTTGTCCGGCAGATTGGTGTCGAGCAAGTACACCGGCACGCGCCCGACGGCCACGCGCCAGGCGGTGAACTTGACGCGGCTCATGGCGATCTCCACCTCGCCTGTCACCGGCTGGCCGGCGGCGTTGAGGACCGGCTCGATGGGCAGGTTGGCCGGATTCAGGCGGTCGAAGTATTCGGTCTGCCAGTTGTTCGCGTCCACGGCCTGCATGAAGTAGCCTTCACGGTAAAACAGGCTCACGCCCACCAAGCCTACGTCGAGGTCGCTGGCGGACTTCGCGTGATCGCCGGCCAGGATGCCCAAGCCGCCCGCGGCGATGGGCAGGGTTTCATGGAAGCCGAACTCGGCGGAGAAGTAGGCCACCGGTCGTTCCAGCAACGCCGGCGCCCGTTCGCGGCCCCAGGTGTCGCGCTCCGCCCGGTAGGCATCAAAGGCCTGCACCACCTGGCGCACGCGGTCGGCGAAGAGACGATCTTGGAGCCGCACGCGCAGCTCGTAATCCGAAACCTCGCGCAGGATGGCCACGGCGTTGTGGTAGAGATTCGTCCACCCCCGGGGCGAAAGTTCCGCAAAAATCTCCTGCGCCTCTTGATCCCACGTCCACCACAGGTTGGTCGCCACCCGGTGTAACCCGGCCACCAACGCGTCCACCTCGGCTTTGCTCAGCGGCTGATTCGGCATACGCAAATTGTCTAAAAAACGCCCCGGCGCGAACGACGCGCCAGGGGTGTCGGGCAACTACGGTAGTCACCCAGGCGTCGGCCCGCAAATGAATTTGGCCCGGAACGCAAGGCGCCCCTTTCGCCCTGCAACGGTTCGTCCTCGCCGTCATCCTCGTCCGCGAACGGCTGGCCGCTGGGTGATTCGCCTTCCTTCCGAGGGAGGGATCCGGGTCGTTGGCGCGAGCCGGATTCGTTCCCAAGTTGCGGGGGATCCCGGGAAACTGCCCGCGGTTCGACCTGCGGACGGCACCCCGCATTTGGCAAACGGGGCGAAATGCGGTATGGCAAGGGCCGGCACGGATGAGAAAATACTGGCACGTCATCAACATCGGCATCCAGAACAACCTGGCTTACCGGTTCAATTTTCTGGCGCGGGCGCTGTTTGGGCTGATTCCGTTGGTGGCGATCCTTTCCGTCTGGCAGACGATCTACGCGGGGCAGGGCGCCGGCACCCGGATCGGCGCCTACTCGCTGGCGGAGATGATCTCGTACTATCTGCTGGTAACCGTGGTGGACGCGCTGACGGCGGTGAACGAAGACGACTGGCAGATCGCCGCCGACATCAAGGACGGGAACATCAGCCAGTTCCTGCTCAAGCCCATGGATTATCTGTGGTACCGCCTTTGCCTGTTTCTCTCCGGCCGGACCGCGTATCTGGCGGTCACGGCCATTCCGCTGGCCCTGTTCATCCTGGCCCTGAAGAAGTACTTCGTCTTCCCGGCGTCATGGCCGGTGCTGTTGCTTTTCCTGAGTTCGACGGTCCTGACGGCGCTGCTCCAGTTTTTCCTGTCCTACACCATGGCGCTGCTGGCCTTCTGGGTGTTGGAGGTGTCCACGTTCATTTTCATCCTCTTCGCCTTCGAATACCTCGCCAGCGGGCACCTGTTTCCGCTGGACATCCTGCCGCCGGCACTGGCCGGGGTGCTGTCGTTCACGCCGTTTCCGTACCAGCTTTATTTTCCCATCAGCATCTACATGGGCAAGGCCACCGGCGGCGAGTTGGCGCGCGGGTTCGCGCTGCAAATCGCCTGGGTGGGGATCGCCTACGCCTTGGCGCGGTTCGTTTGGAAGCGCGGCATCAAAAAATACTCCGCGGCGGGAGGCTGATCCATGAGAGGAAAGCCGAGAGCCAATGACCAAGCGCCAAAGCCGGATGCCGAAAGCGCCGGCTCTGCCGCCCTCGGTCCCCGGCCCGCGACGCTGGCCCGTTATTTGACCATCTACGTCGCGCTCTGGAAAAACTCCGTGACGCGCGAGATGATGTTCAAGGGCAACTTCCTGCTCTGGATTGTCGTCGAACTGCTCTGGTTCGCGCTCCAGCTCAGCTTCATCGGCGTCATCTACCTGCACACGGACCGGATCGGCACCTGGACGCAGTGGCAGGTCGTCCTGCTCATCGGCGCCAGCCATTTCATCCAGCAACTCTACCAGGCCTTTTTCCTCATCAACTGCACAAACCTCTCCGAACTGGTGCGCAACGGCAAACTCGACTTCCTCCTGCTCCTGCCGGTCAACACCCGGTTCGTCGTGTCGCTGCGCCAGGTGGACCTGGGCGCGTTCCTCAACGCGGCGACCGCCATCGCGGTGATGGCCTACGCCGCCCGGCAACTCCACCTCGTGCTCACGGCCGGCCACGTGCTGACGTTCCTCGCCCTCTGCCTGGTCGGCGTCTGGATCCACTACTCACTCATGTTCCTTCTGGCGACGACCAGCTTCTGGACGGTTCGCGCTCAGGGCATCGTCTGGGGCTACTACAACCTGTTCCAAATCGCCCGCCTCCCGGACGAGGCGTTCCACGGCGTGTTCCGGGCGGTGTTCACCTTCGCCTTGCCGATGCTGCTGGTGTCGAACGTGCCGGTGCGGGTGCTCGCGGACAAACTGGACTCATCGCGGCTGCCGCTGCTCCTGCTCGGGATGGGCGTGGCCTGCGGGCTGGTGTCCGAATGGGTCTGGCGCCTCTCGCTGCGCCACTACACCAGCGCCAGTTCGTAACCGACGCTTCGCCGGAATTGTCCGAGCGCCGGCTATAACCCGGCCACCTCCGGCGACGAATTGGCAGGCGCGACTGATCCCGCACCCTGCGCTGCCAATGCAAGCGGCGCGAGTCATCGGCGGGTTCCTGCTGGCCTCCGCGGTCGCCGTCGGCGCCCGGACGAATGGGGCACCCGCCGGCGCATTCCGATTCCGGTTTTCGTTCAGGCTGCCCGCCGGTTGGCCCCCGCCTCGAGTTGGTCGAGCACGTCACACAATGCGGCCAGTCGCGGCGCCGCCACCCCGGCCGCCCGGGCTTGGCGGAGCGGTTCCCGAAACAGGCTGGCCAACTCCAGCGGTTGGCCGCGTTCGAAATCCAGCAGCGTGGAGGCTTTGTAGGCGCCCATCGTGCGAGTCCGCGCGATTTGCTCATCGGCCAGGGTTTCCGGAATGTCCAGTCCCAAGGCGTGCGCGGCGGCGATCACCTCGATCATGAGTTCGCGGACCAGCGCCGTCCAGCGCGGTTCGCCGAGCAGCGCGTCGGTGGCCAGGCATGGTCCCGGAGGCGCCGCCGGGTTCACCTGGCCGCTGAGGAACGCGTCGTAACCGGCGGCGCCCGCCACGCCGAGGCCGTTGAAGGGCACATTCCACACCAGTTTCTCCCAATGAGCGCGCCGGAGATCATCGGTCACCTCGCATGGCACGCCGGCCTGCTGCAACAGCCGCGCAATCTCCAGCGCGCGTTCCCCCGGCCGCGGGAGGAACTCGCCCAGGACGACCCGCCCGTGAGCGGTGTGCTGGATCACGCCCGGGGCGATCCGGGTGAGGCACACAAAACACAGTCCACCGAGGATTTGGCCGGCCGGAAACAATTCCGCCAGGCGCTCTTCGTTGCCCAGGCCGTTCTGCAAGGTAAGCACGGCCGTGTGGGGACCGGCCAGCGGCGGCAGCAGGCGGGGGAACTGGTCGTTGGCCGTCGTCTTGAGGCCGATCAGCACCAAGTCGCTGGGACCGATGGCTGCCGGTTCCATCGTGCAGTGTGGATGGGTCGTGAAGTCGCCCTGGAAACTCCGGATGCGGACGCCCTGGCGGCGCACGACTTCGTAGTCCGAGCGGAGCAGGAAGTGGACGTCCGCCCCGGCGCGGCACAACTGCGCGCCGTAGTAACTGCCCACCGCGCCACAGCCGACGACCGCGATCTTCATGGCAAAGCGCGAAGCAGAAGATTGGCGTCGGGAAGCGGGCCGCCCGCCCCGCTGGCCCGGTTCCGTCGGGTCAATAAAAAAGGCACTCCGACCCGGTCAGAGTGCCTCGGGAAAGGGGCCGGCGATTACTTGGCGCCGAGGATGGCGTCCTTGGCCGCCTTGGCGACGCGGAACTTGACCACGCGCTTGGCCGGGATATTGATCTGCTCCCCGGTCTTGGGATTGCGGCCGATGCGCGCCGCCCGGTTCACCAGCACCAGCTTGCCGAGGCCGGGCAGGGTGAAACTGTTCTTGGCGTTCTTGTAGGCCAGTTGGGCGATGTGCTCGAGGATTTCGCCCGCCTGCTTCTTGGTGAGGCCGGCCTTGTCCGCGATCGCGGCCGCCACTTGGGACTTCGAGAGTGCTTTTGCCATAATCTGTAGGTGTTTTGGTTTCGTTCGTTTGTTCTTCGTTCGTGCCGTCAAAGCAGCCTGTCTTCGCGGGAATTAAACTCCCCCTGGGCCGGCAAGCAAGAACAAAATGGCGAAATCTTCAGCAAAACCGCGGCGGTCCAGCGCAAGCTTGACTTGCCGGCCGCGGCCCGGAAGATGTTTGGCGTGGCGCTGTTCACGGTCCAAACCCAGGTCCGCTACGAGATCGTCCGCAAGATCTTCGAAGGTGGGATGGGCATTGTCTATGAGGCCGAGCAGCTCGGGGCCCGGCAGTTTGTCAAACGCGTCGCGATCAAGGTCATCCGCCAGGATTACGCCCACCAGAGGCCGTTCAGCGAGAATTTCATCGGCGAGGCCAAGCTCGTCGCCGATTTGATCCACACCAACATTGTCCAGACCTACCAGCTCGGCGAAGCGAACGGGAGTTACTTCATCGCCATGGAGCTGATCCGGGGCGTCAACCTGGAGCAATTCATCGCGCAACTCGTCCAGCGGCGCCGCCCGCTGCCCACGGAGCTGGCCGTGTTCATCGCCAGCCGCGTGGCGCGCGGCCTGGCCTACGCCCACGCCAAACGGGACGGCGCGGGCCGCCTGCTCGGCATCGTCCATCGCGACGTCAGCTTCAAAAACATCCTGATCGCCTTCGAAGGCGACGTGAAGCTGACCGACTTCGGCATCGCCAAGGCGCGGGGATTTCTGGTGGACCATGAAGGCGACGTGGTGGCCGGCAAGGCGGATTACATGAGTCCGGAACAGGCGGCCTTCCAGGTCACCGACAAGCGCTCCGACCTCTTTTCGACCGGCGTCGTGCTCGCGCATCTGCTGCTGGGCCGCAATCTGTTCAAAGCGGATACCTCGGAGGAGTCGCGCCTGCTGGCGCGCGACCTCGCCCGGCGCTACCAGCCGGCCGACGAGGTGCTCTACGACTTGGAGCACTACATCTACCACAAGGGCTACGG
>VFSW01007742.1_pt1 | contig 15543 bp, 14 predicted proteins | sample 5358111 | NCBI WGS metagenome assembly VFSW01 (sample SAMN11554181, study PRJNA540505) | mine drainage metagenome | isolation source: sediment from site ElyBrook_90M | place: USA: Ely Copper Mine, Vershire, VT | collected 2017
GGAGGAGGGGGCGCCGCTGTGGCCGGAATGGGAATCGCTGGAACAGTTGCTGGAGAAGCAGCGGGCGGTTGGCGGGCCGGACAGCCGGGAATGGAACGCGCAGTATCAGCAGCGGCCGACATCGCCGCAGGGCGCGCTGTTCGAGGTCGGCAAGATCGTGGTGCAGGACGAAATACCGCCGCTGGCGCGGACGGTGCGGGCGTGGGACCTAGCGGCGACGGAGGCTGGGGCGGTGTCCGGGGCCGGGTCGCGGCGCAACGGGAGATCTGACCCCGACTGGACCGTTGGGATGCTGCTGGGGCGCACCACGATGGGCCGGTATGTGATCCTGGACGTGGTGCGGGTGCGCGGCGGGCCGGAGGTTGTCGAGCGGACGATGCTGGAGACGGCCCGCGTGGATGGGCCTGGGGTGGTTATAGGGCTGCCGCAGGATCCCGGCCAGGCGGGCAAGTCGCAGGTGTCGTATCTGACGGCTGGGTTGGCGGGCTACGTCGTGTCGTCCTCGGTGGAGAGCGGCAACAAGGCGACGCGGGCCATGCCGGTGTCGTCGCAATGCAATGCCGGAAATCTGGGGATGGTTCGGGCACCATGGAACATGGCGCTGACCGATGAGTTGCGGAATTTTCCCGCCGGGCGATGGGACGATCAGGTCGATGCGTTGTCCCGCGCGTTTTTGATGCTGGTGGAGGCGGCGAAGCCGACTCGGCCAGCCATGATCGGCCACATGGCGCGGTAGCCCCGCGGCCATTGGTTGGCTGTAGCGGGAGAGTGTGCGTGGCTCAGCGCAAGCTGACCGACGAGGCGTGTGCGGCTGCCCTGGTCGCGGTTGCCGAGCCTGGGACGGCATACTGAGGCGGCGGCGCTGGGTATTGCGCGCGAAACGTTGCAACACAGGGTGAGGTCGGCACGGCAGCGGTTCCCGGAATGGCGGGCAGCCAAGGTACCGGCGGAACCGGCCGGTGCGGCGGCAACCCCCGAGAATCTGGCTGGCGAGATCATTCCACTGCTGCGCGACCGGCCGCGCACGCTGCATGAGATATGCGCCAGGCTGCGCCAAGCTGCATGTCGATCAGATGACGGCGCGCATTGCGCTGTTGCTGGCGCACCGCGGCGGCGCATCAATCGTCGAACGCGACGGCCGGTGGCAGCTGGAGGTTCCGTCGCCCACCGGCTCGCAGCGGCCAGCCGCGTTTCGGCTGACGACGGACGATGACGAGTATATGACGCTCGGGGGTACGGCCGATCAGCATCTTTGCTCGAAGTATGAGCGGCTTGATTGCCTGAATGACTGCTAAGAGGAAGCGGTCCGACGTGCATACGTGGTCGATTGCCGGCGAGGACCATGATGGGGGACTGTCGCGACGCGAGGGCGTCGATATCGGCTGGTTTGCCGAGGACGTCATGCGGCAGAACGGGCGTGAACGTTCGTTCGGCACGCAATGCGAGCTTGCCTGAGCGAGGATACTTGATAAGCCCGCGTTGTTGGTGAGCGACGATCCTTTCGTCGTGGGTCATCCGGCACTCAACGCTTGCGCCGGCTGGCGTCTGCCCACACTTGACGAGGGAATAGGTGCCGTTGTCGGTATGCTCGTCGGCTACTACGGCGGGAAAAACATCCAGGCCATGGCATCGGCGCGCTTCCCGCGCTGATTACCGACGGCATTCACAACAACCCCGCGCCGACGGTGCCGGGGACATAACCACCTCGGTAGCCGGATCATCCGTGGGCAGAATCGCCAAGGAAGATTTCAAACGCAGATGCAAAAAAATGCACGCTGATGCACGCAGATGGTTCAGCGTGGTTCACAGAAGTAAACGACGCTGAACCATCCGCATGTTCGGCGTGCATCTGTCCTTATCTGCATCAAGCCTTTCTTGTCCCGCAGCACCACGAGGCTCGGCAACGCGGGCCGAGACAGAGCCAGGGCCGGAGCACGCTCAATCGGTCAGGATCACTGTGCAAAAGTAATAAAGCAATGTCACATCCATGATATCCGCGCTTCGCATATTCGCCAGCGTCGTTTTGGCTACAGGTGCCGTTGCCTGTACTACCAGCGGCGGCCTGAACCAACAGGGTCAACGGATCATCACGGCGGCCTGCATGGTGGATGGCGAGGTGCAGCCGATCGCTGCTTCGCTTCTGGTTACGCTGCTGCCGCCCGCCGCGCCGGCGGTGGCTTTGGACAATGTGACTGTTCATCCAGCCATCGTGGCCTACTGCAAGAGCATTGCTCCCGATGCCACCGCAGTTGCGGTGGCGGCTCCGACCGTGACTGCGCCAGCTACTCAGTGATGATCCGCCTGCAATTCAGCGCGGCGGCCGACCCCGCCTCGGAAGCGATCAAGCTGTTCGAGCGGGGGTGGCCATCGCATGTGGATGCTGTAATGGATGACGGCTGGCTGTTGGGCGCAAGGCATGATGCGGTTGGTGGCGCGCCGCCTGGGGTGCAAAAGCGCCCGCAAGGCTATATGGCATTCAGCCGAACGCTTGTTGTGTCATTGCCGGTGGCCGGCGCCCAGATGGAGGAGGCATGGCGGAACTTCCTGCTCGCGCAGACAGGCAAGCCATACGACACATTGGCCATCGCGGCCTTTGCTGTAGATCGAGACTGGCACAATCCCAGCGCATGGTTTTGTTCTGAACTGCAAGCCGCAGCGCTGGAGGCGTGTCGGTGGTTTCCTAGGCCACTGGCCAACGCCGCCAACGAGATCACCCCGCGTGATCTTTTACTGGCCATCAGTCCGTGGAGGCTGGAATGATGGCATTGCCGCCGGCATTGGCCGCTACCGAGTCGACTCAGACCAACAAAGAGCATTTTGGTATCGCGCTCAGAGAATCAGTATCAGGAATGTCGAGCGGATGGCGACTGATTTCAGCTGAAGGAGCCATGACGCGCGCCGCTGCGCGCAATTACCGCGTCCCCGCTGCACGGCCATAGCCGCGCCGGGCTTGCGGCCGCTCTCGGGGCGGCTGCCGCTAACCGCCCCGAGGGGGTAATCAGGAGGCATCCATGGCGTTCCAGACCGTCATCACCGGGTATCTTGCGCTGCTCTCGGCGCTTTCGTCCAACGATCAGCCGACCGAACTTGCATCTGGTAACGGCTATGCGCGCATTCAGACGCCGGTTCTGTATGACGCGGCGATAGGCGAGATCGAGTTCCCGGCCGGTGTGAGCTTCCTGGCGAGCGGCACATGGTCGGCAGCGACGTATGCCGCGCTGTTCGACGCTTCGAGCGGCGGCAACTGCCTGCTGGCTTGGCAGCTTCCGAGCGTGACAGGGGCAAGCGCAACGCCGATCACCTATCCGGCGCACACGTTCGACATACAGCTTACGAAACCGCTGCCGGTCGGCGTTCCGGTCCCCGCTGGCACCGTTCTTGGCGCCGTCATCAACGCATCCGGTAACGCGCTGGCGTCCAACGTGGTCAACCCGGTGGCGCTTACCTACAGTGGCGCCACCCTGGCTGCCACGCAGATCCCGGTTGCAACCCTGATCGAGAACAGCGGCACGGTGATCGTGGACGGCTCGCTTGGCAAGCACTTTCTGGTGACGCTGACGGCCAACGCGACCTTCAACGCCCCCATCAACATCGGGGTCGGCGATGTCAGGGACTTGGAGATCGTGCAGGATGCAACCGGCACCCGCACGGCCACATGGGCGACCGGATGGCGGTTTTCGGGTGGGTCCAGGACGCTGAGCACATCCGCCAACGCCGTTGACAAGGTGCGGTTCGTCAACATGGACGGCACGCATTGGGATGGCGATTTAAGCAAGGCGTTCGCGTAAGATCGGCCAGGCGGATTTCGCTTTATCATGCTCAAGACGCTCACCGACAAGATCCGGCAGGACGGCGACTACCCAGCGCGCGCATGGGAACTCGGGGTGCTGCGCCGGGTGCTCGATGGCAAGCTGTACGACGTGCTGCAGAACGAGTTTCACGAGGAGAGGACGAGCGGCGGGGAGTATGTGCCGCTGCGGGACCGCCGCCCGTCTGTTCGCTACAATCTCTGCCGTCTGGTGGTGGAGGATTCCGTGGCGCTGCTGTTCTCCGAAGGACATTTTCCGACCCTGGAGTGCGTCGATGCGGCGGCTCGCGACTCCCTGCTGGCGCTGGTCAAGGAATCCCGGCTGGCGCGGGTGATGACCGATGCGGCGATCATGGGTTCGGTGGGGTCGGTCGCGATCCTGATGCGCGTCCTGCAAGGCCGCGTGTTCTTCGAGCCGATGCCGACCGAATACCTGACGCCGGAATGGCGGCGCGATGCGCCGGACATGCTGCTGCGGGTGACCGAAAAATACAAGGTTCGGCGTGCCGATCTTGCCGTTCTTGGGTATGAGGTGGACGACGACCACGAATGGTGGTGGTTCCAGCGGGTCTGGGACGATCAGCGGGAGATTTGGTATCTGCCGTGGCCATGGGGCGAAAAGGACCGCGGGCCGGTGGAGGATCACAGCCCGGATCGGACCACGACACATGGCTTCGGCTTCGTGCCGATGGTGTGGATCAGGAACCTGCCGGGGCCATCCGCGACCGGCTCCCCGATTGATGGTGCGAGCACCTTCAAGGGCGCGATCGAGACGCAGATAGAGATCGAATACCAGCTCAGCCAAGCCGGGCGCGGGCTGAAATATTCATCCGATCCGACGCTGCTCATCAAGGAGCCGGCATTCGCCGAACAGCAGTCGTTCACGCGCTCGGCCGCCGATGCCATCGTGGTGTCGCAGGGCGGCGATGCGAAGCTGCTGGAGATCGGCGGCACGGCGAGCGCCGCGGTAATCGAATACTGCCGCGCGCTGCGCGAAATGGCGCTGGAACAGGTGCATGGCAACCGCGCCAGCGCCGACAAGCTCTCGGCGGCGCAGTCAGGCCGCGCGCTGGAGTTGATGCACCAGGCGTTGATCTGGCTGGCCGACCAGCTTCGGCAGTCATATGGCGAGGACGGGCTGCTGGCGCTGATGCGATTCGTAGTGTGGGTGTCGCGGAAGATACCGCTGCTGATCGATGGAGAACCGATGGCGCCGATCCCCGACAAGGTGAAGGTGTCGCTGCGCTGGCCGCCGTGGTTTGCGCTGACCGGCGAGGACATGGTGCGGCAGGCGAATGGGCTGGTGACGCTGCGCGTTGGCGGGCTGATCTCACGGGAAACCGGCGTCAAGATCGCTGGCGAGACGCTGGACATCGAGGATGTGCCAGCGGAACTGGCGCGCATCGCGGCCGACGAGAAGGAGATTCTTGCCGGCAGGCAGATACCGCCCACGGGCAGGACGCAGACCGGCCGCGGCCCGAACGGCGATCAAGGCAATGGCGGCGACACGCCGCCCGCATAGAAGGCCCCGGCAATGGCTGATGGTGACACCGCCGCGCAACCCAGCGTGCGCGGCAACAGTTTCTCCGCCGAGCATGCGGTGCGACTGCAGGCGGAGATCGACAAGGTGAAGGACGAACTGCGCGCGGCGAGAGCGGCGCACACCGAGGCGCTGGTGGCACTGCGAAGCGAGCACAAGACTGCGCTGGACGCCGCCACTGCGGCGCACGCCGAGGCGCTTGCCGCTGCGAAGAAGGAGGGCGCCGATGCGCTGGCGGCGGCGCGGACCGAGGCGACACAGCGGGTGGTGGGTTTTGCCCTGCGCGCCGAGGGCGCGAGCGCCGGGCTGCTCGACATGGATGCGCTGAAACTGCTTGATCAGGCTGAGGTCGGTAAGCTGACGGTGGACGATGCCGGCGAGGTGGCGGGTGCCAAGCCGCTGATCGAGGCGATAAAGAAGGCCAAGCCGTTCCTGTTCGGAACGGGCAACACCAGCGGCACGGCGCCAGCGCCAGCCAAGACACCGCCGGCTGCCCGGCGCGCCACGGAAATGACCGATGACGAGTTCAAGCGGGCGATGAAGAACCGCGCTTGGCGAACCGGATAACCACGAACGCCCCACCGCCGGGCTGAAGCAGGCGGTGCAAGACCATCACGGCCAGCGCCTTGCGCTGGCGGTTTACTTTCCTGCCCGGCGCCGATGGGGCGCGCTAACATGAAGAGGATGCCGCAATGGCCCTGAACGACCTCCCGGCTGCAATCCAATCCGTGATCCAGCAAGGCTACCTGGAGCGGCGATTCGAGACGGCGTTGCGCGCCAAGCTTGGGTTCCGCGCTGTGGCGGACCGCGAGCCGTTCGGCGCCGGGATCGGTGAAACCGTTACCAAGACCCGTCCCGGCCTGCTGCCGCTGGTGACGACGCCGATGGCGCCGGCGCAGGTGACGGACTTCACATCCGGGCTGACCAACCAGACCTATGGTGTTGAGCAGTACACGCTGGGCATCGCGCAGTATCCCGGCACGATGCAACTAAACGTGGCGACCGCGACGGTGGCGATCGACGATCTGTTTCTCCAGAACGCCGAAAATCTGGGCGAACAGGCGCAGCGGTCTATCGACGCGCTGGCGCGCAACGCGCTGTTCGATACGTACATGGGTGGCAATACGCGGGTATCCGTCACGCTCGGCGCGCCGGCCACCACCGTCAGGGTGGATGACGTGCGGGGGTTTTTCGCGTCGTGGACGGCACAGAACGTACCGACGGCGGTGAGCGCCACGAATACGCTGACCGTGGTGGTGGGTTCTAACACCTACACCCTTACCGGTTGCCAAGCTGACGGGACGGTGCCTGCGAACCTCAATTTGTGGATGTCCAATCTGACGTTCAGCGGCAGCGGATCGAATACTTCCACGACTCCGGGTGGCTACAGCGGCACCCTGACGTTCTCCACAAATGTTTCGACAGCGGATGGCACGGCGGGCAATCAGGTGCAGGCGGCGGTGGCACCGGTGGTGATTCGGCCGACTGTCGCTTCCACCAATATCATGTGCCCGACAACGGCGGCGATCAGCTCCAGCACTGCCATCAACAACGGCAAGCTGACCATGGAGATGTTGCTGGCGGGAATGTCCACGCATGAGACGAATGGGGTCCAGGGGACCGATGCGACGGGGGATTACCTGTTCTTTGTCGATCCCGTGCAGGCGCTCGGGCTATACAACGATCCGGCCTTCCAGCGGTTCTTTATCGGCAATCCGAACTCACCGGAGTTCCGCAGCGGCGTTATCGCCAAGGTGGCTGGCTGTAGCGTAGTGAAAACCAATATGTCGTTCGTTCAGAACCTTGCGGGCGTCGGCATTGTTCATCGCGGCATCCTGGTCGGCAAGGGCGCGCTGGTCGAGGGCGAGTTCACTCCAACCGCCGCCGCCGCCGCCGCGAGGGTCGATGATGCCTCGATGATGACGATGGTCGATGGCGTCGCGCACGTCACTCGTGAGCCGGTTGATGCTCTTAAGCAGGTCATCACGCAATCCTGGTATGCGATCACCGGGTTTGCCGCGCCGACCGATATTCTGACCAACCCCACGACCATTCCGACCGCCAACAATGCAGCATGGAAGCGGGCACTCATCATCGAGAGTCTGTAATCGGCTTGTCATGCCGCGACAGCCCCGCGCCGGACCCGACCAATTGGCGCGAGCGCTGTATGCCCCGGCGCCTGAGTCGCGCCGGCGGCAGCGGAAAGACCCCAGCACCGGAAAAGGACTGACCATGGCGGAAGCCGAGCAGATTGCGGCCGACCTGGAGCACAGCGAGCAGATCGCCGCAAAGGACGCACAGATTGCGGCGTTGCAGGCCGAGCTCAACGCGCGAGCCGAACACGTCAAGGCGCTGGACGATGCGCTTGCCGCTGCGGACGCGCAGATTGCGGCGTTGCAGGCGGCGGCAAGGGCGGCCGAGAAACCTGACGCGGTGCCGGCTCCTGCTGGAACGCCCAGCGAGATTCAGCTTACCGCCCCGTACGGTTTCGTCGATGACGCCGGCCGCAATCGATCCTGGCCAGCCGGCATGAAGATCGCGAGTTTCGGCGAGGTCGCGATGCTGATCGCGCGGGGCGCGCCGCATACCGTGACGCGGGCATAGGCCCGAGGATCGGCAGGTGTCGTCATTCGTCCCCTATGCGTTCACCGACCAGCAGTTAACCGACATTCGCCGATTCTGCGGGTATCCGGCGCGCGCGGACGGCGCGGTGCTGTTCCCGGCACCTTGGGTGAACGTGCAGTATCTCGCGCTCGAATACCGCTTGCAGCACATGAGCGAGACCGAGGGTGGTGTGGTGGTCGATACCTACCTGAGCAACCTCTACACGCTGGAGGTGGGCGCAATCGCTGCGGCGGCGAACCTGGACACCGATCAGGCGGCGGTGTGGAAGCACAACAGGACCGAGTTGCCGGAGCGGTGGGCGGCATTCGATGCACTGCGGCTGCGGCTATGCGGGTTCCTGGGGATCGAACCCGGCCCCAACCTGGTTACCGCATCCGGCTCAGGCGGCGTGGGCCGCACGGTGCCGATGGTGGTATGATGCCGGGGCGACTCTGGTTGGAGTTTGCTGGGCCGCGGCGCGGACCACCCCCCGCGTCGGCCCCCACGGCACCGATTCGTCCTGTGCCGCCGCCGCTGCCGCCCGCGCCGGCGGAGGTGCCGATCGCCGAATATGCTTCGGTACAACATTTGGCGCAGCGAGTCGTGCCCGCGGCCCATGCGCCGAAGCCAGTTGAGCAGGACCTCGCGCTGTCGGGGGCACTGAGCTGGCCTGGGATCGGCTTCTCGCTGGAAATGAGCGAGCAATAGAGCGGCATCCCGACAAAATGACGGCCGGGCGTGCGTTGCACCGCGCCACGCCGCTGTTCGTCGCGGCTTTCGGCAATGCGGCTTCGTTGCCGATCGGTGCTGCGTTTGGTGGCCCGATGTTGGCCGGCGCGTTCTGCCAGATGGTCGCACGCGCCTCGCGCCGAGGAAAGACTTAGGAGCCGTCATGGTCAGCATGGCCACCATCCAGCCGAAGGTGGATCATGGCTTTGCCGTGGCTGCCGGCAAGCTCGGCGTGCCGTGCCAGTGGTATCGGCCCACCGGCCCGATTGACCCGCTGGCGTCCGGCAATCTGCTGGGCACGTTGCAAGTGCTGTTCGACACCAACGCCGACATGCGGCAGCAGCAGCCGCGCCGGCGGCAGAAGCCGGAAGATTGGTACGGCGCGTTCGACATAGCCGGCGTGCAGATCGGCGACTATCTGGTGACGCCGACCCCCGAGACGTTCTTCGTCACGACGCTGGACCCGTACCGTCCGTCGCGGCTGGTGCAGTGCAACCGTATCGTTGACATCCATGCGCCCGGCATCATGCCGGCCCTTGGCTTCAACGCGGGGTATGGCGGCGACACCCGGACGGATGAAGCAGTGGTCATCAGCGGATGGCCCGTCTCGCTCATCAAGGGGCCGCGCGGCGAGGTCGGCGACGTGAAACTGCCGGGTGATGCCAAGCTACCGTGGGAGGAATTGTTGCTGCCAGCGATTCCTGGCACCGACATCCGTAATGACATGATCCTGCTCTATACGGCGCCCGAGGGGACGTTCCGGCTAGTGCTGGTGCTGGTGGAACTGACATCGCTTGGCTACCGCTGTATGGCGGTTATGGAAACGACCTGATCCATGGCGGACTCATCGGATGTGCAGATCGCGCTGGCGGAGCTGATCGCCGGGGTGCTGTATCCGGCTGGTACAGTTGGTATGGGCGGGTATGGGATGGCGGATGCCGGCGGGTGGTCGGTTGCCGCCGCGTATGGCAATCCTACGGCGCTCCAGGTGTCCGCAGCGGGCGTCAAGGTGCGGATATACCGCGGCTGGCCGGTGGCGCAGCAGCTTGACCCTGACCTGGCGGCGGGCATCGCGCATGTGACGGTGTTCCAGCAGAACGCCATGGGGCGGCTTGCCGGCGGCTCGCTCGATTCGGTGCGAACATTTCAAGGGCCGGCTCCGACCATCACGGCGACGGCATCCGGCAACGCGGTGACGCTGAGCGGCACGCCGACCGCCGGCAATCTGATCGGCATGAAGATCGACGGTGTGCCGGTGGTATACGAGGTCCAACCTGGCGATACGCTGCTGTCAATCGCATCTGCAATCGCGACCCTCGTTTCCAACCCGATCATCTTCGATGACAGCGGCAACCCGCTGCTGGCCGATGACGGCGACCCGTTTGAGGTGGGGGAGGTTGCATCTATCGCGCCGGTATCGGGCGGCGTGGCCATCACGTTCAGCACGTCCGCGCCGGTTGTCGTGCGGGTCGGCTCGCCGGGCTACACGCTGCTCCGCCCGCGGCAGCAGACAGAGCAGCACACGATCACATGCTGGGCGCCAAGTCCAACGGCGCGCGATGCGATCTGCAAATACCTCGATGCCGTAATGTCGAATACCCGCTGGCTGCCGCTGAGCGATCAGCAGGCGCGGCTCGTATGGGCTGGCACCATGACGAACGATGTGACCAGCAAGGCGGCGCTGTGGCGCCGTGACCTGTCCTATCGCGTCACCTATTGGACCACGCTGCTCCAGATCGACCCGACGATGCTGTTCGGAGTGACCGACCTGACCGGCGGGCAGGCCCCCGCCATCACGACGATTTCGTAGGAGAAAATCCGCCATGCCCATCGTGCAGCAAGGCTCTATCAACACAACGGCCTTGGTGGTGCCCGATCTGTATGTGCAGATCGTTCCGCCGCAGACCCTGTATCTGAACGGCGTGCCGACGAACTTAATCGGCGTGGTGGGGACCGCCACATGGGGGCCGGTCGGGCAGCCGGTCATTGTGGCGCAGATGTCGGACTATCAGACCACGTTCGGCAACATCCAGAACCGCAAGTATGACATGGGGACTCATGTCGCGACCGCGATTCTCCAGGGCGCGCAGGACTTCCGGTGTGTGCGGGTGACGGACGGCAGCGATGTGGCCGCCGCGGCGCTGTTCAACGGCACCGCGAGCTCGGATTGCTCCTTCATTGCGACCTCGCTCTATACCGGGACGGCGGCGAACGGCGACACTCTGACGCTATCCACGGGATCAGCGGCATCGTCCTACAAGCTGACGGTAATGCGAGGGGGCATGCCGCCCGAGGTATTCGATAATCTGACTGGTTCTGGCGCTGGTTTCTGGACGGGGCTGATCTCAGCGGTCAACAACGGCAACGGTCCGACGCGCCCAAAGTCGCAACTGGTGGTGCTGTCGGCTGGTGCCGGCGCCAATGCCTCGGCCAGCCCGAGCGGGTTGACGCTGCCAATGACCATTACCCTGGGGACGGGGACCGGCAGCACGGCGGGGGTGGATGGCGTGTCGAGCATCACGTCGAGCACGCTGATCGGCCAGGATACCATCCCGCGCGAGGGCATGTATGCGCTGCGCGGGCAGCAATGCTCGATCGGTGTGCTGGCCGACCTGGACGACTCCACACAATGGACCACCGAGGCGGCGTTCGGGTTGCAGGAGGGGGTCTATATGATAGCGACCGGCCCCGCCGGCGACACCATCGCCAACGCGGTGACGACCAAGCACAGCGCCGGGCTGGACAGCTACGCGGTCAAGTACATGTTCGGCGATTGGCTATGGTGGAACGACCCGATCAACGGCGTGGTCAGGCTGGTGTCGCCGCAGGGCTTCGTTGCCGGGCGCCTGTCGAACCTTTCTCCCGAGCAGTCGAGCCTCAACAAGCAAATCTACGGCGTAGTGGGGTCGCAGAAGTCCGGCCAGGCGGTCTCCGGCCAGGGCGGCGCGTATGCGTCGGCCGACCTTGCGGTGCTGTTCGCCGCGGGGATCGACGTGGTGAGCAATCCGCAGCCGGGCGGCTTCTATTGGGGCGTCCGCTGCGGGCACAACAGCAGCAGCAATCCGGCCGTCAACGGCGACAACTATACCCGGATGACGAACTATCTCGCCGCCACGCTGGAGGCTGGCATGGGCATCTATGTTGGCGAGGTCATCAACCCCGACCTGTTCCGCCGGATCAGGGCGACCCTGCTGACCTTCCTGAACAATATGCTTGGGCAGGGGATGCTATCCTTGAGTCCGCAGGACGGCAGCCTGCCGTTCAGCGTGGTCTGTGATGGCACGAACAACCCGGCGTCGCGCACCGATCTGGGCTATGTGCAGGCGGACACGCAGGTTCGCTACATGGCGATCAACGAGAAGTTCATCGTCAATCTGGAGGGCGGCCAGACGGTCAGTGTGGTGCAGCAATCGGCGCTCGGCGCCTAACGGGTAGAGGGACACGACCATGAGCGGGACGAACCTTTCGGTTTCGCCGGACTTCTCGGTAGGTAATGACTGCCGATTGGTGCTGATAATGGATGTGATCGGTCGCGTGGACCTGCAACACGTCACGGGGTTTCACACGCAGCAGGTGACGAAGGAGATACGGGTTGCCCGGCTGAATGACACGCCGCTGGCCACCGACATTCCCGGCGGCTGGCACTTCACCTTCACCATCGACCGCGCCGACCCGACCGCCGACAATCTGGCGGCCACAATGGAGGCGATGTACTGGAACGGTCAGCGCGTGCCGAAGGGCAGTGTCTATCAGTACATCAACGAACCGGACGGCAGCACGAGCACGTTTCTGTTCCAGGGGGCGTCGATCACTCTCAACGACGCGGGGAACTGGCAGCAGGAAAGTGCCGTGAGGATGTCGCTCCGCGGATTCTCTGGACGGAGGTTGAGCATCTGATGACCGTTGTTACCGACGAAAAAGGCCGCAAGCTGACGCTGCACGATCTTGGCGACCCGCTGCTGACGCTGGACGTGCTGGAGGCGGCGGGGCGCGATGCGCGCGGCAATCCGGTGACGCATCTGGTGACGAACCAGGGGTGGATGGGCATGGCGACGGTGGCATGTCACGTCGAGGATATCGACGGCGTGCCGGAGCCGCGGCCATCTAATGTCGTGCAAATCCGGGCGCTGATCGGCAAGCTCGGGCGAGAGGGCATGAAGGCGGTCGCCGCGGCGATCAATGCCGAGATTGGCGACTCCGTCGGTCTGGATACCGCAAAAAACTGAGTCGGCACCCCGCGTTGCGGGAAATCCTCTACCTAGTGGATGGCGGGGTGCCGTGGGACGTGGCCACGAAGATGTCGCGCACGCGGCGTCTGGCGTTCGTTGTGGCGCGCGGCGAGTTGAAGGGCGGCACGTTCGATTGGGCGGCGCGGCAGTGGGCTGAAAAGCGATGATGACATTCGACTCCCCCGGTGCATTCGCCCGGCACCTGCGCCGCATACAGGCGACGCAGCGCGAGGCCGATGAGGCGGCGCTGAAGCTGGCCGGCGGCATGATTCGCGACGAAACCAAGGACGTGCTGGGGCACGACCAGGCCGTGCAGACCGGCCCGTTCGCGGCGTGGGAGCCTCTGCTGCGGTCTGATATCCTGCGCGACGGCATCGAAATGTCGTCCGACGACAAGCGCGTGAATATCGGCGTGCCGGATCGCGAGGTGCAGCACCCCTATGCCAGGCATCCGATGAACATCGGCGAGGTCGCGGAAGACCTGGAGTTCGGCACCAAACACATGCCGCCCCGTTCGTTTCTTGGCATGACGATGTTCCGGTTCGGCGAGGCGGCAGGCGCGCTGATCGGCAGTGTCGCGGCGGCGTGGCTGGCGGGGCTGCCGCTACCGACGCGGCGCCGGCGGCCGGCGGAATAGGCGGCGGCGATGCTGGAGGCATACCGCATTGGTACGTCGTTGGTGCTGGAGAACGGCATCGGCCAGCAGCTTACGGAGATCATCCGGCAATTCGAGCGGCTTGACCGGATCATCCACAATACCAATGCGTCGGCCGGCGATCTAGCCTCGATCATCAAGGGGATGGCTACCATCGGGGCCACGATGGGCAGCACGGCGACCGCCGCGGAGAAGATGAGCGTGGCTGCCACCGGCGTGGCGCGGGCGATGCCCGATGTGACTCGGCAGGCCGAGGCGACGGCGAACGCGATGGAGCGGGCGGCGAGTGCGAGCGCACGGATGCTTGCGCTGCCAGCGGCGAATTTTGCAAGGGCGGAGTTTCCCGCTGGTTTCGTCTATCAACCTCCCGCCATTCCTGGAGTGTACTCGATATCTGGCGGCGGCGGCCTTCTGGGGCGCGGACTAACCGGATTCGGCGGCGCAACCATCGAGGCTAAGTCGGAGCATGGTCATCAGATGACCATGCTACGGGCAATGGGGGGGGCGGAGGCCGATCTTGCTGGAGCTGGCGCCGTCGCCATGAATGCCCAGCGCGACATCCTCGGGGAGACGCCAGCGGGCGCCTTGGAGGCGCAGCGCGACATTTTCGCGATCACGCGCAACGTGAAGGAGTCCATGCAGCTTGCGCCTGACCTGCTGCGAGATTCCGTCGTGCTGTCGGAGGTCGGTAAGGGCGGCGAACTCCAGCAATTGTTCCAGGCATTGCGGGCCGGCGAGTTGCGTGGCGTCATTTCGGCCGAGCAGCTTCCCAATTTTATCCGACTGATCGAGACGGCGGCTGTCACTACTGGTGGTCGAACTGGCCCGGCAGAGATACTGCAATTTCTCCGCAGCAGCGGCGTCTCAGGCTGCATCCTGGCCAACCCCGATCTGTTCGGCCGGTTCCTCCCCGAGATCATGTCGGAGGGGGCGAACCGAGCCGGCACTGGCCTGCAAGCCTTCTTCCAGCAGTTCGACACTGGCCGCATGTCTGATGCGGCGGTCAAAACCTTTCTGGAACAGATTGGGTTGGCCAAGGAGGGGTGGAAATTCATCAAGGCCGGCATCGGCCAGCGGATGACGATGCCAGGCGGACTCAAGGGCGAAGAACTGGTCTGTGGTGGTAACGAGGCGCAATTCATGCGCGATGTGTTGCTGTCGACGATCGATGAATACAACAAATCGCACTTCAACTATCCTAACGCCGTGATGGAAGCGCGGGCCGGCGCCGCGCTGTCAAGCCGCGTTCCTGGCGGTCGGTTCCTGGGCGAATACTTCACACTGTTGCCGCTGAGCGACAAGTACAGGGAGGCGATGCGGGAAGGCTCGACGCGCGATGCTTTTCAGATATTCGCGCAGAACGATCCGACTCTGAAAGCGCGTGGGCTACAGGCTGCGTGGACCGGATTCCTGACCTCGCTATCGAGCGGGCCGGTCATGGAGGCGGCCATGAAAATGTTGCAGAGCTTGACTGGCGGCCTGAATGCACTCGGTAAGGTCGCCGAGGAGCACAAGCTGTTGGGGTTCGTCCTGGTTGGCATTGCCGAAGGGCTGGGTGCGCTAGCCTTGGCTGCGGCTGGGCTGAACGCCGCGCTCCGGCTTGCGGGGCCGATGGTGCGGACGGCAACGTATGCTGGGAGCGTGGCCACGTTGGAAGCCACGGGGGCTGGCGTGACCACGAGGCTACTTGGTGGTGCCGCCACTTTCTTGAAGGGGGCGCTGGGGAGAGTGTTGGGCGTCGCCGGGTTGGTTGACCTTGGACTGCATGGCGACGAATACATAGCCGAACTGTTCGGGCGCGGCGCCGAGTATCGGAAGTATCAGCAGGACATATCCCGCGGCGCCCCGTGGCATTGGTTCGACAACCCGGCATCGGCCGCGCCGGTCGCGGGCGGGGCGGCCGGGGGGGGGGGGGGGGGGGGGGGGGGGGGGGGGGGGGGAGGGGGCGCGCCCGGGCGGCGGGGGGGGGGGGGGGGGG
>VFSW01007743.1_pt1 | contig 15539 bp, 12 predicted proteins | sample 5358111 | NCBI WGS metagenome assembly VFSW01 (sample SAMN11554181, study PRJNA540505) | mine drainage metagenome | isolation source: sediment from site ElyBrook_90M | place: USA: Ely Copper Mine, Vershire, VT | collected 2017
CATCCATCCCGCATAGCTTCACCTCGCGCGACATCCCGATTAAATCAGCGCTTCCCTAGGAAAAATGGGACGCGCGATTGCCAAGAGCCCAGGGAATCCGGCAAGATGGAGTGAATGGTTTATTCACGTCGTCGCTCATGGGATGAGGTCATGGGATTGCTTCTCCTCTTTGGAGGCATTCTGTTGTTGCTTGCTCTGTTGTCTTTTGATCTCAGGGATGTTCCAAGCTGGGCCTTTGGAAAATATACACCGATTACTGAACATCCTTCCAATGTTGTTGGCCGCGTGGGAGCCATCGTGGCGCGGATGATGTATCTTCTGTTTGGCGGAGCCTCTTTTTTTGCTGCCGTAGGACTCCTCGGACTCGGAATTGCAACGTTCACCGGAAAATGTGATCGCCTTGGAATCCGTTTTGGATGGGCCTTTGTCTTTGTGTTGAGTTGGTCCACACTTCTCGATCTTCAGCATGTGATCTTACTGGGCTGGAAGCAAAAATTTGATATTCCTGGGCCTGGTGGGTGGTTTGGCCATCAGATCGATCTCGCGCTTGGCCGGAATGTGCTGGGTACGGCGGGGTCGGCTTTGATCTTTATCGCACTGGCTCTGATTAGTTTAATTTTGGCCACAGGATTTCATCCTGTACTCGCGTTGCGGCGTTTTGTGAGTGCCTTGGGAAGCGGGATGGTGCAACTCTTTGCTCTTCTGCGTAAGGACTCGTCACGAGAAGGGATAGATCTTCTCAATACTACTGCACCCAATCCGATAGCGACATCTCGAGTGCGTCGTAAAGCATCGCTCTTTTCAGGAGAGAGTGAGTCTATGGCTCTGGCCTCTGGTATTTCCTCAAGCGAGATGCCTGCGCCTAAAATTATCGACGCCAGTGTTCCTTCACCCTCTCGCAAGCCGACGCTAGCCGAGGTGATGAAGGGCAGGGCCAATACTTATGCCCCTCCCAGCACACTGGGCTCAGCCGAGGGAGGTCTCTCGGATGTGCGTCTGGAGGGATATATATTGCCCAAGCTAGAGCTTCTGGAGACCCATGATAATAAGGAGCATCAACCTGTTGATCCTGCCGAATTACAGGGCGTACAGAGGGTCTTGATCGATACGCTGGCAGAGTTTGGCATTGTGGCTTCCCCCGGTGATATTACCAAGGGGCCGACGATTACCCGCTATGAAGTCTATCCGGCCACGGGAGTCCGTGTGGAGCGTATTTCCGCACTGGAAAAAAATCTCGCCCGCGCTACGAGTGCCGAGCGGATCACGATTCTGGCTCCGATTCCAGGCAAAGATACGGTCGGTATTGAAATTGCCAATAGCAAGAAAGTGAAGGTGGCGATCCGGGAGCTTTTCGAGAGTGAGGCTTGGGAAACGACCAAAGCAAAGCTTCCGCTGGCTCTCGGTAAGGATGTCTATGGCAATGCCATTATTGCCGATCTGGCAGCCATGCCTCATCTCCTTGTGGCCGGTGCTACAGGGAGCGGAAAGAGTGTTTGTATTAACTCGATTATTACGAGCCTCATCTTTCGCCATACTCCGGAACATCTCCGTTTCATCATGATCGATCCCAAGGTGGTCGAGATGCAGGTCTATAATAAGCTGCCTCACCTTGTAACTCCCGTGGTGACTGATCCTAAGAAGGTTCTTTTAGCACTGCGCTGGGTGATTGATGAGATGGAGCTGCGTTACCGAATTTTTGCCAAAGTGGGGGTGCGCAATGTGACCGGCTTCAACGGACGTCCTCAGCTGGAGAAAGAAATTATTCCTGAGGTCGTTCAGGTGGATGAGGATTCTGAGAAAATCGTGGAGAGTGATATGTTGATTAATCCCGAGGAATTGCTTCCTGAGGGAATCTCCGAGCCGATCCCTGTGCGCTCTCCTCGTTCTGATGACGATCTTCAGGTGCCAGATCATATGCCTTTTATTGTTGTGATTGTGGACGAGCTAGCTGATTTGATGCAAACTGCGCCCGCCGATGTTGAGGCAGCCATTGCCCGTATTACCCAGATGGCCCGCGCCGCAGGTATTCATATGATTGTGGCCACACAGACCCCGCGTGCTGACGTGGTCACCGGCATTATTAAGGCAAACATTCCGACCCGTATTGCCTTTCAGGTAGCTTCTAAAATCGACAGCCGCGTCATTCTCGATGAGAATGGTGCTGAACGACTTCTCGGACAAGGTGATATGCTCTATCTGCCCCCAGGAAGCGCGAAATTCACACGGGCTCAGGGAGTATTGGTCACCGATGAAGAGATTCAGCGAGTCGTTGATAATCTTGCCGCCCAGAGCAAGCCAGTCTTTGAGCCGAGTATCCTAGCCAAGCTTTCTGGAGCGATCATGCCTGAGGAAGACATTACCGATGCAGAGGAGGAACTTGTGGAAAAATGTCTGGAAATTATCCGCCAAGAGGGAAAAGCCTCAACTTCGATGCTGCAACGACGACTAAGACTCGGTTACACTCGTGCTGCACGCGTTGTGGACATTCTCGAACAGCGTGGCATTCTTGGGTCGAAGGATGGAGCCAAAGATCGGGAAATCCTGATTGATCTCGGGAGCCTTGATGATGCTGGCAACCAATTCTGACCGGCTGATTTTTGCCTAATTATCCAACACCATGTTTTTCCAACATTCCTCTTCCCAAAAACCGCTCGGCCCAATTCTTCGTGAGGTGAGGGAATCCCATTCCTTACTTCTCTCGGAAGTGGCCTTGCGACTGCACCTTTCCCTAGAAGAACTCGAGGCGCTCGAAGAGGATCGTCCCACTGGTTCACAGATGTCTCGTCTCCATGCGGTTTCTTATGCACGTCTCCTTGGTATTGATCCTCTGGAGATTCGGGATTTACTGCCTGCTCAGCCTGAGCTTTTTCCTAGGAATCGGCAGCATATGAAAAATATTACCCGGAAATTGAGACCTCCCTGTCACGCTCCCTCAGGAATTCTGGCTCCTTTGGGAAAGGTGGCTTTGTATCTTATCCTGACGGGCATCCTGTTCGGCACATGGGGAATGGTGCGTCAGCTTTCCCGAGTCCGCTCAGTTCCTTGGATTACTTCAAGCTACACACTGCACGGCTCTTCCAATCGATGAGTTCTACAACACTTTCAGCAGAACCGATTATTTCACGCAAGATCGGTCTGATCAGCCTTGGCTGTGCCAAGAATCTCGTCGATGCAGAAATTCTCCTCGGGGACGCTGCTCGTCACGGCTATGAGCTGACCATGGAAACAGACGATGCCGACGTGGTGCTTGTGAATACCTGCGGTTTTATTGACCCCGCCAAGGAGGAGAGCATCGGAGCGATTCTGGAAGCCCATCGCCGCCGCCTACATAGTGCCAAGGTGGGGCAAAAACTGGTCGTGGGAGGGTGTCTCTCTCAACGCTATTCGGCAGATCTTGCCATCCAACTGCCCGAAGTGGATGCCTTTCTTGGTCTGGATGAAATCAAGAGCGCTGGCGCCTTTTTTGACCGCCTCCTCGACGAGGAGAGGGGTGAAGAAGACGGTCCTCTCATGGAGGTCTCCCGTCGTGCGGCCTATATCCCCGATTATGATACGCCTCGGGTCAGACTAACGGCTGCGCATACAGCCTATGTGAAAATTGCTGAAGGGTGTAATCACCCCTGTTCTTTCTGCGTTATTCCCCGGATGCGTGGGCGGCATCGTAGCCGGACAATGCAATCCATCGTGAAGGAAGTGGAGGGCTTGATCGCCTCAGGGGTGAAGGAAATTAATCTGATTAGTCAGGATACCACCTATTACGGCATGGATTTCTGGGAAGAAAAGGCAGGGCCACGACAGCCAGTCGATGCCACGCGCGGCCCCGGTCTTCCCTCTTTGCTGGATGCGCTCGGCGTGATTCCCGGAGAATTCTGGATTCGGCTACTCTATACCCATCCGGCGCACTGGAGTGATGACATGATCGCAGCCATTGCTCGCAATCCCAAGGTGGCCCGCTATGTCGATATGCCGTTGCAGCATATTCATGACACGATGCTGGAGACCATGCGCCGCGAAACGGATCGCGGTCATATTGAACGGCTCCTTGCGCGGATGCGCGCTGGAATTCCCGGACTGACCATTCGCACGACATTCATTGTCGGATTTCCTGGGGAGACGGAAGAGCATTTTGAGAGTCTCGTGGAATTTATGCGGCAGACACGCTTTGAGAGGTTGGGGATTTTTAACTATTCTCGAGAGGAAGAATCCCGCGCCGCTAAACTGACAGGACAAATTCATGGAGGAACTAAGAAGCGGCGCCAGCGTGCAGCAATGCTTGTGCAGCAGAAGATCGCCGCAGAACTCGCGATGGCACAGATCGGCAAGGAGATGAAGGTGATCTCAGATACCACTCTTCTGGGGCGCACAGAGGGAGATGCTCCCGATGTCGATTGCCGTATTCATTTTACAAGACCCGTCCAAGCCGGAGCCTTTCATCGGGTAAGAGTGACTGGAACAAGAGGGTATGATCTTGAGGCGGAGCCAATTGCTGGATGAACGTTCCCTATTCATTTCCGCTGACCCGTGCCTTCTGCACCTATCTGGGGCAGACAGCTTTTCTTGCCAGTGAGGCATTGACTTCTATTTTTGCAGGACGCATTCGCTGGAGATTAGTGCTTCATCAACTAGTAGAAATAGGATTTGGCTCGCAGGCTGTCGTCATTATTACAGGTGCCTTCACAGGAGCAGTTTTTACTGCCCAGACTTTTTTCCAATTTTCGACATTGGATATGAGTTCAGCAGTTGGGCCAGTAGTCTCTGTCTCCCTCTGTCGTGAGCTGGGACCCGTTCTGACCGCTCTGATGGTCGCTGGACGCGTTGGTGCCGCAATGAGTGCAGAAATCGGCACAATGAAGGTAACAGAGCAAATTGATGCCCTCCGCGCCCTTGCGGTGAATCCTGTCGATTATCTTGTGGTTCCCCGTGCGGTTGCGATGCTGATCTCGATGCCCCTTCTGGTGGCGGAGTGTCTCTTCTTTGGCATTCTCGTCAGCTATTTTGTAGCCGTTCAATTGCTGAATGTCGGAAGCGTTTATTTCCTCCACAACATGTGGAACTTTACCCACGGAAAGGACATCACGATGGCGATGACCAAAGGGTTTGTTTTTGCCTTCCTTATTGTTTTCATTGCCTGCCAGCAGGGTTTAACAACGCGCGATGGGGCAGTGGGAGTTGGGCGCGCTACGACAGAGGCCGTGGTCATCAGCTCACTCTGTGTCCTGATAGGCAATTTTTTTCTCACAATGGCTCTCAATATGGTTTTTCCAGCTGGGAGCCGCTGATATGACACAGGGAAATCTTATCGAGGTGCGGAATCTGCGTCAGACCTTGAGTGCTCAAGAGATTCTCCGTGGGGTGGATCTGAATGTGCCTCGCGGAGAGACTCTCGTGCTTCTAGGGCAGAGCGGAGTGGGTAAGAGTGTCTTTTTACGACATCTCATTGGTTTGATGCGTCCGCTCTCTGGCTCGATTAAAATCGAGGGAGAGGAAATCAGCAAACTTGATGAGCGCGCTTTGGAGCCGGTACGTCGCAAGATTGGTATGCTCTTTCAGGATGGAGCCCTCTTTGATTCCTTCTCGGTCTTTGATAATGTCGCTTTTCCTCTCCGGGAGCGTGGAGAACGTAATGAGAAACTGATTCGTGAAAAGGTGGCGTATTCTCTGGAGCTGGTGTCGTTGCAAGGGCAGGAAAATAAAATGCCAGTGAATCTCAGCGGCGGTATGCGTAAACGCGCGGCATTGGCGCGTGCTATTATTTCTGAACCGGCCTGCATTCTCTACGATGAACCAACTGCTGGCCTCGACCCGATTGTCTCCGATACGATCAATCGCCTGATTCGTCGTCTGCAATCTCATCTCAAAGTGACTTCACTTGTTGTCACCCACGATATGATCAGCGCTAATCATGTTGCCGATCATGTTGCCCTACTCCGCGAGGGACGCATTCATTTTACCGGAACGCTGAAAGCCCTTCACAGCTCCGCCGATCCCGTGTTACGGGATTTCATTGAAGGGCGCTCTCACGAAATCGACTGATACACATCATGGACACCACTAGTAAAGCAACCCAGTTCAGGGCGGGATTTTTTGTCCTCCTTGGACTGATTTCCCTCGGAGCCTTGGTTCTCTATTTTGGACGTTTTGGGGAGAGTATTAAAAAATTCTACCCTCTGACAGTCGAATACCGTAACGCAAGCGGCCTGCTCAAGGGGGCCAATGTGCTTCTGGCCGTCGCACGGATTGGTGAAGTCGCTGAGGCCCCTAAGGTGCTGCCGAATATGCGCGGAGTGGCTGTACAGTTGAGAGTGGATCTGTCGGTTGAGATTCCACAAGGAAGCGTCTTCTCAATTGGAAGCTCTGGCCTCTTGGGAGATCGTTTTGTCACCGTGACAATGAGTGACGATGCCGTCAATCAACGGCCCATTGCTCCCGGTTCCGTCATTACGAACGGCCTCAGCGAATCAAGTATTGCTGAGCTTCAGCGTCAGCTTCATGACGAAATTCTGCCAAAACTGGATAACGCACTTGTGAATATCGGAGAGGTGAGTGAGAGCCTCAGAAAAGATGTTTTTAATGCGGAGGGGATCAAAAATCTTCAGGCAACGCTTGCCAATTTTCGCACAACGAGTGAGTCTCTGTCTACCTCTTCGGGGCAGATTAAGGGAGTAGCTGATCAGGCAAATCTTTTTCTCAAAAAGGGAAACTTCGCTATGGATTCTGTTACTGGAGCCGCCGGAGATATGAAAGCTTTCATGACCAACCTCCGTCAGCACGGTGTTATTTTCTATCGTGATACTGCGCCTCTGCCTTCCTCTGGGCCATTGAAAAAGAAACCATAGTACCTTTTGAGGTTCTTTCCGTAAAATAGACATCCCCCGTAATACCACAACTGATAATTGTTATGGATCTTAGGTAGCTCTCTCTCCACTACCAACCTCAGATCATATCCTCGGTTGCTTCCGGCTCCGGCAGCGTAAGTTCCCCCAAGAGTCCACTCGCTCCGCTGCGCTCAAGCTCCTCTTTCATCAGCCTCATCCCTCCCCATGGCATTACCTTCTCGTCACTGTATTGGATCTCAAATTGTGGGTTCACCAGACGGGTGATCCTCCTCTCCATGTTATCCTGTGGCTATTGCAAAATCCGGGTTAAGCTTCCAAATTTTTCCGAAGGCTTCCAAAATTTTTTCATGACATTTCACGGCATTTCCGGATCCTTCATTGGGTCTCTTCTACGGGAAATCAGTAATCCCGTTCATCCGGCTCCGGAACGGTTTCGAGAAGCTTCTGCACGATCTTGTCGGCGCTCATTCCTTCCGAATCTGCGGTGAAATTGGTGAACATGCGGTGTCTCAGGACAGGGCTGGCCACGGCTCGCACATCATCGGTAGTCACCAGAAGACGCCCGTCGATCACAGCGCGGCCTTTGGCGCCGAGGATAAGGTATTGCGTGGCACGGGGACCGGCGCCGCAGTGAATCCATTTTTTGATAAAATCGGGCGCACGCATATCGGAGGGGCGGGTGGATCGGACAAGACGGGTCGCATATTTGACCACATGATCGGAAACCGGGAGTTCACGCACGACGCGCTGAAGTTCCAATATCTCGTCGGAACTAAGGATTTTGTTCAGTTTTACCTTTTCCTGACGGGTGGTGACCTTGGCGATAGTCTCCTCGTCGGCCTCGCTGGGATAATCAATATGGATGCTGAACATGAAGCGGTCGAGCTGAGCCTCGGGAAGCGGATAGGTTCCCTCCTGTTCCAGAGGGTTCTGCGTGGCGAGAACAAAGAACGGGAGATCAAGCGTATAGGTCTCTCCGGCGGCAGTCACGCGATGCTCCTGCATCGCCTCCAATAAAGCTGCCTGGGTCTTTGGGGGGGTGCGGTTGATCTCATCGGCCAGCAGAATATTGGTAAAGATTGGCCCCTTGATAAATCGGTACTCCTTCCTTCCCGTAGATTCATTCACTTCGAGAATATCACTCCCCGTGATATCCGAGGGCATGAGATCGGGGGTGAACTGGATACGGCGAAACTGCAGATCCATGACTTCGGAAACTGTCCGAATCATCATCGTCTTGGCAAGTCCCGGCATACCGATCATGAGAACATGCCCGTTGGAGACGATTGCCGTGAGCAATTCAGTCACGATCTCCCGTTGACCGATGATTGCCTTGGAGATCTCGCCCTGAATGAGGCGGGTCCGTGCGCTCATTTCACGAACCTTTGCCTGAATTCCGGGGTCGGCATTCGCTGGCAGGGATTCGGGAGATGCAGGATTGAGTCCCTGCTTTCCGGACGTTTCCAGGTCTTCAAAGAGGAAAATCTCAACGCCGATTCCAATACGGTCACCATTTTTCAGAGACTGATCCACGATAGGAATCCCATTCAGTTGCGTCCCGTTCATGCTGGCGAGATCCTTGAGCCGCCATTCGTGTCCTGATTTGTAAATCGTGGCGTGATGCCGTGATGCAGGGGAATCAACAGCAAGAGGGATGTCGCTTTCCGGATCACGACCGATCGAGAGACCTCTCTCCTGAAGTTCGAAATCACGACTCTGAAGGGAACCTGAAACGGCGCGGATTTTTGGCATGGGGAGGGAGGTAAAGTTAGTGGGATGGAAGGCTCAACACCCCCAGTTGCTTGACGCTATCAATCACCCGGAGATTTCCAATACCAGAAACAGGGAAGTGCTTCATAAAAGGAGGATTCTCCCTTACCGGTTCCTCCTCCCGATAGAGATGACGCGTCGAGGAGATCTGCCAGTCGTCTCCCGCGCGCTCCAGCTCGATGATCTCAAGTCTCCGGAGGTTGGAGGAAAGCTTTTCACCCGACTGCTTCAGCGTCTGCCGATCCCGGATCCGTTCGACAAAGAGAAGGGCCTGATCTCCACTGACTCCCATCCGATGAACGATGAAACGGTTGAAGAAGGAATCGGCGACGGCAACCCGTTTCTGAAGATTCTGCCGGGAGGTGCCATCAGGCTCTGCGGGGATGTCACCAAGGGTCAATCCTTCAAAGACAATGTGATCCTGCGTCACCAGCACAAGATCATACTTTCCGACAGGCAGGTTGCCGAACCGGAAGCTCTTGCCCCCCTCGGTTAATTCCGCCCGGTAAACATGGATCCTCTCATGATCCACGGCCAGAGCGTGTGTGAGAGGGATCTCCGTCTTTCCCTCAATTCCCCCCAGATCCTTCGGGTCGGGGGTTGTGTAAATGCGCCCCGGATCGGCGCGACACACAGCGGCGAAACACAATGCCATCAATAGTGAAAGAAGGACTCTCATGGTTTTAAGAGAAGTTCCCTGCTCGGGATCGCAAGTTTATGGTGGGGATATTTTGACGAAATAAGGCTCCATAATTTCAGGGCCTCCTCCTTTTTCCCCAAGGCATGAAGGGCCTCGGCACTGTAAAAATCGGCATCGATTTCATAGGGGCTTTCCGGTTGAATTTTCTTGAAGGAATCCAGCTCCATAAGGGCCTCGACCCAGCGCCCATAGGAGTTGAGCATCCGCGCCCGCAGCAGCAGGAAATAGGTATCGAATTTCGCCATCGGATGGCGGATTTCCCATTCTCTGAGTTTTTCCTTGGCCTGACTTCTGTATCCGCCCGTCAGAAGTTTCTCAATGGTCATCGAGTAGGCGCTGTCCTGTGCGGGAATCTTGCGCCCGCCGGTCTGATCGGAAATATCTTTCTGAATGCTCTGATAGGATTGAGCAGCCTCTTGGAAATGATCCGTCAGCCTATAGAGATCACCGATCCTGATCTTTGCCAGTGCAACGGATTCCAGATCGTGAATTTCTGAGATGATGCGATTGGCAACCAGCACAGCAGAGGAATCCCGGAGATAAAAAACCAGGAGATCCAGTTCCAGCAGGGAAAGTTCGCGATCGTACTTTTTGCGCACTATGGGATCGATTCCCCTGAGCTCTCCCAATGCTTTTTGGGGATCGTTTTGAGCCAGAAACAGAATGGCTGTAGTCTGGGCCGGCATCCATAACGGATCATCGGGTGAAGGCCCTTTCAATAACCATGCGAGGGCAACCCTCCCCGAGCGGCCAGCGTCCGCAAAATCAAACAGCAGCGGAAGCATGGCATGGAGCGATGCCAGGGAGAGCTGTGAAGGAGTCTCCGTGTCGATCAAACTGAGATAGAGTTCCAGATTGCCGTGATTGTTAATCGAGACTTCATTCAGACCCTCGGGAAAGAGCACCCGCCTCACTCCTTTTGTGATATTATTGTCATGCATCAGAATCAGGGTGACGAATTGCGGCTTCGGGCCAATGAGAACGCGTCGGCACTTCGGTCCGGTAAAGATGGCTCCATCTTCAAAATGCCATTCCGCCGTCCAACCGGGGGGAATGCTTTCCTCTACGGAACACTCCACATCATAAAGCCAGTAGCTTGCATACCCGATGAAGGAATTGCATTTCACGGACACCAACGGAACCGGCCATCCCCGCTCATCCTCGATTTTCACGATCCGGCTTGTTCCCGGATGCACCCATGCCTCCTGAGGAATTGTCTCGAACCGCCCGTTTTTCTCCCATCCAAGCACCGCTCCGGATTCTCCCTCCCCCACCTTTGCCTGATAATAAGCGATTCTTGTGAAGCCCATGTTACAGGGCACGGATTGTTTCCGGACGGTTTGCAGATTGGCATAGCCCGAATGAATACCGGGCCATTCCAGCTCAGGTTTCCCATCAACCAAAACAAAGGAGGCATCGGAGGAAAGGGTATAGAGTATGAGGTTGCCTCCTTCCGGTGTCACCAGCCATCCCTCGTAATGCGACGAATAATCGGCGTTATTCCCGAATGGGTTTCCTGCACGGAAAATGGTCTCTGCAAAATCGGCCCCATCCACGGCAGGAGCCGAACGCCAGTTCGTTTCCATCTCCTGAGAGTTGTCGAGTTTTGCATTTGGCGGCAGCCTCCGTGTCTCAAGAAAGAGTCCCAACCGTGGCTTCCAGTTCTCGAGAAGAGGGGCGGGGTTTCCACCAAAAAAAAGAAAATAGTCGGTTTGCGGATCCAAATGATCCGCCACAAGGATCGCCTTTTCCCCCACCCCATTCCAAAGCGCATAGACCTGCTGGGAATTCCCCTTCGAGTCAAAAAGTTGGACATCGGCCAGATTGGAACGGCTGGCGCCGAAGCTGGGGAGCTCAATGCAGACTCCCGCCTCGGAATACTTTGGAGCCTGCTGGAGCTGGATAAGCGCCCGAAAGGGAGCATCCTTGACCGCCCACTCCACGGGTGCTGCCACGAGGGATGGAAGGGAGAGCATCAAAGGGATCAAGAAACCGAAAAGGAAACGATTATGGGCACTGAGGACACCGTGGGCACTGAGGGCATCGTGGGAACTGAGGGCATTCATCATTATCCTCCGTTCAACGACCGATAGTAGTCGGCAACCTGCTTTTGTATGCTTCAGGAGCAGTCCCCTCGTCACCGCCGATAAGCTGCTTGCTTTCATCCTGGGGGGCTCCATGAGTGGGCAGAACAATCGTTCCTCCCGCCTGAATGTCACCCCTTGCCGCATGAAGCTCTCCAATGATCTGGGAGTGGATTCTCTTGAAGTCATTCAGACGCCCCTCTTTCAGGGCAACGGTGGATTCATCCATAAGGCGCGACACTTCCGTTAGGCCATTTGAGCGGAGATAGAGAAGCGAGGCTTCCGCGTATTTTCTGGAGGTCTTTTCGGCCAGCAATGCCTGCTTCACGGCTAGAGCATCCTGCGCCAGCATCGCTGGGGCGTTGACGCTGCGCAGGGGGGCGTTCCCATCCATTCCATTGCGGTCGCTGTATCCGCCGGCTTTGCCGCCGCCCGTGGCCCTTGTCGAACTCACTCCCCCATCATCCTTCACATGCCCCTGCTGCATCGGATCGCTGGTGCGGCGCACATCGGGTTTCGTTCCCTCGAGATTGCTGGCACGGTCGCCGACCATCTCGCCTTCGCTCATCCCCTCGCGGCCCCCGCTGGCGCGGCCGGTCTGCTCGTTCTTTTTAGGACGCGTGTTACCGGAGTTTCCATGAGCGCCAAACCCGGGCTGCGGGCCGTCCGCGATCCCCCATCCGTTGCCCGGGTTCTGGGCAAACGCCTGGTTGGAAGCGGCATCCTGCACCTGTTCGGCAAGCCCCTGTTGTTCCTCAAGAAGTTTGCCAACAATATCCTCAAAGGCATCCGGGAGGGGAAGATTCGGTATCTCTGGCATCTCGGTTTTATCGAAATTCTCCAACTCCCATTTGGTCGTGTCATTCTTATTCGGCAGCCACATCTCCATATCCTCCGAGATTTTCTTGGCCTCTTCGATCCCCTTGAGAATCCAATCCTCTTTTTGGACAGCGATTTCCGTCGGCTTCAACTTTCCCTCGGCGGCGTCCTGCTTGTCGGACTGAATCACATCCTCATAGATCTGCGAAAGCTCCGAGCGAAGTTCGTTGGAGGGCTTCATTTCGGGAAAAACATGGGCATCCGTCAGCATCTGCTCCACCGCAGCAGCCATGAGATCCTTGGATTTCTGGATTTCCTTGGCAGCAGCCTGATCCTCGGGACGAAACTGATCCTTGTGCTCGAGTTCCTTGCTCTTCTCCACGATCGCATGCTGGATCTCCTCAAGACGGGCGAGTTTCTCCTTCATTTCGGAGGCGGCTTTTCCAAGCGCCTCGGCATTTTTGGCGGCATCGGTCAGCTGCCAACGGTTCAGGAACTCGACAATCTGTGCGAGGTTGGCCACGATTTTCTTTTCCTGAATCGTTCCCTCGGGAAATTTCCCTGCTTCCAGCATTTCGGCGGAGGCCAGCATGTCGGGATAGACATGCAGATTCGTAAGCATTATGGAGGCTTTCATCAGACGATCACGGAAGTCCTTGTCTCCGAGGGAGGCATTGCCCGCATTTTTCTCTGTTTCCTTGCGAATGCGCTCCGATTGGTCGGCAAGGGAATCCTGCTGGGCGGCAAGATCCTTGGCCCCTTCCTTTGCCGTTTTACCAGTCTGGCCGAGAATCTCCCGTTGCCTGCGCAGCAGCTCCTCCACCCCTCCGATCAGTTCCTTGATCTGGTCTTTCAGGGAGTTCTCCCCGAGAGCGGAGGGAGCCCCCTTGAGCCGTGCCAGAATCACCGCTTCCAGATCTGCGGCAAGCGCGGTCGATTGGAGACTCACCTCACCGCTGGTTGCGCGGGCATTGCGCAGGGCAAGCACTGCCTGCCTGAATTCCTTTTCTCCCATGGAACGCAGATCGGCTCGCAACTCGGGTGAGATCGCATCCTGGGAATCGACCAGCTTTGCCGCCATCCCAGCAATTGAGAATTCCCGGTCAAGCAATGGAGGAATGGCGGAGTTCGACTCGGATCGGCTCGCCACAACCGCCCGTGTCGCATCGAGATTCATCTGCTGGAGACTGATCAGCTCCTCGATTCCCTGCTGAAGCTGGCCTCTCGACTTCACGGACTGCTGGGCGAGTTTCTCGGCCGATTGCAGCCGGACGACGATGGGATGCGAAATCGCGGTTCCAGGGCCGCTGACATTGTTCTGATCCTTTGCAATCACACAGAAAGTCACACGCTCATCCTCTTCTTTTGAGAACGAACGCAAAGAAATCTTCGTCCCGGCCTGAAACGATTTCTTGGAATTCGCATCCTTCCACTCAAAGACCGGCTCGGCGTCAAGTTTGTCGTTGGTGCTCTTGTACAGAACCACTGATCCAAGACCGTAATCATCGGTCACATCGCACTGGATCGGAAGAGACGCATCTCGCGACGCTGCAACCTCCTTTCCCTCCGAAGGAGCAAGAATCCTGATCTTGGGAGGCTCGTCGGGCTTCACGGTGACCTGAATCACCTCCTTATCTGTCATCTCCTCCTCATCGGTGTATTGAATCGTCAGGGGTTGGGAAACGGAAATTACGCCATGAAACTCCCAATGAGTCGCATCGCTCCGAAGGACTTCAAACGGAGTCTCCTTCTCCCCGAAAATCTTCACTCCCTTGACTGGATTATTGAACTCGGCCAGAACACGGATCTGCGAGCCGGGTACGACTCCGGGAATGGAGTTGAAATTCTTGAGCTGACTCCGTGGAAGGTGGGTGTAGGCAGGGGGCTGAATCTCGACCGAACGCTCACGGATCATCGTTCGGGGACGAACGGTGAGAAAGAAGGTTTCGGTGACTGCATCGCCTAACTCGATGAAATACTCCGTCGGTTGTCGGACATCCTTCCATGTGTAGAGGAACTCCGGTGAACCGGTGTCATGATCCATCAGCTCCTTCTGCCAGCCTCCCCCCTGTTCCCGAAAATGCACCCAGGCTGTCTCCGGCAGCTTCCCTCCGACCTTGGCCGAGAGCGTGATCGTACCGCCTCGGGGAACCTTCGTATTGCCGGGCTTGATCTCGAGAAGGCGTGTCTGGGTAAGCGGGGCAATATTGCTGGCCGGCAGGAGAATGCGTTCCGCAGAATTTGTAAAAATGGCGGGCTGAATCAGCGCCCAGCCGGTCAGGATCAGCCCAACTCCGCCGAGGCCCAGAAAAAGCTTCTTCAGCAGTCCGAGATCAAAGAGCTCCGACCAGCTCACCCTGGGAAAGGGATCCCGCATCTCCTCGAAAAGCGCATTGCGAAGCGGGGAGACATTGGCAAGAGCACGGTCGAACTGGACCGCATTGATGAGCACATTGCCGGATCCGCTACAGGAGCGCTCAATCCGCCTCGCAATGGCCTCGTCACTCATTTTCTGAAACAGCGACGGGAGTCCCAAAAGAATGCCCGCGATAATAGGCGAGAGAGTCATCCCGCAGGCGATCCATCGTTCAGCCGTGCCGAAATGAAAACAGGTGTCGCCGATCAGAAAGAAAAAGAGCAACAGCATCGAAACGGCTGCACCCGATACGAACCAACGAATCCCTCGAGAGAGGCGGAATTGCCTGCCTGTAGATTTCAACCGCGCATGGACTGTCAGGGGGTCGAGGGACATGGGAGAACTCTAGCAGCCTGTCAGACTTAGAGCGGACAGGCGAGAAATCAGTGACTGGAGGGAGCTGATTGGACTGCGAAGTAGCCCCGCAAGGGGTAAGTGGCTCGGGCCGTAACGGCTGCGGAGCAACGGCAGGGCAAGCAAGACCGAGAAGAGAAATCACGCGCAGAGACGCAGAGGGAAAGAAAGCTTGTCAGAAGAAAGGAGGAAGCCTAAACCACCCCCATGAGCCGTAGCCCCCAGTTTATCCCTGCACGGGCAGTCTCGGCGAATAATTGAAGTTAGGTTACAAAAGGCATCCCAAAATGGAATTGATCGCTCAACTCGTAAAATTTATCAAGGCAACGCCTAAGACATGGCTTGCCTTGTTCCTTGCCTCCCTCTGTATTCTCTGTTTTCCAAAGCTAGATATTATTAGGAGTCTTCCCGAGGTAGCTAAATCTTATGTTGGTATAGTTTTTATCATCTCTGCGGCGTTCCTTGTTAGATAGTTTAGTCACGAGATGAGATATGGTATATATGCAGTGGATGGAAGAACGAAATGCCTATCAGCGACATGACATCACGGATCGGGTGTG
>VFSW01007744.1_pt1 | contig 15538 bp, 11 predicted proteins | sample 5358111 | NCBI WGS metagenome assembly VFSW01 (sample SAMN11554181, study PRJNA540505) | mine drainage metagenome | isolation source: sediment from site ElyBrook_90M | place: USA: Ely Copper Mine, Vershire, VT | collected 2017
GCGACCCGGCGAGCCCGTGCTGCGACCCGGCGAGCCCGTGCTGCGACCCGGCGAGCCCGTGCTGCGACCCGGCGAGAGAAATCCGGAGGGCTTCCGGTCGCCTTTGCGACACCCCACGCCCCCATCTCTGCCGCGCCGTCGCAAGTTGGCCTCCACGTCGCACATGGCGGCGGGCGGCGGTCAGATTCGCAGGGGTCGTTGGTGCGTCCCGAGGTTCACGGGGCCGGTCCCTCCCGAGCCGGGTGAGGTCACGGCTTCGTCACGGTGCTGGTGTCGAGCGTCACCGCCGTCTGCGCCAGCAACCTCCCAGTGATCGAGGCACCGGTGTTCAGCGTGATCTCCGTCTGGCTGAGGATGGTCCCCTTGAACTGCACGGTGGTGCCGAGCGCTGCACCACCGCTGACCTGCCAGAAGACGTTCTTCGCCTGCGCCCCGCCGGCGAGGACGAGCTGGACGCCGTTGGCCACCGTGAGAGTCTGGGCAACCTGGAAGATCCAGACGTCCGTGGCGCTTCCGGTGAGCGTGACGTTCGTCGACAGGAGCAGACCGGTGCCCCAGCCGTAGACGCCCGGGGGGAGGGTCATGCCGCTGATGTCCCCGGCGCCGAGCTCGGTGACATCCGGGGCGCGGCCCGCCGCGGCCGTGAACGCGGTTCCCATGTCACCGACGGCCGTGGTCAGGTTGCTGGGAGTGGGTGGCGTGTAGTCGGCCGCGTAGATCTTCCCGGTCACCTGCGCGGACGTCGAGAACACGCCCGACGAATCGAGGATCAACGAGAACCCGGTGATGTAGGTGGCCGCGGCGGGGCTCACCCCGAGGTCTCCGGTGATGACCGAAGGCGCCACCGTCGAGATGCCGCTCTCGGCGAGGACGACGTAGTTGCCGGCGGTGCCGAGGTCCACGGGGACCCCTGGGGTGACGCCGCTGCCGGTCGTGAAGCTCCAGGTGTAGCTGGCGGCGATCGCCACGCCCGAAGCGCTCTTCGCGCCCGTGGTGATGGTCGCGGTGTACACGGTGCTGCTCGCGAGCTGCGGCGTCGGCGAGAACACCGCCTTCGAGCTGGCGTAGACCACGATGCCCTGGACCGCGACGGCGGGTGACCCGGAGGTCACCGTGAACGTGGTCGTGGTCAACGTGGCGGGATCCATTGCCTCGCTGAAGGTGACGCTGATTTTCGAGTTGAGCGAGACGCCGGTCGCGTTGCTCAGGGGGGTGGTGGACGTCACTGTCGGAGGCGTTGGGTTGCCGCCCGTCGTGCTCGATCCGCTCGTCGTGCTGCCGCTGCTCGTCGTGCTCGTATGACCGCTTGTGGTCGCACCAGTGCTGCCGGACGTGCTCGTGCCGCTGCTCGAAGATGCGCAGGCTGCGGCGAGCATGAATAGGAGAGAAGCAACGGCAACTGACTTGGATGACTTTGGCATCGGTGGTCCCCTTTTTGCGATTGAGATCGCAGACCGCATACGGAATGCAACTCTTGAGCCACCGCGACCTGGTCGTGCCGACATTCGTTCTCTGGAACCCCTCTTCGCAGGAGCCCATCTTTGTGCTTGTTTCTTGGGAACAACCTCGGCAGGAGCACCCGTCTTTTGCGCCGCATCGTCGCGACGCCTGTGCCGAATGGGCCCGTCTGCCTGGCCCCTGCCTCCAAGGGAAACACTCGACCTCGAGCACCGCCCCGATGGTGTTGCGGCACCGGGAGCGACACCCTGCGTTTACAGCCGGCTCAGCTCGCCTTCGCCGCCCGCGGCGCGACGGGGGTCCGCGTGCCGAGCGGCTGCGCGAGCTTCCCCGGCGCCGGCTCGATCTCGTGGAACTTGGAATAGTCGATGACCGGCTGGCCCTGGGCGTCGACCCCGATGATGTCCACGAAGCGCGCGTCGCAGCGCAGATCGGCGCCGGTGTACCACTGGCGGGCGTGGACGGTCTGGCCGGAGATCTCCTCGAGCCCCACCAGCGAGACCACGAAGTTCACGTCCGAGCTCTGCAGCTCCTCGAAGGTCAGGCCGAAGAGCGGGCTCTGCGCGTCGATGGGGTGGATCGCGAGCCAGGTGAGCGAGAAGAAGGCGTTGTGGCTGCGCACCAGCCCCAGGTCGTGGAGCCGGCGGACGGCGTGCCCCTCGGCGGTGACGCTGGAGCGCATCATCACGAGGCGCAGCTGGGCCTCGACGATCTGCGAGGCGCGCTCGTTCGCGAGCCGGAACTGCAGCCCGGGCTGCCCCTCGAAAGTGGTGAAGACCATCGTGTCGCTGAACATCACCGCCGCCGACGGCCGGGCGAACTTCGCGAACATGAGGCCGGTGACGAGGGCGAAGCCGAGCAGGCCGAGCAGGGCCTCCACCGACGCGAGGGCGTTCGCCGCGAAGGTGACCGGCACGAGCCTGCCGTAGCCCACGGTGGCGATGGTCTGGAAGCTGAAGAAGAAGAGATCGCTGAAGTTGCCGGGGCGGGCGTTCTCGATCCCGCCGCCGAGGGCGAGATAGAGGAGCGCGAAGCCGAGGTTCACGGCGAAGTAGGCGCCGACCACGAGCACCAGGAGGCGCGGCCAGCTGATGGTGAGCAGCCGGTGGTAGAGGTCGCGCACGCCCCGGGGCTCGAGGCCGAGGCGAGCGATCGGTCGCGGGGGATAGGGGGACGCCATGGAGGGAGAGTCTTAGCCGGGGCTTTGCGCGGTGGCCACCGGGAGTTGGCAGCCCGCGCAGCGCCCTGTGCGCGCCCCGAAGCGCGCAAGCTGCTCGACACCCGGTGGGCCGCCCCTGTAAGTTCCCGGGCTTCTTGTCCCTCCTGCGAACCAAGAGCCCCGAACAGCTCATCGCCGAAGCCGACGCCCCCGAGCGCAGGCTCAAGCGCGCGCTCGGGCCGCTCGACCTCACCGCGCTTGGCGTCGGGGCCACCATCGGCGCGGGCATCTTCGCCCTCACCGGGACCGCCGCCGCGGGGCAGCAGACGGCGACCTCGGGGATCCTCGACACCCCGGTGCTCTCGCTCCTCCTGGGCAGCGCGGTGAACGGCCGGCCCGCCGCCGGGCCGGCGATCATGGTCTCGTTCGTGATCGTCGCCATCTGCTGCGCCTTCGCGGCCCTGTGCTACTCCGAGCTCGCGTCGATGATCCCCGTCGCGGGCAGCGCGTACACCTACTCGTACGCCACGCTCGGGGAGCTCTTCGCCTGGATCATCGGCTGGGACCTGATCCTCGAGTACGCGATCGGCAACGTGGCCGTGGCCTCGAGCTGGTCGGGGTACATGGTCAAGCTCTGCCTGAGCTTGTTCAACTTCAGATTTCCCCTGTGGGCGGTCACCGATCTCACCACCGCCCACGCCGTCCTCGCGCAGGGCGGCCAGGCCCTCGCGGCCTACAGCTCGACGGCGCTGCCGGTGCTCGCGGGCCACGAGGTCGCCTTGAACCTGCCCGCGTTCCTGATCGTCGCCCTGCTCACCGTGCTCCTCGTGCGCGGCATCAGCGAGAGCGCCTCGCTCAACACGGCGATGGTGATCCTCAAGACCGCGATCGTCGTGTTCTTCATCGCCCTCGGGGCGTTCTACGTGAACCCCACGAACTGGCACCCCTTCGCGCCGAACGGCCTGCCGGGGATCATGAGCGGCGCGGCGATCGTCTTCTTCGCCTTCATCGGCTTCGACGCGGTCTCCACCGCGGCCGAGGAGTCCCGCAATCCGCAGCGGGACATCCCCATCGGCATCATGGCCTCGCTGGCCATCTGCGCGGTGCTCTACGTGGCGGTGTCGGCGGTGCTCACCGGGATGGAGAGCTACACCAAGTACGTCGACGACGCCGCGGCGGTGGCCACCGCGGTGGAGGTCATGCACAAGCCCTGGGTCGAGGCGGTGGTCTCCGCCGGCGCGCTCGCGGGGATGACCTCGGTGCTGCTGGTGTTCCAGCTGGGCCAGCCCCGCATCTTCATGTCCATGGCCCGCGACGGGCTGGTCCCCTCGGTGTTCGCCAAGGTGCACCCCAGGTTCCGCACCCCGCACGTGACCACCCTCTTCGCCGGCGTGGTCGTGGGCGTGCCCGCGCTGTTCACCGACGTGGGCTGGGCCGCGGACCTCACCAACATCGGCACCTTCTTCGCGTTCGTCCTGGTGTGCGGCGGCGTGATCGCCCTGCGCAAGAGCCAGCCCGAGCGCCGGCGCCCCTTCCGGGTCCCCGGGAGCCCGTGGGTGCCGCTCGCGGGCATCGTCATCTGCCTCTCGCTGATGATCGCGCTGCCGGTGATGACCTGGATCCGCTTCTTCGTGTGGATGGCGATCGGGATGACCATCTACTGGCTCTACGGCCGCCACCACAGCGTGCTCGGGAAGTCCCAGGCCGCTGCCGCCGCGGCGAAGGTCCCGCGGGCGTGATCGGGGACGGGGGCAAGCCTTCGCTCGGGCTGTGGGACTCCACGGCCATCGTCGCCGGGTCGATGATCGGCTCGGGGATCTTCCTGGTCTCGACCGCCATCGCGCGCGACACCGGCTCGCCGGGCTGGCTGCTCACGGTCTGGGTCGTGGCCGGGGCGATGACCGTCGCCGCCGCGCTCTCGTATGGCGAGCTCGCCGCGATGTTCCCCCACGCGGGGGGCCAGTACGTCTACCTGCGCGAGGCGTTCGGCAAGCTGCCCGCGTTCCTCTTCGGCTGGACGCAGCTCCTGGTGATCCAGACCGGGACCATCGCCGCGGTCGCGGTGGGGTTCGCGCGCTTCCTGGGCGTGCTCGTCCCGGCCATCGACGACCACCCGCTCGCGGGCCCGGTCACGCCGCAGCGGCTGGTGGCGATCGCGCTCCTGCTCTTCCTCACCTACGTGAACACCCAGGGGCTCTCGTTCGGCAAGGCGATCCAGAACGTCTTCACCGTGGCCAAGGCGGGCGTCCTCGTGGCCCTGGTGGGCCTGGGGCTGTGGGTCTTCATCCGCGGCGCGCCGCAGGCCGCGCTGGGCGCCGGCGGTGGTCCGTTCTTCGGCCCCCTGAACCTCGGCCTCTTCGGCCCGGCGATGGTCGGCGCCCTCTTCGCCGCCGACGCCTGGAACAACGTCACCTTCACCGCGGGCGAGGTGCGCGAGCCCCAGCGCAACCTGCCGCGCTCGCTCTTCCTCGGCACGGCGCTCACCATCGGGCTCTACCTCGCCGTCAACCTCGCCTACCTCGCCGCCCTCCCCTTCGAGGCCATCGCCCACGCCCCGAGCGACCGGGTCGCCTCGGCGATGGTGCAGGCCGTGATGAGCGGCGGCGCGGCGGCGCTGGTCGCGGTGGGCATCCTCATCTCCACCTTCGGCTGCACCAACGGGATGGTCCTCGCCGGCGCGCGCGTGAGCTACGCGATGGCCAAGGACGGCCTGTTCTTCAAGCGGTCGGGCGAGCTCAACCCCGCCGGCGTCCCGGGCCACGCGCTCTGGATGCAGGCCCTCTGGGCGTCGCTCCTGTGCTTGACCGGCACCTACAGCCAGCTCCTCGACTACGTGATCTTCGCGGTGCTCCTCTTCTACGTCGCCACCCTCGCGGGCCTCTTCAAGCTGCGCCGCACCCACGCCCACATGGACCGGCCGTACAAGGCCGTGGGCTATCCCCTGCTGCCGGCGCTCTATGTGGCCACCGCCGCGATCGTGGCGGTGAGTCTGCTCGCCGCCCCCGAGACCCGCTTCCAATCCGTCGCCGGCCTCGCCTGCGTCATCGCCGGCCTGCCGGTGTTCGCCCTGCTCCAGAGGAGATCCGCATGAGCAAGCCCATGAGCACTTCCGTGAACAACCCCTTGTTTGCCCGCAAGACCCTCGCCGGGCTGCAGCTCGAGGCCAACGAGACCGAGCACGGGCTCAAGCGGTCGCTCACCGCCTTCCACCTCACCATGCTCGGCGTCGGGGCGATCATCGGCGCCGGCATCTTCGTGCTCAGCGGCGTGGCCGCCGCGAACTACGCCGGGCCCGCGGTGGTGATCTCCTTCATCCTGGGAGGCGCCGCCTGCGCGTTCGCGGGGCTGTGCTACGCGGAGATGGCCTCCACCGTCCCGGTGGCAGGCAGCGCCTACACCTACGCCTACGCCACGATGGGCGAGCTCTTCGCCTGGATCATCGGCTGGGATCTGTGCCTCGAGTACGCCGTCGGCGCGACGACGGTGGCGGTGGGCTGGTCGGGCTACGTGGTGAGCTTCCTCAAGAACTTCGGCGTCGTCATCCCGCCCGCGCTCTGCCACTCGCCCGCGGAGGGGGGGCTGCTGAACCTCCCCGCGGTGATCGTCGTCGCCGGCTGCACCGCCCTCTTGATCATCGGGGCCAAGGAGTCGGCGCGCTTCACCTCGTTCATCGTCGTGCTCAAGGTCGCCGTGGTCCTGACATTCCTCGCGGCCTGCGTGGGCTTCGTGCACCCCAGCAACTGGGTCCCCTTCATCCCCGACAACACCGGCGAGTTTGGCCACTTCGGCTGGTCGGGGATCGTCCGCGGCGCGGGCGTGGTCTTCTTCGCCTACATCGGCTTCGACGCGGTCTCGACCACCGCGCAGGAGGCCAAGAACCCGCAGCGCGACCTGCCCATCGGCATCCTCGGCAGCCTGGTGATCTGCACCGTCCTCTACATCGCGGTGGCCCTGGTGATCACCGGGATCGTCAGCTACACCAAGCTCAACGTGCCCGACCCCATCGCCTTCGGGGTCGACTCGGTGGGGCTCACCTGGCTCGGACCGTTCATCAAGGGAGGCGCGATCCTCGGCCTCACCTCGGTGATCCTGGTGATGATGATGGGCCAGCCGCGCATCTTCTACTCGATGGCCCAGGACGGCCTGTTGCCGCCGATCGCCGCGCGGATCCATCCGAGGTTCCGCACCCCGCACGTGACCACCCTCCTCACCGGCATCGTGGTCGCCCTCGGCGCGGCCTTCCTGCCCATGGCCGTGGTCGGCGAGCTCACCAGCATCGGGACCCTGTTCGCCTTCGCCATCGTCTGCGCCGGCGTGCCGCTGCTGCGGCGGCACGACCCCCACACGCCGCGCCCATTCCGGACGCCGGCCCTCTGGCTCGTCGCGCCCCTCGGCGTGCTCTCCTCGGTGGGGCTCATGGTCGGCCTCCCGCTCGACACCTGGCTCCGGCTCGTGGTGTGGATGGTCCTCGGCCTCGCGATCTACTTCTTCTACGGCCGCAAGCACTCCAAGCTCGCCGCGGCGAATCGGGCGGCGAAGGCGGCTTGACTTCGCTCAGCCGGGCGACCTCGCGTCACGGACACTGGCTCTCGAAGAGGTCCATGACGGGGCTGAGCGGCGAGCCCAGATCCTGGTAGGACGCAATCAGGTCGGGCGGTCCACCGTCTCGGGTGAGGTTCCCCAACCTCAGCCAGTAGATCCCCGGATACCAAGCGGTGTTCTGGTTGCTTGGGGACAGCAAGACGGGAGCATCGAGCGCGAAGCCGCCGTCCGGCAACCCCTGCAGCAGGAGCACCTCCGAGGCTGGGTTGGCGTTTGGCCCCACGCCCCACGCTTGAACAATCAGGGCGAGGTCGGAGACTCCGTCCCGGTCGAAGTCTCCAAGCGCGATCGCGTAGGGGCTCCAGCCACCGTCCAGCAGCGGCGAGAGAGTACCGCCGCGCCTGAAACCGCCATCTCCCGCGCCATAGAACAGGCTCACCGACCCTTCGACGGAGGGGGTGCCTGGCGAGCCACTGTTCGCCACCGCCACGTCGGGAAAGCCATCCGGGTTGAGCTTGCCGACGACGAGCGCCAGCGCGCCCACACCCGCGCCGTAGGTCATGGCCGCCGAGAAACCCCCGTCGGGTAGCGAGAGGAAGACTTCGAAGGTTCCGGCAGTACCGTCGAGCGGATCCTCGGCCACGAGCACGTCGGCGAGTCCGTCACCGTTGACGTCGGCCGCCACGTAGTCCTGCGCATAGGTGGTCAGGTGCAGCGCGAGGGGGCCGGAGAGGCTGCCCGAGGCCCCCACCGCCACGACATCCAGCTGAGGCACCGAGCTGTCGTAGGCCAGCAAGTCCATCACGATCGCGAAGCGGCCCTTGGCCCCCTGACCAACGACAACCGGAGGTTGGCTGGGCGTCCAGGTACTCCCCCCGTAGCAATATCCCGCGTCGTTCAGCACAAACACTTGCATGCTGCCGCCGTCCGAGCTGAGGGGCACCGTCTCGAGCTGGTTGGACGCGAAGGTTGCGAGAGCGACGGCCGGGCTCGTACTCAAGATGCCGAACGAGGCGCTGCTGTAGCACCCCCCGTCGGTGGGATCCGGCGCGTTGATCTGGGTGGGGGCGGCGAAGCTACCCCCGCCCGTGTTGAGCAGCACGTTGATGGTTGAATCCGCATAGTCGGCCACGACGAGATCGAGCATGCCGTCGCCGTTGACGTCCGTGAGTACGACGTCGTCGCATTCGCCGGTCATGTTTCCGCTGGGCAGACAACGGATCGGCGTCGTGGCTCTGAAGGCAGTGGCAAACGGGCACCCGCCCGCGTCAACTCCACCATCCGCGCCAGCGTCGATCCCACCATCCATGCCACCGTCGACGCCCCCGTCCGCGCCGCCGTCAGGTCCCGCGTCGAGCCCGCCGTCGAAGCCCCCGGCCGCGCACCCACCCGAAGGGCCACACCGCTGCCCCGCCGGGCAAGCCATCCCGCCATCCGAGCACGCGAACCCCCCGTCGTCGGTCAGGCCGCCATCGGGCACGTAGCTCGGGTGGCACAGCTTGTCCCCCGCGCAGGCATACGCGGCGGGGCACGCCCCGTTCGCCCCGCAGGCATAGAGCACCTCGCCCGGAGGGTTGGGCGAATTCACGCACGCCTCGAGGACACCCAAGCCCACCAGCACCGCGACGCGCTTCACCATAGAATCACCGCCCCCGTGAGCCCGGCTGCCCCCACCACCGCGAGCCCGATGCTCAGCGGCTGCCACAGCGTGGCGGAGCTCTTGTCGCTGGCGAGCTGGCTCTGGGTGAACATCGGCTTCTGCTGGCTGTTGATGACGCTCACCTCGCTGTTGTAGTGCAGGATCTGCGTCAGGCCGAACACCGCGACGCCGCCCGCGGCCAGGCCGGCCACGCCCACCAGGATCGCCGGGATGCGGCTGTGCTGCACGGGCGGTAGCTCGACGACCGGCGCTTCGACCATCGGCGCGGGCGCGGGCGGCGGCACGCTCGCCGCGGCCACGACGGGCGGCGGCACCACCGGGGCAGCCTGCGGTGGCAACAGCTGGGCCACGAGCTTGCCCACGGCGTCCAGCAGATCCTCTTCATCCTTGGTGGCGAGCTTCTGGCTCGCCTCGCGGGCCACCTTGGCCTTGGGCACATCCACGAGCTTGAGGGAGAAGACGTACACCTTCCCCACCTTGCCGAGGGTGCTGGTGATCATCTCCTCCGCCCCGAGGGCGCCGCCGATCTCGGCCAGGCACGCCATCTCGGTGCCGGTGTGGCAGCCGAGCTTCTGGCGCTCCCCCTGCATCTGCAACATCGAGCGGATCTCGCTCGCGCCGATGATGATCGCCTGGGGCCGCCGCTTGCGGACCTCGGTCACGAGATCATCGGAGAGGGTCTGGCCCACATCCCGGGAGACGCCCGAGCGAACCTGGACATCCATCACCGCGATGCGCTCCTGGGGGGCCAGGAGCGCGAGGAGGAGCAAGGAGGAGATCACCTGAGATCATCCTGCCCGCTCCTCCCGGACGCGTCCAGCGACTTCACCTTCGACGCGGGCCCTACTTCTTCCAGCTGTACTCCTGCACCTCGAGCTGGTTGAAGAAGTAGGCGATCTCGATGGCCGCGTTCTCCGGCGAGTCGCTGCCGTGCACGGTGTTCTTCTCGACGTCGGTGGCGATGTCCTTGCGGATCGTGCCGGCGCTCGCCTTGGCGGGATCGGTCGCGCCCATGATCTCGCGGTTCTTGGCGACCGCGTTGTCGCCCTCGAGCACCTGGGCGAGGATCGGCCCGCTGGTCATGAACTGCACCAGCGACTTGAAGAACGGACGCTCGCGGTGGACCGCGTAGAAGCCCTCGGCCTGCGCCGCGGTGAGGCGCAGCATCTTCATGGCGACGGGCTTGAGCCCCTGCGCCTCGAAGCGAGCGATGATCTTGCCGATCGCTCCTTTCTCGAGTCCGTCGGGCTTGATCAGGGAGAGGGTGCGCTGGATGGCCATGGTGGTGTTCCTTTCGAAAAGTGGCCGCTTCTACAGTGGGCCGACACCGAGCGCAAGGGGTGACGAGTTGTTGCGGCGGCGGGGTGTGCCCCCGTGGTACGATTGCCGCGCATCGGCGGGACGGAGTCTCGGAATACCTTGCAAGTCTTCAAGTTCGGAGGCACCTCGGTGGGCAGCGTGGCGGCGATCACCGCCGCGGTGGGACACGTTCGCGACGCGGGCCCCGCGCTGGCGGTGGTGGTCTCGGCGATGAGCGGGATCACCGATCTCCTGCTCGAGGCGGTGGCGGCGGCCCTGGCGCACCGGTGGCGCGAGAGCGCCGGCGCGGCCGAGCGCTTTCGCGCGCGCCACCGCGAGACGCTGAGCGAGCTCCTCACCTCCGCCGACGCCCGGGCCCGCGTGAGTCGCGTGGTGGACGAGGCCACCGACGAGCTGCTCGCCATCTGCCGCAGCGTCGACGTGCTCGGCGAGCTCACCCCCCGCACGCGGGACGCCGCGGCGGCGCGCGGCGAGCGCGTGCTGGCGCAGCTGTTCACCGAGGCCCTCCGCGAGCGCGGCCTGCCCGCCGACTACGTCGACGCCAGCGAGGTCATCTTCGCCGAGCGCCGCCTCGCGACGGTGTGGCCGGACTTCGACCGGACCCAGGCCGCGGCCGACCTCAAGCTGCGCCCGCTCCTCGCGAAGGGGCGCCTGCCGATCCTGCCCGGCTTCCTCGGGACCGATCCCGACGGCGGGCTCCTCACGCTGGGCCGCGGGGGCTCCGATCTCTCCGCCGCGCTGCTCGGCCGGGTGCTCTCCGCCGAGCGCGTGGTGCTCTGGAAGGAGGTCGACGGCCTCATGACCGCCGACCCGAAGAGCGTCGCCGGCGCGCGAGTCCTCTCGGCCCTGCACACCCGCGAGGCGGCCGAGCTCGCGTTCTACGGCGCCAAGGTCCTCCACCCGAAGACGCTCTATCCGCTCGCCGATCGCCCCATCCCCCTCCACATCCGCAACACCTTCGACGTGAGCGCCCCCGGCACGCGCATCGCGAGCGACGTCCCGCCCGGGAGCTACCCGGTCAAGGCGCTCTCCGCGATCCCCGGCCAGGCGCTGCTCTCGGTGGTGGGCCAGGGCATGCTCGGCGTGCCGGGCGTCGCCGGCCGCACCTTCTCCGCGCTCAGCGCCGCGGGCCACTCGGCGGCGATGATCAGCCAGGGTTCGAGCGAGTCCAGCATCTGCTTCGTGATCCCCGCCGCCGACGCGGGCCACGCGGCGAGCGCCGTCCGCCTCGCCTTCGCCGACGAGCTGGCCTCCGGCCTCGTGGAGGACATCCGCATCGAGCCCGGCATCGCCCTGGTGGCGGTGGTGGGGCTCGGCATGCGCGGCCAGCCCGGCGTCGCCGCGCGCACCTTCGGCGCGCTCGGCCGCGCGAAGGTCAACGTGGTGGCCATCGCCCAGGGGTCCTCGGAGCTCAACATCACCATCGCCGTGCTCGAGGGCGACGCCCAGCGGGCGCTGCAGGCCCTGCACGCCGAGTTCCAGCTCGACAAGCTCCATCCGCTCGCCGAGCCCCACGCCCACGAGGCCGCGGGCCAGATCGCGCTGCTCGGCGTGGGGCAGATCGGCCGCGCGCTGCTCCAGCAGGTCTCGGCCCAGGCCGAGTACTTCCAGCGCGACCTCGGCGTGCGCCTGAGCTGCGTCGCGCTCTGCGATCGCTTCGGCGCGAAGATCGCGGAGCAGGGCTTCGCGCCCGGCGCGCTCGCGGGCGCCGTCGCCGACAAGCTCGCGGGCAAGCCCCTGGGCCCGAGCGCGACTCCGCTCAGCCTGGCCGCGATGGAGGCCGCGCTCGACCAGGCGCTCTTCGCCCTCCCCTTCTCCTCGCCGATCCTGGTCGACCTCACCGCCGACGAGACCGCGCCGCTCCTGCGCACCGCGCTTCGCCGCGGCTTCCACGTGGTGCTCGCCAACAAGAAGCCCCTCACCGTGCCGCAGGCCGAGTACGACGCCCTCTTCGCCGCCGCCCGCGAGAGGCGGCGCGCGCTCCGCTACGAGGCCACCGTGGGGGCGGGGCTGCCGATCCTCGACACGCTCGCCAAGCTCAAGGACGCGGGCGACGAGGTGCACGCGCTCCTGGGCTGCTTCTCCGGCACGCTGGGCTATCTGATGACCCAGCTCGAGGCCGGCACCCCCTTCTCCGAGGCCGTCGCCAAGGCGCGCGCCCTCGGGTACACCGAGCCCGACCCCCGCGAGGATCTCCTCGGCCGCGACGTCGCGCGCAAGGCGCTGATCCTCGCGCGCACGCTGGGCCGGCGGCTGGATCTCTCCGACGTCGCGCTCACCCCGCTCTTCCCGAAGGAGCTCGACCACGCCGAGCCGGACGCGTTCGTCCGCGGCCTGAAGGTGCTCGACGGGGAGTACGCGGGTCGGGCCGCCGCGGCGGAGCGCGCGGGCCAGGTGCTGCGCTACGTCGTCCGCATCACCGCCCAGGGCGTGCGCGTGGGGCTGGAGGCCGTGGAGGCCGCCTCGTCCCTCGGCCGGCTGCGGGGCACCGACAATCAAGTTGCGCTGTACACACGGCGCTATTCCGAGAATCCTCTCGTGGTGACTGGCCCTGGTGCGGGGGCCGACGTCACCGCGGCGGGGGTTCTCAACGATCTGGTGGCCGTGGCCACCGGGAAGGCGAAGGGCTGAATGAAGGCAACCGTCTTTGCACCGGCGACCATCGGCAACGTGGGACCGGGATTCGATGTCTTGGGGCTGGCCGTCGAGGGAATCGGAGACCGGGTCACGGTCGAGCTGAGCGGCACGCCGCAGCTGGCGGTGACCATCAGCGGCCGGGACGCCGACGATCTGCCGCGCAACCCCACCCACAACTCGGCCTCCATCGCGGCGCGGTACATCCTGAAGCGCCACAAGGAGCGCCGCCACGCCAAGGTGCACGTGGTCAAGGGACTCCCGCTCTCGGGCGGCCTCGGCGGCAGCGCCGCCAGCGCGGTGGGCGGGGCGCTCGCGGCCGCGCTCGCCATCGGCGGCAAGATCGACCTGGACGAGGTGCTCGAGGCGGCCTTCGAGGGCGAGAGCGCGGTCAGCGGTGAGCACCTCGACAACCTCGCCCCCTGCCTCTACGGAGGCCTGACCCTCGTGCGCGACGTGCCCTCGCGCGACATCGTGCACCTGAACGTCGCGAAGGCGCTGTGGATCGCCATCGCCTCCCCCAAGCACCGGCTCGAGACCCGCAAGGCGCGCGCGGTGATCCCCAAGGACGCCCCGCAGGCGATCTGGGTCGCCCAGATGGCCAACACCGCCGCCCTGGTGCACGCGTTCGAGTTCGGAGATCTCGAGCTCCTGCGGCGCTCGCTCGACGACCGCTGGGTGGAGCAGCACCGGGCGCCGCTCGTCCCGCACTTCGCCGAGGTGAAGGCCGCGGCGATGAAGGCCGGATCGCTCGGCTGCTCGATCAGCGGCGCGGGCCCGTCGGTCTTCGCCCTCACCACCACCCAGGCCATCGCCAAGAAGGCCGCCGCCATGATGCAGAAGGCCTTCGGGCCGCTGGGCGGCGAGCTCCACGTCGGCCAGATCTCCAAGACCGGCGCGCAGAAGGTCTGAGGGGGGACGCGCCATGAGGGCCGAGCTCGTCTGCGGCGCGTGCGGCAACCGCTACACGCTGGACGCGCCGCTGACCGCCTGCGCCTGCGGCGGGCTCCTGGACGTGGAGCGGCCGGACGGCTTGCCGCCCGCCCTGACCACCGCGGTGCTCGACCAGCGCCGCGGCGGCCGAGCGGTGGAGGACCAGAGCGGCGTCTGGCGCTTTCGAGAGGCGGTCCTCGACGTCCCCGCCGCGCAGCGCGCGACGCGCCCGGAGGGGCGCACCCCGCTCTACCGGCACCCGAAGCTCACCGCCCACGCGGGCGTCGCCGAGCTGGCCTTCAAGCACGAGGGGGAGAACCCCACCGGCTCGTTCAAGGATCGCGGCATGACCGTGGCCATCACCCAGGCCAGGCGGCTCGGGGCGACCACCGTGGCCTGCGCCTCGACCGGCAACACCTCGGCCTCGCTCGCCGCCTACGCGGGGCTCGCGGGCCTGCGCCCGGTGGTCTTCCTGCCCGCGGGCAAGACCTCGTCCAGCAAGCTCGCCCAGACCCTGGCCTACGGGGCCCTCTGCCTCGCGGTGCGCGGGGACTTCGACCAGGCGATGGCGCTGGTGGTCGAGGCCTCGGCCAAGCTCGGCATCTACCTCGTCAACTCGATGAACCCCTTCCGCATCGAGGGGCAGAAGACCATCGTCTGGGATCTCCTCCAGGATCTCGCCTGGGAGCCGCCCGACTGGATCGTCGTCCCCGCGGGCAACCTCGGCAACACCGCGGCGTTCGGCAAGGCCCTGCGCGAGGCCCAGGCCGCGGGCTGGATCTCGAAGGTGCCGCGCCTCGCGGCGGTGCAGGCCGCGGGGGCCAACCCCTTCGCGCTCGGGTTCGCCGACGGCTTCCGCGCGCGACATCGGGTCGCGGCCGAGACCATCGCCACCGCGATCCGCATCGGCAATCCCGTGAGCTGGGACCGCGCGGTGCGGGCGATCCGCGACACCGACGGCGTGGTGCTGGCGGTGACCGACGACGAGATCCTCGCCGCGAAGCGGGAGATCGACCGCGCGGGGCTCGGCTGCGAGCCGGCCTCGGCGGCGACGCTCGCGGGGCTGCGCCAGCTGCGCGCCGCGGGGACCCTCGCCGCCGACGCGCGCGTCGTCTGCGTGCTCACCGGCCACGTGCTCAAGGATCCCGACGCGGTCGCGACCACGGGCGAAAAGCCGGTCGAGATCGACCCCACGGTCCAGGCGGTGGAGAGCGCGCTGAAGGACTGGGGGGCCTGAGCGCTATGGCTGCGGCACGTACTGCACCGGGCAGAACGGCGCATCGAAGCTGCCCTGCAGCGTGACCGTCGGCACCGACGCGTAATCGGCCCGAAGCGTGGTGGCCAGGTCCGTGTAGCCCGCGTCGAGCGCGTCGTCGAGCGCCTGCCGGAACTGCAGGTTCCACGGGGCGCCCGCCGAGCAGCTCACGAGGAGCTGACAGGTCGCCGCGTTCATCGGCAGGCCCGCGTCCAGCGCGAGCGCGACGTCGTTGCGGAGCGTGACGAAGTCGGCCCCCGCCGTCTGGTCGCCCGCGATCTTGGAGGCCACTGCTGCGCCGGCGCTGCCCGCCGCCGAAGCCGCCGCGAGGGCAGCCGTGAGCTGCGCTTCGAGGGACGCCACCCCGGCCGAGAGATCGATCGCCAGCTGACAGCCCATCGCGCCCGCGTCCGCCTCCGCGGCCAGCACCGCCGCGACGTCCGGCGCGACCGCGGCGGAGAGGGCCGCGGTGTTGGCGCCGATCCCGGTGAAGGTGCCGGCGATCTCACTGTCGGTCGAGGTGGTGAGCGCGACGGTGCCCGAGAGGGAGACGATCTGCGAGCCATCGATCTGGACG
>VFSW01007745.1_pt1 | contig 15538 bp, 12 predicted proteins | sample 5358111 | NCBI WGS metagenome assembly VFSW01 (sample SAMN11554181, study PRJNA540505) | mine drainage metagenome | isolation source: sediment from site ElyBrook_90M | place: USA: Ely Copper Mine, Vershire, VT | collected 2017
CCATCCAACTCGCTCTTTCCGGTCAACTGCCTGCGGAAACGGGTGAGTAGTTACCTAATTTCCATGATTGTCTGTCGAACGCTTTTATCGAGTCGTGACGGGAAGGCAACGTTGCTTTTCGTCATTTGCGCTACCATTATTACGGCAGCGTATGTGGCCATCCTTCTGAACTTAGTCGGCCCGCCGAAGCACCTGTCGCCGATAGTCGCATCGCTGCTGCTGACTTTGGCCTTGGTTGCAACGTCAGGAGTATGTTCTCTACTTTGGTCAGACGATGCCTCAAAAAGCTAGCTTGGCGATATTGAACGGACGTGTCATCTCGCGATCGGGACCATCTGGATCCGATCGAGTCCAATTACAACGAGGCAAATCCACCAACTCCTGGTAGATGGCCATGGCGCTGCGTCCGAGCCGCACCTGCGCCTCGATCCATCCCCGGTGGGGTTCGCAGGCAGAACGGGCGACGATCGCTGGCGGCGACACCTTTTCCACGAGAAAAGCCGGGGGCTCGACCCGGTTTGCTACAAAGAGCAGCCGCCAGGCGATCCTGCACCACCCTCTCCAATGACCGCCGATTGCAGCAAAACTCTGATTTGTTTGGTGTTTGGCCGCCGCCAGCCGGCGAGGTCCCGAGGTCAAGCGCATGAGTGAACAGTATTCGAACCGCAAACCTCGCCGGATAGTGCCCGCGCCCGCGCCCAGCAATCCGCGCTTGTATTCCACCGTACTGAGCGTCGAGTGTGCCGAGGACGAGGAGGTCGAGTGGCACTGGACCGAGACGGCTGAAGGACGCTTTGTATCGGGTTATCGTCTGGTGCCACGCCTATCGAACCCCAGGACGTGAGGATCCCGCATGGCCACGTGGCTCTTGATCGCCGATTGACCTGTTAAGTTCTAAGTCGCGCCACCAGATGGAAGGTCCCGAATGGATATCTCTATGCCAGCGTATTTTACGACTTGGAGGTCGAGTTCTGGACGTCGGCTGAAGCTTACTTGCAGTTGGGTTGGCGTGAGCCATTCAATCGTCGGAATGATTCTCGCATTAGCTGGCGATTGATCATCGGAAAATCTCAGTACCGGTTCTTCGCGCTTGCCGCCTTGAGTTCGCTGCAAATACACGCCAGTCATCAAGGCTGCATTGCCCGGCCCGCTATATCGATCTGTGCGACCGATTGCAATCCACTGGCCATCGGGGGATTTCGTTTCCACTGACCAGATAGTCTCGGCACCCGAGCAGCCAGCGGCAATGCAACTCATCACGATGACTAGCGACGAAAGCACGTAGCAGATCACCGAGCAACGCTTCGCCATACATTTGACAGGATTTCCCATGGGGTTCATTGGGCTAGCGTGGCCCTCTATGGTTTGCACAAAGTCCCGCTCTGCTGTGCATTGAACCCCGCCGTAATGTTTGAGACGTTACTGGCGGGAGTAGAGGGATACGTCGGGCTCATAATCGTCGTGGCAGGGTATCTCGAGAAGACCGAAGCGTAGGCGTTCGCACCGGTCAAGGTCGTAGAAAGAGAATAATCGGCGGCCGACAGGTAGTCCCCATAAACATAATTCGCATATGCGGGCGACGATCCGTACGCTTGCGCATCCAGCGCCCCGCCACGACGAAATGAGAGCAGGTCAAAGAGACCTAGAAGCAGCCCGGCAGAGGCAGCGCCACCGGAGCCATCATCCACCGAGTTAAGATACGCCTGCCTCTGAGCCGACTGTTGCCCCTGCGACTGATACTGCTGCGGCGATGGGGCGCCTCCCGCTGAATTGCATGGCGGTAGCGGCGTCTGACTTTGCGAGATTTCCGGTAAACTGGGCACAGGTCCAGGGTCTATGCCCGGAATTGGTATTATCGTTGGACTTGGTGGTGTCGGGGTGTCGGGACCACAATTTTCCGTGCACTGAACCGTTATCTCCGGAATGCTATCGGTAGACGGGTCGCTTGCCTCGCCATTACCGGAAGTTCCGTTATCACCAGTAGTGCTGTCATTGGACGCACCTAGGTCCCCGCCTTCCGCACCGGCGCCACCGGAACTGCCGCCATTGCACACGTCCCCGTCGCACTCCACCGGAACGGTGTCATCGAATCCCGTGGGATCAATCTTGGTCAACGGATTGTTTCTCACGTATGAGTATCGATTGTAGATCTGGGTGTCGCTTGGATACGGCACGTGTATATCCGACGATAAGAACCGCCCGGTAATCGAATCCTCCACCCGTCCGTTCATGTGATTGAGCCCCATGGATCCGAGCACCGTCTGAAAGGTATACCCCTCTCGCGTCACCGAATTCATAGTGTTGAGGTCACTCGACGCGGGCGCCCCCGACCACGTACTCGCGCTCCGACGGCTACCGTACGCCGTAAAACTCTCCCCGACCAGTGTCGTTCCGGCGGCATCCGAGACGATCGCGCCCACACATCCCTGATGGTCGGTCAACAGGGATCGGACGTTGACTGCACCGGCGGAGGTTCGGCTGATGACCATGACGGCCCGCCCTGCGACGTACAGGTAATGACGGTAATCCGTACCACTCGCTGACACCACTTTCTCGAAGAACGGAGACGGATAATACGTGGTCTCCGTCCCGGCACTGCCGGAATACACCATGCTCCAGCGCTGTCGATTCGGACCATAGTTGAACGAGGCAGATTCCGCGGAGGTCGCCAGGTAGGTCGGATAATTATAGCTTGACCAGCTGAGCGTATTGCCGTTGCGATTGATGACATTGCCGTTGGCAACATACGGATAACGATGTTCCAAGCCATGGCGAGGTCGTAAAACACATGCGCCATGCGGTGCTTGGGCCGCTCGCGTTCGCCTACTCGGCATTCGCAGTCGATGGTCGGATCTCAGCATGGTCCTGTACAATCCGGCGACGCCTGCGGATGCGGAGAAGATCAGATCGTTCACCGGTTCGGCGCGGAGCCTCGTACAGGCCTGAACATCGAAGCGGCGCCGGCCATGCCGCGGTCCGCTCATCGAGGAGGTGCTCGCGTGGAATGGTCGTTGGGCGGGTTTGCGCTTGGGGATGATTCGAGGCTTTTGGACAAATGGCGTTGCAGCCATGGCAGATACGATCGGCCGGATCGTCGGTGAAGGCCATTGCCTATCGGTTTCTCTTTCCGGCGATGTGGCTGTCGTGGGTCCTCTACTGGTGGTTGCTGTCCGCCCGCGTAAAGCCCAACCGGCGGCGGGAACCGCTGGGATCACGCCTTCTGCACTTCGTGCCTCTCGCGGTGGCAGTCGCGCTGATTTGGCCCGCCGGAATCCCGGGAGCGCGGCGCGGCGATGCGCTGTACGTCTCCACTGCGGCGACGTTCTGGGGCTCGGCCTTCGTGACCGGCGCCGGTCTTCTCTTCACCGTCTGGGCACGAGTGCATCTCTGGCGCAATTGGAGCGGCTCGGTCACATTGAAGCAGGGCCACGAACTCATCGACTCCGGCCCGTACGCGCTGGTCCGTCACCCCATTTACTCGGGCCTGCTCGTCGCCTTCCTCGGCTCGGCCATCGCCCTCGGCGAGTGGCGGGGAGTTCTCGCGGTTCTGATCGTCCTGGCCGCCTTTTGGCGCAAGCTGCGAATGGAGGAGCGCTGGATGTCCGAGCAATTCGCAGAGGCATATGCTGCGTACATGCGGCGCGTGCCCGCGCTGGTGCCTTTCTGGAAGCGAGCGAAATCGGAGGCAAGGCGATGAAGCTCACGGCAACTCTATGGGCAGTCACCCTCCTGACATTGACGACCCAGGCCGCCACCGGCGTGGAAGGTCCCGAAACCGCGGCCCGGTCCGCCGCCCTCGAATGGCTGCAGCTCGTCGACGCCGGAAACTACGCGCAGAGCTGGAGCACGGCATCGGCGCTATTTCGGCAACAGGTGTCCGAAGCGCAATGGCAGTCGGCGGCCATGGGTGTCCGTGCGCCGCTGGGGGCGGTGAAATCACGAAGGGTGATGTCGGCCGACTTCATGACCGTGCTGCCGGGCGCCCCGGCGGGGCAGTATGTGGTCGTGCGGTTCGACTCCTCCTTCGAGCACCGGTCGAGCGCGGTCGAGACGGTTACGCCCATGAAGGATTCGGACGGGAAATGGCGAGTCTCCGGGTACTACATCAAGTAGCGAGCGAGCGCGCCGTGCGCGGGCGCCATCGGTGCGCAATGGGCAGGGATCCCTCATGCCCGCGTTCGTAGCGCTATTGCGCGGAATCAACGTGGGCAAGGCGAACCGGATTCGCATGGAGGAGCTGCGCGAACTGCTCGCCGGTCTCGGATACTCGAACATCGCCACGCTGCTGAACAGCGGCAATGCCGTCTTTCGCGCGCCGCGCAATGCACCGGCCAAGCACGCCGCGGACATCGCCGCGACGATCCATGAACGACTCAAGATCGAAATACCCATAGTGGTCAAAACGGCCGACGAACTGCGGTGCATCGTCGAGCAAAACCCCCTCAAGGTGGACTCTTCGGCTCATTCGCGCTTGCTGATCGCCTTGGTGCAAGACAGCAGGAGACTGCCCGAAATGACCGCCATCGAACCGCTCCTGGAACCTGCGGAACGGTTCGCGATCGGCAAGCATGCCGCCTACCTTTTCTGCGCGACCGGCATACTGGAGAGCAAGGCGTTGCAGGCTCTGCTGGCGCGAGCGGACAGGTCCGCCACCACGAGAAACTGGACCACCATTCTGAAGCTTCTGGCCCTGGCCGGCGCAGGGGTGGCGGTTGATGACCGTTGAGATCCGTACTGCTCCGTCGCCACATGAGCCTTGGTTCGCAATTATTGCGGCGAGTGCCTGTATACTGGCCCGCGAGGCCGTGACTTCGGCTGCTTGGTTGCTGTCAGCTCCGGACACCTTGAAAGTGCTGCGCCACATCATCGCTCGATCGATTTTGCTGACGAGTCTGCTCGTCGGCGGAGTGCCCGCGTCGGCATGCGGCGAGGTGGGGGCCACGCACGGCTGCTGTCCGGGTGGACCGAACACCCACTGCCTGTCCGAGCAAGCTCTGCGGGCCGAGGCAAGCGGACCGGATTGCCGTTGCGCCGCCAGCGGCGCGATCGCGACCGCGACGGCGACGGCCGCTCGGTCGGATGAGCGCCGGCGACACTGGGTTCGTGCCGACCTGCCGGCATGCCTGCTCGCGTGGACTCCATTGATCGCTGCGTACGCCGCATCGCCGGCCGTCGATGAATTCCGCGGCGTTGCGTCACTTGTTTCCGGCTCCACGCTTTACCTGCGTACCGGGCGCCTGCGCCTTTAGGTTTCCCCGCCTATCCGGGCCCCTTCCCGGCCCGCGCCTTACCACCCACTTCGACTGCGCGCTCAGCAAGCGCGACTCGGGCTCGGTTCAAATCGAGACATGAATGAAGCGGGTCATGGTCCGTTGAGTTCACTTGCACATGCCCGTCGAGGAGACAAGCGTCATGATTGAATTACCACCGACATCCATAAGGTCTGCGGCGGTCGCCGCCGCTTCGTTTTCGATCCTGACATCGGCTTCGCTGTGGTGTCGCACCAAATGAGCAACCGAATCTGGATCAAGGCCGCGTCACTCATCGGTGCGGCAATTCTCGGTGGAATCGTGGTCATCGCGCTCGAGTCATGGACCGGCCATGGAGTCCCCACAACGAACCCCTCTGCCGCCGATATCGCCGGGGCGGCGCGTTCGCCGGGTACCGACCGTTCCAAGGGCGGCGATCAGCGCTGGTGGGATCCGATGCTTGGGCCGTCCTCGATCACCGATCATCCCGGCAAAAGCGCCATGGGGATGGATATGGTGCCCTTCACCGGCCAATCGGCGCGCGGTGCCGATGTGACAATCGATCAGGCCATCGTGCAGAACATGGGGGTGCAAACCACGCCTGTCACCCGCGGTCCGTTGCACGTGACGATCCGCGCGGTAGGCCTATTCAAGCTGCCCGAACCGGGACTTCACGACGTCAGCCTCAAGATCGGCGGATGGATCGACAAGCTCTACGCCGATCAGGAGGGAATGCACATCAGCAAGGGCGAGCCATTGTTTGCCCTCTACAGTCCGGACTTGCAGGTAGCTGCACAGGAATTGATCTCTGCGGTCCGAGCACAGCGCTCGCTGAGTCGCGACGGCAATCCGGCCTTATGGAATGAGTCCGAGAGCTTGCTCGCCTCAGCCCGGCGCAAGCTTCGATTATGGGAAATGGACGAGCAGGAGATCGACGCGATCGCCAAGGCCGATCGGCCGCCGCGGGACATCGTGTTCCGCAGTCCCGCGACCGGACACTTGGAAAGCAAAATGATCGTCCAAGGGGCGGCGGTTCAGCCGGGGATGAAGCTGCTCAGCATCGCCGACCATACCAGGATCTGGCTCGATGCCGAGGTGTACGAAGAGCAGATTTCGCTCGTCAAATTGGGTGAACCCGTGAAGGCGACGCTGGATGCCGTTCCTGGGAAAACATTCACCGGCACGGTGAGCTTCATTTATCCGCATGTCGAGCACGCGACCCGCACCCTCACCGTGCGATCCACGTTCGATAATCCGGATTTCGAGTTGAAGCCTGGAATGTACGCCGACGCGAACGTCGTTGCCGAGCCGATAACGGATGCGATTCGCGTGCCCCAGGAGGCGGTGATCGATACCGGCACCAAGCAAATTGCGTTCGTCGCCGAGGGTAGCGGTCATTTTGCCCCGCGGACGGTGCGCATGTGGATTCGAGCCGATGACGATCAATGGCAGGTGGTCGAAGGACTTGCCGTCGGCGAGACGGTGGTCACCAGCGGGCAATTCCTCATGGATGTGGAGAGCAACATGAACGAGGCGGTTGCAAAGCTCCATGGTGCGTCCGCCGCGGCGTCGCCATCCTTCGAGGGGGCGATGAAATCGCCGGCGAGGGAGCCGCAGTGATCCACGCTGCGACGGCCCTCAAGCCCGGCAAGCACGACCCTGCCCCGGTGTGTCAACGGCCTCGGCGCCGTGACTGCTTTTTGGACTACACATCATGATCGCCAGGATCATCGAGTTGTCCGTCCGCAATCGCCTGATGGTGCTGTTGCTGACCGCCTTGCTGGTCGCCGCCGGCATTTGGGCGACGGTGCATATCGGCCTCGATGCCATTCCCGATCTGTCGGACGCCCAGGTCATCATCGTCACCGATTATCCCGGGCAAGCGCCGGACGTGGTCGAGAGCCAAGTCACCTACCCGCTGACCACCAAAATGATGGGTATCCCGCACGCCAAGATCGTCCGCGGGCAGAGTATGTTCGAACTGTCCTTCGTTTACATCATCTTCGAGGACGGGACGGATCTTTACTGGGCACGCAGCCGGGTGCTCGAGTACCTGAATTCCGTGCGCAACCAGCTACCGGCCGGGGTCGAGCCGCGGCTGGGGCCGGACGCGACCGGGGTCGGCTGGGCCTATCAGTACGTTTTGAATCCGGGTTACTACTGCCCGGAGAATCCCAAGGGGCTCTGGTACGACGAGCAGAAGGATCGCTGGTATGCGCAACCGAGCGCCGCGCCCACCGATCGCCAGCCGAAGCTGCGTAAGGTGCGCGCATTTGATCAGCCCGGCGCTTGTCCCTTGGACGGCAAACCTTTGCTCTCATCCAATCAAAACCTGGCCACCTTGAGAAGTCTGCAGGATTGGTACCTGCGCTATCAGCTGAATGCGGTGCCGAACGTGTCCGAAGTGGCCTCGATCGGCGGATTCGTCAAGGAATACCAGGTCGTACTCAAGCCCCAGCGCCTGCTCGCGTACCAGCTTGGCGTCAAGGACATCGTCTCGGCCATCCAGCGATCGAACCACGATGTGGGCGGTTCGGTGGTGGAGATGAGCGAGAACGAGTACATGGTGCGCAGTCGCGGGTATTTCGGCACGCCTCGTGGCGGAAAGACCGGCAATGCGATCGGTGACCTGGGACTCGTGACGGTCGGAGTCAACCAGGAAAATGGTACGCCGATTCGGCTCACCGACGTGACCACTCTCCAAATCGGCGGCGAGGAGCGGCGTGGAGTCGGCGAGTGGAACGGTGAGGGAGAAGCGGTCGGGGGGATCGTCATCGCTCGCTACGGCGCCAACGCGAACCAGGTCATTCAGGATGCCAGAGCCAAGCTTGCGGAACTCGAGGATGGACTCCCGCCGGGCGTATCGATCAAGACGGCTTATGATCGCTCCGATTTGATCGAGCGCTCGATTCAAACGCTGAAGCACACCTTGATGGAAGAGATGATCGTGGTGTCGCTCGTGTGCATCTTGTTTCTGTTGCATGGCCGCAGCGCCCTGGTCGCCATCCTCGTCATTCCGAGCAGCATGCTGGTCAGTTTGCTGGCCATGTACGCGATGGGCATCAATGCCAACATCATGAGTCTCGGCGGGATCGCGATCGCGATCGGCGTGGTCGTCGATAGCGCCATCGTCATGGTGGAAAACGCTCATAAGCACCTGGCGCGCGAGGACGAACGAGTCCGGGCGGGAGGCAAGCCCCGGCCGCAGATGGACATCATCATCGAGGCGGCTCAGGAAGTCGGCCCGAGCTTGTTTTTCAGTCTTTTGATCATCACCGTGAGTTTTCTGCCCATCTTCGGGCTGGTCGGAGAGGAGGGGCGGCTGTTTCGCCCGCTGGCGTTCACCAAAACCTTCGCCATCGGATCGGCCTCGGTGTTGTCCATCACCATCGTTCCGGTCCTGATGAGCTACTTCATCAGTGCGCGCGTGCTGCCGGAAAGCTGGGGCAGGCGAACGAACCTCGCGATTGCGGTGGGGCTCATCGTCTTACCGGCCGCGGGACTCATATTCTTCGCGGCGGAATCGCCGGCCCTCGCCCCGTACCGCTGGTGGCTGGCGGGTGGCTGGGCCGTGCTCCTCGCCATGCTGCTGTTGCCGCAGGCCGTGATCCACGAGGACATGAGCCCGGTCAGCCATGCGCTGCAGAACGCATACGAGCCCTTCTTCCGGAGCGCATTGAGGTTTCGCTGGCCGGTGATGATCCTGGCGGCGGCCTTCGTCGCCTCGGCGGCATGGCCGTACCAGCACATCGGGAGCGAGCTGATGCCCCCGCTCGACGAGGGCGATCTCCTGTACATGCCCACTACCGATCCGAGCATCAGTATCAGCGAGGCTCGGCAGATCCTTCAGCAGACCGACCGGTTGATCAAGACCTTTCCGGAGGTCGAGAGCGTCTACGGCAAAATAGGCCGCGCCGAGACGGCGACGGACCCAGCCCCGCTCGACATGGTCGAGACGTTGGTGCGGCTGCAAACCGATCCGATCAAGTGGCGCGAGCGAGGGATGCATCACTGGTTCGATAGGGCACCTCACTGGCTCACGTGGCCCCTGCGACATACCTTCTGGCCCGAGCGCAGGCGCATCAACGTGGACGAACTATTACATGGCTGGCAGGAGGCTGGCGGCGAAAAGCATCTCGGAATGGACGCGGTGGTCCGGATCCCCGGCCTCGCCAACACCTGGACCATGCCGATAGCGAACCGCACCAACATGCTCTCGACCGGAATCAAGACCCCGGTGGGCATCAAGATCATGGGACCGGATCTACAGGTGCTGTCGGATCTCGCTCAAAGGGCATCGATCCTCATGCGTTCGGTCGAGGGCACCACCAGCGCCTACGGCGAGCGCACCCTGGGCGGATACTATCTCGACATCGACCCCAAACCCGGAGAGATCGCCCGCTACGGCCTGAACACCGGCGACCTGCAGGACGTGGTCCGGACGGCTATCGGCGGTATGCAGATCAGTACCACGGTCGAAGGGCTGGAACGATATCCGGTCAACGTTCGCTATGCCCGTGATCTGCGAAACGATCCCTACCGGATCAAGCAAATCCTGGTCCCTGTGTCGACGGGAGCGCAGGTGCCGATCGGGCAACTGGCGGAGATCACCATTCAACCCGGCCCTCCCATGATCCGCAGCGAGGATACGAGAACGTCCACCTGGGTGTTCGTTGACATGTCCGGAAGGGATCTGGGTTCGTATATCACCGATGCGCGGAAAGTGATCTCCGAAAAGCTCCCCATGCCCAACGGATATACACTTGCGTGGTCTGGGCAGTATGAGATCGTTCAGCAGAACAGCACCCGGTGGAAAGTCGCGGGCCTGATCGCGCTCGTGATCATCGTTCTGTTGCTCTACGCCGCTTCGCGAAGCTGGCTCCGTACCCTCATCGTGCTGTTGACGGTGCCGTTCAGTGTGGCCGGAGCGATCTGGTTCCTGTGGCTCCTGGGCTATAACTGGTCGGGGGCGGTAATCGTCGGACTTATCGCGCTCGCAGGCCTCGGCGCGGAGATCGGCATCGTCATGCTGCTGTACCTGGACAACAGCTACGAGGGGTTCAAGGCGGCCGGGCGGATGAACACGGACCAGGATCTTCGAGAAGCGGTCCATGAAGGCGCGGTTAGGCGAATTCGTCCCATGACGATGACGGTGGCGGCGGCATTTATCGGCTTGGTCCCCCTGATGTGGGCGAGCGGCGCCGGCGCGGACGTGATGCGCCGGATCGCCGCGCCCATGATCGGCGGTCTCGTCACCGGGTTCCTGATGGCATTGCTGATTTACCCGGCCATTTTTTACGTGGCGAAGAATGTCGGCTCACGCCGTGGTCGGAATCCGACCGAGCCTCGGCGCGTACCTGGGATCACGAGCACGGGCTTGCAGAACGGCGAGGATGTCCCATGAGTCGGTCCGACCCGTTCTCCCGGCTCCTGCCAGTTGCCTTGGTGGCGATACTCACGGCCTGCACCGTTCACCCGCCGGGTGAACGCGAAGAGCGCGCGCGGGCGACGCAGGTGGGCAAACCGTTCGAGAAGCCGATTGAAGAGCGTGAAACCCAGCCGCTGCCGGCCGATCCGACGCCTGACGAACTGGTCGGCTACGCACTGCTCAACAATGCTGCGCTGGAACAGCGCTTCTGGGAATGGCGCTCGGCGATCGAACAGATTCCGCAGGATGCCACGCAGACCGCGACGCTCAACGTGACGGCCGGAACCAGCATCACCCGTGGGCACACCGGCTGGGGAAGCAGCGCGTTGGGTCTGTCCAACGACCCCATGACCGACATCAAATGGCCGAGCAAGCTGGATGCCGCGGCGAGGCAAGCGCTCGAGAACGCCCGCGCCGCAGGCCATCGCTTCATCGAGGCCAAATACGACCTGCGCAGCAGGGTGCTCAGCGCCTATTTCGATTACGCATTGACCGGGGAACTGATTCGACTGGAGCAAAACAATCGGCTACTGCTCGAGACGACCGCCATGGTCACCGAAGCCAGAAACGGGGCCGGCAGCTCCGGTCTGCAAAATGTGCTCAAGGTCGACAACGAAGTCGACACGTCCGGCAACGAAATCGCCAACCTGCAGTCGCAGCTTCCAAGCCGGCGGGCCATGATCAACGCGCTATTGAGCCGGCCGGCGGATGCACCACTGACGGTGCCGACGGAGCTGCCGCCGGCGAGAAGCATTGTCTATGGGGATGCAGAACTGGTCGAGTTGGCGGCCAGGCAGAATCCGGAGCTGATCGCGCTGGCCGACGAGATTCGCGGCCGAGGAGAGGGAATACGAGTGGCCAAACTGCAATATCTACCTGATTTCAACTTGAGCGTGGGAACCGATTTGATCGGAGTCACCCAATCTCTGCTGGGTCAGGCGACGATCCCCTTTTTGCGGTACGAGGCGCTGAACGCCGCGGTCGCGCAGGCCGAGGCGAAGCTTCGCGCCTCGGAGGCGATGCGCCGCCAGGTGAGCAATGACTTGACGACAAGGGTGGTTGCCGACATTGCGGTCATTCGGGACGCCGGTCGCCAGCTCGACTTGTTCGAGCACACCATCCTCCCTCGCGCCAGAGAGACGGTTGACGTTGGCCGCTCGGCCTATGAGACGGGCCACGCGTCGCTGCTTGATCTGTTGGATGAGCAACGCTCGGTGATCGCCATCGAGCGTCTCGTGGCAATGCTCAGGGTCGCGCAAAACACGCGAGTTGCGGACCTTGAGTCCATTACGACGAGCAGACTGACGAGTCCCGCTCTGGCGGATGCGCAAGCGCCGACCTCATAGCGCTTTCTGACGAAGGATCGTACGCGGCACACGGAGTGGGTGGACTCGGTATACTGGCGGACCAATGCACGCGAGAGCACATCGCCGCTGGCCCGCTTCGGCATCTCTTCTTGTCCTGGGCGCGCTCTGCCTGCGCGCGTTCGTGCCGGCGGGGTTCATGCCCGCGACAGTGGACGGACGATTCACCCTGATGCTCTGCGGGGCCGGCCTGACCCCGGTCGTGACGAACCCGTCCCTCGTTCACCTGAGTCACCTGGGCATAGCGGGCGACGCCGACTGCCCCTTTGGGCAAAGCGCGGGAACGGCACCGCTACCGGCACTGCCGCTCATACTGGTCACGGTGCGGCCGGATTCGCTCGCCGGAGCTGCGGGCGGGACTCAGATTCATTTGCCTCACGGGCCACCGACCGCGCAATTCCCGCGCGGTCCACCGCGCCTCGCTTGATCGATCGATAAGCGACTTCGAGCCGACGCTCGATCCAATCCTTCGGAGAGGCAATGATGATCGGATTTCGTATGTCCGCGCCGCAGCCTCCCGTGGCGCGCGTGTGGGTGATTGCCGCGCTCCTCGCTCCCCATGCAGCTCTGGGCTGCGCCTGCGGCTGCAGCATTTTCGACGTGGGCACGGCGTCGATGTTTCCCTCGAGTGCCGGCGCCACGGCCTTCGTCGAGTTCGATTTTTTGGACCAGAACCACAATTGGAGCGGTCGCTCGGCGGCACCGGCCGCGCAGAATCCCGACAAATTGATTCGCACCGATTTCCTGACCGCCGGTTTGCAATACCAATTCGATCGATCATGGGGTATGGAGGTCGAGATCCCGTACTGGCGGCGCGACTTCCAAACCACCGAGGACGGATCGATCGCCGCGCACTCTCATGACGCACCGGGAGATATCCGCATCAAGGGTCTGTATACCGGTTTCTCGGACGACATGTCCACCGGACTGACCTTCGGCGTGAAGCTCGCGAACGGGGATGCAAGCTACCGGTACTTCGACCCGGACACCGAAATCGGCACCGGCAGCACGGACCTGCTGCTCGGCGGGTACCACCTCGGCAATCTTGGCGCGAGCGGCCGCTGGCGCTACTTCGCGCAGGCGCAATGGGATCGGCCGGTGACGCACGAGCCGGCGTACGCGCCCGGCGCGGAATGGGACGCAGCCGCCGGCATCTACTACGAAGGCTGGAATCTCAATGCGGATCTTAAAGTGGCGCCCATCGCAGCATTGAGCGGCACTGTGCGCGGCCATGACGGCGGTGCTCGCGCGGACCCGCTCGACACCGGCTATACCCGGTTACTGCTGGGTCCCGGGATCGAAGCCGATTTTCGGCACCTGTCCGTCGAATTCGACGTCGGCCTGCCGGTCTACGACAACGCCAGCGGGAATCAGCTGGTGGCCTCGAAGTTCTACCGCATGAATGTCAGCTATCGGTTCTAGCGTGAAACGCTCATTCGCGAAACGCCTCGCGCACGCTGCGGACACGGCCGGATTCGCGCAGCCGGTAGCCCGGCAACTTGGCGATCGCGTCCTGAAACTCGGCGCTTTGCATGAGTTCGAGCAGGCGCCGCACCGACTCGAGCTCGAGCACTTGGCGGGTGCAAACCAGGAAATAGTCCTCCGTGACCAGGCGCACGAAGTCGAGGCCGAACTGCCGGGCCGCCGCCTCCACCCCGAAGCATGCGTCGGCCATGCCGCTCGCCACGTAGGCCGCGACCGCCGCGTGCGTGAACTCGACTTGCTCGTAACCATTGATCGAGGCACCCTCGATATTCTGCTGGTGCAGCAGCTGATCGAACAGGCGCCGGGTGCCGGACTCCGGCTCGCGATTGACGAAGCGCACTCCGGTATCGCGTAGCGCCGCGAGCGAATGCACCCCCAGGGGATTACCGCCCTTCAGCATCAGGCCCATCTCGCGCGAGACGAAACCGATGACCCGGTGATCGCGCAGGCTGATCAGGCCCTTGGTGGCGGCGATCGCCCGCCCCCGCAGCTCTCCCTGCGGCAGATGCAGGCCCGCGAGGTCGCAGGCGCCGCGCGCGAGCGAGACCAGCGCGTTCTGGTTGGCGACGTAGCGCAGATCGATCTGAATGTCCGCGTGCCGGCTCAACATGTCGCGCAACGCCGATACCGCGAAGCCGTGGCTGGCGTGAAGGCGGATGCGCATCGGCCCCTGCGGCAGCAGCCGGTTGATCTCGGTCTCGAGCTCCTGGCAAAGATTCTGAATCTGCGGCCCGAGCCGGGCCTGCAGTCGTTGACCGGCCCACACCAGCCGCTCGCCGAGCGGGGTCAGGGTGGTGCCCCGCCCTTGACGGCGATCGACGAGCGGTGCGCCGAAGAATTGCGACCACTTCTCGATCAAGTTCCAGGCGTGTCGATAGGAGAGCTGCGCCTTCGCGGCCGCGAGGCTGATCTTGCCGCCGGCGCGGATTTCATCGAGCAAATCGAGCATCACCCGCACCGAGGCGCCGCCCTCGTCCTGGCGAAATCGCCAAATCGCTTCGATGTCGATGCGGATCATGGGCCGCCTATGATAAGCACTTTACTTCATATATTTCGAGAATCATCCTGGCATCTCGCATCATATTCCCAGTTTCCTCGCCTGCAAATACCATCAGTCACCAAGAATGTCTCAAGCGAGGGTCAAGATATATGAATACTACTGCATATGCTATCGAGCCCGAGAGCCGGCTCGCGCCGCCCCGGCGATTCGACCTGCTGATCGACGGCCGCCGGGTCGCCGCCCAGTCCGGTCGCTACTTCGAGACTCTGGATCCGGCGACCGAGCGGGTGCTCGGGACAGTGGCGGAGGCGGATGCGGCGGACATCGATGCCGCGGTTCGCTCGGCTCGGCGCGCGCTCGAGCACAGCTGGGGACGGATGCGGCCGGCAGACCGCGGCCGGACGCTGATGCGCTTCGCGCAGCTGATCGAGGATCATGCGGAAGAACTCATCCTCCTGGAGAGCGAGGATTCCGGCAAACCGGTGCACGCCATCCGGCGTAACGATCTGCCCGCGGTGCTCGACACCCTGGCTTATTACGCGGGCTGGGCCGACAAAATCCACGGCCGAGTCATTCCCACGCGGTCGGATGCGCTCACTTATACCGTGCGCGAGCCGGTCGGCGTGGTTGGCGCCATCGTTCCCTGGAATTTCCCGCTGATGATCGGCATGTGGAAGCTCGCTCCGGCCCTCGCCTGCGGGTGCACGGTCGTGCTGAAGCCCGCCGAGCTCACTCCGCTCACGGCACTGCGCCTCGGCGAATTGGCGCTGGCGGCGGGGTTGCCGCCGGGGACTCTGAACGTCGTCCCCGGATTCGGCCGCACAGCCGGTGCCGCGCTGGTTGCCCACCCCGACGTCGACAAGATCACCTTCACCGGCTCGCCGGGCGTCGGTCGGGAAATCCTGCGGGCGGCCGCCGGCAACCTCAAACGCGTCACTCTCGAGCTCGGCGGCAAATCCCCCAACATCATCTTCGCCGACGCGGATCTCTAGGCGGCCGCCAAGGCCGCGGC
>VFSW01007746.1_pt1 | contig 15537 bp, 16 predicted proteins | sample 5358111 | NCBI WGS metagenome assembly VFSW01 (sample SAMN11554181, study PRJNA540505) | mine drainage metagenome | isolation source: sediment from site ElyBrook_90M | place: USA: Ely Copper Mine, Vershire, VT | collected 2017
GTTCTACATCAGCGTGCGCAATGCCCGGTTCAGGAACTGAACGTCATGCGCCGGGGGCGACGGCGGTGAGTCCTCGGATTTCGATACCAGCCGCGACCGAAGTTCCCACGCTGAAAGCAAGATGGTCCTCCCATCGGTCTTTTCGCGGATGGAATAGGAGAGTGATTCGTTTCGACTGCGGATCGATGCCGGTGAGGTTAGGTCCCTTCCTCAGGTTGCACGCCCAGCAAGCGAGAATTCGCAAAGGCCCTCGGCCCGGCGCCGGACCTCGGTTGCAAGATCGTTCACGCCTGGTGCTGCAAAGCTTGTCGGGCTTTCGATTGCCAGAACGCCAGCAGGTCGCCGACGTTGATGTACGCTTCCAGTTCGGCTTCTTCACCTTCGGTGAGCGTTCCGTCGTTCGCCTTCGCGCTCAACTCGGCAACGCGGTCAGCGTCGCGTTGCGGGAAGTCGAGCGAGAGGATATCCTCCGCGAGCAATCGGCTCAACCCGTGGCCACCAGGATCGAAGACCTTCCGCAATACATCCGCATGAGCCGCAGCTCGGGAATCGGTCTGAACCATCCAGCCTCCAGTTTACGTGGTTCCGCTCGCCTGCGGAAGCCCGCATCTATATTCGCTTGCGGACAGGTAAGCATCGCGCGTGGGAACACCTGTGCCGGGCAGTTGATTTCCGAGTGCCCGGTTTAAACCAACCTTCTGGAGGAGGCAGATCGGTAAACGCTGCCCTTTCGGAGAGCTAACCTCCCACAACGCCTTTTGAAATGAGGGATATACGATTTGGGTGGGGTTCTGCTTCGCGCCGACACCGTGGCGTATAACCGCCCCCGCTTAATTCGGCAGACGCGCTTCAAGACGGGCGGTAGTTTGTATCCCCTGGGCCATGACCCCAGCTATTATACGGCAAAACGCCGTACATGCCGAAAAGATTGACATACGAGCATCTTCGTAGTAACGTCTTCGTATATGCCCGGCAGCCCTCCCAGACCCACCGACGCCGAACTCGAAATCCTGACCGTTCTCTGGAGCCGCGGACCGAGCACGGTTCGCGATATCCACGAGATTACGGCGAAGCGCAACCCCACTCAATACACGACCGTGCTGAAGCTGATGCAGATCATGGCCGGGAAGGGGCTGGTGCGCCGCGACGAGAAGCAGCGCGCGCACGTTTACGAAGCCGCGTGCGCTCCGGAATGGACGCAAAAACAACTCGCCGGGGATCTGTTGCAGCGTGCGTTCAGCGGGTCGGCGGCGCGCATGATGCAGGGCGCGCTTTCTTCGCGCAGGACGTCGAAAGCGGAACTCGCCGAACTGCGCAAACTGCTCGATGAATACGAAAAGAGGACGCAATGACGACGCTGGAGAATCTGGTGCGTACGCCTCTCGCGAAGGCCCTTGGCTGGACCCTTTTTCACTCGCTGTGGGAAGGCGCGATCGTGGCGCTGCTCCTCTTTGCGGCGCTTGGCGCGATTCGATCCGCGCGCGCCCGTTACGTCTCCGCCTGCATCGCGATGCTGACGGTTCTTGTGGCGTTCGCTGTCACGTTTTTCCGGCTTCTGCCGGGAAGCGCCGGGACTGCGGCGGCCATGGTTCGCGCCATACCGCCCGCGCCTCCGGACGGGCGCGAGTGGCTGCCGTACCTGTCCGCGCATTTGTTCGCGGAGGACGTGCTGCCGTGGCTTTCACCCTTCTGGATTGCGGGCGTCATTCTCTTCCATCTGAGCAGCTTCGGCAGCTGGATCGCCGCGCGGCGTCTGCGCGGCCGGGGCGTTTGTCGCGCGCCCGATCGCTGGCAGGAGCGCCTGATTGAGCTGGGGAAGCGCATGCGAGTGTCGCCGCAGGTCGAATTACTGGAGTCGTGTTTCGCTGGCGTGCCGCTCGCGATCGGGTATCTGCGTCCGGCGATTCTGGTTCCGATCGGCTTCCTCGCGGGAATGCCCGCGAGCCAGGCGGAAGCCATTCTGCTGCACGAACTGGCGCACATCCGGCGGCGGGATTATCCGGTCAACCTGATGCAGACGGTGGTGGAAGGCTTCCTCTTTTATCATCCGGCCATCTGGTGGATCTCCGGGACGATCCGCGCCGAGCGCGAAAACTGCTGCGACGATCTGGCGGTGGCCACGAGCGGCGACCCGCGGGATTACGCAGCCGCCCTCACCGCTTTGGAACAAAACCGCTGGGCCGCGCATGAAGCGGCGCTGGCCGCAACTGGAGGTAGTCTAATGCAACGAATTCGCCGTTTGCTCAATCCACTGGAGAGGCCGCGCGCCCCTCTGACCCCTGTCTTTTCAGCCGGAATTTTGACCGTTGCCGCTGCCCTGGCGCTCACGGCTTGGCAATCCACGCCGCCGCCGGCGGCCCAGCAGAATTCCTGGCAGAGCTGGGTGAACGAGGACGTAACTTACATCATTACCGCCGAGGAACGCAGCGCCTTCCAGGCGTTGAACACCGACGACGAGCGCAGGCAATTTGCCGCACAATTCTGGGAACGGCGCAATCCAACGCCGGGTGCGGCGGAGAACCCGTTCAAGGAAGAGCACTACCGCCGGATCGCTTACGCCAACGGCCGCTTTACATCGCGCTCGGGCGTGCCGGGATGGAAGACCGACCGCGGCCGGATCTACATTACATTCGGCCCGCCGGATGAAATCGATGCGCATCCCTCCGGGAACGGAACGACGACCCTTCCGTTCGAAGACTGGCGCTACCGTTTCATTGAAGGTATCGGGAACGAGGTCAGCATGGAGTTTGTGGACGCGTCCCGAACCGGCGAGTACCGCATGACCATGGACCCCGCAGAAACGGACCCGTTGAAAAAGGATGCCATCGGGCATTGACTCCGGTTGCGTTCGCGGCGCGAATGCCGGACACTGGAACACAGGAGTTTTTTCATGGCATCGATCAGGTTCAATCTAAACGGGAAGCCGCAGAATGCGGACGTGGTCCCCGGAATGCCGCTTCTGTGGTATTTGCGCGATTCGCTCGGGATGACCGGCACGAAGTTCGGCTGCGGCATGGCGCTTTGCGGCGCGTGCACGGTCCATGTGGACGGGCAGGCGGTGCGCTCCTGCGTGACGCAGGTTGCCAGCCTCAGCGGCAAGAGCGTCACCACGATTGAAGGCCTCTCCGCCGAGGGCACGCATCCCGTGCAGGCCGCCTGGATTGAAGCGGACGTGCCGCAGTGCGGATATTGCCAGTCCGGGCAGATCATGGCCGCGGCTGCTTTGCTGGCGAAGAAGGCGCAGCCTACCGACGCCGATATCGATGAAGTGATGCGCGGCAATATCTGCCGCTGCGGAACCTATCAGGACATTCGCCACGCGATTCACCGCGCGGCCGAGATTCAGGCCGCCGGAGGCAAGGCATGAATCGCCGCGGCTTTCTGCAGGCCGGCGCCTCGGGGATAGGCGGGCTGCTGCTTGGATTCTATCTGCCGGAACGTTCGCAACTGGCGGCGCAGGCGGCGACGACCGCCGCTCCCGCGAGATTGAACGCGTGGATTCACATCGCGCCGGACGACACCGTCACCTTCGAGATCCACAAGGTGGAAATGGGGCAGGGGACAGTGACCTCGCTTTCGCAACTGCTGGCTGAAGAGCTGGATTGCGACTGGGGCAAGTTCCGGACCGAGTTTCCGCCCATCGACAGAGCGTTTGGATTTCAGGGCGTGGTGGGCAGCCAGAGCATCCGGACCTCCTGGGAGCCTCTGCGCAGGGCCGGCGCCACCGCGCGGCACATGCTGACGCAGGCCGCGGCGCAGCAGTGGGGCGTGGATGCATCGCAGTGCCGGGGCGAGAGCGGTTTCGTCGTCAACACGGCAAACAACGCCAAACTCAGCTATGGAACGCTGGCGGGCGCCGCCGCCAAGCTGCCCGTGCCCGCGAACGTGCCGCTCAAGGACCCGAAACAGTTTCGCCTGATAGGCAAGTCCCTCAAACGCCTGGATACGGCGGATAAGGTTACGGGCCGTACGCAGTTCGGGATCGATGCGCGCCGGCCGGGCATGGTTTACGGGGCCGTTGCGCGGAGCCCTGTGTTCGGCGGCAAAGTAGCCAGCTTCGATGCGGCCAAAGCGAAGGCCTTTCCGGGCGTGAAGCAGGTCGTGCAGATTTCGACCGGCGTGGCCGTGGTGGCCGATAACACGTGGTCCGCAATCCAGGGCGCGCGTCTGGTCGAGATCCAGTGGAACGAAGGTCCGAACGCCGGGCAGTCCAGCGCCGCGATCGGCAAACTGTTCGCCGAGCGCGCGCGGAAGCCGGGCGCGGAGGCCATGAAAACGGGCGATCCGGCGGAGGGGCTGGCCGGGGCCGCGAAGAAAATCGAAGCCGTGTATGAAGCGCCGTTTCTGGCCCACGCCACCATGGAACCGATGAACTGCACGGCGGACGTGCGCGCGGATTCCTGCGATGTGTGGGCATCGATGCAGATGCAGACGCTGGCGCACGGAGCGGCGGCGCAGGCGTCCGGGTTGCCCATGGACAAGGTTCGCATCCATTCCCAGTTCATGGGCGGAGGCTTCGGGCGCCGGGGCATGACCGACTTCGTGTCGGAAGCGGTGGAGCTTTCGAAGGCGATCGGCGCGCCGGTGAAGGTCACCTGGTCGCGCGAAGACGACATGCATCACGATAACTACCGGCCCGCGGCTTACTCGCGCTTCACCGCCGGCCTCGACGCCGCCGGGTGGCCCGTGGCGTGGACCAACCGGATCGTCTCGCCTTCGATCACGAACACGTCGGGTCAGCCGCCGCTGAACGGTATCGACCGGACCAGCACCGAGGGGTCGCAGGATATCGAATACGCCATTCCGAACAAGCTGGTCGACTATCACTGGACCGAAGTCGGTATCCCGGTCACTTACTGGCGCGCGGTTGGGTATACGCAGAACACGTTTTTCGTGGAGAGCTTCCTCGATGAGGTGGCGGCGGCGGGCGGAAAAGAGCCGGTCGAACTGCGCCGGCGAGTGCTGGCGAAGAGTCCCCGCCTGCTGGGCGTGCTCGAACTGGCCACGAAACAGGCGGGCTGGGGCGGGCCGCTTCCGGCGGGCAGATTCCGGGGCGTCGCGGTGGTCAACAACGTGGGCAGTTACACCGCCCAGGTCGCGGAAATCTCGATCGACAGAGGCAAGGTGCGGGTGCATAAGGTGGTGTGCGCCGTGGATTGCGGACATGTGGTGAACCCGGCGATCGTGGACCAGCAGATCCGCAGCGCGATCGTATACGGATTGACGGCGGCGCTGAAGGGGCAGATCACGATCGACAAAGGGCGCGTGCAGCAGGCGAACTTCGATTCGTACGACATGCTTCGGATCGACGAAGCGCCGGCGGTGGAAGTCCACATCGTGCCGAGCACGGAGAATCCGGGTGGCATCGGCGAGGCCGGCGTACCGGCGATCGCACCAGCGGTTTGCAATGCGGTTTTCGCCGCCACCGGCAAGCGGGTGCGGCGGTTGCCGATTCGGGCCGCGGATCTGGTCTGACAGGCAGCGTTATCGCAGCGTCACGGCGCTCTCTTCCTGCTGGATTGCTTCCTGCTGGATTGCTTCCTGCTGGATAGGTTCCGGCTCGATGGGCGCCGGCTGGACCGGCGAGCGCCGGATCTGAATCAGGGAGCGGAGGGCGGCGCTGCGCACCTCGGGGTGGTCGTCCCGCATCAGAACCAGCAGTTGCGACACGAACGAGGCATCGCCGATCTTGCCCATGGTCCACGCCGCGGTAGAGCGGAATACCGGCTTGGGCGCCGTAACGATGTCGTTGATGTGCTCGGTGACGCCCGGCCTGCCCGCCATGTGAAGACCCACGAGGGCGTTTCCCGCCACGCGATTACAGTAATCGTCCACGCAGTCTTCGAGAAGGCTGGTCGCGCCGGACGATTTCAAGCCCCAGATCGCTTCGATCGCGTTTGCGCGCACGCGCGGATCGTCCTTAGCCAGTTGTCTTGCGGCCCAGGACACACTCTGAATCCGCCGGCCAATGAATAGAGTCGCTTTTTCGGATGTGCGCGGGTCCGGGCTGTCCACAAGGTGGCTGAGGATCGGCAACAGGCGTCTTCCGACCGAGGTTTCGTTCAGAACATCGAGGGCACGGGCTGAACGGGCGCTGTCAAACGCTTCAGTGTGGTTCAATCCGTTCCGGTCCGGCAGCCTCTTCGCCAGTTTCACGTCGGCGGACGGATCCACGGCCAGAAGCCGCCTGAACAGACCGACCGCTTTCTGGCGCGGGCCGAAGGCCGGATTCGCCACTTCTTCGAACACGGAGGGGTTCCGCAGCAGAGTGCTGGCCAGAAACCGGTGAGCGCCGGATTGATCTTCCGAATCCAGATACTTCACCGCGGCCGCCATAAACAGCTCCGGAAGTTCATCCGCGATCCGCCGGATCAGCCGCGGGCTGAGCGGATTGGTGCTGAACTCCCTGACCGCTCTTTCCAGCCAGATGTTCACGAGATGCTGGTCGAAGTCCATAGCAGACCGGTGGTATACCTCCTGAAGGTCTATCGGCGCGCCACGCGGAAAACTTTAGCGCAGCCAACGCCTTTTGTGGCGATATAAAAAATGAAAAGCGGGCATTCTACGGGTATTGGCGGCTGCGGAACAGATCCCTCCAGCGGTTGACTTCCGTGTAGAAATCCTTTTCGGGGCATGCGGGCGCCACGTCGGGCAGGACGTGAATTTCGAGGCCCCGCGCCTCTTCCAGATAGCGGAACAGGCGGGCGATCATGGACGCGCCCCAGTCCACATCCTGATAGAAGCCGCTGCAGTGGAAGCCGGACAGATGCACCGGGTGGTAGCCGCTGAAGTTGACCTCGACGATCCGGAAATCGCCCGCGGCGGTCAGCGCGACATCCCAGCCGAGCAGCGAGCCGTTGACGATGCCGGCGGGCAGGCGGTTCAGCAAATCCTGCACGAAGGCGTTCGGGCGGTCGCGCTCGCCGGGGATGTTGCCCGTGCCGAAACGGTGGAAGGTCATATCGTCCACAACGTCCGTCTCGATGCTGTGGACCCGGTATTCCTTCACGATGGGAATCCGCTCCTGAATCATGAACGGCTCTTCGCTGATGTGCGTGGCGCCGCCGTTGAAATGCGCCGTCTCGCCGAAGATCGCCGGAGGGATATCGAACCGGCCCTGTTCGCCGGAGGAGTGGCCGAGGACGGTCTTGATCACGTATTGTCCGCCGAACGCGGCGGCCGCGCGGGATGCGACCGCCTCGCCGCGGTCGTGGCCCGCGAACCGGCGGAAACCGCAGGTGACGGGGACCGGTCCGGGAACGTAGTGGTTGAGAATGAGCGCCTGCACCAGTTTGTGGTCGAGACGCCAGGCGAAGACGCGATTCTCATCGAACCCGAGAGCCGCGCTCAGTTGCCGGATCGGCAAGGCGCGGAACGTGCTCCTCATGCCGGCCAGAAAAGGCGCCGCTTCGGACAGGCGCAGGACGATTTTCCCCGGGTTGGGGCTTTGGCGGGGCGGCCGGACCCGCTCGATTTTCGCGATCAGACACGCCGCTTCGGCGATTTCGGTTTCAATCCATGTGGCCAATTTCTGAATTTAAACGAAAGTGCGCGGTCCGCGCTATGCTTCTTTGTTTGGATGCGAATTTTTGTTACGACGTCCGACTATTACAATCCTCTGCTGGCGGGATTTTGCCATCTTTTCAATCGCAACTGGCCGGGCGGCCAACCGGTAACGATTCTCTGCTACGAACCGCCGGAAGCGGCGCTGCCGGGGAACTTCAGCGTGCATTCCCTGGGCGCGGCGGCGGATTTCGGCGGAGAGATCGCCGAGTGGTCGCCCGGACGCCGCGGCCGGAAGTTCCAGGAGCCCTACCCGAATCCACGCTGGACCGACAGCCTGCGTCCGTTTTTCGCGGAACTGCCCGACGAGCCGTTTATCCTGCTCCAGGCGGACTATTATCTGCATCTGCCGGTGGAACTCGGCAAGATCGAAACTCTGCGGAAGTACCTTGCCGAAGAGGATGTCGTGAAGATCGATCTTACGCGGGACCGGGCCTTCTTTCCGCACGAAAGCTACGCGCACGTTAACGGAATGGAGATCGTGGTGAGCAGCCAGACGGCGCCATACCGGACTTCGCTCCTGCCCGCGATCTGGAAGCGGGACTATTTTCTCAACCTGCTCAAACCGGGCCGCAGCCCGTGGACCTTCGAGACCCTCGGGATGACGGAGATCGTGAACGACGGCAAAACAATCCTCGGGGTGGACCAGCCGGTGTTCGGACCGGTGCCGTATCTGAACGTTTACTATTCCGGGAAAGTGAACTGGCAGCAACTGGGGCAACTGGATCCGGAGACGCTGGAGGATATGACGAAACGGGGCATGATTGGGGCGGGTTGGAACGGATGGGTCGAACGCCCATGAAGGTTTACGTGACCACATCGGACTGGTACAACCCTCTGGTTCCGGCCTTTGCATGGCTGTTCAACCGGTTCTGGTCGGAGTCGCAGGAGGTGGTGATTCTCTGCTATACGCCGCCTGTGTGCGAGTTGCCGGGCAACTTTTCGGTGCAATCGCTGGGCGAACCGGAGGAGTTCGGCAACGATCGGCCGGAATGGTCGCCCGGCCGGCGCGGCCGCCGGTTCGACGAACCCTATCCGACGCCGAAATGGAGCGACAGCCTGAAGCGCTGGATCGACGGGGTGGACGAGGCCGCTTTCATTCTGCTGCAGATCGACTACTTCATTCACCGGGCGGTGAATCACAGGCAGATCGAGATCCTGAAGAAGTATCTGCCGCGGCAGGACGTGGTCAAGATCGATCTTTCGGCCGACCGTTATCACAATCCGCACCATCATTTCGCGTCGGAGGACGGTTTTGAAGTCCTGGTGAGCGACCAGAAGTCGCGCTATCGATCCTCCCTGCAGGCGGCCATCTGGAAGCGCGATTATCTCGCCGGGGTGCTGAAGCCGGGGCGCAGCCCGTGGGATTTCGAGAAGGCTACGATGTATGAGCAGATGGACGACGGCGGACTGATTCTCGGGGTGGCGCAGCCGGAGCTGGGGCCGGTCCCGTATTTGAACGTCTACGGCGGGGGCCGGACGAATTGGGAGCAATTGAACAAACTGGAGCCGGCGATTCTGGAGGAATTGCAGGGGCGCGGGATGATCGGCCCGCACTGGAACGGTTGGGAGGATCCGATTGGATGGAAGCGATGCTGATCGAGGCTTCGTTCCGTCCAATGGGTTTGTTTTTTCAAATCCTTTCGAACAGCCAGGCGGTGATCGACGCGGCGGCCGCCGCGTTTGGCGGCTACGGTGTCTGCCGGCCCGGTGAGCCGGCGGATCTGCATTGCACTCTGATCGAGATCGAAACCCCGGATGGGTCGGTCGAACCCCGGTATGAGGTGACGGATGCCGAAGTCCGCGTTGCGTTCGGGATCTCCGGCGGGACGCGCATTGCCGTGGATAGCCTGCGCGGTGAGGCGCATGGGACCGTGGCGGCGAACCTGGTCAGCCGGCCCGCCGCGCTGCGCTATCACGTGCTGCAATTCGTTCTGGCCACGATGCTCGCGCCCCGCGGATTCCTGGGCATTCATGCGGCGGCGTGCGTGCGCGGCGGGCGCGCGATTCTGCTGCGGGGTCCGAGCGGATCGGGCAAAACGGCGGTCGCTTATGCCTGCGTCAAAGCCGGATGGCAGACGCTGGGGGAGAGCGTGGTCTGGCTCGATACGCGCGAGGGAGCCACGAGCAGCGGCGAGGTCTGGGGCATGCCGTGGTACTTTCATTTTCCGCAGGGGTCGGCCGCACTGTTTCCGGAATTGCCGGCTGAACCCGCAATTGTGGCCGGGGGACGCGAGCGGCTGGAGATCGAAATGGAATCCGTCCGAAGGGGCAGCACGGTGACCCGCGCGGCGCCGGCGGGCGTTGTCTTCCTGCAGGACGACGGCGCGCCTTTCGGGCCGCTGACGCGTGCGCAGGCCATAGCCAGGTGGCCGCGGGGCACGGCGGGGACGGAAACGGATTTTCCCGGGTACCGCCGGCATATCGGGAGCCTGCTGCAATTGCCCGTTTGGGAGCTCTCTCGCGGGAGCGCGCTGGCGGCGCCAGGATTGTTCGACCGGGAAACAGGAGCCGCGTGGTAACTTTCTTCACGTGCACGGTCTATCCGGATATTGCGCGTGTCTGGTATGCGTGTCTGCGGCGCGCTGTTCCGGCGGGCGAGGCGCGCTATGAGATCTACCACGATTCGGACATGTGCCGGATGGATCCGGCGCTGTTCCCCGGCGCTGCGATTCTGGGCCAGACCGAGTGCAGGCGAGATTTCCAGGAAGCCTATAACGACGCTCTCGCGCGGGTCGAGACGCCCTGGCTCGCGTTCGTGGACAGCGACGTTTACTGGATCTCAAGCGAGCTTTGGGGCGCAATCAAAGAGCAAATGGCCGATCCGCGCGTCGCTGCGGTTTCCTGTGTCCGGCGCAACCATCGCGCGAGCACCGGGACGTTCTCCGTCGTAATCAAGGCGGACATCTATCGTGAGGTGCTGCGGAATCTGCCGGAGGGATTCCTGCCCGCCAACGAACACATGGATCCGGCACTGCCCTATGAGGCGTGGAAATGGTACGACACGGGCGACCTTGCGACGGAAGCGGTCATGCGCGCCGGATATGAGGTTCGTTTTCTCGATTCCGAAGCGAGCGGGGATCTGGTGATGTTCCGCAACATCACGGTCTTCCGCCTTCCCGCGGAATGGGTGGGTCTGGAAGCGCTGTCGAAGATCGAGGGCCGCTACTTCTGGCGCGGCTACACCGGCAATCTCGCGCTGAAGTATCTGCATGACCGCCTGTTTCCGGAGGGGCCCGCATACCGCGTTCCGGTGCGCCCGTGGCTGGTGCTGCGCAAACTCGCCCGCGGGAATCCGAAAGAGATTTTCTGGCGGCTGCGGCTGATGGCGGGCGCGTGGAAGAGCGCGGAAAGGGTCAGGCGTTTCGCGCGGGGCAGGAATCAGACAGAGAGGAAATGACCGAGCTTTTCTTTCTTGGTCCGCAGGTAGTCGAGAGAGAACTCGGAGGGCTCCATTTCGAGCGAAACGCGCGCTTCGATATCCAGTCCCGCGGCTTCGAGCGCGCTGATTTTCAGCGGATTGTTGGAGAGCAGACGCAGCCGCGCGATCCCGAGGTCCAATAGAATTTCGGCGCATTGGGCGTAGTTGCGCAGGTCGATGCCGAGGCCGAGGCGTTCGTTCGCTTCCACGGTGTCGGCGCCGCCGTCCTGCAGCGCATAGGCGCGCAGTTTATTGAGCAAACCGATACCGCGGCCTTCCTGCATCTGGTAGACGATGGCGCCTTCGCCTGCCTCCGCAATCAGTTCCATGGCGCGCCGGAGCTGCGGGCCGCAGTCGCAGCGGCTCGATCCGAAGACTTCGCCGGTGAGGCACTGGGAATGAATTCTCACCAGAGGGGACACGGCGGCGGCCAGGTCGCCGAGACAGAGCGCGACGAACTCCTCGGCGCCCTCGCGGGACTTATACCCTTCCAGACGAAAACATCCCAGCGGAGTGGGCAGGGCCGTGGTCGCGACTCTTTCGACGGACAAGTGACGTTTCATCCTTATCATGCAATGATCCGCGAATATACCGGCAAAAACAAGACTTGCGGCTAAGAAATATCGTGAAATTCCAAGGGTAGTTGCGTTATGATTACTCGCAAACCCCGCAACACCGGGAGAATTATGGATTTCACAGCCGTTGAAGAGGCAGTACGCGCATTTGCGAAGGGCGAGTTTGTCATTGTCGTGGACTCGAACGAGCGCGAAGACGAGGGCGATCTGGTGCTGGCGGCGGAAAAAGCCACGCCGGAGAAGATTGCCTTCATGGTGCGCCATACGAGCGGGCTGATCTGCGCGCCGATGACAGCCGGGCGCCTCGAAGCCCTGCGGATTCCGCTCATGCTGGCGCACAATACGGAAAAACACGGGACGGCCTTCACCGTCTCGGTGGATGCGCGCGAGGGGACAACGACGGGCATCTCCGCGGCCGACCGGGCCGCTACCCTGCGCGCTCTCGCCGATCCGGCGAGCGTGGCGGCGGACTTCCTGCGGCCGGGGCACGTGTTTCCTTTGCGCGCGCGCGCCGGCGGCGTGCTCGAGCGGGCCGGCCATACGGAAGCGGTGGTGGATCTGGCGCGGCTGGCCGGGCTGGAGCGGGTAGGCGTGATTTGCGAACTGGTCCGGGACGATGGCGGGATGCAGCGCTATCCGGAATTGCTCGATTTCGCGCGGCTGCACCGCATTCCTTTGCTCAAAATCGAAGCTCTGATCGAGTACCGGATGGAGATGCAGGCTTCGGCGGTGACCGCGGGAGCGTAATCATGATTCGACTCAAAGCCTCACTCTTCGCAGACCTGAATGGAACGGTCGAGGGGCTTCGGTCGGCGTTGCAGAACGCCATCGAACTGGAGCACGCGACGATTCCCACGTATCTCTATGCGCTCTACTCGATCAAACCGGGCGCGAACCTTGAGATTGCCGGTCTGATCAAATCGATCGTGAACCAGGAAATGCTGCACATGGCTCTCGATTGCAATATTCTGAACGCCATCGGGGGAACGCCGAAGATTGACGATCCCCGCTTTGTGCCGAAGTATCCCGGGCCGCTGCCGGGCGGCGTGGAGAACGATCTGATCGTGCCGCTGGCGCCGTTCTCGAAGCAACTCGTGAAAGACGTGTTCATGACAATCGAGGAGCCGGAAGACCCGCAGCACTACCCGGTGCTGAAACTCGCCGCGGGCGAGGCGCCGAAGCAGGAAACGATCGGGGAGTTTTACGCGGGGATTATCGACCAGATCCGGAAGCTGGCGAAGGACCATATTTTCACCGGAGACCCGAAGAGGCAGCTGGCCACCGGGTTCCCGCCGCTCCAGACCATTCACGTGCACGATGCGGAGACGGCGATCGAAGCGATTGAACTCATTGTGCGGCAGGGCGAGGGCACGAAGAATTCGCCGCTCGATCCGGAGCACGGTCTGGCGCATTACTACAAATACGCCGAGGTCTATTACGGCAAGAAACTGATTCCCAATCCGAATCCCGCGCCGGGGGCTCCGGAATACGTTTACGGGGGCCACCGGATCGCCTTCGATCCGGCGGGAGTGTGGCCGGTGGTTACGAATCCCGGTCGCCATACATATCCGCCCGGATCGAGAGCCGGTCAGCTGAACCACGCTTTCAACTGCACGTATACGGGCCTGCTGAAGTCCCTGCAACTGGTATTCAGCGGGGAGCCGGACCGGCTGGGGCCGGCCATCGAACTCATGCTGGAGATGCAGGCGCAGGCGCGGGTGCTGATGTCCACGGAGACGGTGCCCGGCCAGACCGCCGGGCCGAGCTTCGAATACACGCCGGGAAAGCGATAGACAAATATGGCAAAGAGCAACTGGTGGATGTACCACGGCGACCCGGAGCACAGCGGGCTCGTGAGCGGCAGCCGGATCGCGTCGCGCAACGTGAGCGCGCTCGAACTGCTGCACGATATCGAAGTCCCCGGCCCGGTGTTATCGGTTCCGGCAGTGGTGGACGGGTTCGTTTATGCGGGCCTCGCGAACAGCCATGAGGCGCCCGGGGCGAACGGCGGCGTGTTCCTGAAAATCGATGCCGCGAGCGGGCGGACCGTGGCGCGGTTCGACTGGGCCATCGATCCGGCGGAGGGAGACACGCACGGTTTCATGGGCATGGGGTGCACCCCGGCCGTGACCGGCGGCAGCGTGTATTTCAGCGCCTTCGACGGCAAGGTTTATTGCCTGAACGAGAGCGATCTGAGCCTCAAATGGGTCACCGATCTGAGGCACGCGGACCCGGTCCACAATCAGCCGGTTTCGAATCTGGGCGCGCCCGGCGACCCTCCGGCGGCGGGATGGAGTTCGCCGGTAGTGGCGGCGGATGTGCTGAACGGCTGCGTCTTCGTGGGCATGGGCGAAGGTGAGAATCCGGCATTGTTCGGGTTCGTGTTCTGCCTCGACAGCGCGACGGGCAACGTGAACTGGATCTACTGCGTGTGCCAGTTTGCGGAGGGCGTGCCCAATCCGCCGAACGTTCTGCCGCCGAGCGTGGTCAAAGGCGATTTGCCGGCGCCATTCACGGCGGGTCCGGTGGATCCGGCGATCCGCGGATGCTCGGTCTGGTCGTCGATCGCTTACGACGACCAGCTTGGCCGTCTCTACTGCACGACGGGCAATCCCGTGCCCGATTCCGCGTTGCCGGCCAAAGGCTTTTCGAACGGGATGCTGGCGCTCGACGCCACGAGCGGCGAGTTCCGCGGGTTCTTTCAGCCGCCGCCCGAGAGCAGTTACCGGGCGACGGACGTGGATGTCGATTTCGGCGGTTCGGCGGTGCTTTTCACCGTCAACGGGCGCCGTCTGGTCGCGGCCGGCTGCAAGAACGGCGGTTTGTTCGTGCTGGACGCCGCGACGCTGGAGCTGGTGCGCTGGCGGCAGCTGCTGCCTTATTACAACGACGGCAGGCAGATCCCGACCGTGGACCCGCATGTCGGGCCCAACGATTCCCGGCTCGATCCCTCCGTGCCGAACCGCATGTCCGACGAAGAGGATCAGGAGAACTATTCCGGCACTTACAGCACCCCGGCCATTCATGCCGGGCTGGGCCGGATTTTCATCGGCATCGGGGGCAACAATTACCACAACGTGCAGGCGGGCATCGACTATGCGACCACGCCGTTTCTGCGCGCGATGGATTGGGAGACGCTGGACGATGCGTGGGCGATGGACGACAGCGATCCGCGGCTTTATATCGATTCCCGGCCGCCCATGTACCGGACTCCGGGCGAATCGGGGCTGAGCTCCCCGGCGGTGGTCAACGATGTGGTCTTCTGCTCGACTTCGAAAGTGGCTGTGTACGCATTCGATGCGTTCAGCGGCAAGATGCTCTGGGAAGACCAGTTGGGCGTGCAGACCGGGGGCATGAACGGCGGCTACGGATACTGCATGGGGCCGGCGGCCGCGGGAGATTACGTGGTCGCGGGGGCGCTGGTGTTCGGGAAGCGCGGCGGCGTGCTGCGGATCTATTCCCTGCCGGAGCCGGCCGGCAAATGACGGCGGCGCTCCTGCTCGGAACGGTGAGCGCGGCGATACGGTTGCGGCTGCGGCGCCCGATGCGCGCGCCGGTTGAACTGGCGGTGGGGCCGTGGCTTTGCATTCTCGCCGTGCGGATGCTTGCGTGGAGGTTTTGATGGCTTTGTCCGTTTCGTTTGAAAAAGACATTGTTCCCGTTTTCCGGCAGTTTCGCGGCCCGATGATGTGGCGGCTGGATCTGACGAAGTACGAGGATGTGAAGGCCAATGCGTCGATGATTTACAGCCAGATTTCGACGCGGCAGATGCCGCCGGGGCCGTTCCCGCCCCTGACGGCCGGGCAGATCGCGATGTTCAAGGCGTGGATGGAAGAGGGCTGTCCGGGGTAGCCGGAGGTTCGGGCAGGGTGGCGGGGGGGGGCCCCCCCCGCGGGCGCCCCCCCCCCCCCCGCCCGAGGTTTGTGGGGCGCCCCCCAGGGGGGGGGGTGGCCACCCACGGCACAACAAGGCAGGGGG
>VFSW01007747.1_pt1 | contig 15536 bp, 34 predicted proteins | sample 5358111 | NCBI WGS metagenome assembly VFSW01 (sample SAMN11554181, study PRJNA540505) | mine drainage metagenome | isolation source: sediment from site ElyBrook_90M | place: USA: Ely Copper Mine, Vershire, VT | collected 2017
CGTCAGAGTGTTGCGGGGTCATGACGTTGCAGCCTCCTTCGGTTTCGACTTCGATCCGCGCGGACGACCCGCTTTCTTGGAAACCAGCATGTCATCCGGCGCTCCGAGTTCCGAGAGAGCTTCCCGGATGTCCTTCAATTCTTTGTTCAGACGCTCGATCCATTCCTTGCGCTGTGCGTTGAGCACCTTTATCTGGTCTACTCTGGTTGGCGCGGTCGTTTGTCCGCTTTCTGTATCTGGCATTTCACTTCTCCTTTTCGGCCTTTTCGGCGGCCAGCCGTTTCAAAAACTCGATTTTCGCGCGGACTACATTAGTCGCATCCGGCGGTAATACTTTGTGCGCGTCGTCGATCCGCTGTGCAAATTCGCGCCAGGTGCTAGTCTTCATCGTCGGAACTCCCGTGCGATAGGATAACGGCCAGCAGCGCAGCGATAAACACCAGCGCGATCAGCAGGAACCCGGCTGTCATCTCATCCGCCTGTTCGCCGCGTTGATACCGGCCGCGTCGTCGCGCCGGTCAGACGCCAACAGAGCGTCTTGTATCTGCGACGCTTCGCTGGCGTATCGCTCCTCGACGACTTCGTTCCAGCGGTTAGTCGCGGCGTCGTACAGGTCGCTCAAAACGGTGTTGATCTCACGCGCGGACTCCTCGTCTTCAAGCGACAGGAGGATTCCGGTAATTTTAGCGGCGGAAAGTCGCACTTCTGTCAGCGCCAACGCACCGTTACGCGAGATCCTGTTTTCTTCTTTGTCAGTCATGCCACTTTTCTCCATTTGCCCAGCGCCGAGGCGATTGCCACCGTTGCGCTTGCCGCAAAAACCATCGATAACACAACCATCAATCCGAACAAAAAGTCAATCATTGGCCAACCTCAACTTTGATGATGATGGGCCGGAGTCGAACCGACTTGGCTATCCATGGCTCGGTATTCCTCTCGGATTTTATATTCGGCGACCGCGCTATACTTGGCTGCCTTCGCTTTAGTATCATGCGTTAACATCTCCAGATATAAGCGCAAATGCTTAGACTTGGCATCCTGTGGCCACTTAGATCTGTTTTGTGGAAGTTCCATTATCTACCCTCAAAAGATCACTGTCTAATGTTCGCTTGTCCGCACGTACTCCTGTTCATACCACGGAAGGAACTTGTGCTCAGACTTTTTGCAATGTTGCTTCATCCCATCTGGCAATTTCTGCGAATCAAACCCGACGCCCCCATTGCATCCATCGGGGAAGATCGTATGTTCGCACTCCTGGCAAAGAGGGGCTCCGCATACGAACTGTCCCGTTTCTTCGCACCCATGCGTTGCTGGGTCTCCGCACGATGCACACTTTTTCGTGTGTTTTTCGCAATAATGCGATCCTCCGATAACCGGAGTTGTGCATCTCCCAACCCACGCTTCCTGCCATTCACATGTTGTAGTTGTGTCCATTTTATCTACCCTCAAAAGGCCGCCCGTTGGAGGGTTCGCGTAGGTGTCGGTATACTCCGACTACGACGCGCCGGACGGCCTTTTCATGGCAGACTCTACTTGCGTTCTCGCAACACTGTGCACCCGCGCCGCCAGTAATACTCCCGATCCCTCCAAGCGTCCCGGCCGGCCATCGATAGCGCCAGCCCGAGCACCTGCATACGTTCCAGGAGCCACTTGATTTGTTCCAGTGGGCCTCGGCGACTCCGCAAGTAAATCAACGCCGGGGAAGCCGCGAGAACTGATACGATCACCGTTTCCGTCATCTGGCCCAGTCCATTAACATGTACATGCAGATCGCTGCGATAATAAAACAGGCCCAGATTATCCGAGCCCCAATCGCATCATCAGAAGACGGCCGCGGTTGGTAGTTGGAAGGGCCGATCCAAATGGCCGGAACATCGTCGTGCGACTGTTCTTCGAGCACCGCTATGCAGTGTGCGACTGCGCAGCGGATGTGTACGCACTCCGCGCACATGCAACGTTCAACATGTGTCATTTGGATACCTCATCGCGAAGGTCTTGCAAAAATGCACTTTCGTCGCCAGCGATCATAAGCCCTTCTTTTGCCCCAGGACCGAAATGTTCGTTATCCAGAGCCCACAGGAAATCCTTTACGCTGTTCCGTAGGGATTCATATTTTTCATAGATATCCGTCACTTTTCAACCTCCACCACGAGTTCTTTTCCGCGCAGCACCCGATGGCACCGTACCGCCGTGGACCACATGGCATTGCTTGCGGCCAGCCGAACCTTCCCGTCCGTACAATCGACCAGTGCCTTTCCGTCGTAGATACCGATGATTAGCCCAACATGTGGGCCGATCTGTACCGTTTCGCCGGCCAAGAATGCTCGCGTCATACGCCACCTAACATCTGCAACATCGATAAATCTCTACAAAGTTTCTGATGTCCGCGCAACTCACCGGCGGAAAACATCTCCCCGCAAGTTCCGCATGGCGTCATCTTTCTTGGTGCGCCAGGTCCGCGCCCGGTCGGGTTTCGCTTCTTGCGCCGGATTGTGGCCGCGCGTTCCAGAATGAGTTCCTCCGGAACGCTCTCCAAATCGCACATTGGCGACCATTTATGTTTTCGGATCTGTTTGCCTGTAATCATCACTATGCCTATCTTAATCCTGGTTTCTGTTCTTGTCAAGTACATGGATCACTATTTTATAAATATTTCTCATCGTCGCGTATATGACCATTTACCCCAACGGTTGAGTCGCAAAAACACGGTCCAGCCAGTCTGAATCCACAGCCACTCCCAAAACGTTGGCTTTGTCTTTGCATCTAAAATCTTTTGGTCCATCGTTTCTCCTTTTCTAATCCCAGGGCATCACGCTGTCTGGCCTGACCATTGCAGGCTCCAAATCGTTGCCGATGCGCACGTTGGATGCCAGTAGTGCGCCGATGTGGCCTCTAAGCGCTTCCGACGGCGTAAAGATCCAACCGCACTGGCACAGGAAATACCATGCGTACCACCGCGTTTTGCCGCGCTTCGGGCCGTGGTGTTCCTTCCGTGTCGCGATCCGACCGCACTTCCGGCACGTCATCGAAGCCAGCGGGTTTTTATTGGTGTCCATCGAAACAATTTGGTTCCGCATCACATATTGAACTTCTTTGCTGCATCTTTGGCAAGTTAGCGTCAATGTGCTTTCGACTAATTCCACTTGCCATCTGTTTTCAAGGCATTGTCGGCATTGTAGTTGCATGTTTCCGCCTTTTGTTTTGTTCGGGTTTGGATGATAATCTTTAGAGAGAGCGAAGTGAGTGTGAAAATGGAACAGATACCCGCGTTTCCGCGAGCATCCATTCCGTTTCAATAATCCCCGTCGGTCGCTTCGTTCGGATCATGCAGCTTGAACTCGGTATGCTGCAAACCTGACCTCTTCCCACCAGCTTGGCTTGTAATCCACGAGGGACTACGGTCCTATCGGCTCCAGTGAAGGCTCGTAACCGCTCTTGCGTGTCAAACCACTGTCCGGCTCACCCGGCTCATTGCGTGGCGCGGTTAGCGCTCGTAAGCGCGTCTGCCCAGATACAGCCGCCGCACGTTGCCGCACGGATACGCAATGGTTGGTTTGTAGGGAGGTCGAAATTTCGAGTACTTTGCATTCCATAGGCCTTAGTGAGGCTGTCGGGTGGGCTGGGTCTATGGAACAACCCACCCCTACAGTTTCACTTCGCGGTTGCATCCGCATCTCAATTATCAATCCGTTCGTGTCCATTTGTCAACACCTTTCTTGCCGCCGATCCCCGGCCCTGTTCGTGGTTGGAGCCGAGGTAACGCGGTGCTACTGCGTCATGCCAGCCACCTTGCCGCAAATCCGATCGCCAGGCAAACCAGCGGGGCATAGAACCCACGCTTGATGCTCCCGATGTCGTCCTTTGCACACGGCACGTATTGGGTGCAGCACATCGTTAATATGCAGCCGATTCCAATGGCTGTCGAGATCGGAAGATTGCTCACATGGAAAAACGGCGCAACGTGCCAGCGCCAAATCAGCATCAGCACCGTTGATTCCCACAGAACTTGCAGCGTAAGTATCCCCGCTGCCATGCTATAGGATAAAATTGTCATTGATCTATTCATCGTCAATACCACGTCATGTTTCCTTCATCTTTTGAGACGGTTACCTGCGTATGGAGAAGCCCCCTCCACCTATCGATGAGAGCTGTCTCAAACAGGACTCCGTGCCCATCAGGTGTACTGTACGGATGTAGCCAGCCGGAAATCTCATGCTCACCGAGTTCGTCAAGGTGGACGGAAAAATGCAGATAGCCTTCTTCCTTTAACGCTTTCAAGAAAAACGGGTTGGCCGTCAATTTTTCGCGGCATGCTACTGCGACGTTTTCTTCTGTTTCTATTATAGTTTTGTTCATATTGGCCTCTTACCAGTCCACTCCAAAACTCATCATGGTTTTATGTTGCCCCTGATCTCCAAGTAGTAGGACCGATCCCCGACCGAATCGTTTTTGCCTTCTTCTCCTGGAGATCCCCACGCACTATAAATCGGCGGAAAGATTCTCACCGCCAGCCGGAGGAGCGAGAACGCTAACCGGCGTCTGTAATAGTGTGTCCACTTCCAAAGTTTTTTCATAATTTCGCCCTACCTTCTGCAAACATCCCGATCCTCAGTCCTGCCGCCTTCTCGGGACGAAAGATCCGAGCAAGATATTTTTCCGTTACGACGGACGAACTGTGGCCGAGGCTGGTTTGAATCTGATCCAGTGTTGCGCCAGCATCGAGCGATAGATTCGCGTGAGTTCTGCGCAAGTCGTGGCACCTAAAGGCGATTCCCATCAGTCTGGAATGTTTTTCCGTGATGAACCTAGCCCCATCGCTCCCGATACTTCCGCCCACATGCCCATGCTTATCCACGCTACGAATGAGCGGGCCCGACGTGATTTCAGCCGCATCCAGCCATTCCCGAGTCCATTGGTCCACTTTTGCGGGGAGTGTGAGTGATCGCAGTTTCGACCCTTTGCCCAACACGTCGATAAAACAGGTGTATCCGTTAACCTGCTTTAACTGTTCGACTTGCAGTGAGCAGACTTCGGCACGGCGGATCCCCGTGGAGATCATGATCCCCAACAGGCATCGATCACGTTTCCCAATTAACTTCGAGGTGTCGATGCTGGACATCAGCCGCTCAACTTGTTCTTCGCTTAACCAATGTCCTGCCCGTTGTCCGCGCACGGGTACATTCTCCACCCCGGCAATTCCGCCGGCGTCGTGCGGGTCGATCAGATCCCGCTTTGCCAATTCCCGCACCACGCTTTTGATTGCCGATAGCGCCACGTTAACACTGGCAGGTGCCTGCCGTTCGCCTAGAAACGCTCTGTACGCCATTAGAGACGCCCGATTGACCTGCAAGCCACCCCGATCCCTTGCGAACGCCTGGAACCGCGCGAGAGCGCCAAGGTATACCCTGCGGCTGCATGGCGAGGGCACGATTTCCCGGATTAGGTTTTCGAGGTAGATTTGATCTTGCGTTGCGAGTTCGTTCATGTCCGATTACTCCAGACTTCAAACAATGCCATCAATGCGCCGATCAAACCAAAAGCGCATAGTGCGCGATACCACCAATTTTCATAGAACAAAAACGATGGAACTGTAAAACTGGACAACGCGCCGCCCGCGTTGAGGAGAAAGATAGCAGCCCACAGCCCAATAGGCCAGAGCCTTCCCCGTGTGGTCATGGCTTCCCCTTCCACGGTTTCCCGCACCACTTGCACAGCTTTCGCGCCCGTTGGCGCGCTGGCAGTTCGCGACCGCAAGCCGCGCACGGTTCCAGTTTTGGCCGGCGACCGTTCGGTTTCTTGATCCCGCGTTGGATCAGGCACACGACGGCGTTGTGAAGCGCCGCTTCGGACAGAAGCGCGCCGCAATGTTCGCAGATTGGCATAGGGAGCATTATTGTGGACTCCAGCACAGCAAGTTTGTCATGTTTGTGTCTCCTTTTTCCACGCGGCAATCAGCCGCTTTCCATCCGGTTCCGCAAACCACCGCTGTCCGTATGCCGTGGTTGCGCAATACAGCATCGTGCCATCCTGCTGTCGCACCGCATCCACGATGCCAACCGCTGACAGCGGAAACGTCGCGTACGATCCATCCGTCTGTCCTGGTGCTGTCCAGACAGGCAGGGTCACAAAACCGCTTGTACCGCGTTCCTGTGCGATTGCGGGTAGCCCTAGATCGCCCGCCAGAAGTTGTCTACGTTGCATAGTCAAAATATCCTCGTGCTTCCTATTGTCATGAAACCTCGGGGACACCCTCGACGTGAAGGTGGCCCCAGTGCTCACGGCACTAAAAGGCCGAACCATCCAAAGTGAAAAACACTCCTTCCGGCGCAACCTGCGGAGTCTTGGATGCGTCGAACTTGAACCGCAATACATCCGATCCAACACTTTTCACATCCAGAACCGCTTCGCATCCGTTCAAAAACGTTCGATTTTCTTCTGTGTCTTTAGCTATTCCTGTAGACGTTTCGCTCACCACCTTTTTGGGAAGCATCCCGAAAATCGAGGGGGAGCGTAAGATCAACTCCACCAGGTATCGGCTGTTACGCCGTCGCACAGACGTTCAAGCCGACATCCGCCCAGTCAACCTGAATCGGAGCCGATGTTCTGGTCATTGGCAGCGTAGCGGCTGTCTGGTAAATTACTTCCATTGCTTTTGTCTTCAGCGCATCGCCAGATCCGAACATCGCCGACTCCGCCCGCATGTCTTCCTTCGTAGACCGCTCGTGGTCAACGTAATTCGTGATGGCGTTCAGGAGATTGTAAGCAGTGCCGCGCTGTTCTGGGAATGCGTTCCCATCGTTCAATTCGTACAGTTTGAGCACGTCGCTGAGAATGTTGGTACGACGTGTGGTTTCGCGCGTTTCGCCGCCCTTCACATTCATCGGAAACAAGCGCTTCATGATATCTTCCAGCGCTTCCCGGTTCATCTTCCGGCCAGCCAGGAAGTTCAAACGATCTTCAACCCGCGCCACATCGGACCCCATCGAAGCCAGTGCCGCACGTGCATCGCCCAACCGTCCGTTGGCGTTCTTCGTGTGGCGGATCGTCAAATCCGCTTTGGTCTTTTCGCTCAGCGCTGCCCCGAGGGTATTCGCGCAAACCACGCGCGTCATGCAGAGCCGATAAGAGTGAGCCATCGTTCCATCATGGCTGGTAGAAAATAGCAGGTATCCCTTTTGAACGTCGTCTCCGATCTTGGCGCAAAATCCGAGATCGGCCAATGCCCAAACGCGTTCACCATTTCCCAATACGCCAGCGGTTTCGTAATGTGCGCCGTCCGCTGTCTGCATGATGGCGTCAATCGATTTGAAACCCTCATCATGCTGCATGACCGCGTAATCCTTGCCAACTGCCCCGAGAAACATTGCAGCGTCTTTCTTCCCGTTAACCTTATCGGACATATTCCAGCGGAATGTGCCCCATGCGTCAACCGGACGGCCTAATCCGTCGCGTAATTGCGACTTGAATACGACAAACTGGAATCCGGGATCGGAAAGCAGTTCATCTGTGGTCTGATATTTGCCGGTTACGGTTCCTAGCGCGTGCCAGGCTGCCTGCCGACCGATGTAAGTGTTAATGTTGTGCGACATTATCCTACCTCCAACAATCCCCGCGGCGCGCGTGAGGATTGCAAAGGGCAGGCTATAGAGTGTATTTACCGCGCCTTACCACTATCTCCGAATTGTATCCGTCATGCCCGATAAGAGAACGCCGAACATAATCCGAATCGCAATCTTCGGTATAAAATACCGTATCGATTTTCTTTCCATGCAAGAAAATGTCCCAAGACTTAGTTTTCATTGTGTTACCTCAATTCTGTATTCGTAAACTCCCAAGCCAAGCCGCGCGGCGCAGGACAGCGCATCTGCAAATGCGGCAAAAGTGTCGATTAAATGATCGGTCCAGAGCTGGTACATTGTGGTTACCTCCTAGAAAGCGCTTGAAGCAAAGAATGTGTTTCCGCTGCGCGTTATCGAGCAGAAAGCACGATGCTGGAATTCATCAAAGCAATCGTGGCATACTTCCTTAGACCACGTTCGCTGAGAGTTGGTCAGGACCAATTGAGCAACGGTCAAATCTTGGTTCCCGTTGTAAAACTCATGGACAGGTTTGTCCAGATTGCATTTTTCGCATTTGAGGGTCATTCCCTTACCTCGATTCAGCGCTCAACTGTAGAGCGCTCAACGGAGAGCCGCTATAGGCTAGCGGCGGGCCGTGCGTTATCTTTTTATGCGCCCATCGGGTTGATGTTTCACCTTCCCGCATTGAGCGCATCCATTATGCGTTCCTGACAATGTGTCTTTGCGACAATGCCTACAATACGTCTCGCTCGTTTCTTTGTTCATGGTCTTTACCTCATTCTGGACTCTCGCAAGAGTCTACAACGAAGTAGCCAATGGCGCGCCGCCTTTACTTTAGGCTAAACCGCTCTAAGCGCGCCCGGTTGGCTTCCTTTCTCATGCCGTACAGTCTACCTGTTTCACCCTGCACTGGCTGGGAGCCTGTTCTCTTCGCGGGTCTAAATCTATCGCCCGCAATTTTATGTTTGTTTGTTCCACTGTAAGGCGCTGTCACTCGCAATGCAGCGGGCCGTCATGGTAGTTTGACTGGCTTAATCGGCAATGCCTGAGAATCTGTCGAGGCGTCCTATCGCAAGGTGCGTTTCCGCGTTCAACCCTATCGCGTCTCATTCTCAAGCGCTATCGATTCTAACGGGAAATCTCAGCCTGTGTTTTCGTAACGCCCGTTCGAGGTAGCGTTTCTTCAGGAATTCCCATCAGACCCAAATCGCAAGGTTTTCGCCGTCACTATCGCGTTTGTCCGCGAGAGGGTTAAACCCTCGTGACTCAGCTAAACCGGCTGTCTACACCGCAAGAGAAGGTTTTCGTCCCACCTTGCGGCCCGATTCGGATCTACTACTCCCCATCCCAAGATGGGTCAATCCCCTTCGTGTCGGGGAACGGGCTAAATGTCAAATTAACCCGCAGCAATGCGCCGTTTCAATTCCATGCGGAGTATCGGCCAACCCCGATCTGAACTCGCCCAATTGCCTGTGAATCATCGGCGTGAGCAATTCGAGTGCCTCTAACCGTGTAACTTTTCCGCCAACCCAGTACCAATCCGTAAACTCACTCGTTTCGATTCGCAGGTGAGTCTTATTGCAGTGCGAATCGTAATCAAACTCAATAACCTTAAGCATGGCGTTTCTCCTTTTTCGCTCCCGGTTCGTTTCCCGTTTGCTTATGATTAAGTATAGATCGGTATGCGCATAGTGTCAATGATAAACTATGGTAGGTGCGAGTTAAAATGTTGATAGCAAAGCGAATAAAAAAAATAGAAAAATGTTGGCGCAAGGGCTTTGGAATTTGAGTTAGATCGCAGGTTGTTTGCTTTCAACGATTCAGACCGATTCGTGCTAAGTTTTTAGCATCCCCGTCATTTCTCGCTTAAATTGATTGCGCCGGTTAGCGCGTAACGACTTGCATGACCAGCATCGTTCGCCATATGATATTCCCGTACTGCACATTGCACATCGCTTTATCGGCTCGATGATCGACCTTCCAGCGAGTAGGGCGGTTTGTATCTGCATCGTAGATCGATTGAGCAATCTAGCCCATTCTGCGATCGTATAAGTTGTCCCGCGTTCTGTAATCTTTACGTTGGTCCGCTTGTTGTTGCACTGCTCTCGCGGTGTAGCCCATCGGCAATTCTTGGGCTCATAGTTCCCATCATTGTCAATGCGGTCGATTGACGTGCCGTTTGGGCGCGCGCCCATATCTAAGTAGAAACAGTCGAAGCTTTCTCGCCACGATTGGCACACAGAGATACCTCTCCCCCAGTAGTTGGCATACGAATCGGATTTAGGGTTATAGCACCTATTCCTCATTGCAAGCCAACATCGGTACTCCCTGATTCTATCCTTCCTGCGAGTGGAGCGGGGGCCTTCCTTGCCCTGTTCCAATATGGGCTTTTGCATTTTGGACAATTCTTCGGTCTGCTCTGAATTCGCCTTATCCATCTATGGTTGCATCGTAAACATGTGGCTTGCATCTCCTCAAAAAGTATACTCATGGTTATATATTATCACAATAGCATCCGTATCGCCATGCCGGGCCGGTTGCGAATTGCCGTATAATCGAACCATGAGTTATGTAATCCAAAACCACCCGCAAAAGGCTGAAATCAATGACATGCTGATGTCTGGCATCTCACCGGCAAGGGTTGCGGAAAAGTTCGGGCTGAACAAGACCACCGCTTATCGATACAGGAATATGGAATTGAAACCGGCGCTGGCCGCTATTGATCCGAATCTGATCGTTCCAAAAACATCGATATCTTCATCAAAAGACGGTAATCCAGATCTAGATGAGGGTGTTTCAAGAATGAACGACGCCAAGCTTTCACAGATGCAAAACCAGCGTCTTTCGCTCGCTGCGCAGTTTGTCCAGAAGATTTCCCAGAACGATTCCAAGCGTCAAGCGATGCTAGACCATACCTTTGAAGAGAAAGATGCCAAAGGGTTTAGCGCGATTGATGGACGCATCCTGAGCGCCATAGAGCTGCAAGCGCGGCTGTCCGGCGCACTTCAGGACGCCGCACCCGCTGGCCCATCGTTTCATATGACTGTCGCGCCTAATGGCAATGTCACTATCAGCGCCTCGGGCAACACGCCGGTTGACCTGTCGAACGATGCTGGCGAGACATTGGATATCGATGTTCAACCTGAGTGATCATCGCTACAGATAAGGCACGTTATCAGCAGTTGAGCATTGTCGATCTATGTATTATCAATGAGTTATCGTGATTGAATGACGTGAGCGCCGGCGTGCACGATGGCACCCACCCGACCGGAGAACGACCCCTATACCGTCTTTTTTCCAGGTCTGGTTCCATACATGGCTTGTGCTTACTTCCGCATCCACATTAAAACACACCTGGGCGAATTGATGGTCGGACATGTTCCGCGTCCACGTTTTAGCGTTCCAAAATAGGTTTTCTACCAAGCCATGCTTCTAACGTTCATTAATCCGCTTTTGAAACATCGTTGAGGATGGCAAAACTCTACGAACGCACCCGTATGCGTCTTTTGTACAGGGAAAGCATTCTTTTGGCGGCGTAGTCTGCGGCGGTGTGAATTGGAGTAGTGGAGTCCGGTATTCTGTGGTGGATTTGTAGGATGTTCGAAAGGGGTGAATGCCGCTATACCGCAACGACACTGCTATTTATATATACGTGATGTTGCAAATGCATCACTATGCTATAATGAGTCCGTGGAGAACGTTGATCCTGTTGCCGATACGAGATTTTCGCAGTCCGCACGCTTATTGTACGCCTTGATGGAGAAAAATGGCAAGAAAGATCTTCTCAGCATGGGCCACAGGCTTATGGCGAAGGAGTTCGGGATGAGCACCAGAACCGTCCACGTTGCGATTAAAGAACTGGCGGCAGCCGGCAGGATTGGAGTGCGCAGAGAACCGGGGAAACGCAGCGTGTATGCCATGAAAGGGGCTGTTTTGCCGAGTCGGGCGCGTGCGGTCTACAATAAGCCAGTTGTTGAGAAGTCGTGCATCGACGGATTGGCCCTTTGCCCGAACTGCGGGACTGTAGTGGACGTTGAGGAGCATTGGGTGGGGAATCCTAAACTCAACTACATGAAAGAGGAGGAATCGTGAGGACATATGCAAGTCGGAGTGATCGCAGGGGCCTAGTCGTTAAGCCGAACGGAAAGTTTTACGTAGAGCCACGTTCCAATGGGAATCGCGCTTATCGTGGGCTTAAAACTTCTAATTTTGAGAGCCATGGGCCCGTTAAGATCGTGTTCAGCAGCTCTGCCGGAGAAAGGACTATAGATCCTTACGATTTCAAGCAAGTTCGAGCCTACCAGATGGCGGCGTCCCCAACCAAAGCAGAACAGGTACTGTCCGGCATTCTTTACGGATTTCCCTTCAAGTTCAAGCCGCAACAGGTTCTTTGCGGGTTCATCCCAGACTTCTATTGCGAAGAAAAGAAACTGGTTATAGAGGCTGACGGAAATACCCATAGATCGGATAGCGCCAAAGCGTATGATCGGCGTAGGACCGCTGCATTCCGCAAGATAGGCGTTCGCGTTTTGCGGCTTTGGAATTCCGAAATATCCAATCACCAAGAGACCGTTAAGGCTAAGATTAGGAAGGCATTAGAGGCTTGCGCATGAAAGACCAAATCAAAGACCGCCAATCGTTACCGCCTGACGATATCTGCATTTGTGGACGCAAGATCGAGCCGGAGTTGATCCCTTACGGCTGCCTATCGTGCCAGAATGCGATCGTTCAGAAGCTGAAGGAGATCGCATGAGCCCAACGCAAACTTCTTTGATCGACCAATTGCCGATCACAACCGTATTCGTGACGTTCCGAGAGCTTTTCGCCATCCACGACTTGTGCTACCGGAAATGCTTGATGTCGGAATACGAGTTTGAAACTAAACTGCGCGGCATACTGCAAGACGACCCGGTTGTTGACGGGATGAAGTATAAGCACACGGAGTTCAAGGTGTACTTGGAACCACGAATACGATGAGGTACAGAATACGCAAGATCGGATTCCGCGAAGATCTCCCATGGGTTGCATCCGGTAACAGTTGGGCTGGGATCTATCGAACATGGAAAGATGCCATGTTGGCCGTTTCTTTCAGGATAAACAGAGACAGAAGCTAGTTCGCCAGCCCGTAGATCACACTGAACAATCGGTTGATTTTTTCTTCAAGTTCCGACAGCCGAATATCCAGATCCTCAATCGTCATTTCATCCGAAGTGCTTACTTCATTCGCCGGAGCGGTAAACCACCGTTCCTTCCATCCGTCTCCATCCTGGACGTAGTCCAGATATCCGAGGTGTCGATCCGTGCCCACTTCATAAAGAGGAACCGCCGTTCCCGATTCAAACTGCCTTACGACCGTACCGTCTTTTAGCCGCTTGCTAGGCCATTGTTGTTCGTTGTGTATCACGTCCACCTCCACGTGCTTTTCTGCTCCGCTTCGCCACGCTTCATGCACGGTTCTTGGTTCAAACTTGTCGCATATCCCACATTGGCATCCCTTGGCGACTTCTGCGCATGAACCAATGAAATGGTGGTTCCTGGGATGGCCACACTGAGCACAGCAGATATCCCAAACCTCGTCGCCTTGAATCTCAGAATGTTTCATTTCACGTACCCCGCAAGCCGGCTCTTCCCATGGTCTGGGCAGAACGGCCACTGCCCAACCCGCAGTACACTACCGCACGTTTTGCACATCGGTGGCATCTTTGCAACGACCTTACACTGAAGCATATCGCCCTTCTGAAATTGTCTCCATGTCCCTGTTATTATTTCGCCCCACTTCCGATCTTCTTCATCCGACCATTGAACATTCATATCGGTGCCACCGCCACTTCGTCATCGTCGTTTGGAGGCGTGTGCTTGCTAACCATGTATTCGGTAATGCCAAGTTCTACATACTTATGCGTGTTCATTCTTCTTCTCCTTGATCTTCGGCTCATAAGCCAGCACCAAGCTGGTGAAGAGCTGCGATAGCGTCGGGGGCGCGTTCTGCTGGATGGCCTTAGCCGGCGGCATCGACTTGTCGGGCAGGTAGATGTTGATTCTTCCCATTAGTTGAAGCTTAATCTACTATGCGCATACTGTCAAGGCCATTCTTTATCGCCGTGAAGATATTGGGCTTGACACGACCAAAGCATACGTAGTAATGTGAAGCAGATAGAAAGCAGCCGCCCGGACGGTCAAATCCGGCTTTCAAGGCATCATGTCGTGAGATTCATGCCCATTAACATACCCGCATCTGAAATCCACAACCACCTTCCGAAGCAAGATGATGTTTTTGTTAGACATCCGGGCGGAGCATTAGCATTTTCTTGCACCCCTCGGCAGGCCATTGTGCTTGCTGATCACACCACAGTCCAAGCGATTCTAAGCCACAAGGGCATATTCCGCTATCTTGAACTGATTGTTCCACTTGCAAGGGCTAGGCGGCTTTTGCGGACGACGACTCGCGTGTCCATATCGGCAGCCGACAACAAGACGGTCAGCCGCATCCCAACAAAATCAGGGTTCTTCTACTTCGAGCACAATTCCAGGAGTTATGGATATGCCATGGCAACCCGATCAGGCATCTTCTAAGACGCATTTTGCCGATACTGCGGCCAAGAAATCGAAATGGTCCGCCATCGCTAACGGGGTGTTGAAAAAAACGGGCGATGATGCCAAAGCGATCCGAATCGCCAATGCCGCAGTGCATTACGGGGTACATGCATCCAAGAAGGTTTCAGGAAAATAGCCATGCCAGCCAACTTTAAGAACGCACCAAGGCTTACTGAGGTCAACGACAAGCCTACACGTCGAACCGGGTACGGGACAATCGCTAATGAAACCAAGTCTGCAGGCGACAACAACTCTTCAGCGCAACGTGTTCTGAACGTCATGCCTCACTACGGCATCAAAGGCGTCAAAACCAAGAAAACATGAAGTTTCTGCTGGTGTTTCTGTCATTCCCGGTGTTCGCACAGCAGGTTGACTGGATCACGCAGATCCGCAATAAGCCTGCTGTCGATAGCCGTGCCTACAAATGGGCACCGCAGACTCCTGGTGGAACCATAACAGCATCGGTAGCCAAGACGGTAACGCTTACCCCTTGTCCTCCTGGCGTAAAATCCGGATCATTCTGGTCTAAGATCTGGATCAGCGATGGAACCGGAACAGCCGAGGCCGTTATCCCAACTGGCGGAACCTGCACCAACAACGCCCGAACCGGAACGGTTATCTTCACGTCGGCATACAATCACAGCGGCGCATGGACGGTACAATCATCCTCTGATGGTATAGAGGATGCGATTAACGCCAATAGCCGTCAGGTTTCCGTAGTGCTCCCGTCTGGCACGCTGAACATCAAGAGCACGTTGGTAGTCCCCACGCCTGTTTCCATCAAAGGGCAGGGATCTTTGAACGGCACCACTGTTTATTGCGCCTTGACGGCTAATCCCTGCATAGCACGCGCCAGCGCCGGCCTCACCGGTTCGCAAGGGATGGGATCGCTGGAGGATTTCTACCTGTTAGGACCCGGTAGTGGCGCTACAACCGGACTATGGATTGGGGGTGACCCATCCAGCGTGTTTGCGCCAGAGACGTGGGAGGGGTCCCATACTTGGGTGCGTCGTGTATTTATCTACGACTTTCATGTTGCAATCATACATTATCGTGGCAACTTCATTACATTCCAATCCTCTACGGCGGCTCCGGTATCGCTTGATGCGACCGGGCGCGCGTTGAAGTTTCTTTCCGGGTCCAGCGGCGAATGCCAACCTATAGAATTCTACGACACGACGCGCGGGGTCTACATGGCAGATATTGCGGTCCAGCAAGACAACAGCGATTCCTATGGGGCCTGTTCCATAAACTATTGGGGTGGCCAGATTTCAGGTACAATCACTGGAACCGCTGTTGATATGAACCTGCACGTAACGCATCTGGAGCCTAACCGGAATTCCGATGTGTCCGGTTACGGGG
>VFSW01007748.1_pt1 | contig 15535 bp, 9 predicted proteins | sample 5358111 | NCBI WGS metagenome assembly VFSW01 (sample SAMN11554181, study PRJNA540505) | mine drainage metagenome | isolation source: sediment from site ElyBrook_90M | place: USA: Ely Copper Mine, Vershire, VT | collected 2017
TTTGTATACTATTATGGATTTGATACATAATCATATCGTTTGTCATGTATTGTAGAGTTCCATTCTCTAAATGATAATAACCAGCAAAGACAGTGATCGGAATACTATGTATCTTATCTGAAAGAGTTTTAGGTGGAACAATATCAGAAGTGGTAGTAACATAGTAAATTCCATTATCCTCCATAGCAAAAAAGGTGTCCTGATTTATCCTTCCGTAGGGAGGAATAAAGATTGCAGAGTTTACTCCAAGAAGTGACGATATTTTGCTTTTTGATTGGTTAAGGAGTGAGGCTTGATGATGTTCATCATACAAAGTAAAATCTTCAAAACTCCATCCATTTATTCCGATATCAAACAACTTGTTACCTGAATTAACTTGATTCTTGATACTGTTTGTCAATTTAGAATCATTGCCAAATGCATTTGCTATTATACCCAAGGTCAAGCTTGCATCTTTTTGTTTGAAGGCATCCAATATTCCTGCCTGAACATTATCCAGCCAGTAATCTTGGATGTTATCTAGCATAAATGCCACGCAGTTACAATTTATGATAGGAGGTTTTGTGTAAGAAGATTTCAATACAGTTGTATTGCTCTGGTTTCTCACTATATTGAAACTAAACTTGGTACCGTCTATTGTAACATTAGAGTCAGGCCACGTTGAATTATCTTTGTGGTCTATTACGTGAAAAATATAATCTCCAACTTTGATATTATAGAAATATGCTTCACCTCTAGCACTGACTGGTGACTGGGAAACTAAATTTCCATCATGGTCCAACAAATCCACTGTAAGAGTACCAGGTAAAAGCGAAATGACCGATGATTGATTATTGTACAACTTTACTGTTATCAAGCCATTAACTGTTGCTGGCCAAGGCGTGACAACATAGACCTCTTGAGGTATTCCAGGCGATAGAAAAACAGGAGAATAGGAATATGAGAGGGTCTTGGCAACTTTTACGTTTACTGTATAATAATCGCTTTGATCAATAGTAGGAGATATCCAATATCGCAAGGTCTGCCCTTTTGCATCAGTAGTACCAGTAGCCCAAGTTTTATTATAATCTGACTTGATCTCGACTGTAGCATTTTCCACAGGAGTAAGTTTGTCATTGTACAGTACGTTTACGCGCATGCCCCCAGGCAGTGGTATGTTTACATCAAGATTTTGTTGTGACTGTTCAAGGTCGGCATAACGATCAGCAGCACGCATATCATTTGCATATACTACGATCTTGTATTGATGCCCCAAGGGAAGTGACAGAATGTTGAAAGGATTGCCCGTAATTGATGATATTTCCCTATAAGGACTGGCGCTATTATCTTGATAAATTTTCATCGAGATTGGCCAGTAATCCGCCCTGTCACCGTTTGTGTAAGTTAGATTAACTGCAATAGAGCCAGATGTCTCTGCATGGGCTACAAAATAAAACGAGCCCAGTACAAAAATAGAAATAAGTACTACAAAGAGGCGTTGTTCCATCATATTCCAACCCGATCTGCACTGGTCCAAATCATTTTTCTCCTAAGCAGTTGTTCAAACACGGCTCTAATTAAAAGAAAGTCCAGTATCTGTTTGTAACCCACTACCAGAAACACGCTGTAGAAGATCAATTTTGGATCCTCGTTATCCATCCTAACAGCCAGTGTTGCTTGCAGAATCTGCAAGCTTGAAAAGATGGCAAACATTTCAAGGACAAATATGCCGTTGCCCAAGATTGCGGCATAGATTGCACTTCCAATTGTAACAAATCCTACAAAGGGCATAATGACACTTGAGAATATCATGTAAGGAAAGACCAGTCTTTGTAAAAGGCCAAACCTCGGATTTAACAATGCATCAGCATGTCTTGCGAAAACTTGGATATTGCCGCCATACCATCTCTTTCTCTGCTTGTACAAGTTGCGCATGGTCTCAGGGGCCTCTGTAAACGCAATGGCTTTTGTACTACCAGAAATTACAAGTTTTGTCTTTAAAATCTTTAACGTAACATCAAAGTCTTCTACAAGTGTGTCTTTGTGATAAGTTCCAATTTCTTCAAGCGCTGTCTTTTTGAAGGCACCAAGTGCTCCGGGCACTACAGATATGGCACCGAAGACATCAAATGCCCTTCTTGCAATTTGGATTCCCGCCACATATTCTATTGATTGGCAGAATGTGAGCCAGTTTCTTCTGTTTCTTACTTTGATATTTCCAGCAACTGCTGCCACATCATTACTCAAAGAAAACCCCTTAGCTAAATGAACCAACGAGTCCATACCAATTATTGTGTCTGCGTCCACTACGACAATGATTTCCCCAGTTGCATAAGCTAGCCCAAAATTAATTGCACTTGCTTTGCCCCCATTTTCCTTGTGTAAGGCCTTGATCTGATTTTTGTATTTATTTATTATTTGGAATGTATTGTCTTTGCTTCCATCATCTACCGCTATGATCTCTTTGTTGGGATATTTTGTTTCAACAAGTGCCTGAATTGTTTTTTCTATGACTTTATCTTCATTATATGCAGGAACAATTACTGTTAGCTTAGGATACGTTACTAGTTCTGATAGCATATTTTCTCTGTATTTGCTGTACAACGCTAGTGGGACAAATAGTAATGTGCTCCAAAAAGTAAGTGTCAGACCCCAGAGTAAGATTGCCTTTACTAGAGATTCCTGCAATGAGTAATTGTCAAAGGCAACAGTAACTCCAAGTACAATAGGCGCTACAATAAGAAAGATAAGAAAAGAGGATGGGAACCGCGTTCCATATCTGAACCTTGCAATAGATTTTCGTTGTAGAGTCACAACCTGATATACAACAACAGAAGAGCCAATCCCAATTGCCACCATGCTTATGATAGAAAGAAGAAGATATGCCATGAGCAAGAGAACTCCAACAATTGCTATTGTTATTACTACAAGTACTGGATCAAATCGATTTACATTTTTCACGCCAACCATGTAGAGTGATAACAACCATTCCAGTTCTTATAACTTAACGGAAATTAATGAGATGCTTCCAAATAAAGTCATAAGATGAAAAAAGAGGACAAAGTTTGATTTTTCTACAAAAATGAGTCCAAAATTGTATCCATGATGTGGCTGGCTCCCTGAACTTGATATCCCTCCTATAATTTAGTATAAGAAAAAATCAGGTATGGTTTGTAGCCTACCTATAGGCTTCTGTAGTCATTATGAAAAAAGGTTTTCGCTATCACAGATAAAAAGATGGACCCAGAGTGATTCGTTAAAACAGAGAAAACAGGGCGTGGGCTCAGACAGATCTGTTGTGACATACACCGTATCAATTTTTATCAGATTAAACCAGAGCCAGAAATTTTCTTCTTACTCAAGTTTATCGGTTTAAATACTCACAACTGTATTCAATTTCCAAACCGCAACCGAAAAAAAAGAATTACGAACAAAAAATTCAGCTACTTTTTTAAAATACTGACAATGTCAGCAAGCTCATTATCATTTAATGTTGGTCGCTTTGTAAACATGTTATGAACTGGACCTACACCATCTTCTTGTTTCCTTGGAATTAAGTGTACGTGAACATGTGGTATTTCTTGTCCACTTTCTTTACCGTTATGAATCACCACTAGTGAAGATGGTGCCAGACGTTCAATCTTGCCTGTCAACATCCTTACAGTCTCAAATAGATCAGCGTTGTCTGGTTCTGTCATCTCTTGCATCTTGACATAGTGAGTCTTGGGTATTACAAGTGTGTGTCCTTTAGTCAATGGAAACGCATCAAGAAATGCAATCGACCTGAAAGTCTCATGTATCTTTCTTGCAGGAATCTTTCCAGATACAATGTTACAGAATATGCAATCCATTTACATTTTTGTGGTTGTTAGAAGACTTAATCCTTTTGGAGGTCTTGGTCCAATTCCGTTATCACTTGTGCAATAGATGAGTTATCTGGAGCATCTGGCATTTGTTCCAGATATTTTTTAAGATCTTCTTTAGCCTCAACTGTTTTATTTTGCTCTAGTCTTGCAATGCCTCGATTCTTGTAGATTGGAACAAATCTGTATGGATTTATTTTGATTGCAGCTGTGTAATATATTTCTGCGTTTAGAAAGTCTTTTGTCTTCAGGTAATAGTTGCCAAGTCCTCTATACGCAAGATAACATCTGTAATTTAGATCTATACTTTTCTTGTAATACTGAATTGCTTCTTGTATAATAAGATCATTTAATATTCCGGCATATAGACATGAAGCAGTAGAGTTTGATTGATTCATCTCAAGTGCTTTTTTTAATAATTGTACAGCTTCGTCAGTATTTCCCTGTAACCGTAATTTTTCTGCATCAAAACACAGCCTATTTGATTTTGTCTTGTTGTCATACACTATTTTTGCCTCTTGCATGACATCAGGAGGAGCCAGCAAAAGTATCAACCTATCATCTTCTTCCCACTGTTTGTCAAATTTTTTATCAGGAATTGCGCCAATCTTGTCAGGTTCTGGAATGTAATGAAAAATGGTCTTTTCCATTTCATCATATCCAATTACTAGAGATGCGTGTTGTACGACATCTTTTATTCCAGGTAAAATAACAATTGGTGGTATTCCCATATCAATGAATTTCTTGAGTTCTTTTAGCGAAGAATTCAAAATTATGCTTGCAAGTCCGTGTCTTTCTGCAAGCTCAACTCCTTCAATCAATATTGTTCCCTTTACTCCTGGATACCTTTTTGCAATCTCTTTGGCTTCTTCCAAAGGAAGATCTATTCCCCAGTATTTTGACACGGCGCTAATAACAAGAGGCAGACAGATGTTCTCCTCTTGAACTATAGGTACATCAAGCGAGTGACTCGATTCCATAAGATGAAATTTTGTTTGTGTGTTAATAACTCTATTTCATAGACATGAAATTTTTCAAAAAATTCTTTCCGTCATGACTCATTTCTGGATGAAATTGAGTTCCAAAAATATTTTGGTTTTTGTACTGGAAGATTTCAAACTTGCATGTACCTGAGCTTGCTATCACATCAAAGGATAAATCAAGTGTAGCAACCTTGTACGAATGGCTTTCAAATACTTTGATCTTTCCGTTGCATAAAGGATTGTCTTGTATTATATTGATTTCATGAATGCCATGTCGTGACTCGCCCATCTTTTTTATTGTACCCCCTAGAGTGATTGCGAGAATTTCGGCGCCATAACATATTCCAAGAAGAGGCTTTTTCTTTGTAAGTGCATGTTTTATCAATTTAGAGTTGGTAGCATTCATCATGGAATCATTTTGTCTTCTTCCAGATAAAATGATTGAAAACGAGTTATCAATGTCTGGTTCTGCTACCTTATCAAACAAGACGCATCTATAGTTTATTTTCATTTCTTTGAGACAGTCTATGATATGATTTGTGTAAACAGAGCCGTTGTCTACAACCAGCATGGTTCTGTCAAATCTACGGTCGATCATATCATGCAGCAACTAACTTGCTTCCATCTACTACAAGGATTAGTGGCTTCAAGTTTCCACATTCCCCAACAACTATCCTACCCCTATTGATATATAGTGTAGTTCTGGCACGTTATTGACAACCACAATAGAGCCTATGTTTATCGTATTGTTCTCTTGCCAGAAGATTATTCTGTCATTTCCAGGTAGCACAAAGTTTTTGACAAACCCTGAGATCAGCGTTTTTGCGTTATTAAGATCAGATGGCTGTTGGAATGAGACATTTCCCTCTTCAAAGGTAAGCGGCAGTTGTATTGTGGTAGGGGTTACTATGGTAAGCTTGTCTTCTTCAAGTATTGACCTGATAGCAGATACTCTAGCGGTTTCGTCCAGTGCTAGCGTGGAAGTCACATTAGATGTGGTAACACCGCTAAGCTTTGCCAGATATGCCGTAAATGCTTCCTGTGGAGTATTTCCCAATCCTACAAAGTACTCGCCATCAAATGCTGCTCCAACAGCTGCAATTGTTCCAAGTTGAGCCACAACTCCACCAGTACCTGCAGTATATACAGGAATAAAGTATACATCTTGATTTCCTACCCTGTACAAGATATTATCACCTAACCTAGGATTTTGAAGTAGTGTTCTAAGCTGCCTGAAATCCGAGTCCTTGGCAAGTGCCTCGCTTACCGATGATGGTCCAAGAAGCTTTGTACTGGAATTGAGGGGGACTTGATAAAATTGCATCTTTCCAAGGTTTGATGCATCGTTCTGAACTGTCATGAATCCAGCCAGGTTTCTGCCTGCAGATCCTTGAAGTTCCAACGAGAGCAGGCCCAGATAGGTTGGCTTGTCAAATCCCGGTGGTTTTGCCTCTACGTAATAAGTTGCAACACCGCTTGGAACCTCGTAAAAGTCGTTTGCCTGGATGAATGTCGATGGGCTTGTAACGTGGTAAATGTTGAACATGTCTACTTTCCAATTGAACAGCTCCTCCGGATACCTAAGTTGCTTGCTGAGCCATTGTGGCATATCTATGAATTTATCTTTGTATTGACTGTAGAACATGTTTGTAAAGAAATCATTTCCTGTCTTTATCAGAGTAACATTTCCATTATAGGTATCAATCAATGCATAACCGACTAGTCTCAGGTATGGATTACTAACAGACCATGGCACGTTTTTTGTATCAAATCCTACTATCAGAGGCATGAGCCAATAGGTTTTGTCTCCGTTAGCAACAGGAAGCGTACTCACTTGGTTTCCAAATAGAGTATACTGGAAATACGGGTACAATAACTGCATTCTATCATGTATGTCCCTGTATCGCATAATGTGAACTGTCTGCGTTGGGTATGACAAGAAGAAGTTTGGCTCAAAGAGCTGGCTTACCGGGGGACTTACATCCAGCCCGCCGGTTCCATGATAAGATGCATTATTTAGCTCAGCTGTTGTGGTTCGTCCTACAGGATATGCAGCCCAGGTATCGGTAAACAGTCCTCCTTCTCCATAGTAGATTACTCTTTGCTTGAAGAATTTGCTGCTGTCAACTATGGTTCCATTATGAGCATTGAGTGTAAGGAATCCATTGTCTACATGCGTGTAGACAAAGTGTTGATTATACCACACGTTTCCTGTGCTAACCGATGACGGTAGGATTGGTTTCATTGATGCAGTCCAGTATAATGTATGATTAAATCTGAGTATATCGTTGCCTTCAAAATCAACATACGGTATGAGTCCTATTTCCGGCTTTAGTTTTGCAAATGCCGCATCCCAATCCCATTCCCTAACTTTGCTTAACACATCATTATTGGCAGCAACATAAGATGAGATCTGATCTGGAGGAACAGGCGAGAGTTTTACATAATGAGGCACGACAGATATTTGATCTAATTGAGCCAGATACCTATTCACTCCAATCTGCTGTGCCTTGTATGGCCCAAGATACTCTATCTTTCTTGCATCAGCTATGCTGTTGTTAACAACCATTATTGAGCCTGCGATTATTGCTATTATGACCAAGGTCAGTATGCGGATATAGATATCGCGTTTTGATGGATGCATGATTACCCTAGACTTGAATTTATCAATGAAATAAAATGCAACAAGCGCAAAGCCTGCTGCAAAAGTTCCAGCAATCTGGTATTTTGTGTTATAATCTATTTGGTCTGTAAAGAACATGTTGAATGCAGCCCATATCACTCCTATCCCAATTATTCCCTCAACTGTTGACACATAATCAAGAAACTTTGGCTTGCCTTTTGCTGCATCTTGAATGTAACTTGTAATTATTCTCACAATATTATGAAGTCCAACGTATAGTACAAGTCTCAGACCAATGACAGCTAATAATGAAGGTACAAGGACTGTTAACGCAGGAATCATCGGTATTACCTGGTGTACCGCATAAGCAGGGTCAGATGACGGAGTGATAAAGGGAAGAGAAAAGATATTCCAAATGCTTTGTATTCCTAGATTATGTCCCTGTAAAAGATAGACCAAGGCAAAGCCAAAAATGAGATTTGTAAAGAACGCCCCAAAGAGCAAAATCTTTGTTATCTGCCAGATTACAAAGTTTGGAATACTCAGTTTGTACTCCTTAAAACTAGGAATACTGTCTGCTCCAACATAATTTCCTCTTTTAAGAAATGTCAGGGCAACATGAAGGGAGTACCAGGAGATTGAAGATCGATTCTTGACATTTACTCTAACCAGTGCTATTGATGACAGAACAAGTGCCGATACAAGTGAGAAATACAGAGGCTTTGTAAAGAGCGTGCCAAATTCCTGGAAATTCATGTACAAAATGGCAGCTTGGTTACTGCCCATCACAAAAATTACAATTGCAATTATGGCCACAATTCCTAGTCGGATGTACCTGCTGCCGTCACGCGGAGGTGGGTTGGATTGAGTTGATGAACTATACAAAATTATGCTACCTCCCCAGATGTCAAATTAATGTCTACCTACTTCTAGTGCCTTGGCAACTATTAATAAGTCAAGTTGCGTTTTCTCAGACCACGCTAGCTAATCCCTTGCATATCATATACACAGCTGCGTATTTTGGCACAGAGATTCTCTCATTTGCATATGGACCGTATTTCTTGTTCTTCAACCTAATCAAGACAGGACAGTTGGCAATAATGTCCACCTCTTCCTCCTCGATCAAGCACGCGTTCAAAAAGGGATCAAAGTCATCAAGGTTTTTGCACTGGATTTTTGACAGACCGCTCTTGCTGTTTACCGAACCTTCAAGCCTGAAAATCCTGTGTATATCCATAGTTACTTTTGGATCCACTTTCACTCCCATTGTTTGGCGTATCTCATCTAGTTTTACTTGGAAGGCCAGATACCCATCTGAAATTATTTGTCTTGTGACTTTGGGCACCTTTGTTTTTGATCCAAATAAGCTAGTTGCTACCCTTCCTTTCCATCCTGCCTCGCCTATCTCAGGAAGTGTTGACTTGGAATTATTCTGTTTTCTTATTCCAAAGGTTTCTGGCATGGCACTGTTGAACATGATATAATCTACAAGATCTGCTCTTTCTTGCGAGCCCAACATTTCATAATTATCATTTATGACTCTGACGTGAAATCCTTCGTTTCCTGAAAAATATACCTCAGTTTCCTCCTTTTTTATACCAAGATCTTCACCGAGTATCTGTACAAGTTTTTTAACTTCCTTTTTAGATTCGCTGATACAGTTTTTGCAAGCAACTGATACAACATCGAACTTGGTAGACCCACACTTGGGGCAGGCTGATTGCTTTCCTGGTACAGTACCATGGCATGAACCACACTTGAAAACAGAATGATCATTTCTGCAGGACAGGGCCAAGTCCTTTGCATCTATATCAAAGATGAGATCTGCACCCTTCCAGTCCTTTTCTGACATTGGCAAGTTTGGAAAAGAATAGTACGCATTTGAGCAATAGACATCAAATGGAGCCTCTTTCATCAGGAGAAGATGCAGCTCCTTGTTGTCCTTTATTGCAATGTGTCGTATCATGCCACCGTTGATTTTTTGATAACCGAATTCTCTTTGAGTATGTTTTGGCGGAACGTTGACCAGATCAAAGTGGTTAAAATAATATTCCTTGATTGCGTTCTCTACAATGACTGTATCTTTTTCAAGCATTAGCTCTTCCTCCTTTTGCCAAATTGAATTGGATTTATTATTCCGTCACAATCAGGAATTGCAAAACACAGGTTCTCGCTTCTCAGTTTATCACAAGATGGACATTGATACTTTGTACCCTTGCCTGAAGAGCCAGATATGTGTTCCAGTTGGTATCGAGTTACACGTTCATTATAGTCTGGCGCATTTTTAAAAAGAGGAGCTATCTGATCAGTTGTCTGACCCCTTGCAAGAAGATATGTAGCAAGCAAGAATCTTCCCGAGTGTGGTAGGTTTTCTCCCTTTTCCAGTACCTCGATAGCATGTTTTACACATGGGGGATAATCAGACGATATCACTACGGCATCAGAAAATTTGGTTGCCAGTTGAACGAGGTCTTGCACACGAGCCTTGAAGGTATCTGGAATTGATGTCAATGTTATGGATTGGATTCTGGAATTGATGTATTGACCAAGTTCGGTACGTATGAGCCTGACAGTTTCATGTGCTGTCAAATGTACAAACCCAGTTGCTACTCTCCTGTTTACAAGTTTCCATTCTTTTTCATGAAAATGTATTGCCCTTTGCAAGTAATTTGGTACACTTAACATAAATTCGTCATTTTCTACCACAACTTTTACTGAAAATAGTTCTTGGATAATTTTTAATGGAAAATCACTATCCTTTACTGCCTTGTCACTTACATATTTTCGTCCAAGATCATGTTCTAGATATTTTTCAGCCCTTCTTGCTTCTGCAAGAGAGAATCTTCTTGTCAGAGTATTAATTCCAGCCGCTTTTAGCAAGATGACTGCAACAATAAACGAAAGTATTTCCATATCATTATCCAAATCTTTGAGCTTTTCTATATCAGAGCTGTACACTTGGCCAGAGGACGCTGTTATGATTCTGCCATATGCCTTTTCCACCAGAGGCATCCAGTCAGGATGGCCCAGCTGTTCAAGGTTGAACCCCTTGTCGCGCAGATATTCTCCTGCTTCTGCAAGAAAGGGATACTTGGCAAGATCCATCATACCTGGATGTAACACACCTCTCTTGATTTTGCACGACTTAAAAATTTGATTGTGTTTTGATTCAATTATAGAAGACTTGCATCATGAGAAAATACACAACGAACTTAAATTATGCTCAAATAAACCACTGACATGCAAGTCGGGATGCACGTATCCATATCGGGTTCCATTGACCGCGCTGTAGATAATGCTATAGCAATGGACTGTACTGCATTTCAAATATTTACTCGCAATCCACGCGGCTGGGCAGCAAAGCCCTTGGCAGCCAATGATGTATCTAATTTTAGGGAAAAACTTGCTGCAAGCAAGATAGACAGATTTGCCACTGTTGCTCACATGCCATATCTGCCAAACCTTTCATCACCTGAGGATGATCCATTTGCAAGGTCTCTTGGCTCGCTAATAGACGAGATAAAAAGATGTGGCAAGCTTGGCATTCCTTATATTGTAACACATCTTGGAAGCCACAAAGGCGCAGGAGATAAGAAAGGAATTGAGAAATTGATCAGGGCGTTTACAAATGCAGCTGATGACACTGCAAATGATGTTATGATTCTACTTGAAAATACGGCTGGACAAAAAAATAGCGTAGGTTCTGATTTTGATCAGCTTGGATCCATACTACAACAACTAAAGCCTGCCAAGCGTTTTGGAATATGCCTTGATACATGTCATGCGTTTGCAGCAGGATATGATTTAAGAACAGAAAAAAGCGCTGCAGATACACTTGAAAAATTCCACAAAGCGATAGGATTTGAGCATCTAAAGATACTGCATCTAAACGACTCAAAGGGCGAGATTGGGTCCAACCTAGATAGGCATGAACATATTGGCTCGGGCCACATTGGTGAGAAGGGGCTTGCATATGTTATACGTACCATGGATTCGAAAAAAATTCCGATGATTTTAGAGACTCCCATCGATGAGAGACGGGATGATATTGGCAACCTTAAAAAAGTTAGGGAACTTGCTTGAGATCTGGCTCGGTGATATTTAGATGAGTTATGAACAGATAATACAACTCGCGCTTGAAAGGGGGTTTTATTTTCCAAGCTGTGAGATTTATTCAGATGCACCTGCGGGATTCTGGGAGTACGGACCATCAGGTGTTAGCCTAAAGAACAAGTTCATAGAGTTATGGAGGCGCGAGCTCGTCAGACGTGACAGAATGTGGGAGATTGATGGCTCCCAGATAATGTCACAGTCGGTATTTACAGCATCCGGTCACCTGTCCAGTTTTGCTGATCCAATAATAACTTGCCAAAAATGCAGATCCATTTTCAGGGCAGACAAGCTAATTGCCGAGGTTACTTCAATAGTTGTACCAGAGAGTGCAGAGCTTGAACAGTTTGACCGTGTGATATCAGAAAAAGACGTAAGATGTCCCAAATGCAAGGGAAGTTTTGATAACGCAAGAAAATTCAACATGATGTTCAAGGTGGGTATAGGCCCCCAAAGCGAAGCGGCATATCTTAGACCAGAGACATGTCAATCTATCTTTGTTGACTTTCCAAGACTTTACAAGACAATGCGAGGAAGACTGCCAATTGGAGTTGCGCAGATTGGAAAGAGCTTTAGAAACGAGATCTCGCCACGACAAAGCCTTCTTAGATTAAGAGAGTTTTATCAGGCAGAGATCGAGGTCTTTTGCAATCCCAATAAACTAAATGAGATTGATAGGTTCTCCGAGGTAGAAAATACGGAGATCAGGCTAATGGTTGATGATGATACCATCAAACAAGTAACATGTAAGGAGGCACTAGAGTCCGGGATGCTGCCCAACAAGCTTGTGACATATTATTTGGCGCTATTGGTAGAATTTTATCAAAAGACAGGAATTGATGTAAGCAAAAGCAGATTCAGAAAACTAGGTGACAAGGAGAAGGCATTCTATGCGTCAGTTGCCTTTGACTTTGAGGTAGAGACCACGATTGGATGGCTTGAGCTTGTTGCGTGTAACTATAGATCTGACTATGATCTTAAGAACCATGAAAATATCAGCAAGGAAAAGTTTGAGGTGCTAGACGATAACATCAAGGTTTTGCCTCATGTCTTTGAGCTCTCAATGGGAATAGATCGTAGTCTGTATACTATTTTGGAGTACAGTTTCAGGGAAGACAAGGAACATGACAGGGTGGTACTTTCTCTAAAACCATACCTTGCTCCAATACATGTAGGAATGCTTTCTCTTGTAAAAAAAGATGGTCTTGCAGAAAAAACAGAAGAAGTCTTTTCAAAGATAAGGACAAGATATGATGCGTTCTTGGATCACTCGGGAGCCATAGGACGAAGGTACAGAAGGCTCGACGAGATAGGTGCACCCTTTGCCGTAACAGTTGATCACCAGACCCTGCAAGACGATACTGTAACAATAAGGGCGCGAGACTCGATGAACCAAGAAAGGATAAAGATCTCAGATCTAGAGTCGCATCTTTCCAAAGAAACCAGATTCCCCTGATTTTACGATAAACAATCTTTGCCTGACTATTGTAGAATCAGAAATGGTGTCTCGACTGGCCTGTATGTTACCTTCATGGAGACATCATTCATCGCATTTGCTTGCGGGATGAATCCTTGAGATGAGTCTATCTCTACTTTCCACTGGCCCACTATTGGATCTACAGATGTTATAGAGAATCTTTCAAGGGGATCATTTGGTCCAGAATATCTTACCCTGTAAATCTGGTCCCCTATAGTTATGCTCTTTAGTTGCCCTCTGTCTCCAAATGTAGAATCTTGTACAAGACATCCATCTGAGCCTCCTATGACACATGTACCATCAGGTGCAGTTACCTTGTATCTCGTTGTTCCATCATTGTGATATGAAGAGTAGAGGATTCTTGGGTTGGCAATTGTGTGGTTGTTGTTATCAGTTATGGACTTGATGTCTGTAAATTCTGTAATTGGAATGGTTTTTACTGCAGAAAATATGGTCATTGATGCGTTTGCAGTAAAGTTTTGGCCATAAAAGTCCGCTTTGGCTTGTAAAATGTGGTTTGCCACTTGATTAGCTGACAAGGTCTGCCATTGTAACAATACAGGAGTCTGAGTGGTTCCATTGAATAGTTGTGGCTGTGATGTATACACCTTATCTCCGTCCACCAGTAAAGATATTGTTCCATAAACAGATCTGCCGTTGTTGGTAAAGTATGCCGTTGGGTTTTCCGCACTACCTGCTGCTCCATACTGTACAACATCAAGTTCCAGTTTTCCGCCTATAGGATAGTCAGGCTTGACTCCGATTGCATATGTATTTGAGTCGCTTATCTTGCCTGCTTCATTTTGCACGTCAATCCAGTAGTTGATGGCAGGTCCTTGCATCATTTCTGAAGGAATTGTTCCCGATATGGAGTATGTCGTGTTTGATATCTGGAGTGGTACCACGCTCATCTCTATGGCAGAATATTTCGTAAAGTCCTGGCCTATCGGTACATACCTAAGCTCTGCCTTGGTAATTGGCGTGGGACTGCTGATAATAGAGTATATCGTAAGTGACTGATTGTCCACATACTGATTTGTTGTCTTTGACGATAACACAGTGGTACCGTTTGCTATTTGGAACCTGACATCAAATATCCTTGGGGCTGTAAGATCAATTGGCTGTTGCTCAATTGCTGTTCCAGACGGTTCAAATGTAATGTTTGCCTTGCATGTAGTAACATCTATTGTCTGGCCAACGGTATTGATATTGTTGTTTTCTGCAAGCAATGCTACTACTTCAAATGATTTTTCCTGTGGGCTTATTGATACGTCATACACATACTTTTTGATTGTTGCATTGTCGTTCTGAGTCAGGAATGGTTGGTTAGCATCAAGCTGTGCGGATACTACACCAGATATTGATGAGCGTATTATGACAGACGGTACTTGGGTACTATCTGTTCCGACCACTATTCTTGCTGTATCTGTATCACAGACATCATATGATACTTGTTCAATCTTTAACTGTGGAAGTAATATTCCTCCAAATCCTGCTGATCCTCCAGAGCCTACTCCTCCAGCACCTGCTCCTGTTGAGCCAGCTCCTCCGCCTGAACTAGATGAACTAGGGCCTGTACCACTACCAGTGGATCCACTAGATGAACTGGAACTAGATGACCATGAACCAAATCCTGTAAAGTGGTTTGTCCAAACAACTAGATCTGAGCCTCTGTTTATCTTGCATTCATTTGCTCCAGTAGGTAGGCCTGATCCACTATCAGTAGTACAAAGAGCAGTAATCTCTGTAACTGTAGTAGGAACATAGAAGAAACCTACATGTTGCCCGGCTTGACCTGCAAGTACTACGCTTACGGGATTACTAAAATGCAACGGCGTATTTGTAGTTGAACCAAGTTGGATTACAACTCCTTGTGTAGTGGTTTGACCAACGGTTGTGGGTAGTGATAGAACAACGTTTGTTTGTACTGTTGGCAAGTCAAGTACACCATTCCACGATGTTCCTGATATAGCCGTATTTGCTGGAATTGTTATTTGAGCTAAATTAGAATTGTTGTCGTTATATCTTGTGATAATAAGAGGATTTGAGATCTTGGTAGTATTAATATCGCCATTTGGTTTAGATATTGTAGAATAGTTAATTGAGGGAGTAGTTACATCATATGGAACTGTAACACGGGATAGAGCTGCATTGGGGCTGACCACGACCAGTTGTGGTTGTGATGGATTGACTGTAACTTGTGTTTGTGAATTCTCAACTAGATATTGATTTGGAGCCAGATTTCTGTATCCTGTGGTCGAATCTGTGAGTGTTAGCGTGTCAGTCAATGATTGAGTGACTGTTCTTGTCGTAGCTACTGTGTCATTCAATGGCAGAGTGTCTGATAGGGACTGGGTGACTGTTCTTGTCGTAGCTACAGTATCAGTCAATGGTAGAGTGTCAGTCAATGATTGAGTTACTGTTCTTGTCGTAGCTACAGAATCTGTCAATGGTAGAGTGTCAGTCAATGATTGAGTTACTGTTCTTGTCGTAGCTACAG
>VFSW01007749.1_pt1 | contig 15533 bp, 14 predicted proteins | sample 5358111 | NCBI WGS metagenome assembly VFSW01 (sample SAMN11554181, study PRJNA540505) | mine drainage metagenome | isolation source: sediment from site ElyBrook_90M | place: USA: Ely Copper Mine, Vershire, VT | collected 2017
GGGCATTCATCGGCGCATAGCTTGTGCCAATGGCGAAAAGGCAGGAGGGGCGAAGGGAACGCAGCACTTCCAATCGATCGGAGAGCGCATCGAGGGCTGCTTCGAGTGTCGAGCCATTTGGAAGGTCCATAAGCATCTCGCTTTGCCCGGCGAGTTCTCTGCTGATGGAGTAGAAGTGAAAACGAATAAGCATGAATGGATATGGTTAAACGTGTTACGGGTGTTTGAATTCCTCACTCCTAACCGAAAACCGCCGAACCAAAGTTGTAAAACTTTCCCTTTGTCAATGCAGAACATGCTCATCGACCGATATCACCGCATCCACGACTATCTTCGCATTTCCGTGACGGAGCGTTGTAATTTCCGCTGCACGTATTGTATGCCAGTCGATGGAGTGAAATTATCTCCGAAAGAATCAATCCTGACGTACTCGGAAATTTCGATGCTCGCGGAAATGTTCGTCCGGCTTGGCATCCAAAAGATTCGTATCACTGGCGGCGAACCGCTGGTCCGCCCCAAAATTGAGAGCCTCTGAGCACAACTTTCGCGCTTGGGAGGACTTCGCGAATTGGCGATTTCCACGAATGGCCTATTGCTCGAAGAAAAACTTCCCGCGCTGTGGCACTCCGGCGTACGTCAACTCAATATCAGTCTCGACTCACTCCGGCCCGAACGCTTCGAGCGAATAACTCGGCAAAATAATTTTGAGCGGGTGGCGAATGCCATCCGCGCTGCCGTTCAGTTTCAATCCGAGACCAGAAGTGGATTCGACTCCATCAAGATCAATACTGTCGTCATGCGCGGCATGAACGATGACGAACCTGCGGACTTCATTCGATTTGGAGCTAAATTGAACGAACTTGCTCACTCGTCGAACTCCACTCCCCCGGCAATCGAAGTCCGCTTCATCGAACTTATGCCATTTCCTGGTAATGGATGGAGGGATTACTCGTGCGTGCCATACGCGGAGATGCGGCGAAGGATAGAATCGAAATACACGCTCGATGAGGTTCCGAATTCAATCGGAGTTCCTGGACCGGCGAAGCGTTTTACGATTCGGGAAACAGGCTCGATCATCGGCTTCATCACCGCCATGTCCGATCATTTTTGTGGCGACTGCAATCGATTACGACTTACCGCCGATGGAATGCTCCGCACCTGCCTATTTGGCGGAGATGAAATAAATCTTCGCGATCTACTCCGTAACGGCGCATCCACGGCGAGACTAGAAACGGCCATTCATGCCGCGCTCGCCTTGAAGTGGGAAAAACACCCCGGCGCGTCTGAGCTTATTAAAATTAACGATCGCGCGATGGTCGCGATTGGCGGATAACTTAAAATCACCCATGCGCGACGTATCCTCGAAATCCAACACGCTCCGCACCGCGATAGCAGAAGCCCTCGTAGAAATGCGGCCAGCGACCATCCAGCTCATTCAAGATGGCCAGCTTCCGAAGGGAGATCCGCTGACCGTTGCGAAGGTCGCGGCCATTCAAGCCGCGAAGAGTACGTCCCAGCTAATCCCCTATTGCCACTCGCTCCCGATCGATTTCGTTGGTGTCGCGTTTTCACTAAACGCGGATTCCATTCTCATTCGCACGGAAGTAAAAGCGATTTGGAAAACCGGCGTCGAGATGGAAGCACTGACGGCCGCATCCATCGCCGCGCTGACGATATATGACATGACGAAAATGGTCGATGATGCCGTCGTTATCCGTGAAGTGCGCCTAGTATCGAAGAAAGGTGGAAAGTCGGATTTCCCCCGAGAGAGCGGGATACTTCTTCGCGCGGCCGTGCTCGTCCTTTCCGATTCCGCAGCCTCTGGGGATAAGATGGATACTTCGGGTAAGAGAATGGCGAAACAAATCGAACTCGAAGGCATGGAGGTCGCGGAATACTCCGTCCTTCCCGACGATGTTGAACTCATCGCGGAAAAACTTCGCTATTTCGCGGATACCTTGCATCTCGATCTTGTGCTTACGACTGGCGGCACGGGGATAGGCCCTACGGATATAACTCCCGAGGCGATGAAACGGATACTCGACTCGGACATCCCCGGCATTGCGGAAGCCATTCGCAGATATGGCCAGGAGCGGACGCCATTTGCGATGCTTTCACGTACCATGGCCGGGGTTCGCGGTAAAACGATTATTGTAAATCTTCCCGGTTCCGAGCGCGGCGCGATGGAATCGCTTGCCGCCATTTTGCCGGCGTTGCATCATGCATGCAGAATGGTGCATGGCGGCGATCATTTTGAAACATTTTCACGCGAAATATCATCATCCAAATGATTTCGTTTGAAGATTCTCAGCGGCTGCTCTTCAAGAATGTCAAGCCGGGCGCGATAATCGAGGCGCCCCTTATGGAATCGCTCGGCCTCGCACTTGCGAAGCCTTTGACGGCGCGCGCGGATAGCCCGCGCTTCGATGCCTCCGCCGTGGATGGATATGCGGTTTCGATGTCAGATTTCTCTAACAAACGCCGCGTAGCTCTTCCTCTCGTTGGTACGATCCACGCCGGAGCAAAGTCGCTGAAAGCATTGAAACCCAGAAGCACACTGCGCATTTTCACCGGCGCTCCGGTTCCCAAAGCCGTCGATGCGATTGTCATGCAGGAGGATGTAAATATCAACGAAGACCGGGTGACGTTTTCTGAACTTCCAAAACTCGGCGCGCACATTCGCAAACGCGGTACAGAGTTCCGACGCGGAGAGAGGCTGTTCGAGTCGGGAACCATCATCACGCCTGCGGTAGCGCAATCCCTCGCCGCATGCGGGTATGCACAGGTGAATGTCCATTCTCGACCCTCGGTTTCTATCATTATTACCGGCGATGAGCTTCGAAGGCCCGGCACGACGCTTCGGCCTGGAGAAATTTGGAATTCGAATGCCATTGGACTTGGAACTGCCTTGCGCTCGCTCGGAATAACGGATGTCCACACGCAGCATGTCTCGGATAATTTTCGAAATACTACGAAGGCCGTTCGCACCGCCCTCGAACGTTCCGATATTGTAATTGCCACTGGCGGCGTTTCTGTGGGCGAGCGCGATTATGTGAAGGAGGCATTCGCTGCGAATGGCGTGCACGAAATCTTCTGGCGCGTTCGCATGAGGCCCGGAATGCCAATTTACTTCGGAATGAAACGCCAAAACGGCAGAACGAAATATATTTTTGGACTGCCCGGAAATCCGGTTTCAGTGATGGTAACCTTTCAGCTATTCGTCCGTCGCGCGTTGCTTTGCATGATGGGACACGTCCAAGAGGGGGCGCATTCGAAAGCGATTCTTGCAACAACGCTCAAAAAATCCATTGCGAGGACAGAATTCGTACGAGCGTATCGTGGTGAACGATTCCACAATCAAAGAACGAGTGATTCCCTCCCGGTGATTGTTCCGCTTGTAGCCCGTGAATCCAACATGACGACGGGCATGGCTAAAGCTGACTCGCTTATCGTTTTTCCTGAGGAGAAGGAATTTCTCGAAGCCGGCAGCGAAATCCAAATCATTCCACTTATATGGACAGCGTACTAATGCCAACTACCGACCAACTCCTTCTGCTTCTTCCGCTCATCCTTCTCGTTGCGGCGCTTTATTCGAGCGTAGGTCATGGCGGCGCGTCCGGCTATCTCGCAGTGATATCGCTGATGGGATTTACCGCGAAGTCGTTCGTGCCAATCATTCTCACGCTTAATGTGCTCGTCGCCGGCATTAGCTTCCTCAATTACCGGCTGCCTGGGGCGTTCTCATTTCGAAAGCTTTTGCCGTTTATCGTCACCTCCATCCCCGCTTCCTATCTCGGCGGAATGTGGAGGGTATCGGCCACCACATTCAATATTATTCTCGGCATCGCCCTCTTGCTTGCGGCGGCGCGGCTCATCATGCCGCAGCATATCAAAGGTCCCGAAGCGCTGCGCCGAAAATCCTCGGAGGTGTCGTTATGGATGATCGGCCTTCCGGTAGGACTTATGCTTGGTTTCGTCTCGGGTATGATCGGAATTGGCGGCGGCATTTTTTTGAGCCCCATTCTTCTTTTTCTCGGTCTAACAGACATCAAAGGGAGCGCGGCGATGGCTGCGGCATTCATTGTTCTCAATTCTCTTGCAGGGTTAGCGGGACACATTGCTGGTATTTCTACAATTTACCGATTGAACCCCACGATACCCATTGCCCTTCTCGCGGTCGCCTTTGCGGGCGCACTCCTCGGTTCACGATGGGGCGCGACACGCAAGCGGCCCCGTGAATTGCAATGGGCGTTGGCCAGCGTTCTCATTTTCGCAAGCTTAAAATTAGTGGGCGGCGCATTATTGTAATGGTTTCCATCACATAAATACGAAAAAAAGGAACGTGATTATCCCTCTGGAAGTTACCCACGCTCTCTTCGCAGATAGGAAGAGAAGTGGATGACCGATTATCCACTAAGCATTCGGAGAGGTGGCAGAGTGGTCGAATGCGGCAGTCTCGAAAACTGTTGTACCTTCGGGTACCGTGAGTTCGAATCTCACCCTCTCCGCAACGATCAGAAGGTTGAGGTTAGAAAGGATTTTAGGGCATTACCTTAAATCCGCCAGCTCGCCTTCGGTGAAGAAAAAGGCAATCTCTCGCAGGCCATTCTCGACGGAGTCCGAGCCATGAACGGCATTTTCGCCTTTGTTCTTCGCGTAGAGCTTCCGAATTGTTCCCGGAGCTGCTTCGGCGGGGTCGGTCGCGCCAATGACGCGGCGCCATTCGGCGATCGCATTTTCCTTTTCAAGGGCGATCGGCACGCACGGCGCACTCGACATGAAATCCACTAATCCATCGTAAAACGGCCGGCCTTTGTGAACCTCATAGAATTTGGAAGCGGCTTTATGCGAGAGCGCAACCATCTTCATTCCGAGGATGTGAAAACCTTCCTTCTGGATATGCGCGACGATATTTCCGATGTTGCCTGCGCCAACGGCGTCGGGCTTAAGAATGCAAAGCGTTTTTTCTATTGCCATAATAATTTTGTGATTGATAACGAGCCGCATTGAACACCGTTCGCTTGCTACTCGTTACCCGTGGCGTTTCTGCTCATTGCGTGGGCAGCGGCTTATTGACAGCTTCGCTGGGATTTACTTTCGGCGGTATCGGCGGCCAACTTGTGATCCAATCCGGCCATTTCTTCGTCGGGTATCGAATGGAATGCGGCTCGATGTCCGGGATCTCGATGCGATACTGCTCGACGAAATCTTCGTCTCGTTCCGATACCGTACGTCGAATGTCCGCAAGCTCGGATAATTTTAGTCCGATGTATCCGACAATGCCGGCGGCGACCATCCCCAGATTCAAGCCGAAATTTGGCTTGCCTTCAATGAAGCGGACCGCGCCCACAACGCCAACCGCGACGGCTACGGCTCTCGCGGCGGAATATTCGATGCCGGTTCCCATTTTACCGACGTAAGCCTCCCCTGCCACCGGCAGCATTCCGAACGTCATGCCCCAATCGTAACTCAAAAATTCCTGATGGTAAGCCTCGACACGGCCGCGATAATTCGCAACCGAATCTCGCCAGGCTTCATTGAGATAGTTCGCGGAATCCTGAGCGAATAATTTTCCGAATGGGACCAAAAAAACGAATAGTACCAATGGAACAATACGATGGCGTAACGCTGCGCAAATATCCATGATCCGATAGGCTTCTAATTCCCTGCCAAACTTTAGCGGCGCGCGCGCTTCTTCGGCTTTGGCGCAAGCTTGCGGCGGAGCGGGGCGGCCTTTTTCGCAGGCTTTGGCTTTGATTTCACCGTTTTTTTTGTCGCGGGTCGTTTGGCGGATTTTTTCGCCGGTTTCGACGCCGATTTCTTTGCCCTCGCGAATGGCGCCACTGGAGTCCAATCGGAAATTGACCGCTTCCCGAGTTTTATAGCTGGGACACCCATTACGATCGCGGATTTCGAGGTGCGCCGGAGTCCCGGAGCAACCGTCTTCTTCTTTTCCTTAAGCACTCGCGCTATCATCTCGCCGATTATGGCGGGGCTATCGACCACGGTGATCCCATTTTCGCGCATGGCCTTTATCTTTTCATCGGCGGTTCCTTTACCTCCGGAGATGATCGCTCCGGCATGCCCCATGCGGCGTCCCGGCGGAGCGGTACGGCCTGCGATAAACCCGACGACCGGCTTGCCGAAGTGGGCGCCGATCCATGCGGCAGCCTCTTCTTCCGCCGTACCGCCAATTTCGCCGATCATCACAACGGCGTCCGTCTCGTCATCATTTGCAAAGAGTTTGATGGCATCCAAAAATCGGGTTCCCACAATCGGATCGCCGCCAATGCCAATCGCGGTCGATTGTCCCAGCCCCGCGTCGGTGAGCTGCTTCACCGCTTCGTAGGTCAGCGTGCCGGAGCGGGAGATGATCCCGACGCGCCCTTCCCGATGGATGAAGCCCGGCATGATTCCAATCTTCGCTTTACCGGGCGAAATGACGCCGGGACAGTTCGGACCTATGAGCCGCGTCTTCGAATTCCTGATATTATTATAAACCTGAATCATATCGCGCACCGGAATGCCCTCGGTGATGCAAACGATGAGAGGCAGTTCGCTCGCCGCCGATTCAAGGATGGCATCCGCGGCGAAGGGCGGCGGAACGAAAATGCACGCGGCGTTCGCGCCGGTCTCGCGCACGGCATCGGCCACGGTATTGAATACGGGCACACCTTCATGCGTCGTCCCACCCTTACCGGGCGTAACGCCGGCCACGACGTTCGTGCCATATTCCAGCATCTGCTGCGTATGAAAAGAGCCTTCGCTGCCAGTGATTCCCTGCACGACGAGCCGCGTTTTTTTATCGACTAAAACACTCATTGAGATAATTTTTTCTGAATTTACAATTGCAAGAGGTACAAAAATACGAACGAAACCAGGCATAGGCTCCCTAAAGCCAAAGAAATTCGCAGCATAACGGCCCAGGATGATGCAAATACAATTTGCCGCGTGACGGTCGTCCCCTGGCATTTTGGCCGCCGCGAGCGTGAGAAACCTCACGTTTCGTAGCTTTTAAAATTGACGCGCCTACCCCGCAGATTCTGATAAGCAACCATCTTAAAGCAATCAAACCTAACCATCGGAATAATCCTCAGGAAATTACACACGTGGCGGTGTGCGTAAGTTACTTCAATACGAAAATTCCCCAACGGAAGGTGAAAGTCAATAGCTATGCGAAACTTTTTGGCATTAGTATTCTAATCTTGAAATACGCTTTCAAAAGCAATGCAGGAAAAAATTGAGGAAAATCATTTGATGCTTGTCGCTTCGGTAAATACTTTCATCTGCTGGAACCGAACGCGGAAAGGATCGAACCTCCACGAACGCCCCGTCCGCACTATTCTGCGCATGCCGAGATTGTATGGTTCATCGCTGGCTTTCAGAATAATATCGTGAGAGTCATCGATTCGGAGCGAAATGGACTGCCCATATAATGACCGGAACGGAAACCGCCCTCGAGCGCGGAGCAACGGGAATGACGGCGTTAGATCGCGAATATAAAGTCCCTTCGGCTCATTGTAAAACGAAAATACGCTCGCAAGCCCAAACCCGCCTGCCGTAGAAGAGCGATCTTCCAAACCGCCTTCCGTGGATGAGCGGTCATCTAATAAACCGCCTTCCTGGAACAATATCACATTTCTCCAGCCGGATTTCGATGTCCAAAAGTGAAGTTCGGGATAGCTTGCCCGCCAAGGTCGCGACCGCCAAACCTGATTCGGCCCGGCGGGTTCCATTCGATAGATCGCAAGCTCATTCACCGCGACGTTTCTTCCCTCGGCATCCCTCCATTCCACGTGATAACCCGCGAGCACGAACCGGAACCCTTGCTGCGAGATGACGGCGTAGGTCACGCGCCGGGAATCCGGGAGATAAGAAGCAGGCCGGTCCGCAGCCTCCCACGCACACCGCCGCATTTGCCAGACAGGAAACACAGCCCCAAGAAAATGCTCGATGCGCCAGGTTTCGCGGGGAGTAATGCGAACGCCATTAACGCCGACTTCCGAAGCCTCCCGCGAAAATTCGGTGGAACGCGCTCCATTGTGCTCACTGGCGCGAACACGCCCCGTTGCTGCCACTGCGAACAATACCAAAACTACAAGGTTTGCACGAATCATTGTTCCGCAATTTACGCATTTTTTAGGGTGAAAGCAAGCACTCGACTAAAAATGCTCATTTCTTGGCCTTCCATAAAAAATATGTCTTGGAAATTTCAAAACGCGCGTTTGTGCTTCATGAATAATGGCGAGTTTAGCCGGTTTTCGCCATTCTGTCTTTAAGAAACAATAGTATGAATTTTGGCGGGATACGTTTAATTTTCATTTTGGGCATTCCTATGGAAAGAAAATATGCGTTCCAAAATATTTGGGTTTTTTATCTTCATATTTCATACTTGCCAGAATGGGTGCCTATCAAAGACCCTGCAATATAATCATTACAAAAGGCAAAGTCAAGAGATTCCGAAAATATTTCGCAAAATGTTTTAGGAAACCTGCCGGTACGCCTCCGGCTCAAGAAGCAGGCCCGGCTTCACGCCAAGGGCTTTGGCAATTTTTTCGAGACTGACTGTTGTGGGTGACTTTTGAGCACGCTCAATATCACCGATGAAGGTTTTGCTCATTTTAGTTAGCACGGAAAGTTCTTCTTGCGTCAATCCTCTTATCTCACGGATATGCCGAACATTGTCCCCGACGATTTGCTTAATTCCCACTTTTCTTCAAAGTTAGTGGGAAAGCTTAAATCGACCAGTCCTCAATTGAGGAGCAAATTCCTCTATCGAGGACTAAAAATGTTGTATATTTGTATTCCGTCTCAGGGATAAAATCTCGGGGCGGTGTGTAATTATTTCACAATTGAGAGGTTCTTATCCTGAGGACCTTTTTTAGAAAAGAGGAAAAAATGAACCGTTCCACTCGTACCCTATCGCAAGTGCTCTTCGCGTGCGTGTTTTTCGCAAGTCTCACGAGCGGCCTTCGCGCTCAAGGCATTACCAATACATCCGGCCCGTTGGGGCAAACATGGCCGGGAAATCCGCCGGTCGGAATCGGGACTCTGGCTCCGCTGAATGCGTTGCACATTCACCACGACCCCGGCAACTCGTCGACAATGCCGGCGATACTCCGGCTTTCGGATGGGAGCACGGACACCACGACCCTTTTCGGCACTTTGGGCCTCATGCCCAACACGGCTGGATTTTCATACTCCACCTACTCGAATTTGGCAAAGCCGTACGACCTCATTCTCCATCAGAATGCGAGATTTTGGGGAGACGCCGACTTGATTATTGCCAATTTCGATCCCGACAGCGGCGGGGCAATTCGAATGTCCACCACGCCGATGTCCGGAACCGCTCCGGTTGGAACACCACCAAATGATCTGGAACGTGTGACGATCCTCCAGAATGGGAATGTGGGGATTGACATTCCTCCGGGCGCCGGAAGCCCAAAGCTCTGCTTCCCTCAAGACCAGGTGCAGATTGGCGGCGGGGTGCAGGACTATCCCGGCCCGATACCCGGCCTCACCATCTACGGAGGGAACCAGTTCGAGAATGTGATGCTGCCAAATTGGAAAATCGCACCAGTGGATAGGCGATACATATCTTACAACCACTATATCGATCATTCCGATACGGGCGCGAGCCGATTCCACCGATTCGAGCCGATGGCGAGTTCCGAAATTGACTTTTCTTCAGACAATGGCGGTTTGCTATCGTTCAACACGGAACCGTACGATGCTTCGCGCGGATTGAACAGCTTCTCACACACGACCACGCTTGAGCTGAGTGGCACCTATGGAATGGGGATGTGGGTCTATGATTCGGCCGCTGCAGTCCAGAAGCATACCTTATTCGAGATCAACCCGCCAGGAATTAAATTAGGCTCGGTTACCCGCAACACGAACGGACTGGCCTTCTTCCATACACCTGTGTGCATCACCTCGGATACTGCTTCCTACATGTCAATCGATTTCCAGAATCTTCCCCTTCGACCGAATTTGGGAGACGATACCACCTGGGATTTGGTCGTCAACGGTGCGGCACTATTTAAGGAAGCGTTCGTGAACACAAACGATTGGCCGGATTATGTTTTCAAGCCCAATTACAAATTAGAGCCAATTGAAGCGATTGAAAAATATACCGAAACGAACCACCATTTGCCGGACCTTCCTTCCGCGAATGCGATGGCGAAGACGGGTGTTCCCTTAGGGCAAACAGAAGCGGCACTGACCAAGCAGGTCGAGGAAATGATGCTTTACATCGAGCAGCAAAATCACCGGATCGACACGCTCGAAGCGGAACTCAAGGAACTAACACACGGGAAAGGAAAGTAAAGATGAAAAACTCACTTATTTCCATAATATTCATCGCATTCGCAATTCCAGCCGCCGCGCAATGGCGAAACGCCGGTTTTCATGGACCGGATGGAAATGTTCTGGCCATGGCGACGCACGATAGCAACTTTTTCATTGCCGACTCAGTAGTACTTGGGGCTCAGCACCTGCTCTATCGATTTGTTAATTTCGCTTCGAACCAGGAAATAAATTGGACCGATGCAGATAGTGGCATGTCTCCTCGCAGCGATGTCCGATTTTTTGCCTCCCTCGGCCCATACTTTTACGCGGACACACGCGTGTATTCCTCAAGGGATGAGGGCCAGTCCTGGACACCGCTTATGGCAGGGGGACCGTTCGGCAGTAACGGGCGGTATTTGTTTGGGCAGGTGTACTTACACCCCACAGTCCTTCTTCGCTCCGGAGACAGCGGAGCAACCTGGGATTCCTTAAGGTATATCAAGGCTGCGGGCGAATTTACTGCTATGGGTTCGATCATGTTCGCCAATGTTGTTGACACAGGCAGCTCTGTTTATCAGTTATGGAGGACCGAAGATAATGGTAACACTTGGACGAAGCTCTCATCACCATTTACAGGCAAAATGACGGTGCTGGACTCTTCACTCTTCATCGTTGCCAATGGCCAGCTTGCGGAATCGACAGACCTCGGTTCCGATTGGTCAATCGTTCCCGTCGATAGCGCGGGCGTGCCTGCCTTTGTTAACGTTCTGGCGACGGATGGCCGGAACCTGTTCGCTGGAACGAATAAGGGTATTCTCGTTTCCACGGACATCGGCACACATTGGACTCCAAAGAATGAGGGCATCCTGGACTTTGAGAATCTTTTCCCTTACAAGAATTTACCATTTACCATAACAGCTCTTGGCGTATTCGACACGCTATTATTTGCCGATATTTCCTTTTGGCGGGCCGATAACCCGTTAGCCCCTCCCTATGAGTATTTCCTTGCCTATCGCCCTATTTCGGAAATGATTGGTTCCTCGAGTGTCTCACAATCGCATTTGCCCAGCGATACAATCGAGGTCTATCCGAACCCGGCCAGCGGAATGGTTTCCATTTTTTCGGGTGGCACGACCATTCTCGGCCTGCGGGTGCTCAATGTGCTCGGAGAAGGAGTACTGAGTATCGAGTACCGAGCACCGAGCGCCGGGGAGTTACAACTCGATCTCTCGAAACTTCCATCTGGAACGTATTTCCTCCTCCTTCAAACGTCCACCGGGACGGTGCTTCGAAAAATTACTCTGGAAAGGTAACGCCATGAAATATCTCATTCTCCTTTGTTGCATTTTGTGTTTACCCGCGCTCGTGCTGGCGCAGGACACCATCAATCCCTACAACATCCAGCAGCATAACACCATCGAGCTGCACGGAAAGTTAAACGTGTACTACCGGCCATTCCTGCCGCCGGACTCGAGCTGCACGCGTGCGCAGCTTTCCGGCCAGTCGGTGGCACTGCGGGACTCGAACGGCATCAACGAGTTATGGCCTCGGTACCAACCTATGGTTCACGCTACGGGAGAAACGACAGATACGCCGCTCTACGAGTGGCAGCCTTGGGGAATACCGCTGGGCCAGTACGCCTCCTGGCAGCGCCTCTTTCAGGCACTGCCCAAAGCCGATGGAACTCCAACAGATATTATCGCGGGCGGCGACTCCTCCGATACCGTTACTATTAGCGCGAACGAGGACGTGGATTTTCGGGCGAGCGGGACGATCAAACTTAAAAACGGGTTTCGCGCGGATTCGGGATGTTTTTTCCATGCCTACCAGGATCCGAAATGGGACACGGCAGTCTTCAGCGACGAATTCGACAGTGCGGCGAAGTTCAATAGCCAATGGTATGTAAGTGCCGGATGGGGTGGAAATAGTTACACGGAAGGAGATCAAGCCCATTATGACTCCCTCGTGCGGCTCGTTAGCGACCCGGACGCGCACGATGGCCATGCCGTCGATCTCATGATGATGGAAGACACCAATATCGACACTACTTATGAAATAGGCGGCACGAATAATTGCCAACCTCATATCGATTCATTTCAGGGACAACCTGTAATGCGTAACTATATTTTCGCGACCGGCCAGATTCGGAGCTGCCCGTTTCCCTGGCAGAGCCAAAACACACCACCGGCCGCTTACGCGCACGTTCCTTACGGCAAATACGAGATACGGGAAAAAATCCCGCACACAGAGCACTGGACGAATAACTGGGGGCTGGGTTATGGATTTGAATGGGACCTGAATGAAACATGGATGCCGGACATGAACACGCTCCACGATGCCTGGGGCCATAAACTTCGGTTCGGGCCATACACGGGGCATTTCGGTACCTACGCGGGGAACCCGATTTTTTATAGCTCCGGGCCGCACTGGAGCAATATCAATCCGCCCGATGCGATCCTCATTGATAACGTGCCATACACCGTCCAGTTCATGACCGGACATGTAGGGGATACGGTCGTAGCGGCGTGGTACCCTTGGCCATCTTACATTACTTCCCTTTCCGGTCCGGTTACTTTTTACTATACGTGGAACGATAATTTTACGGCCGATTCGCTCCCGTGGAGTGTGAATTATGACTCCTCCGATGGCAAGTGGGATATCTTTTCGGCTGGCTATCACGTCGTTAGTCCCGGCGATACCGAGATATTCTCTAAGGATACGCAACCGTCACATATTACGTTGCATACTGATCCGTTTGACTCGACCGTAGTAAAATCGTTCGAATGCCATTGGGACTCCTCACTGAATTGGCCAACGAACAAAGGTTTGCTTTTTTTAGAAAGCCCCTTGGGCGTCACGGACGCACATAGCGGCAATGAAGCTTATGGTTTTCAGGCCAATGAATGGTATGGCGCTCACGAGGGCTATGCAGTACCTTATGTTCCATTCGATGGAAACGACACCGATACTACCAGCTATCGATATCACACGTTCGCCATGGAATGGCTGCCGAACGAAGTACGAGTGCTCTACGATAGTATCGTCATGTTCCGCTGGCCGGACCGAATGGTTCCACCCGGAAATCCTTACTACGATTGGGTAGGCACCATGTCGCGGTCGGTCACCGATATCCACCCCGCACAATTCGATCTTCCCAGTGTGAGCGATAGTTTAGGCAGAGATTCGAGCATTACGTCCTGGACGGATGGCTCCGGATACCATTGGTATTACAATTCTGCAATGTACGCCGCTCGGAAGTATTTCGAGCATGCCGCGGCACAATCATCATGGCCCGGCTTCGAAACGTTCGACGGCAAACGAGTGGCCCATCACATGCTCGATTATGTAAAAGTCTGGGACGTGCCGAAAGATGTTTTAATTCCACCTTACCCACATTAGAAAGGAATTTAGTTATGAAACGAGCAATTCTCATTTACTTATTATTCTCGGTTCCCTGCACTGCGCAATGGCGAAATGCGGGGTTTCATGGACCGGATGCAAATGTCCTGGCGATGGCGACGCACGATACCGACTTTTTTATTGGCGATTCGGTGAGTCTTCCCGGAGGTCAGTATGCAATCTATCGATTCGTTAATTTCGCATCGAATCGGGAAGTGAATTGGACTAACGCAGATAGCGGAATTGACTATTCGCATGGGAACATATCGTCATTCGCATCGGTAAAGGATCATCTATTCGGAGGAATGTTTACAGCAAACGGGAGAGCGGGGGCCGGCTGGATGAGTACTGACAATGGCGCCCATTGGGTTGCCAACGGCGGGGGGTACATGGTCTCCAATGGAACTTATGTGTTTGGCGAAGGCTCAGCTGGGATCTATCTTTCTACTGATGAAGGCACGAGTTGGAACCTCGTGACGAAATTTGTCGGCAATAGTTTGGCAGCGCATGGCGCGGAAATTTACGCTACAACCAACAGCGGAATATGGCGGTCCTCTGACTCCGGATGGCACTGGTCGCAAATTACCACTCCGCTTATTGGACCTGTCGTTCCCATGGGTTCCCTGCTTTTTATTGTAAGCAATGGTTTGATTGCCAAATCCAGCGACAGTGGCGGCAACTGGGCCATGCTTACTGTCGATAGCGCAGGTACTATGGCCTATGTCAATGTGCTGATTACTGATGGTACGAATCTTTTCGCTGGTACGAATAAAGGGATTCTGGTATCCACGGATATCGGCGCAATCTGGACTCCAGAGAATACCGGCATTTTTGATTTTGAAAATCTTTTTCCTGCTCCTTACAAAAATTTGCCGTATACTATAACCAGGTTTGGTATATTCGACACCCTGCTATTTGCCGATATTTCTTTTTGGCGCACTGATAACCCATTAGCCCCTCCCTACGAGTATTTTCTTGCTTATCGCCCAATTTCGGAAATGACCGGTAAGGCGAGCGTATCGCAAGCGCCATTGGCCAGCGATACGATCGAGATATACCCGAATCCGACCTTGGACCATGCTTCTATTTTGGCCATCGGCACATACATTATGGATGTTCACGTACTGAATGTCCTTGGCGAGAATGTGCTGAACGTTCCTGCGCCTCAAGGAGCAGATATAACGCTCGATCTTTCGAAGCTTCCTTCGGGAACGTATTTCTTACAAATCGAGACGCAAAATGGAGTTGTGCTAAGGAAAGTAATTCGAGAATAGCAACCCGGACATACAAGAGTAAGAAGGATTTCCCAGAATAGAATACAAAGCCCCTCTGAATTCGGAGGGGCTTTTTATTTCAGCGGTTCGGCAATCGGCGGAGCGATAGTTTTCGAATGATGGAATTATCCGGGCCTGTTTTGGCATTACATAAACTTAATCTCTGCGAAGCCTTCCTGTGCAATTCTTCGATTTACCTTCCTTTCGTCCGCTGCGAGCCATTCTGCGGCTCGTAGTGTTCGTTGCCGTCCTCCTTCCAGGCCTTGCTCAGGCCCAGACCATCACGCAAAATTCATTCGTCGGCGCGGCGGTGACCAGCAGCGACGGGCTTCTGACCATCTATAACGGTCCCGTAAACAACCGGCAGCTACTCACCTACATCGACAAGTCCTACCTGACGGTCAAGGTCGGTTCCGGAGCATCCGCAAAGTATTACAGCAATAATTCGAACGCCGATCTTCCTCAGCCCCCGGACATTTTATTGGAAAATGGCCAAACGTCGAAGATCGCCGATACGATTCAGACCCGTTGGCCAGAGAATGGGTTCGACATCCTCCAGGACGTTTATCC
>VFSW01007750.1_pt1 | contig 15533 bp, 16 predicted proteins | sample 5358111 | NCBI WGS metagenome assembly VFSW01 (sample SAMN11554181, study PRJNA540505) | mine drainage metagenome | isolation source: sediment from site ElyBrook_90M | place: USA: Ely Copper Mine, Vershire, VT | collected 2017
CCTACAATCCGGCCAAAGATGGGTTCGTTTTTTCGAACAACGAAATCCACGCAGCCATCGACCGCCAGCGCCGCCTCGACCGCGCCAGCCAGACCGATTTCACCCGCCACAAACCCCAAAAACTCCACGCCAGGGCCGCCTGACCGCGTTCCTCACGGCGCTACGATGAAGTTCGGTCGCTCCATGCCCCAGAACTACGTCCTGATCGTCCTCGACAGCTGCCGCTACGACGCCTTCACCGCAGCCCGCCCGAAGACCATGCGCAAGCTCGGGCGCGTCGAAAAGCGCTGGTCCTACGCCTCCTGGACCGCGCCCTCCCACTACAACCTGCTCATGGGCCTGATGCCGCACTCCAGCCCGCGCCACACCTTCGCCTCGGACTACTACACCCGCGAATTTCTCAAATTCAACACCCGTCTCGGCCTCGAAAATCTGGACTACAAATCCTTCCTGCCCCGCCTGTATCTGCCCGTGCTCCTGCGCCGACTCGGTTACCGCACCCGCGCCCTGGTCTCGCTCCCCGTCCTCAACCACGCGACCCTCCTCAACACCGGTTTCGACTCCTGGGAACTCATGGACCGCCACAACGACATGCGCGCCATGCTCCCGAAACTCACCTTCTCCGAAGAAGCCCCCACCTTCTGGCTGCTCAACGTGGGCGAAACGCACTATCCCTACGCGCTGCCCGGCGAATCGCCCGAAGAATGGCCCAAAATCAGCGGCGTACACGGCGTTTTCCGGCATCTCGACGATCTCGTCGTGGGCGGAAAGCTCCCGCCCGCGCGCCACCGCACCTTCAGCGCCGCGAAACTGGACGCTCTGCGTGGACGTCAAATAGAAGCGGTGCACTATCTGGATGGCGTCATTGAGGAGTTATTCGATCTCCTGCCCAAAAACACATACGTAACCGTCACCTCCGACCACGGCGAGTTATTCGGCGAAGACGGTTACTTCGGCCACGGCCCCATTCAGCACGAGAAGGTTCTCGAAGTGCCGTTCCTTGAAGGACTCTTGCGATGACCCACTGGGGCCTGCCCGCCTATATCGGCCCCGGCGCGGGATTCGCCTTTCTCGGCTCGTTTCTCTCGCTCGCCCTCGCCGTCCTCGCGGGCATCGCCTCGGCCGTCGTCTGGCCTTTCCGCATGGCGTGGTCCCTGCTCACGCGGCCGCGGCGCACACGGTTCAAAAAGGCCATTTTCCTCGGCTTCGACGGTCTCGACCCCGTCATCGCCGAAAAGCTGATGGCCGAGGGCCGTCTGCCCAATTTCGCCCGTCTGCGCGCCCAGGGCGGATACAGCCGCCTGCGGACCACGTTCCCGGCCCTCTCCCCCGTCGCCTGGTCCACCTTCGCCACCGGCGTCAACCCGGCGAAACACAATATCTTCGATTTTCTGAACCGCGATCTGCGCAACTACGCTCCGGAACTTTCGTCCGCGAAAGTAACTCCCGCCGGAGTCGAGATGCGGCGCAAAAGCGAACCGTTCTGGAAAATTCTGGGCCGTCACGCCGTCAAAAGCACGGTTCTGCGCGTCCCCGTGACTTTCCCTCCCGAAGCTTTCAACGGAATCGAGTTATCCGCCATGTGTACGCCCGACTTACTGGGCACTCAGGGCACTTACTCGCGCTTCACCGCGCCCGGAGGCGAACTGAAGGGGCCGGAAGGAACGCACGTGCCCTTCCGCGTGCACAATGGAAGCCTCCATCTCCAGAATCAGGCCTTCCCGTTGATCGAAGGTGAATACACCCCCTGGATCAGGCTCAAATTCGGGCGCGCCCGCGGTATCGTGCGCTTTCTCCTGACCCAAAGCCAGCCGGAACTCTCCCTTTACGCCACTCCCGTCCAGATCGATCCCGAAAACCCCGCGCTTCCCATCAGCCATCCGCACTTTTACGCCATGTATCTGGCCAGGTTACTCGGCACTTACTCCACGCTCGGAATGGCGGAGGATACCTGGGCGCTCAACGACGGCGCCATCGGTGAAGAAGCCTTCCTCCAGCAGACGAAACTCATCCAGACCGAGCGCGAAGCCATGTTCTTCAACGCGCTCGAACGCACCCGCCGGGGCGTCGTGGCCTGCGTCTTCGACACCACCGACCGCGTGCAGCACATGTTCCATGGCCGCCGCGAAGTCATCGAACCTCTCTACTGCGATATGGATCGCATCCTGGGCCGGACCCTCGAATATGTGGACCCGGATACCGCCATCTACGTCCTCTCCGATCACGGCTTCTCCTCCTTTCGCCGGGGCGTCAATCTCAACTCCTGGCTGCTGCGCGAAGGGTATCTCGCGCTCAACGCGGGCCTCGCCGAATCGGGCGAATATCTCGAAGGCATCGACTGGTCGCGCACCCGCGCCTACACCTTCGGCCTGAGCGGCTTGTATCTCAATCTGCGCGGGCGCGAAGCGGAGGGCATCGTCGCAAAGGAAGAAGCGGCCGCGTTGAAAGAGGAGTTAGTCCGCAAGCTGTCCGGGTTACCGGATGAAGCCGCGGGCGAAACCGCCATCCGGTCCGTCTACCAGGCAACCGATATCTATCGCGGCCCCTATCTGACCGCCGCTCCCGACCTGATTGTCGGTTACGCCGCCGGTTACCGCGCCTCGTGGGACGCCGCCACCGGAAGAGTTACCGCGAGCGTATTCGAAGACAACCGCAAAGCCTGGTGCGGCGATCATTGCGTCGATCCGCCGCTTGTGCCCGGAGTGCTTTTCTCCAACCTCAAAATCGCGCACGACGACCCCGGCATTGAGGACCTCGCCCCCACCGCCCTCAATCTTTTCGGCGTCGCGGCCCCGGCGTGGATGGAAGGCAGATCGCTCCTTGCCCCGGCGTAAGTGGGCGCTCTCCGCCGCCATCCTGTTACTCACGGATTGCGGCGGAGGCAGCGCCCGAAAGACAATCGTGATCGGAGTGGATGGCATGGACCCGGCGTTTGTCGAACAGCATTGGGCGGAACTCCCCAACCTCGCCCGCCTGCGCGACCGCGGCAGTTACTCGCACCTCGCCACCACGGACCCTCCGCAAAGTCCCGTCGCCTGGTCCACCTTCATCACCGGCCTCGACCCGGCCGAAACCGGCATCTTCGATTTCGTGCATCGCGACCCCGTCACCATGGAGCCGTATCTCTCCACCGACAAGACCACCGAGCCCCGTTTCACCCTGCCGCTCGGCCCGTACCAGATACCGCTTTCGCCCTCTCATGTGGTTTCGTTGCGTAAAGGCCGGGCCTTCTGGGAGTATCTTTCGGACCGGGGCATTCCCGTAACCGTCATCCGCATCCCAGCCAACTATCCGCCGTCAGCCGCCGGCCACGAAATCGCAGGCATGGGAACGCCCGATCTGCGGGGCACTCAAGGCACGTTCAGTTACTTCACAGGCAATAACGGGCGCCTTGCCATGAGCGTGGAAGGTCCGCCCAATACTCTGCGCCGCGATCGCGCGCATGCGTCCGTGCAACTGATCGCAGACGTCGATCCTGACCGGCCTTATGTGCGGCTGCAGGTGGGCGCCACCGCTGCCATTGTGCGCGAGGGGGAGTGGTCCGAGTGGCTGCCCGCCGATTTTCCGCTGATCCCGCACCTCGTCTCCACCCGGGGGATGTTTCGCGTCTTCGCGAAGCAGTTGCATCCGAGCCTCGAACTGTACGTATCGCCGGTCAACATCGATCCGGAAAAACCGTCGCTGCCCATTTCCACGCCTGGTTCTTATGCGCGCGAAGTGGCCGCGCGCATGGGCCGATGGTCCACCCTCGGCATTCCGGAAGATACCGCGGCGCTGCGTCAGGGCGTGTTCGACTTACCCCAGTTCCTCTCCCAAAGCCGTCTCGTACTCAACGACGAGCAGCGTCTTCTGGATGACTCCCTGCGGCGCTTCACCGGCGGCCTGTTGTTCTTCTACTTCTCCGCGGTCGATCAGAATTCCCACGTGTTATGGGGCAAACACGAGCCTGAGTTACTCGGGATTTACCGCGCCGTCGATGCCTCGATCGGCGAAGTCATGCGGCGCGAACCTGAAGCCGAACTCATGGTGATGTCCGACCATGGCTTCGCGGCCTTCAACCGGGCGGTCAATCTGAATACATGGCTCGTCTCACGGGGGTTTGCCGGCAAAGCCTATGCGCTCGGGCTGAACGGGCTTTACCTGAAGGACAAGCACGCGGCCGGCGATATCCGGCGGCAATTGCTCGCGTTTCGCGACCCCTCGACCGGGCAGCCGGCGATCGCGAGCGTCGACGCCACCGACCCTTCGCCGGACAACAGGAGCATCGCGCCCGATCTGATCGTGGGCTACAAGGCCGGATACCGCGCATCCTGGCAGACCGCGCTGGGAGAGGCTCCCGAAGGGCTGGTCACGGACAACGACGATGCCTGGATTGCCGACCACTGCATCGATCCGAAGGAGGTCCCCGGCGTGTTGTTCGCCACGCGCCCCATCCGCGCAACCCATCCGGAGTTGAAGGACTTGCCCGTCTCGTTACTGGAACTCTACGGCATCGCGCGGCCGCCGCAAATGAAGGGACAATCCATTTTTCATGACAACCGTTAAGCTGAACAAGACCCTCTGCGAGCGGGCGCGCCGCGCCTCCGCAGCCGCGGGCTACAGCTCGCTCGAAGAGTTCATCGAACACGCCATCGAGAAGGAACTGGCCAATCATGAAGAGGCCATGTCGAAGGAAGAGCTGGTGCGGAAGCTGAAAGGCCTGGGTTATCTCGAATGAGAGCGCTCCTCACGCTCGTGCCCCTGAGCGCCTTCTGCGGGTTCGTGACCGCGTTCGTTTTCCGCCGCTTCGGTTCCAGCGGCACGAAACAAACCGTCAACCGCATCCTGGCCCATGTCATGGAACTGCGCCTGTTTCTGGACGAGCCGGCGGTCATCTGGAGGGCGCAGCGCGATCTCATCCGCGAGAATCTGCGCCTGTTCCGCCAGATCGCGATCCCCTGCCTGATCGCCGCGCCTTTCTTCGCGCTCGTCATGTGGCAGGCGGATCGCATCTACGGCCGCGCGCCTCTGCGGGCGGGGGAAGCGGTGGTCGTCACCGCGCACGGCGTCGCCGGAGATCCGCAGCTGCAAGCCCCCGCCGGTGTCGTCGTTGAAACGCCCGGCGTGCGCATTCCAGGCAAGCATGAGGTGAGCTGGCGCATCCGCCCTTCGCTGCCATTCAGCGGCAAGCTGTCCATGAATGTCGATATTCCGTGGCCGCGCGCAAAGGTCCTCGGCCTCTCATGGATGGTGTGGTTTTTCGGCATCTCCGCCATTGCCGCCCTGATCGCACCACGCTTTCTGAAGCGCTATGCGGCCATGCTTCTGCTCGCCGTCTCCGCTCACGCCGAAAAACCGCCCGTAATCCTGATCTCGATCGACACCCTGCGCGCCGATCGTGTCACGAAGCTCCTCACACCGAACATCGAGGCCTTCGCTGAGAAGGGCACTATCTGGACCCAGATCGATTCGCAGATCCCTCTCACGCTGCCCTCGCACACCTCGCTGATGACGTCCACCTATCCGTTCACGAACCGCGTGGAAGTGAATGGCGAAAACGTGCCGCCCGGCGCGATCACGCTCGCCTCGGTCCTGCGCGACAACGGCTACAAGACCGCCGCATTCATCGGCAGCGCCATTCTCGACAAGCGCTACGGCCTCGATCAGGGCTTCGACGTTTACGACAGCCCTTTCGGAACCGAGCGGGTGCGGCGCGACGCGTCGCTGGTCATTGCGGGCGCCAATCGCTGGCTCGCAAAGAACCGCCGCGAGCCCGTCTTCGCGTTCCTCCATATATACGACCTGCATACGCCATACACACTGCCCGGAGTCACCGGCCTGATGCCCACCGCGGCCGGGTACGGCGCCGAACTCGCTTACATCGACCAGGCGCTCGGCCGCTTCCGCCAGGCGCTGATCCGCGATGGCTGGTGGGATAAGTCACTCGTGATCCTGCTCGCGGACCACGGCGAAAGCCTCGGCGATCACGGCGAGACGTCGCACGGGTACTTCGTCTACGAAAGCACCATGCACGTGCCGCTCATCGTTCACTGGCCCACTGGCGCGCCTCAATACCCGGAACGCATCGACCAGCCAGGTGGCTTGATCGACGTGGCGCCCACCGTGCTCGACTTCCTGCATCTCGCCGCACCCCCGTCGTTCGCGGGCGCGAGCCTGCTGCCCGGGCATTCCGGCCGGCCGGTCTACGGTGAAAGCATGTACCCGCACGAGACCTTCGGATGGGCCACGTTGCGAGCCTTGCGCTCAGGTCAGTTCAAGTACATCCAGGCGCCGAAGCCGGAGTTGTACGACATCGCAAAAGATCCGGGCGAGCGCACCAATCTGCTGCATGTCCACCCGCAGGAGGCCCATTCAATGAACGCGCAAATCGGCGATCTGCTGGCCAGCTTCGCGCCGAAGCAGCCGCAATCGCCCATCCACGTTTCGGAGCACACCCGCGAAGTCCTGGGCTCACTTGGCTACACGGCCGGAGGGCGGCCCGCCGCGTTGCAGGGCACCGATCCCAAGGACAAACTGGCCGAGCAGGAGGCTTACGAAAACGGCCTGGCATTCCTCTATACGGGCCGGTACGACAAGGCGATTCTCACCCTGAAAAGGGTGGTCGCCGGGGATGCCCGCAATCTTCCGGCGCTGTGCGCTCTGGCCGATGCATACCGGCGCTCGGGCGATGCCGTGCACGCGCGGGCTCTCGCCCCGCAGTGCGTGGGGAGGCAATAGCCATGCACCTTTTCGTCGCTACCCCTTGTTACGGCGGACTGGTGCACCAGCGTTATATGCAGTCGGCCATCGCGCTGCTGCAGGCCGGGCCCGGCCTCGGTTTTCGCGTCAGTATCGAGATGCTGGGTTACGAATCGCTCATCACCCGCGGCCGCAATACGCTCGTCGCGAAATTCCTCGACACCGAAAGCGCCACCCACCTGCTCTTTGTCGATGCCGACATCGCTTTCGAAACCGGACAGGTGGCCCGGATGCTGCGGTTTCAGGAGGACGTGGTCGCGGGCATGTATCCGCTCAAGACGATCCCGCTGCAGTACGTCGGCTATCCCTGCGAAGGCGCGGAACTGGAGTCCCGCGACGGATTCGTCACCGGCCTCTATGCCGGCGCGGGCTTCCTGATGATTCGGCGCGAAGCCCTCGCGCGCATGATCGCGGCTTTCCCGGAAACCCGCTACACCGCCGCCCACACGCAGGCCGTGCCCTCCGCCAGTCCGAACCAGTACGCGCTTTTCGACTGCATGATCGACCCCGCGACCGGGCACTATCTCAGCGAGGATTTCGCCTTCTGCCGCCGCTGGCGCGGCATCGGCGGACGAATCTGGCTCGGTACCAGGAGCCGGCTGACCCACATCGGGACGCACGAATTCCCGGGCGGCGCATGAAGAACTCAGAGCTGCAGCTTGCCTTCGAGAACCATGTCCTGGGTAAAGAACGACTGCAGCAATTCCATTTTCCCGATCGTGGCGTCGAACTCCACCCGATGGTCCTCCTTCGTGATTTCGTTCGTCATGGGAAAGAGGTAGAGAACGATCGGCCCACCCGGACGGTCGATCACCTGGACGCTCGAAGGTTTGAAGTCTTTCTTCCCGTCGCGCTTGAGCGCCGCGCGTTTCTTCAACCGGTCCCCCAGTTGCGAGAAGTCGCCGTCGAGAAGCCGCGCGGGAATGCCGTAGACGGCGATCGCATAGTGGCTGTCGTCCACCGCCGGGGCATCGTTGTCGTGGACCTTCAGTTCCGCCGTGCGCACGGGCATGGCGCTCTCCCAGCGCAGCGTCACTTTCGGAGGAGGCTGGTCCGCCGGGCTGTCGCCGTTGCCGTTGCCGTTCGGCCGCCCGCCACCCATGCCGCCCAGGCCGGGAATCCCGATGCTCACATTGCCCAGCCTTCGCCCGACGCCCTCGGCGGACTGCGGCAGGGCCGGGGTGAAGCTCTTGACCCACGGCGAACCGGCGAGAAACTCTCTGGCGTCGTCCTCGCTCCACTGCGCGGCCTGCTTCGCTCTCCAGGGAGCGTCGTCCTCCGCCGCCGCCGCGAACGCGAGAAAAACAGGGAGCACCAGCCAATAATTTTTGCGCATCGTATGTCACAGAACCCGATGCGCCCCGCAAAGGTTGCGTTTCGCCCGAAACCGGCGCGGCACGCGCCTGATACACTCAGGAGTGTGTTGGCGGGCCTTAAGCGGTTCATTCTATGGGATTATCAGCGTGGCGTCTGGCAATACGACGTCATCTGCGCGGTCATCACGCTTTTCATCTTTCTGGCCCCTCGCCAGTGGTTCCGGGATCAGCCCAGAATCCCGCAGGCAAGCCAGATCACGTCCCTGCCCAGCCACGGCGAATCGGTTTTCTGGGTCGATCCGGAGCTTGTGACTTCTTTCGCGCAGCCGCAACAACTGGACGGTCTGAGCAAGCTGCTCACGGCCCGTACCGGCAAGATTCAGCGTTTGACGCGAATCGAGCCGGTGTACGATTCGGAGCAGGAAATCAAAGGCTACATGGCTTTCGCGCGGCCCTGAAGCAGTTTAGTGAAATTATGATCGCCCTCCGCCTTTTGCCGGTTGCCTGCCTGATCGCCTTTCCGGTGGCGGCACAGTCGCTGAGCGATATCTTCTCCACCATGGACAAGACCGCGCAGCAGTTCAAAGCGGTCGAGGCGAACATCAAGCGCGACCGGCACACCGCCGTGATCGACGACGACTCGTACGATACCGGGACCATCAAAATCAAGCGGGACAAGACGCATGACGTCCGCATGCTGATCGAAGTCACGGGCCGCGACGCGCAAACCGTCGCGCTCGCGGGTTCGAGCGCCAGCGTCTATTATCCGAAGATCAACACGGTGCAGATCTACGACATCGGCTCGAAAAAGAACCTTGTCGAGCAGTTTCTCCTCCTCGGATTCGGGGCCACGAGCGCCGACTTGAAAGCGAGCTATACCGTTACCTGGGATGGGATGGAAACGATCGAAGGGCAGACGGCCGGACACCTTCTGCTCATGCCGAAATCGAGCGATCTGTCGAGGCGGCTGAAGCAGGCCGAGCTTTGGATCTCGCAAAACCACGGCTTGCCCGTCCAGCAGAAGATTGTTTTCGCCAACGGCGATTTCTGGCTGGTCACGTACTCGAATCTGAAATTCAATCCGAATCTTTCCGACGATTCCCTGAAACTCAAGACCAAAAAAGGGGTTCTGATCGAACACCCGCGATTGTAGTTCCGAAAAACGCATAAAAAGCCAATGAATCCCGCACCGCAACGACTTCTATATCTGGACTGGGTCCGCGGAGTGGCGGCAATCGTCATGCTGCAGGGACACGTCTTTCAGTCTTTCCTGCGCAACGATCTCAGGGAGGGCGGACCTTACGTGTTCTCCCAGTTCCTGGGTGGCATGCCGCCCGCCGTGTTCCTGTTCCTGCTGGGCGTTACTTTCGCTTTCCTGATGGACAGCCAGGAAAAGAAGGGCATTGCCGCCCCGGCGCGGTTTCTCGCCGCGCTGAAGAGATGCGGTTATCTTTTCGCCGCGGCGTTCGCGTTCCGGCTGCAGTTGTGGCTGTTTTCGATCGACAAGAGCCCGTGGACCGATCTGTTCCGGGTGGACATTCTCAACTGCATGGGGCTCGCCCTGATGGTGCTTTCCGTGATGGCGGTTTTTCGCACGGTGGAGCGAATCCGGTTGTGCGCGATCCTTGGGGTCGCCATTGCCGCGGCGTCGCCGCTCGTTTCGAGTCTCGACTGGTCCGGGGCGCCGGTTCTCATCCGGAATTATGTCGTGCCGGATCACACGTTTTTCGGCTTTTTCCCATGGGCGGCGTTCGTGGCGTTCGGGATGAGCGCCGGCAGCATCCTGCGCCGGCTGAAGCCCGAAGAGGTGGCCACGGCCATGCAATGGTTCGGATGGGGCGGGCTCACGCTGGCATTCAGCGCCTGGGCGCTTTCGAACATTTCGCCATCCATCTACGCGAACTCGGACTTCTGGCTGAACAGCCCCGCGCTGATCTTCATCAAACTGGGAGCGGTGCTGATCGCGATCGCGTTCGCCTGGCTGTGGCACCTGGGGAACGCTCCGGGCGCATGGAGCTGGGTGCGGCAGTTCGGGCTCACCAGTCTGCTGATCTACTGGGTGCACGTGGAACTGGTCTATGGCCGCTGGTTCGGCGTCCTGAAAATGCAGTTGACGGTGGGTCAGACGGTATTTGCCGCCATGGTGACGATTCTGCTGATGCTGGGCCTTTCGCTGTTGCGCACCCACTGGGTGGCGGTGAAGGCTTACTTCTCGTCTTCCGATGCAGCTTTGGCGCGCCGCGTCTCGGGCGACTGAAAGGCGTCGTAAGTGCGCTGCAGGAAGGCGTGCAAGACGTCTTCGGGCGAGTCCGCGCGGCGCATGTCGTCGTACATGAGAATGAATTCCGAAAGTTGCGGGTTCCAGCCCGGAGCGGTCTCCATGCCTGGTGGCTGGGGAACCGCGTAGGCATAAAATGCCGGACCGTCGATGCCGCTGCCTCCGGGCCAGAACCCGGCGCTGCAGACCTCGTGAGAGTAGGCCGGTCCGCTGATGACTCCTTTGCGCGGTGGCGCGAGACGCCCGGAAAAACGGGTGCAGGCCAGATCGAAACTGCCCCAGAAGAAGTGCACCGGACTGCATTTGCCGATGAACTCTCCGCGAAACCGCTCGAATATTTTGGAGCTGGAAACGAGGATACGCCAGAAGTCGTGGGCGTACCGGGCATCGTACGAGCAATGGGCGAAATCCTCATCGAACGGCGTCGCGCCGGCCAGTTCCTGAGGCTTCGGGTTGATGGAAACCGCGATCCCGAGCGATGCCAGGGATTCGAGCGTGCCGCGATAAAAGGCGGCAACGGACTCGGGCTGCAACGGCCGCGAAGCATGGGCGCCTTCACTGGTGTGGATCGCGAGTTCGTGGGCGATGAAATCGAACTGAATTTCGAAAATGCCGGCGGGACAGGGAATCGGCCCGGTGGTGAGTCCGCGGGTGTTGACGTAAAGGGCGACATGCCACCAGTGATTCAGCGGGGGGCTGAGCGCCAGGCGGATCTTGCCGACGACCTGAGTCCACAAGTGAAGCGTGCGGTAAGTGTCCTGCCATTCACTCAACGGCAGAGGCGGCCAGCGCACGGGATCGCTCATGGACTCAGTTTCTCAGATTGCGCGCCTCAGGACGTCGGGGTCATCAAACCGGCCAGGAACGGATTCGAATACAGGTTCTTCGAATCGTACTGGTTCAGGATGGCGATTTCGGCGTTCCAGTTCGTGAAGGTCGCCTTGATCTGGTCGATGTACGCCTGATTGGTCCAGGCTCCGGCGCCCGCGCCTTCGCCGGCGGTATAGGCCCAGCCCTTCGACCACTCGGGACGAATGCGTCCGTTCGTGCCGCTGAAGTACTGATTGGCTCCGAGCGCGGTCTCCAGTTCGGCGTAGAAGTCGTTCGAATAAGGCGTGCCGGGGAGATCGAGGACATCGATCCAGAGGGCGACGTCCCAACCGTTGGCGATGGCTTCGGCATCGTAATTCAGCGCCGAAATGGCGGGGCTGGCGGCGTTGGGGGCGCCGATGAGACTGGCATCGTCCAGCCCGGTGACGCGAATTTCGAGAGGCGAATTCACGGGATATTTGCCGGCGGCCTGGTACGAATTCAGCATGTTCGTAAAGATGGTCGCGAAGGCGCTGACGGCCGCCTGCACGTTGGATTTTTTCATGCTGACGGCGTACCCGTTGGCGGTCACGCGCAGGGTGGTGTCCTTGATGTAGATCATCGTGTCGCGGGACGGTCCCCAGAGATCGGAAGCGGTATCGACGGCGAGGCCGATCTGCGTGACCACCTGCATCAACTGGCCGAGGCAGGGAGTGAGCAGAGCGCCGCCGCCCTTCTCGATCGCGTTCTTGACGCAGGTGAGAATGGCCCAGCCGTCCGAGAGCAGACCCGTGAGCGGCGTGCGCGTGCTCTTCACCAGCGAAGAGTGGCCACCCACGCTGAGCAACCAGGCGATGAACTCGGCAATCACCTGCTCGACGTTGACCGGAACGCCCAGGATGATCTTGAAGAGCCCGGTGACGAAGTCGGGCAGGTTATCGGAGAACGGGTAATTGTACGGGGCGGTGACCACCTTCGAGCCGGCGGGCTGTGTGGGCTGGTCGGACCAGACCTTGAGCCAGGGGTATTCGCTGAAGGGGTACCAGATGGCTTCGACGCGGCCGGTCTGGTAGAGATACGCGCCGAAGCTCTGGGGCGGCAGCGGCTGCGACGCGGTGGGCGCGGCGAAGAGGGTTTGCCAGCCGATATTCATGTAGCTCACGCATTGCAGGTAGAAGTTGGGAACGACCTGAAGGGTGACATCGGTCAGGAAAGCGCGGCCGAGGTGAGTGAGGAAGGCGTTATCGTCCCCGCCGGTCTGGCCGCGGGTGAAGGACTTCAGGGCGTAGGTACCCGAGGCATCCGAAACCACGGCGGTGAAGGCCAGGATGCGGTTGCTCATGGAGCCGTAGCCTGTGGGGAGATTCTGGTTGGGCGAGGGGATGGCGGTCCCGTGCGCGTCAATGGCGAGGACGCCGCCGATGGTGATGCTGCCGGGCGCGGGGATGTGGGGGAAGCTGAAGCCGATGGACCCCGTGCCACCGGATGCGGCTTCGAGCGCGGCCATGAGGGCATCCATGGAGCAGCCGGTCTGGACTTTGACCTGGGCGGGCTCAGTGGCGGAGGCCGGGGTCACGCTGAGCACGGATGCGAGGCCGGTGACGGTCTCGACGACGATGACGTCCGAGCCGGGGGCCGTGCCTTCGACGACGGTGAGGGGGGACCAGTTGTGGCGGATGCCGGAGGCGCGGACCTGATAGCCGGCTCCCGCCGCCCAGTTGCATATGGCGACTACGTCACTTGCGCTGGTGGGACTGCAGGTCCACAGAGATTTGACTTCGATGGCGCCGTCCCAGTTGACGAAGTCTTTCTGTGAGACGGGAATTCCGGAGGGAAAACCCGGAGGCGGTTGTTTCGGCATTAATGAATTGCGTCCTTTTCGCAACCGGTAGTTTACAAGCAATTTGGCGACTTATGCAACATTTATTCATGACAATTCGTTTGCCATTGCGCGAATAGAATGCGCCGCGGATTTTTGGATGGAAAGAGGGGTGCTGGCGCCTGGGAAAATCCCTCTTCACTTCCGATGAATCGGGGCTTCGCGGGCGCTCCAGGGCAGGCTGACGGGCATGGCGGTACGGCAGGTTCAGCTGAGTGCGGAAGCGGAGCCGATTCTCGATTCCGTTGCGGCGTCATTTGGCGGCGACGCGAGCCTCGCGCTCTCGGAATTGTCGATCGCACACGAGGCGGTCGAGTCGTTTCCCGATGAGGTGGCGGACGCAAACTCCGAGGAGTTGCTGCGGCAGCGCGAGCGCTCGAGCCGTGAGTTCCGGGAGTGAATGACGGTTTCCTGGGAACAGGTCGAGCTCACGCGCCGCATCGAATTGCCGGCATCCAATCCGCACTTGTCGCCGAATGCAGTACGCTTAAAGAAGCCATTATGACCCGCGAAGCGTTGCACGAACTGATTGACCGCATTCCCGAGAGCGGGATTATTGCGGCGCAGCGCGTACTGGAACGTCTCGCCGGGGACGCCCCCTTCCGGGCTGCAATGTCCGCACCACGGGACGATGAACCGGTCACCGCAGGAGACGAGGAAGCGATCGTGCGCGCCCGGAGAGACCTTCAGGCCGGCAGGGTTGTTTCCCACGACGAGATTCTTCGCGAATTCGGAATCCGATGAAGTTTGCGTGGCCTGAGTCTGCGCGCTCGGAACTGCGAGGCGTGGACCGGGAGAGCGCGATGCGTATACTCATCGCACTGACTCGGTACGGCGAATCCGGCGAGGGTGACATCAAGGCCCTTTCGGGAGAATGGGAAGGATACTTCCGGCTTCGGGTGGGGGACTTTCGGGTGATCTTCCAAATCACTCCGGAGGCGGTTGTAATTGTGCGCGTACGACATCGTTCGGACGTGTATCGATAGGGGCGAGACGCCCTGTTAAATCGCCAAACTTCCCACATGCGGGACTTGGGGAGAATTGTTGAACGCAGAGGTACGTGTCGCTGCGGTTATGCGAATAGGCTACGCGTCCGAGTTCGTTACGGAGCCGCGATGTCCACTTTGACTCGCTGGCTGTCGTGGTCCAAAAGGGCACGCGAGACAGTAACATGGCCGACGCTGGTGTCCGCTCCCAAAATCTCGCCCAATGTCGTTTCCAGGGAACTCGCGGCTCGCGCCCCAATCACGATCGTGGCTAATGCATCCGCCGGGAACGAGTACAAATATACAGAGTCCCCGTCGGTTTCCACACAACGCGTGGCATCGGTCAGGGGAGCGAGCATCCGCCATTCGCGCTCATATTCCCATTTTTCGCCTTTGGTGACGAAGATCGCATCGCCTTCAAGTTTGGCGAGTGATGGTGCCGCGGGCAATTCGGCATAGAGCACGCTCCGCAGGAAGTAGAATTCGTCGCCTTCAGAACGCCTGCGGTTGAAAAAAGCGTGTTTCTCATCAAACCCAATTAGAATTCCGCGATGACTGTCCGCGTAGTGGGCCCACATTAGGGTATCGTCGGCCACCTCCGTAAGGCTGAGAATGCCAACGTTACGGTTTAGCGCCGCATATATCGACTCGCGAAGTAGCGCAGCGCCATCTTTCATTGCCCCCAGAAACGCCACCAATCCTGTAGAAGCAGAGGCTCTCCCCTGATCTGAATCCATGAACGATTTTATGATCTGGGAGGCATTTTCGTAAGACAGCCGCGAGCGATATTCATCTGGAAGCATTGCGAAAGCCTGTTGGAGTATCGGCTCAAAGTCGATCGGTGTCGCGGAGAAATGCGCCAGAGTTTCAGCTTCTGATACAAGCGAGTCAAAGCGGGGGCGAAGTTCAAAGGGATCGTTGAGAGCGCCGGGCTGAGTGAATCGGATTTCAAGCCTTTCGAGAACATCGACTCGCTCGGGCCGCAGATATTTAAAAAGCATATGGGGAGCCGCGCCACCATTGTAATTGTATTGAGGACCTCGGAAGGAGGGTAATCCGCAGTGCTCGACGCGACCCGTCCCTCGGACCCGGTGAGCAATCATGATCGGCCACCGATCGCTGCGCTTCCCACATCGTGACTTCGCAAGTGCGCCTTGATTTCGGTACACTTCCAGGGATCGCGCATTTTCCCTGCGTATTCCGGGGCATGTGAATAAGCAATATTGTCGCCCGAAACAATACCGACGCAATTTTCGCGGGGACACCCCGGAATTCTACATGGAGATACCAAAGGTGCCGCAGAGGCAGTTGTATGCGTGCAGATGGCCCGCGGGGACCTTAGCCCGGGGGTTCCGGACCGCAAATGGAGTGAACAGCCAGACGACGCCTCCGGTTGGCGGAATTGACGGCAGGAAAATAATTGCGCTGATGTGGCTCAAGTCGCCGTCCGGCCGACACAGCCACGTGGTAATGTCAGCGATCATCTGAAAACGGAGTTTTCCGAACATCTGGCCGGGGCCAGCAAC
>VFSW01007751.1_pt1 | contig 15533 bp, 22 predicted proteins | sample 5358111 | NCBI WGS metagenome assembly VFSW01 (sample SAMN11554181, study PRJNA540505) | mine drainage metagenome | isolation source: sediment from site ElyBrook_90M | place: USA: Ely Copper Mine, Vershire, VT | collected 2017
GTCGGCCCCCGTGCGCGCGAGTTCACTTCGCACCGCTCCCGTCTTCCGCTCGGTATCGAACCAGCCACGGGCAATCAGGCGCGCCACACGGCCTTTCACTGAGGACCCATCGAGCACGACGGTCTGTTTCTCCACCTCGACGACAATCTCGGGCTGCACGGTCAGGAGATGCAGCAGCACCGGGTCGATCCGCGCCTCCTCGATGAACCGGGCCCGGAACTTCTGGTAGAGCGCCTCGATTTGAGCATCGTCCCAGCTCGTCGTCGCCTTCCCGTTCGATGGGACAGACGGGGGCACAGGAGCGGCCGTCTGTTGGCGGTCCTTCTGTGGCGCAGCCGGAGACACTACGAACCGGCGGATCGTCTCGATCAGGGTGTCGGCTTCGTGCTTGTTCACGCGGTCACTTCCTGCTCAGCCGCCTGCCGTCCCCAAAGCGCGGCATCATTTCCGAACGCGGCCCAGCCCTCGTGACGGTCCCTGGCGAACAGCTCAAGGTAGGGCCCATCGTAGAGCCGCTCGATGATCTGCCGCAATTCTTCCGGCTTCTGGCTGTGCTCGAACGCCTCTTGCTCGGAGGTAAACACGGAGTCCGGCATCGGCGTGGGCCGGTCTGGCAGGCACGAGCCCCGCGTGGCGATGATGACGTGCTCGTGTCGCATGCTCACGTAGTGGCCGAAGTTGTGCCGGCGCTTGTGCCACACCATCCCGGTCTTCGGCGTGAATCCCCACGCCTCGAGCACCTCCCGGGGTCCGGGGTTTGCGTAGAGGAACGGCGCCGTCACCCACATGAACAGCACGGCGTTCGGCTGGCTGTGGGCCGCCACGGGCAACTTGCACAGCGCCTCGATGGTCATCCCGCCGTAGTGCTGCTGGGCCCCACTCCCGGAGGGCGGCCGGTCACCGTAGAGCCACGGGGGATCGCACAGGAGCACCCGGAACTGCCCCTCGAGGATCGCCTGCCCTTCGAGCACCTTCCGCCGCCGTGAGGCTCGGATGTTCAGCCGGAGGTCCCGCCGGTCCCAGCCTTCCTCGGCGACCTTGGCGAGCCAGTAGCTTTGCTCGTCTGGAGTTAGGCCAACGACCTCGGCATGGATGGCGAACTCCACATCATCCCGCCGGCGGGACGGTTCGATGCCTCGCCCGATGGCCCGGAGGTTCTTCAGGGTTTTCTCGGAGAGGCCCGTGACGTCGTGCGCCTGGGAGATCCGTTCCTCCCAATCTGACCGGGTGTCCGGATACGCCACCCACGCCGCCAGCCACCAGCCGCTGCGCTTGTGCGCCCGCTTGACGAACTCCCCGACCTGCTCGTATTCCTCGAACGACGGGCGCCCCCGCACGTCCATCCCCGTCGCAGTGAGGGTGAAGTGGCCGAGGCAGATCGGCGCGTCGCCGCGGACCACCGTGAGCGCCCGTCGGTTCGCCATCAGTCGTCTCCTGCGTCCACGTCTTCCGCGTCGTCGGCGTCGTGCTGGGCGTCGACCTGGTCGAGCTGCGCGTCGGTCACCTCAGCCGGTTCGAGGTCCTCCTCCCCGGCGTCGCCCGCTTCCTTTGTGAGTCGCACGCGCAGTTTCTCCGCGCCGGGCACCCGGGCGAGCTCGACGCCAGCGTGCCGGAATACGCTCAGCCCGCGCTTTTGCATCCGCTGGAGCGCCGCCTGGATGAGCCCCTTCTCCTCCGTCTTGGCGGCGTTCATACGACCCCGCTCGTCGCCGATGCCCTCACAGATGTTGTCCAGCACGGCGTCGCGCACCTGTTCGAGACCGGGGAGGGGCTGGCTGCGCGGGCCTTTCTTCGCCGCGCGTGCCGCCTTCGACTTCGGCTTGACCTTGCTCTTGATGGGTTTCGTCTTGCCGCGCTTCTTCGCCATACGTTGCACCTTCCGGAAAGAGAAGTTCGTGTCGGCGTCGAACCTCTGCATATAGCGCCACCACGTCGCCGACGGCGCGGACCACGCGTTTCATGCCCTTGAACGTCCTGAAGAACCGCACCTGGTCCGGCTCGAGCTTGCCCTTCTCGGTCTTCACCTCTACCGCGATCGTCTGGTCGTAGATGCCCCAGAGGCTATCAACTGGGCGGTTCAGCTTTTCTACGCTGAACCCGAGGCGATGCGCCGCCTTGTAGATCGTCTCGGCGTTCGCGTCCGTGCGATGTGTCTCCCATCTTGCCATCAGTCGTCCTCGCCTGTGCGACTGTGTTCCCGCGTCTTCCGGGGTTTCGACGGCGCTGGCGGTGGAGGATCCTCGCCGCCGTCCGTGAACGTGACGATGTCTCTGTCCAGCGTCAGGTTCAATGTGCCGGTCGGCCCGTTGCGCTGCTTCTCGAAGATCGCATTCGTCGTGCCACCTTCTCGATGGTTGCGCCGATGGAGGAACAGCACGATGTCGGCGTCCTGCTCGAGCGCGCCGCTTTCGCGGAGGTCGGAGAGCTTCGGCCTTGGGTCGTTTCGCTTCTCGTTGGCCCTGGAGAGTTGGGATAGCAGCAGGATCGGCACCCGTAGTTCATCGGCGAGCACCTTCAGGCGCCGGGAGATGTCGGTGATCTCCTCATTTCGTGTCGCGCCTTTCCTCGCCGTGGCACCGGCCATGAGCTGCACGTAGTCGATCGCCACGAGGTCGAGCCCGTGTTCGGCTCGCGCCCGCCGGCAGGCGGAACGGATGTCGGCGACGCCCTGCCCCGCGTGGTCGTTGATCAGGATGGGCCAGCCGGCCATCGTCTCGCGCGCCATGCTCAACGGGCCCCAGTCGGGGGACATCATGTTCCCGGACAAGAGCCGGGACAGGGGGACACCCGACAGGCTGGAGAGCATCCGGTATTCGAGCTGCTGCTGCCGCATCTCCAGTGAGAACACCGCCGACCGCTTTCCCGCCGCCGCCGCGGCCGTCACCGCATTCAGCATGAAGGCTGTTTTGCCAATCGATGGCCTCGCCCCGATGACAATCAGATCCCCGGCCTGCCAGCCCATCGTTAGTTCGTTGAGGGACGCAAAGCCGGTCGGCACGCCCACAACTTCACCGCGGTGCTGCTGGCGCCATTCGAGGTTGTCCCAGAGCGCCGGGAGCGTCTCGGTGAGCGGGCGCATCTGACTCGGGCCGTGGTCGGTCTGGAGGTCGATCAGTGCGAGGTCGGCTTGGAGCAGAATGCTGGCGGCCGGTTCCTCGGCCTCGTAGGCCGCCGTCAGCATTCGGTCCGCCGCGGCAATCAGCCCGCGCAGCCGCCCGGCTTCCTTCACGAGCTCGGCGTAGTGACCGACGTTCATACTCCGCGGCACGCCATCGGTCAGGCTGGCGAGGTAGGCAGGCCCACCGACTTCCTCAAGGTCCCCGCTCTTTCGGAGCGCCGCCTGGAGCGTCACCAGATCGACCGAGCCGCCTTCCCATTCGAGCAGCCCTTCGATGGCGCGGTAGATGCGGGCGTGCGCTTGGCGGAAGAACGTCGCGCCCGTCAGGAGCCCTGAGACGTGCTCGAAGGCGTCGTTGTGGACGAGGATGGCCCCGAGCACCGCTTTCTCCGCTTGGAGGTTATGTGGGAGCATCCGCTCGACCACGGCTATTGGGGTGACGACCTTTCGGAGCGCGTCGGCCATCACTTCCCCTGCCGCTGCTGAAAGCGCGAAGGCGGCGACACCTTGGCGCGGCGCTGCCGTGTCGGTTTCACGACCTGCGCGTGGATCGCTCGCACGGCTGGCAGATCAAGGGGCTTGTCGGCCTTGAGCACTTGGATCCGCTGCACGTAGTCGGCGGCGTGCTCCCGCTCATGGTGCCGGCGCCAGAGTTCCGTGAGCGTCAGCACGATCCCGCTCAACAGCGCACCGCCGAGCAACATCGACAGTCCGCGGCTCATATCCCGTGCCCTCCCCACGTGCTACCCCTGACGTCCTGCATCTTTCGGCGCGTGTGTTCCTGGTCCGAGCGGCACATCGGATCGTGGTGACAGTCTGCCACGACAGGAGCGTCTAGATCGAGATCCGCTGGCGCTCCTGTCTCGTCGGCGAATTGGTTGACGGAATGCACGAAGATCCCGAAGCTGTGCCTCGCGCGCACGAAGAACTGGTCCTCGCTGCCGATGTAGCGCCCGATGCGCCGCTCGACTTCCTCGGCCCCGAGCAGCTTCAGCAGCCGCTTGAGTTGCGGCACGTCCTTCACGAAGGCCCACGCATACTTGCCGTGGTAGCGCGTCGCCCAGGCGTCCTCGAACGTGTGCTCGACGCGCTTCAGCAGCGTCCCAATGCCGGCCGCCCCGTTCAGGAGCCGATCGATCTCCTCGGTCACCTCGTATTGCTTGGCCTGTAACTCGCGGAGTGCGCCGACGAGTTTAGCGATCTTGACGAGGCGGTCCTTCGCGTCGTCAGACATGCGCGATCTCCGTCGACGCGGTCCCGGCCGCCGATTCCCACTTCGACCGACCGAAGCGCCGCTCATGCCCGCAGGCGAGGCACCGATAGAAGAACGGCCTGACCTCCACGTGGAAAGTGTAGGTGAGCGTGCCGAGTGCGTCCGTGAGCCGGGTATCGGTTAATGGCGCGTGTTCGCGGTTGGCGCGGCGGTCCTGCTCGATTCGGGCGAGGTCAATGGCTCGGTCGATCTGGCCGATGCGGGGGTTGCAGTCTCCCTCGCAAATCAGGGTCGCCGTCTCGCGGTCTATCCACATGGTGTCCCTCCTCGCTTCGCGCGCGCGTGGTTGCTAATTACTTCAGTCCGGGAAAGATCCCAGCTTTCAAAGCCGTGTATTTCGGAGAGCCGAAGGCTCTTCGAACGGAGCAGCGTTCTTTGCTGCTCCGGGGTAGACCCCGCCCCTGCCCAACCATGTAGGTCGAGTGGGGCGGGGTCTCCCTGTCGCGTGTGTCCTCGGGCTTTTCCTGGCTACGTCCCCGAAGTTCGACCCAACGTATCCTGTCTCTGCTTTTACCCGGGTCGACAGGAGAACCACCGCGTCCACGCCCGGTGTCAGGGGAAGGCGTCTCGTGGCCGGTGTCGAGGAAGGTAGCGGATTGTGACCTGGGTGGGGTAGAATGAGCACCGGGTTTTCGTAACGCCCGGTTGCCCGTTGCTGTTGTCCCCAGCATCGGCAATCAACGGCCGGCCTTCCTCGGGCCGGCCGTTTCTTTGTGAGAACACTGTTATACGCCCCTCCCGGCCTCAACGTCAAGCTAACCTCATTTCCGCGATCGTTGAGTCGTTGATCATGCCTTGCTCTCCAGTTCGTCCATAATGGTCCCCACCTTCGCCCGATGCTCGGGTCGGGCCAAGGGTTCGAGGATCTGGCCGTGCTTCCGGCACTGGCTCAGGAGCGCGTGCTTCAGATCCGCCGGGAGTTCGTAGTCGGCCTCCACGGCGCGCGCGTAGTCGAGGAGGGCCGTCAGGGTGTGCAGGGCGATCATGGGCGTCATCGGCCTTTCCTCGCTTTCGCCATATTGATCAGGTCGCTCGCGCGGCCCATTGTGAGCCCACGCTGTGGCGGCACGCCGAGACGGGCCAGAAGCTGTAGCTGCTTCTCGGACGCGAGCCGTCCGCGCCACGGCGCCAGTCGGTCGGTGAGCTTCTGCACGCTGCCTCGCTCGCGCGAGACGTAGCGTTCCGCCACCACGATGGCCTCGGCGACGTTGCTAATCTGCGTGGCCACCGTGCGCTGGCGCGCCGGAGCCGCCTTCGCCCACCCGAAGGTCGTCCGCTGCGGGGTTGGCCGGAGCGTCGTCACCACGTCGAAGTGCCCAAGCAGGTCCGGTTCCACGGACAGCACCTCGACGCCATCGGCCCACGGATACTGCAGCCGGTAGGTGTCGGCGCCCGCCTTCAACCACTGCATCGTGCAGACGTCCGTGAGCGCGCCCAGGTCGGGGATTGTCCACACGTTGAACGTCTGCGCCCGCACCTGGAGCTCGCCGAGCGTGAACCGGCCGTGCTCGAGCAGGCCGTCGACGTCGAACCCTGGCACATCCTCCCGGAGCTTCTCGAGCGCGTCCGCGAGCTGCTGGAGGTCTTGCCCCTGTGTATTCAACCCCGGCGGCAACCCGTAGAGCACAGGGGCGGTTTGAAGGGAGTGCTTCCGGGCGATGTCCACCACGTCGATGACCAGGCAGTTCTCCTTGCCCGGGAACAACCGGAGGCCGCGGCCGACGCACTGTTCGAAGAGGGTCGGGCTCTTGGTGGGCTTCGCCATGAGGATGCAGCTCGTCCTCGGCAAATCGGTGCCTTCCGTGAACACCATGCAGTTCGTCACCATCTCGAGCCGGCCCTCCGAAAACTGCTTGAGGATGTCCCGGCGCTCGAAGGTCGGTGTCTCCCCGCTCACGTAGGAGGCCCCGATACCGGCCTGCACGAAGGCCGCGGCGAGGTCCTGGGCGTGCTGCACGTCGACCGTGAAGGCCAAGGTCGACCGCCCCTTGGCGTATTTCGCCCACGCCTCCACGGCGATCCGGTTGCGCTCGGGCGTGTTCACCGTCTCGGCGAGGTCCTTCTGGTTGAAGTCCCCGTGTGACGTGCGTACCTCGTCGAGCGAGGCCCCGGTCTCCACCACCCACGGCACGATGGGCACGAGCCACCCGTCGTCGATGGCCTGCTTCAACGCGTAGGAATACGCGAGGGACTGGAAGACGCACCCCAGGCCGATGGCGTCCGTTCGGTTGGGCGTCGCAGTGACGCCGACCAGTAGCCGGTCCTTCGGCGCCTCGCGGTCCCACGTCGTGAGCGCCGCCTCCATCTGGATGACATCGTCGTGCGTCGCCGCTTCGATCTCCCCCGTGTCCGTGCCCACGGTTGGCAGGAACCCGAGATGCGCGAGCGCCGTCCGGTAGGTCGAGGCCGCCGCGTGGTGGGCTTCGTCCACGACGACGATCTTGAAGTCGTGCGCCTGCAACAGCCGCTTGAGCCGGATGAACTTCCGCGCCGAGAGCGTCTGGATGGATGCGACGACGACATCGGCGTAGCGGCTCGCCACGAGATCGGCCTGCTCGATCGCCACCATGAGGCCGGGATTGGCACTCTGGATCTTCGCCTGCGCCTGGGTGAGGAGTTCATCCCGGTGGGCGATGACGAGCATCTTCGCGCCCTTCCCGCCCTGCACGGTCAGCCAGGCGGCGAGCTTCGGCCAGCGCAGCAGGGCGGCGAACGTCACCGTCTTGCCCGTGCCGGTCGGCTTCTTCACCAAGAGGCGGTTCTGGTGCTTCTCGAAGAAGGCGTCACAGATGGCGTCGAGGCTGGCCTCCTGATACGGGCGCAGCGTGGCGACAGGGCTCATTTCAACTCCGCGAGTAGTCGGTCGATGAGACGCGTCGTTCTCACGAGAATGACGCGCGCGACGCACTCTTCGCCCGTGAGCAGGCGAATGCCGTCGTAGAGGACCCCCAGATCGCGCTTGGCGCGAGCGGCCTCGACGCGCAACTCAGCGTGGCGCTCAGTGCGGTTCTTCGGCTTCTCGACTTCCCGTGACCGTCCCCAACTATCCATGTGACACCTCCGTCCCGCCGGCGGGATGCTCAGCCTGCAGCCACTCCTTGAGCACGACGATGTAGGGCGACAACAGGATCAGCCGGAGGGCCCGCTCCGTCGCCGAGTCGAACACTTCGCTGTGCTCGATGCCGGTCACGTCCACGCGGTAGCGCACGCCGTAGCGGGTCATGGCCGTCGCCTCCGTTCCTCGGCGTCTCGAGCCTCGTCCTCTTCCCGACGAATGAACCGTGCGAGCCCCCGTCGGTCGAGGGCCCGCGCCAGCCAGAACCAGCCCTCGTAGAGCACGAGCGCGAGCAGCGCCCCAACCATCGTCAGCAGAATGGTGCGGAGCATGGCTACACCGCCCTCGTCGTTTTCTTGGCACGACAGCCGGGCCACAGGTCAAGTCTCTCTCTGAGCGACCGGGCATACTCGTTGAGCTTGACGCCGTTGACCGTGAGCACGTCCCTCGGGATCCCGAAGCGCCCGCTAATAACCGCCTCGACCAGCGCCGCCTCGTCCAGCACCTCGCCCGTCCATGTCGTCCGGTCGTGCGTGATGGTGTTCGACACCTCGGCCCGGACCTCGGCCACTTCGACTTCGAGCGGCATCTCCCGACGGGCCGCCACCTGCGCCCGGATGGTCTTCGCCTCTTCGCCCGCCCGGAGTGCCGCCTGGATCTTCTCGGCCGCCAGGAGCCGTCCCGCCGCTCGCAGGGGGTCCTTGTAGCCGGCCCGGTGCGCCGCCATCTGGCCGTTGTGCGACACGAGGTAGTCCGAGACGAACGCCTGCTCGCGCTCGGACAGGTCCGTGCTGCTCTCTTCCCGCTTCAGAGCTTCAGCCTCGAGCCGGGCGAGCTCACGGTCGCGGTCCTCGCGCGCCTTCTGCTCAGCCTCTTGCCGCACGCGCTCCTGCTCGAGCGCCGCCCGCCGCTTCTCGTCGTTCACGTAGCGGTTGTGCAGGCCGGTCGCCAGGGCGTTGGCCTGCTCGAGCGGGCCCGTCGCCAGCGTCCGCTTGGCCGTCAGACGGCGGTGGAAGCGGTGAACAATCTGGGCAATCTCCCAGTGCGCCTCCGCGCCCTTCCGGTCCTGCGTCGTCTTCAGGATGAACCGCTGCACCCGCTCGTCCTCGATCATCGAGGTCGGGAGCACCAGCGCCTTCGCCTGCGCCAGCGTGGCGACGGCCGCCTTCTCGATGCCCGCGGCCGTGGTGAAGAACGCCGCGATGCCCGCGACCCAGTCCCGGATCGCGAGGCCGTCTGTGGTGGCGAGTTGCTCGTCCTCGCTCACCGTCGGGCCGATGTCGATGATCTCGGCCGCCTTCTGCTTCTTGAGTGCCATGATGTCCCTCTTTCCTCGTTGTTCCACTCCAGGGGTCCCGCCCCAGTAGTGCTGCCGGATCAGAGCGTAAGCGCACCCGGCATCCTTTGTCAACAACAATGCTACCGCCAGTCCACCTTGCCGGTCGCGTCGATCAACTCGCGCGGGCCAGCCTTGTCGTGGAACGTCCACCACGTCGACGCGACCGGGACGATGACGTGCCGCGTCACCTTCTCGTGGCAGACCGCGCAGAGCGTGAGCGCCGTCCGCACCTCGCACCGCAGGGCCCCTCGGCGTCCGTGGAGATGATGCACCTCGGCCCTGGTGGGGACCGCCGCGAGGGTGGACAGCACCTTGCAGCCGCAGCGCCGACACCGATACTTGTCCCGCTGCTTGACGGCCGCCCGGAAGGCCCCTTCCGTCATGCGCGCGACCGGGAGCGCCTTCACCTTCACGTCCAACCGAGACGGGCCCTTGCCGCAGGGGCGCCGGGTCTGCTGCAGGTTCGCTAACGTGGGCAACTTCAGGAAGCTCACAGCCTACCTCCCGCTGTAGCACCGCAGGATCCGATACGCTTCATCGAGATCCCCCAGGCGGGTGTGCTCTTCAAAGGCGAACTTGCCGTTGGCCTTCCAGTAGAGCGCGAAGCGGCTCAGAGCGACCGGAGGCAACCCGAGCGTCGGGGCGACGAGGATCGCCTGCAGGGCGGTCTGGATCGGGTGACTCTTCGCGCGCGCGCCCGATTTCAGCTCCAGTACCGCGAACTGCCCATAGACCTTGCCGACGCGATCCGGCCGGCCGCCGAAGCGCCAGCGGTCATGCACGAGCGGCTCCTCGACGGCCAGAAACTCCGGCTGGATCATCTCCATCGCCTTGACGTGCGCCAGGAGGTAGCCCCGATACTTCGACGTGCAGCTCGGGACATCGAGCGCGCCGAGGTCGTAGGCGGCCGTCAGGTCATGCACCGCCGTCCCGCGCGCCGCGGAGGCTTCGGTATACCACTCATCATCGACCCAGCCCGACCGCCCCAAGAGGCCCGTGATGTGCGGCAACGTCTCCCCCGTGTCGAGGGCGATGTAGGTATGCTCGTCGGCGTTGAAGCGGAACTCCATCGTGTTCACTTACGGCCGTTGTCTGCCCGTGGCTCTCCGGCGTCGGTCGCGTTCGAGTCGGAGGGCTCGCTGCCCGATCGCGCGGTCTTTTTCTTCGATCGCGGCGCTCTTCTGGTCGAAACGATTTCGGTGATAGGCCAGCCCATGATCATTTACGGGGCGGCACGCGCGACAGAAGGTGCGTAAGCCAATCCGATAGAGACCTGGCTTTCCGCACGCGCACGGCGGCGGATCGAAGTAATTCAGTTGGCTTGCTAGGTAACTATTGACAGTGAGATCCGATCGTCGTCGCACGACGCGCGCGAGGTCGCGCAGGCTGTCAGGTCCATTGGACGTTTCAAAGATCCGCCGCATCGGACCCTTCGTGGTGAGGATCATCACTAGCAGCCGAGTCGGAACAGAGACAGTAGGCACGGGCCCCTCGGCGAGAACGATCTCGTCGGCCACGTCCGGATGAGGAGGACGCGATCGAATTGTCTGTGTGCGCCATCGAAGGTGCTCGCGCGGTTTCCTCCGGCGTGCCCGTTTGCACGCCTCGCAGACAGGCGCCCCCCCAGGACATACCGACTTCCGCGAGATCCCGACATAGCGCGCCTCCCCGCCACAGCCCGTGCAGACGAACACGAACTCAGCCTTGTTGTGGCATTTCACGGCCCTACGCCTCCGGCAGAATGCCCGTGGCCTCGACGCACCGGACGACGTAGTCGTAGACCGACCGCTTGATCTGATTGGTCGAGTCCCAGCCGAACCGCGCCGACAGCCACACCCGGATCTCCTCCTGGCTCCGGCCAGAGGATTTCACGCTGGCCCACAGGCGCTTCCGCTGGCCGTCCGTGATGGGTTCGCCCTCCTTGGCGGGGTGCGCCGCTGGGGGCTCCTGAGGGGCTGCAGGGCGTCCCGCCGGCGGGCTAGCCGGGGCGGTCTGGGTAGGCGGCGCCTGACGGCGAGGCGGGGGCGCGTGGCCGGCGGCCCGTCCGTCGTCGTCCTGGCCCTCACAGACGATGTTCAGCAGGTTGATGGGCCCATACCGCTTGCCGTAAGAATCCGCGCTCCCGAGGCCCTGGATGGCGTTCTTGCCCCCACTGGCGTCTGCCGCGCTCCTGAAGCGGGACTCCCGGCTGTGCCCGCGGCTGTGCGTCAAAATACTGACGACCTCCAGCACCCCTGTTTCCGGCCACTCCGTGCGGAAGTGCATGTGGAAGCCGTGGGCCCGGAGGATGGGGTCCACGATCTTCCGGATGTCCTCGTATTTCGCGTAGTGGCTTTGCACCTGCTTCTCTTTGTTCAGGATCCTGCCGCGCTTCGAGATGATCGGAATGCCCGGCTGCATCCGGGCGTAGGCGTCCTCGAAGGCCGCCTTGGCCTCGACCTCCTGGATGTGCTCCTGGAGCGCGATGAGGGAGCCGAGCTTGTCGACGGTCAGGGCGCGGTCGCGGGCGAGCCGCTCGAACACCCCGAGCACGCCTGGGCTGTCCGGGGTCGGTGCGGCTGCCTGGCGGCGCGCGAGCGCCGTGGTGCGCTGCTTCGACTTGCGTTTGGCCATGAGGAACCTCGTGGGGTAAGATGAGGGCGTTCTCTCCCTCTCCTCCCTGACTGACCGGCCGGTCCTCCTTGCCAGAGGGTCGGCCGATTCTGTTTACGCCGGCAGCCCAAGATCCTTCCGGGTCGCCGCTTCCTTCCGCACATAGGCGCGCGTCGCCGCGTCCCCGCGCACCAGATACTCCAGCACGTCGGCCTTACTCACGCGGTCAGGCGTCCAGCCGACGATCTTCGCCAGCCGCGCGCGGGCCGCGCTGAACTCCTTGGCCGCCTCTGCGGTGATCACGCCGGTCACCGAGTGCGTCTTGTGGCGGAAGATGGACCGCCGGCCTTTCCTGATCTGCGTCATGCGCTGTCTCCTTGGAACCGTAGCCCGCGTTGGGCCGTGCGAGCAGATGAGAGTGCGTGGTAAGCCGGATTCAGGTCGCAGCCGACCCACCGCCGTCCGAGCCGTTCCGCGACCGAACCGACCGTGCCGGAGCCGAGAAACGGATCCAGCACCATCCCGCCGACGGGACAGCCCGCGAGGATGCACGGCTCGACTAACTTCTCTGGCATCGGGGCGAAGTGGGCGCCGCTGTAGGGCATCGTTGGGATCGTCCAGACCGTGCGCTTATTGCGGCCGTCCTGTGGTTTCCATCCGCTGAATCCCCCATCGGCAGCGTTTCGATTTCCCGCGCCTTTACGAGCGTTCGTCGCAGCGCGTTGAACCTGCCAGTCTGGATTGTTCTGTCGCGTCCACGCCGCCGGCTCCAAAATCGCTTGCGCGTCGTAGTAGTAGCGTTTCGCCTTCGCCAGCAGGAACAGGTATTCGTGCGCCTTCGTCGGCCGGTCGGTCACGCTCTCCGGCATCGGGTTCGGCTTCGCCCAGATGATGTCTGAGCGGAGGTACCAGCCGTCCGCTTGCAGCGCGAAGGCGACGCGCCACGGGATACCGAGTAAGTCCTTTGGCTTCACGCCATCGGGATCGTCAGGTCGTAGCCCGTCCCGATACGATGCACCCTCGAAGGCAGGATGAATCTTCGATTGTCCTGGATCGCGCGTCTTTCGACCTCCGCTCGCATAGCTGTCCCCAAGGTTGAGCCAGCATGTTCCATCGTCCCGCAGTACGCGCCGCACTTCACTGAACACGCCGACCAGCGCCGCCACGTAGGCATCAGGCGTCGGCTCCAACCCGATCTGCCCGCTGACGCCGTAGTCCCGCAAGCCGAAGTAGGGCGGCGAGGTTACGCACGTCTGGACGCAGCCGTCGGCTAACGGGAGGTGTCGCGCGTCAGCGTGCAGAATCACGCGCCTGCCTGCCCCTTCCGCGGGTCGGGCGCGTAGCTCGCGCACCCGCACGAGTCGCACGTCTCCCCGATCCAGCCGGGCGCGTTCCCGCACGACGAGCACGAGCCCGTCATCTTCTCTCCCTGGAACTTGCTCCGGATGTGCGTGCCGAAGTGCTTCCCCTTGGACGGCGCGTCCACGAGCTGCGCGTAGTCCGTCTCGCTCACGCCGGCGTAGTGGTAGATGTGGCCGGTCTTGAACTGGACCGCGAGCAGGCCCTTCGGCTGGTCGAACCCGACCGCCGCGATATTGCTCGACTGCACGGGCTCGAGGGGGATGTGCTGCGCGAGTGTCTCTGCCATGTCGTCACCGCTCCTCTCTTCTGGACCGGGACGTTAGCACGGGTCGGCGTTACTCGTCAACAATGAAACACGGCGCGCCCGGATCGTCGGCTACCCTCACGACGTGGGGCACGTCGTGTTCCCAGCAGCCAGCTCTCCGAAGCGCGCCGTGCGTTCAGCCGTCGTAGGGCGTGAAGAAGCGTCCTAGCTCCCGGTAGCAGGCGGTGCCTGGGTCATAGGCGGGACCCACTGCCCGTTCACGAGCACCCAGCCGTCCTTGATCAACTGCGCGGCCCCGTCCGCGGTCGTCGTGCCGGACGCGGTCCCGAGGCTGCCGATGTAGTCGGCGTCGGTCTTGCCGAGATTCGCGGCGGTCCAGATCACGCGCAAGCCGGTGATGAGCGCGCCCACCTCTGGGATCACGGCCGACACGAGCGAGATCGCCGCGGTGATTTCCTGGGCTGTCTTTTGGGTCGTCGCCATCAAAGCACCGTCGCTTTCAGTTGGAGGTAGAGGCCCAGCGAGGCCGCCACGGCCTGGTCAATCGCCTGCACCGTCCCGGAGGGCACCGCCTTGCCCACATCTCCGAGGGCCGCCACCGCCGACGCGATGATCTGCTGGATCGAGGCCGCGAGCGTGGTCGTGTCGTTCCCCGCGGCCTTCGCCGCACTGTAGGCCGTCAGCCCCTGCGCCAGCGACGTGCCGAGCGTCCCGAGCTTGTAGACGACGAGCGCGACCTGGTCGAGTTGCGCGGTCGAGATGACCGGCTTGCCAGTCAGAGGATTGGTTGTCGCGTTCGCCGCCTGCGCGGCTTTCAGAATGGCGTCGCCGGTCTGTTCCACCTGAGCCGCCGGACTCGCGACGGAGGCCACTGGCGTCAGATGGCCCGCGCATGACGGCATCGTGACGGCCCCGACGCCGAGCAACAGGCACACGAGAAGGATCCGCTTCACTTCACACCTCCAAGGTTTGGCTTGACGAGCGACGGCACGACCGTGTCCGGCGTGAACACGGACGGGAGCGCCGACGCCGCTTGCAGTTGCGCCACCTTCTCCACGACGGTCACATGCGTCGCCGAGGAGGGCAGGCTGCGTCCCACGATGGCCCGGATCTGCGCCCAGTAGACGGCCCGGTTGCCCCAGACCGTGACGCCCGCGGCGAGGATGACGCCGACGAGTTCCTGCACATAGGCCGTGGCGACGCCTTGCGAGACGACCCCGTGCGTCACGAGCGCCGCTGCGATGAGCGTGAGCACACGCCGGATGGCGTCGCCCCAGAACGCTTGAGCCGCGGGTGACAGATTCAACATCACATCTCCTTGTCCACGACGAAGTTTCATCAGCAGACGTTCTTCGCGCCGCATCCGACAAAGTAGCGTTTCCACGCCGCGATAGTGGACGCCGGCAGTCCTCTGACCCAGCCGTAGATGCCATACTCGAACACGCGATAGACCGTATCGGTGCCTGCCAGCCAGAACGGCGTCGGCGGCGGATCGTCGTGGCTCGGCTGGTCCGGCGGTCGCACATAGCCGGGCCCGAGATACCGCGCGAGGAGTTGCCAGACGCTGTCATCGAAGCGCCCATCATCGAACTCGCCGAGCACGAGGTCGTAGTCGGCCATGACGCCGCCGGGCTGGTAGTCTCGCGCGCCGCCCCCGCACAGGCCATAGCCGGTGCCGTGCTCAACCATGACATATTTCGCGCCGGCCGCCTTCGCCGTCAACGCGAACTCGGCGATCTGCTGCGGCGTGTAACCCGTCCCGGCCTGATTCGGGGCGTGCCAGACACCGTCCCAACCAGGACTTTGCACCGTGTAATCGTGCAACCGGCCCAGCGCCGCGCCCAGGAGCTTCGTCTGCGCGATGGCGATCGGGAACCCGTTCTGCCCGTCGTCGCCGCCCAGCATGATCCCGGAGCCCTTGAACCCGTAGCCGAGCAGTTCGGCGAGGAGGTCAGGGAACCGCGAGTCGATCTGGGTGTTGCCGTGGGTCCAGTCGAGCGGCCCGAACTTGTCTGGACTGTAGAACTGACCGCCCTCGTTATAGAGCGGCGGTCCGCAGGGCAGTTCCACCAGCGTGATCGTGTCGCCAGCCGCGAGCACCTGCTTCGCCACCGAGGCCCGATCCGCCTTCGTGAGCCACGCCCAGCACGCCGGCCACCACGGCATCGGCCCGAACTGCGCCGTCGTCACGGTCAGCCCCTGCATCGTGATCGGCCCTTTCAGGAGCTCGTCACGGCCAGGGGCGCGCCTAAAAGACGGTTGCGCCGTCAGGGTGATCTTCTGGTCCGCCGCGGCGGTCGCGCGGTAGTAGCACGGCCCTTCGGCCGGCGCGTGATCCGAGCCGACGATCGCGTAGCCGTTTGTGGTGAACACGATCAGGTCATCCACCTCGGCATCGAAGGCGTGGTTGCTGTAGCCGTTCCCGTCCGAGTAGCGCGGGTCGGCTTGGTGAGTCTTCACGTTGGTGGGCGTGATTTCGATCCCGCCGATGTGCGCCCCGGACGCATCGACGGTTTCCACTTCGAGGGT
>VFSW01007752.1_pt1 | contig 15533 bp, 14 predicted proteins | sample 5358111 | NCBI WGS metagenome assembly VFSW01 (sample SAMN11554181, study PRJNA540505) | mine drainage metagenome | isolation source: sediment from site ElyBrook_90M | place: USA: Ely Copper Mine, Vershire, VT | collected 2017
AACCAGGCATTTACTCGCCGGGGAATGCGGGTACAACGAAGTAAACGCCTTCTGTTGCTTCACCGCTTCCGACAATTTCTCGTCGCGGAGAATGTAACCGAGATACTCGACATTCAAATTGAGGAAGCGATCCGTGGCCTGATTGAGCCGTCGATATACCTCCTTCCCCTCTTGCGGATCCCGAACCATATTGACAAGAAGTCGGAAACAGTTCTTGGCATGATTCTGATGGAGGACCTTGATGATGGCATATGCATCCGTCAAAGAGGTCGGCTCCGGTGAGGCCACGACGATTATCTCATTGGCGGCCATGTTGAAATACATGACATTGCCAGCAATGCCGGCCGCCGTATCGATCAGCAGGAAATCCACCCCCCGGCTGACGGTGCGCAATTCATCCAGCAGGGTTAATTTCTGGCCTTTGGATAGATTACTCATCTCCTGTATGCCGGAGGCGGACGGCAGGATCATGATACCGCCGGGTCCTTGTATCATCGCTTCTTGCATGCTCTTTTCACCGTTGAGCACGTGAAAGAGGTTGACCTTCGGCGTCAACCCCAAGATAACATCGATGTTGGCCAATCCCATGTCCGCGTCCAGAATCAAGATCTTCTTCTTCATTTTGCTCAGCAGGCAAGCAAGGTTGACGGTGATGTTGGTCTTGCCGACACCGCCTTTCCCGCTGGTGACAGATATTACCCGCACGTTATCCCGGCTCATACCCTCTTTCCCCGGCACCGCATGAGTCCCGCCCTCTCCGGTCGTCGCCGATCGTTGTTCATTCTTCTTCATTGCCCGCAGCGCAACAGCTTGATCCAACGAATATCCTCCACCTCTAATGCAACGTATTTCTCACGATCAGCCGCGCCATGTTTGCGGGAGATGCCTTCGCGATGTCAAAGGGGACATTCTGCCCATTGGTCATATACGAGACCGGCTTTGCCAACTGATCGATAATGTTGTAGACAAAACCCGCCCGCGGACACTCATCGATCTTCGTCAGGATGATCCGGTCGCACGACAGCGCTCCGAACCGTTTACCGAGTTCGCTCAGGGTTTCCTCGCTTGAAGTCATGCTGAGCAGCAGGTTGGCTTCTACCGGCATGGAAAGGTCAAAACACTCCTTGAGAGCCTGCAAGTATTCATCATCCCGGCAATTCTTCCCCGGCGTATCGACAAAAATCACATCCTTTGCCGCCAGGCGTTCCAGTGACTTCTTCAACGCCGTTTTATCGGCCGCCACCTCCAGAGAAACTCCGATGATGCGAGCGTAGGTTTTCAGCTGTTCAACGGCGGCGATCCGGTATGTGTCGATGGTGATGAGCCCCACATCAACTTTTTTCTCCAGGGCATAGAGGGACGCGAGTTTTGCGATGGTGGTGGTCTTTCCAACGCCGGTGGGGCCGAAAAATGCCTTTACCCTTTTCCCCTTTTCCTCCCGAGCGTACGCTGCGAGCCGCTGCGATATACATTGTTCAATCCTTGCCAGACCGGCTTCACAGGAAGTGATCTCCTTCGCCCCTTCCCGCCTGAGCGCTGCGATGAGGTTCGATGCTCGATCCTTCGAGATACCGCAGGTCGTCAAGTGCCGATAAACCTGGGCGAGCGGGTGATGGGAATCTGTACCTTTGCGCAATCCGAACATATCAAAAAGGGTCTCCAGCATCTCCTTGAATTCCCGCCATTCTCCCCTCGACCGATCTTCCTCATGCATTTCCCGGAGCATTGCCTTCATCGCAACGATTTCCCGCGTCAGGCCGCCGATTCCCGGTTCCGGAGGTTGATTTGTCATGTCCTCCCGGTCAGCAGGTTGCCGACCCGTCGAGGACAATGGAAGGCCTTCATCCCTGCCCGCGACAACCTCGATCCGGGCTTCTCTCCCGCCATGAATCCTCTTCGTGGAGAGAATAACGGCTTCCGGCCCCAGATCATTCTTTATCATTGCCGATGCTTCCCGAATGGTTGCCACCTCGTATCGTTTGACCTGCATCTCACAACTCCACGACACCGAATGATTTAATATTTACGTCCCGCACGATCTCATTGTGCGCCAGAACCACGATATTGGGAATAAATTTCTCCAGGATCTTCCGCAGGTGACATCGCACCAGCGGAGAACAGAGGATGACCGGATGGAGCCCGGTCGTTTCAAAATTGGCGATTACCCTTTGCAGACTGCCGATCAGTTTCTTGACCATGTTCGGATCAGGAGAAACGAACGATTCGAATTCCGTATGCTGAATGGACTGACTGATCGTATCCTCGATGTTCGGCGACAGCATCACGACGTTCACATTCCCATCCGGATCCTGATACTGCTTGGTAATCGTTCGCGATAGTGCCTGACGGACATAACCAGTCAGAATATCGACATTTTTAGTTATCGAGATATAATCGGACAAGGTCTCAAGAATGGCCAATAGATCGCGTATGGAAACCCTTTCCCGGAGCAGCCGCTGCAAAACACGTTGCAGGATACTGATCGGAACCATCTTCGGAACCAGTTCTTCGACAACCTTCGGATAATGTGTCGCTAAATTATCTACCAGGGACTGGACTTCCTGGCGACCTAAAAGTTCATCGGCCTGGGCCTTGATCACTTCGGTCAGGTGCGTTGTGATAACCGTCGCCGGATCGACGACCACATATCCCTTGGCTTGGGCGTCCTCTTTTTGCGCATCGGGAACCCAAACGGCGGGCAATCCGAAAGCCGGTTCGGTGGTTTTAACGCCCATGATCTTTGCTCCCTTGTCATCGTTGGTTATGGCCAGATAATGACCCATCATCAACTCGCCCGAGGCAATTTCCACCCCCTTCAAGTAAACGGCATATCGGTTCGGTTTCAATTGGAGATTATCCCGAATATGGACGGATGGTATGATAAATCCCATCTCAGCCGCCAACTGCTTGCGCAACGTCTTGATCCTCAGGAGCAGTTCCCCTCCCTGCTGCACATCCACCAGGGATATCAACCCGTAGCCGACTTCCAACCCCATCTTGTCCAAGGGCGTTAGGCCTTCATCCGTTTCCGCTACCGGGGGAACCGGCACATCTTCCGCTTCTTCCGCTTTGCCCTTCGCCTGTTGGAACACATTATAAGCCAACACGCCGATAATGGCGGAGACGAGAATAAAAGAGATTTTCGGCATGCCGGGAATCAGGGCGAAAATGAAAAGCAGGACTGCCGCCGTGGCAATGGCGCGCGGTTGCGTGAAGATCTGTTTCTTGACATCCTCTCCCAAGGCGGCGGTCGACGTGGTCCTGGTTACCAGCATACCTGCGGCAGTGGAAACGATGAGCGCCGGCACCTGCGTCACCAAGCCGTCACCCACCGTCAGAAGGATATACGTTTTTGCCGCTTCGGCAACCTCCATGCCCTGTTGCACGACGCCGATGATCAACCCCCCGATGATGTTCACCAGCACGATAATGATGCCGGCGACCGCGTCGCCGCGCACAAATTTACTGGCTCCATCCATCGCGCCATAGAAGTTTGCTTCCCGTTCGATCTCGCTCCGCCGCTGCCGCGCCTCCGTATCGCTGATCAAGCCGGCATTCATGTCGGCGTCGATGCTCATTTGTTTGCCCGGCATGGCATCCAGGGTGAAACGGGCCGCGACTTCTGCAACCCTTGTTGATCCTTTCGTTATTACGACAAAATTTATCAAGACCAGGACGGAAAACACGATCAGGCCGACAACATAATTGCCGCCCACGACAAACGTCCCGAAGGCCTTGATCACCTGCCCCGCGGCCGACGTCCCTTCGCTGCCATGGAGGAGGATGAGGCGCGTCGAGGCCACGTTCAGCGACAGACGCATCAGCGTGACGATGAGGAGGATGGAGGGAAAGGCGGAAAAATCCAGCGGCTTGAGGATGTACATGGACATAAGCATGATGATGATGGATAAGGCGATGCTGAAGGACAGGAGAATATCAAGGAAAAAGGGCGGCAGAGGGACCATCATCACGACGAGAATGCCGATCACGCCGACAGCCATCATGGCGCTGCTGCTCCGCAATAGGCCCCCGGATGCGGGTTGCTTCTCGTTAGCCATCGTTGCTGTTCTCCTTTAGTGAAAAGCCTGTTTGCTCTTTAGCCGGTAAACATACGCCAGGACCTCGGCAACGGCCTGGTAGAGATTGTCCGGTATTGCCTCCATTATATCGACCATTCTATACAATACCTGTGCCAGCGGCTTGTTTTCCACCACGGAAACGCCGTTTTCCTTGGCGATTTCTTTGATGCGTTGGGCGATGAGATTGGCCCCCTTGGCAACAACGACGGGGGCGGACATCCGCGCCTGATCATACTTGAGCGCCACAGCCAGATGGGTGGGGTTGGTAATCACGACATCAGCCGTCGGCACCTTGGTCATCATCCGTCGCATGGCCATTTCCCGCTGCAGGCGTCTGATTCTTGATTTGATCAGAGGGTCGCCTTCCGTATTCTTATATTCATCCCTCAAATCCTGTTTTGACATTCTCAGGCTGCGTCCGTGCTCCCAGTGCTGATACAGGTAGTCCAGAAGCGCAAGCACGATCAGCACCCAACAGGTGGCAAAGAGTATCTTAAAGGAGACCTGCCCGATATGCATCATGATCTGCCAGGGGCTCTGTTCCATCAGGGGCAGGACATCAACAATTTCGGTGCGAATTGTCAGATAAGCGATAATGCCGACAACAGATATTTTGAAGATACTCTTCAGCAGCTCGGCAATCGTTTTAAAAGAAAACAGATTTTTCAATCCATTGAGCGGGCTGATCTTTGACAGTTTTGGTTGTAGGGGTTCGCCGGAAAAGATAAAGCCGACCTGCATCAGGTTCGCAACGATGCCCGCCGCCATCAGTGTCAGAAGCAGCGGCAAGACAATCACCAAGGTCTTTACCAGGAGCGTCATCACAAGCAATTGAAGCGCGTCAACCGTAAGTTCGACACGATTCAGATCATGAAAAGAGCCTTTCATCACTTCCATCATCCGGTCGATGATCCCGCCTGTGCCGAAATAAAAATAGGTGAGGCAGGCAACCATGATCAGCGCCGATGAAACCTCGCGGCTCTTCGCCACCTGCCCTTTTTTCCGCGCATCCTGTGTGCGCTTGGGGGTTGCCTGTTCGGTTTTATTGTCTGTTTCAGCCATGCGGGATTACCCTCTACCGTCAAATCCGTCCGGGAGCCGAACTCCCGAATTACATGATCCGCAGCAACCCATGGATATCGCCGGCCAGCTTCTGAAAAAGAGACATGACCACCTTCAGAAAGATTGGAGCCGTAATTCCTAAGAAGATCAGACCAATGGCTATCTGCAGGGGAATGCCGACGATGAAAACGTTGATCTGTGGAACCGTGCGGGCGATGACCCCCAGGCCAACATTGACAAAAAACAGCACGGCGACGATCGGGGCACTGATTTTGATCGCAATGACGAACACGTCCCCTGACAGCGTCACCATGCGCCGGAAAAATTCCGGGGAAACGTGAAAATCCTGAACACGCAGGATACGGAAGCTGTCGACCATGGCGGTAAGAAAGATATGATGGGCATCGACAAAGAGGAAGATGATCATCACCACCATGAACTGGAACTCCGAAATGATAGATACTTCCTGGCTCGTCTGCGGGTCGAAGACGCTGGCGATCGAAAAACCCATCTGAAACCCGATCATATCTCCGGCAAACTGAATGCCGGCGAAAATAAACCGAGCCGTGAACCCGATTACAACACCGATAAACACCTCCGCGGCCATCCGGAGCAGTAACGGCAAGAACCCAAACGTCACAAGAGACAGATTATTCTGGACAAACGGATAGATTATGATCGTCATCAGCAGCGAGAGCCCGCCCTTGACCTGCGCCGGCACAATGGCATTGCCCACAATCGGCATGGTCACCAGGATGGCGCTCACCCGGAGCAAGGAAAAGAGGAACGACTGCACCAGTTCAGGTGTAAAAACCGGGAAATTCATCTATCGAATGTACAGGGGAATGTTGACAAACAGATTGTGGGTGAACGAAACGAGAAGATTGATCATCCACGGCAAGACAATGACCACGGTGATCATCACTCCCACGATCTTCGGCACGAACACCAGCGTCATCTCCTGAATCTGGGTGACTGCCTGGAACAGGCTGACTCCGACGCCGATCACGAGCCCCACCAGCAGGGCCGGGGCGGAGATCAGCAACGTGACCTTGATGGTTTCCGCCATGATACCAACGATGAACTCCGCTGTCATCTTACTCCGCTCCTTTCGAGAAAAGCCTCCCCGGGGTTCCAATTCCCCGCGTATCTCGGGAAGGGGATGGTGATGGTTCAATGAAAACTCTGGACCAGGGAGCCCACGATCAGATTCCACCCGTCGACGAGAACAAAGAGCAGTAATTTGAATGGCATACTCATCATGACCGGCGGAAGCATCATCATTCCCATGGACAGCAATATACTGGACACGACAATATCAATGATGAAAAAAGGCATATACAATAAGAATCCGATCTGAAAAGCCGTTTTCAACTCGCTTATGACGAAGGCTGGGATCACTACGGACAGGGAGAGATCTTCCGCCTTCTCGGGGCGTTTTTCCTTTGCAATCTTCACAAATAAGGCAAGATCCTTCTCCCTCGTTTGCTTCAGCATGAATGACTTGATCGGAGCCGCAGCCAAATTCAGGGCCTCCTCTCCGCTGATCTGCTCTTCATAGTACGGGGTAAGCGCATCCTGGTTTATCGTCTGCCAAACGGGAGCCATGATGAAGATCGTGAGGAACAAGGCCAACCCGATAATGATCTGGTTTGGAGGCATCTGCTGGGTACCGATGGCATGACGCAACAGCGAGAGGACGACGACGATCCTCGTAAATGAGGTCAACATGAGCAGAATCGCGGGTGCCAGGGATAAAATCGTCAGAACGAAAAGGAGCTGCATGGCGACGGATACTTTATCCCCTCCCCCTGCGCCACTGCCGACACTCAATGTGATATTGGGAAAGGGGAGCGCTGCTGCGCCGACGTCTGAGATGCAGCAGAACAGTGGCGCCAGAAGTGAGAGGGCAACCAGAAAGAAGAGGCAGAGGTATTTTTCCGGACGCTTCATCATCGTTGTAGTCTGCCTTTCTGCGCACCGTTCAACGTTTTGAACTTATCCGTGTACCGCTTCAGGAAATCCGCCAGAACGGGATTGGAGGGTTCATTTTGCCGGGGGATTTTCATCTTCTCCAAAGCCTCGCTATCGTCAATCGTCGTCAGCAATGACATCTGCCCGTTCGATAACCCCAAAACGATCCCCTTCCCCAGAACATCGACCAGAAGAATACTGGATTTAGGTCCGATATACCGGGAAGAGATGATCTGTATCAGGGAACCGTCCCGACGACCGGAGGATGGATGATTCATGAATCTCCTCATCAGGTACGCAGCAGCGACCATCAGTCCCAGCACAACCGCCAGGGCAAAGAGTATTTTTAAAAAAGAGGGAAAGAAAGCAACTTCATTCATCGATATGTCTCCCGCATTCCGGTCAGCGTAATTTTTCCACCCGCTCCGACGGAGAGACAATATCGGTCAGCCGGACGCCGAATTTCTCATTGACGACAACTACCTCTCCCCGGGCAATCAATCGCTGATTAACAAAGACATCCATAGGCTCTCCGGCCAGTTTGGTGAGCTCGATTACGGAGCCCTGCCCCAACTGCAGGAGTTCATTAATCAACAGTTGACTTCTGCCCAACTCCACGTTCAGCGTAAGCGGGATATCAAGAATGAAGTCCAACGCCAGCGCCCCTTTCGCTGTGTCTTTCTTCTGAAGTTCCGGGAAACTGACTTCGCTGACCGCTACTTGAGGATCACTCTTTTGGGTTTCCCGCAGCTCCTTCGCCACGTCATCCCAACCGAGGTTTTCGTTTTCATTTACCGGCGGATCCTCAAGTTTTGTGCCCTTCAGCAATTCGTCGATCTCATTCTGCTCCATATTCATCAACCTCTTTTCCTGTCATGATCCCAGCCACCTGTATCGCCCGATTCCCCCGGTATATCCCCGCACAGCCCGTGAATTTTTTTGTGCCTTCAACGTAAATGTTCAGCGGATCTTTTGCATACTGTTCCAGGGGAATCACATCCCCTTTTTTCAACTGGACCACCTCGCTGCCGTTGATCTCCGTCCTGCCCAACTCCACGACCAAATCGACCTTCGCCTTCATGAGCCCTTTGCGGAAACGATTCATCCACGTCCTGTCAACTTCCATTTGTTCACTCTGGAAGCCGGCATGCAGCTTTTCCCGAACGGGTTCCAACATCGAATAGGGTATGCAGATGGACAGAATACCTGTCGTGTATTCCACTTCAACTTCAAAGTTGATTACGACAACGATATCGGTGGGGGGTACAATCTGGACGAATTGGGGATTTACTTCCGCCCGCTGATAGGACACTTTCAGTTCGATGACGGATTTCCAGGCCTTTTCGATATCCCCCATGGCACTCAGAACAACCCGCTTAATGAGATTGTTTTCGATGGCGGTAAACTCCCGACCTTCGACCTTGTAGGATTCTTTCCCCGTGCCGCCAAACAGGATGTCCACGAGCGTAAAGATAAGCTTGGATTCCAACACGATAATAGCACTCCCCCGCAGGGGTTCCATACGAATGAGATGGAGGCTCGTCGGCACGGGGATGGTTTTCAAAAATTCGCCAAACTTGATCATATCCACCGCAAGGGTGCTCACACTGACGACCTTGCGCATCAACGCAGAAAGCGTGGTTCTGAACATCCGAACGAATTTCTCGTTGGTCATCTCCAGAGTCGGCATGCGGCCGCGGATGATCCGGTCCTGGCTGGTCAGGTCATAGGTAACCACGTCCGTGGGATCATGAATCTCCTCCTGTTCGGTTTCAACCTGGCCGCCGGAGATCCCCCGCAGGAGGGCATCGACCTCATCCTGGGATAATATCTGCGCCATCGTTGCCCCTTATTGAATGACGAAATCCGTGAAATAGATGCGCACGATCTTTCCGCTGGTAAGAAAACTGTTGATCCGCATCATGATATCCTCCCGGAGTTTCTGTTTTCCGCTGAACTCCTGGAGCTCCTGGTATGACTTCGCCGACAGGAGGTCCAACGTGCTGTCCCGCAATTTCGGCTTCAGGAGATTGAGTTCCGAAACAAGCTCTGGGTTGGACATCTCCAACTGCATGACCACCTTGAGATACCGCTCACCGTTGTTATCGCGGAGGTTGACGATGTACGGCTCCATCGGCCAGAGTGTCCCGATTACCGGCGGAGGGGCTTGGGGTTTCTTTTTTACGGTTTCAGTGCCGCCGTGGAAAAAATAGAGACCGCCCCCGACAGCCGCCGCCGCAACACCCAGCAAAACGATACCGATGATGATCCATTTCAGCATGATCCCACTTTTCTTTGCCGGCTTTTCCTGAGTTTCCTCTACTTCATCCTCTTTTTTATCTTTACCGTCTCTTGCCATGGGTACCCCTCACTTTTCCTGATAGCTGGCGAATGTCATGCCATCGGCACTCTTTTTGCTCCCATCCGTACGATAACGGGAGGCTGTTTCCAGTCCTCTCACGGCCACATTCCAATCCTGCAGAGGACGCAGAAAGGGGTCGAAGAAGCCTTTTACCCCGTAGTCAGCAACAGGCATGCCAAAATCCTCTTTCAGGGAGATGCAGTTCCCCTTATTTGCTTTCCCTCCCGATGGAACATTGCCGAAAGCAGAACAAAAACGGTTCGCAGCGGAGTGATGAAACGGCTGAACTGCGCAAACAACCATTCCAAACTCCTGCCTTTCGATGGGCAGGCTCTGCTCCTTATCTGGTTTTCGGCTGCGGAGAGATCATGTTTGCCATTCATATTTCTCTGAAACGTCCCCTCCAACACTGCGGAACGCCCCAAACGGAAACCATCTTTTTGACAATTCGTCAAACAATTGACGAGAGTTTTTTCTCCGGCGGAAGGCCGGTAAAAGAGAGGGGGAGAACGGCGGATGTTTCAGAACTCTCGCTTAGGGGGCAAACGGCAAGGAGGCGAGACGGAAAAAGAGCGTTCATGCCGCCCGGAGGAGAGAAAGGCCGAATAGAGCGGAGAAGCGCCGGACAGCGCACCCAGAAATTGAAGCTCTCCACAGCAAGCTGCTGAGAATCTTCGATCCTTAAAAGGAGCAACTCCGTTCGTTGTTGCCCCTTGGGCCACTACATGCCGCGGGGAATGGACTCGCTGCGGATTCGGTGCCCATCACCGGCAGGCGGAGGTCCCGCCCCCTTCCCCGCTCATGTACGAGAAAGGGAGGGGGCGAGACGGCGTAAAATTACCGTTTGATGCTGATCAACTGCTGAAAATTCTGGTCATCGGCGGTGATGACACGGGCGTTCGCCTGATAGGCGCGCTGCGCCGTCATCATGTTGATGAATTCCGTCGTCACGTCCGTGTTGGAGATCTCCAGGGCATTGGACCGGATGTCGCCCACCCCCCCCGAACCGGCGTAGTTCCGTGTCGGAGCTCCGGAAAGTTCCGTCTTCGTGAAGTAATTTCCCACTTTTTTCAATCCGGCCGGGTTCGTGAACCGCGCCAACTGCAACTGGCCGAGGCTTTTCGTCTGTCCATTGGTGAAGTACCCAGTGATCTTGCCGTCTGCGTCAAACGAAACGCTCTTCAGCGTACCCTGGGTCCATCCATCCAGCGAGAAGGCGCGGGTCTCGGAGGTGGCGGCGTAGGATGTGATACCCGAAGTATCGATCGTGTCCGAGGCCATGTCCCATTTGAGCACGTTTTTATCTGCCGCCGTACCGATAAAGACCGGGTCGTTCATAAGGTTCTCATATTGGAAGGAGAGATTCGGCTTTGGGGTAGACGTTCCGTAGATGATGCCTTTAGTATCATCCGCAGCATTCGCCAATGTGATGGTGTCCCCATCCGCCCAGGCAGCAGCATTGGTTGTGGTCAATATGATATCCTTATCCCCGCTACTTCCCATACTCAGGGTAATCGTCCCGTTCCCCGCAAAACCCGAGCTGTCCGCCACATATTTTATCGTCATGGCATCGTAGCCGCCATTTTCGCTAACAGTCCAGTTCGTGCCGTCAAAGTTGAGTTCGAGGGGGACGTCCGTTTCCCTGTAAAGCTTCCCGTAATGAACACTATCCAGGTTCACTGTCCCAGCGCCTGTAGTAGCTGCCGCCAGATCCTCTACCTGATAAACCCCGCTCAAGCTTCCGTCCGATCCAAACACGAAACCATCAACACGACTCGCCGCCGGGGGGTTGACCTGGGCGTAATTATCCGTATCGAGCTTTGACTCCAGCCCCCAATATCCCAACTTGTCGGTTTTTGTGAAACTCAGGGACACGGAATGGGTGCCGCCCAAGGAGTCGTAAAGGCCCTGAGAAATACCAAAGGCCCCCCCAATTACCGTATCTGAATCCAGATTGAACCCGGCCGAAAGGATATTGGCGGTAGGCATGGCGCCGGAGATCGGGGTCCCGAAACCGATACCGGTGACGGTATTCTGTATCGGATTATAGCCTTGAACATTATAACCGTTCTGATCGACGAGGTTATTATTCTTGTCGGTGTGAAAAGCGCCGGCGCGCGTGAAGTATTCCGCCCCGGTGGCGTCCTTGACGGCGAAGAACCCGTCCCCGTCAATCGCCAGATCGGTGGCGTTTCCCGTCGTCTGCATCGCCCCAGCGGCGAACTGCGTTGAAACGCTGGAAACGCGGACCCCTTGCCCGATGTTCAGGGAATTGGCGCCCGTGGCAAGACTCTGGGTCAAGAGACTCGAGAAGTACATATTGTCGGCCTTGTAACCCGGTGTATTGCTGTTGGCTAAGTTGTTCCCGATGACATCGATCTGCATAGAACTGGCATTCAGCCCTGTCGTTCCTATCCATAATGCAGCGCCCATAACCAAATACCTCCTTTTCTATCCGTGATAAATGAATTTATGGTTTGACATCCGTGACGGCAAGGAGCTGATCGAACCCCATTTCCCTGTTGTTTACCGTTACATATACCTTCCCGTCATGGAAGTTGACCTTGGATACCGTCCCTTCGGTCAGGGTTTTTGCACCGAGATTGCGGCCCTGCCCATCAAAGGCAGCAATGCTAAAAGTAAAATTCCCCGTTCTGGCCGAACCGTTATTCCATGTTGCTTTATTCATCCCTTTGAATTGATCGGTTTTTTCAATCATATCCACCGCGCGGCCGTTTTGATCATAGATCGTAATCAACACTTTGCGCGCGTCCTCGGGCAGGTCGTACCCCAACTCCACCGGCTTGCCGGCGGCCGTAAATGAATCCGCTTGATCACCGCCGGCCACAACATACTTGCCCGCGAGTTGAGCCGATTGCACCTTATTTATTAAATCCTGCTGACCCAGCAAACTTGTCAAAGTCGTGTTGACGTTATCAAGCTTCTCGAGGCTGGAGAATTGTGCCAGTTGAGCGGTAAAAGCAGTGGCGTCCAACGGCTTCATCGGATCCTGATTTTTCAATTGTGCGACAAGCATTTTGAAGAAATCGTCCTTGTTCACGATGTTGCTGCTTTTGCTGTTCGGCAACGAAGCGGACGAACCTGTGTTGACTGCATCGATAGTCGCCATCATTACACCTCACTATATAAATAGGTTAATGCCCCCGATCGATGGGTACGCGTCGGACCGCACAGGCTTTCGCATACCATCGCTCGCATTCTCTCCGTCCGTTTCCGGATGATACCCGCGATCGCCCTGCGACTGCCCTTGCCATCCGGACATGCCTTCCTGCCGGGGGTCGCGTCCCTGCTGACCACCGGAACGATCACCCACAACAACCTGAAACCGATCCATATTCAGCCCCTGGTCGACAAGCGCTTTGCGGAGCTGCTCAACGTGGGAACAGAGGGTTTGTTGGACATCCTGATTGTTTGCGATAACAAACAACTCCACGGTATCGCGTTTCACCCGGACATCGATGTCAAGCGCTCCCAGGCTGGGAGGATTCAGGCTGATCAGCACCCGACCGCCGCCGTGTTGCATCAGCGGTTGAGCAGCTTCGACGACTTGCGTCATCAGCACCGCCTCCTGCCCCGCAGAGGAGATCACCGAGCCGGGATCACCCCCCGACGCAATCTGCGCGGTACCAGCGACCGCAGACGCAAAAGCGCTTGGCAGCGGCGCCATCTTGTCGCCGGTCATGAGCGGGAGAACACGCTCAGCCGGGTTCGTCATGCGCGGTGAAGGGACGATCCCGGAGGCGGTCCATGTACTCCCACTATCCTGCCCGGATTCACCGCCACGGCCCGCACGCGCCGAGTCACCGAGGGCTCCCGTTTCGACGGCCGCCGCACGCCCGCCAGGGTCCGCTCCCCTTTTCGCAGGTGCCGCCTCCTTGCCGATGTGTCTATAATTAAAGAAGACCGGTCCTTCCGTCTTCCCGGAAATATCCTGCCGCACGCCGCGAGAGAGGAGTATCTCTGCATCATCGGATCCCGACTCACCCGTCACGGCATCCGGCGCGTGCGACCCGGGATCCCTGAGCGGAGGCGACATCTTCTCGCCGGTCAGGGGCTGATGAACACGTCCATCCAGGTTGGTCTTGAGCGCTGCATGGGATTTCCCGACAGCAGTCCCTTTGCTCCCGCCAGGACCGCTTCCTGTTTCCGCAAAGACCGCCTGCCCGTCGAGTTGTCTGTCGTTCAAGTGGACCCACTCCTCCACTTTCCCGGAAGCACCCTCCCGTGCACTGAGCGAGAAGAGTTTCTCTTCAGCATCGGGCTCCAACGCACCCGGCACAACATCCGCCCCTTGGGCCCCAAGGGAAGTCGGCGAAGCCGACATCTTTTCCGTCGTTGCCATCCCTTGAGCGCGTTTCCCAAAATTCGTCTTGAACAGCGGAGCAGCCCCGGCGTCAGCCCCTCTGCCCTCGCTACCCTGCCGGGATTTGCCGTTACGGGTGGTGCGCATCGAGTCGCCGAGGTCCTCCGGGGGCGCCGAGTTACCGCTTGCAACCGCCCCATCGGTCGCCAGGCTTCCGCCAATTCCGGCTCTCCTTTTGGCAGAGGCCGCCTGTCCGTCGACGTGTCCGGCGCTGAATCGGACCGGCCCCTCCGCTTTCCCGGAGGCGTCCCGCCGGCCCCCGCGAGAGGGGAGTATCTCGGCTGCATCGGACCCTGCAACCATCGGCGCAGCGTCTGCCGTCGCTGCCCTGAGAGCACTCGGTACGGACAACACCTCCTCCGGGGTTGCGGCAGCAATCTTCAACTCTCCCCCCCCATCCCGATGACGATGCGGCCATCGCCGGCCGCCGACAGTCACCGCCGGAGAATGGTCCGACGATTCAGTAACCGGTGCGATATTTCCGGAGGAAAGGATAAAGTGATTCGCACCGACTGAGTTTTGCGCCTTTGAACTCTTTTTTTTCGCTGTTCCACGAATTTCCGGCGCTGATGTCAAACGTTCTCTGTCGAAGGTTTCCTCTCCTGCCGTCGCAGGTAATTCCGCTTTCGTCCCCGTTCGCGCCATTTGAGTTTTTATGCTGTCTTGATCTTCAGCCTGACGATCACCGCCGAAGGAGGCTTCATGACCGCTTCCCTGATCCTGACCCTGCAAGTTCTTGTGGAGCAATCGTTGAAATGTTTCGGGTGAATCGGAATTTGCTGCAGAAGCGGGAAAATCCCTTCCGCTGCCGGCAACCGGCAGCAGGCGTTCCGGCTGTGTCCATTTTCCAGTCACGGGACCAGCCGCTGCGATCGGCATCTCTTTCATAACTGAAGGCATATTATTCATGACAACATCCCTTTCCCGTTTAGACACCATGAGAGCAAGAGATATGCCACGCCCCAACAACAATTTTTCTTCTTTGATTTCAGCGTATTACTTAGCACGTCCGAACGGGTGTTCCGCTGCCGGGAAATAATTGCCGGGCAGATATCGACAGCTTCGGAAAAAATTCCTCTCCCCGTGCCGCGTGCGAAACAGGGAGGGGAAGAACAATCTTCCGACTGCGGATAAAGCTGGATTGTCAGGCGTTAACGGTGGGAAAATGCAGTGAATCGATGCGCGGAGGCGGCAAGGATGCAGCCGCCTCCGCAGGAGGGAAAGCCTCCCTGATCTTAGGATTTCTTGTCCCCTACCGCTTTCAGGGAACGGGTAATTTCTTTAGTAATTTCAGATGCTTTATTTTGGCTGAGAAACCCCCAGATCGTTCCCGCCTTATCGCGCTTCATGTTCATCGTGATCCTCGCGGCGGTTAAAGTATCGATGGTTTCAAGCATCGCCCCGGCCTTGGCCGGCGGCATCGCCTCATAGACCCGTGCCAGATCTTTGATGCGCTTGCCGTCCTCCGTCTTGAACGCCTCGGTGGCGGAGGTGGTTTGCTGTTGCGACGAGCGCAGGGCATCGATCTTTTCGGTAAGCTCGAGTTTCAACGCAAGAAGACGCTGCTCCTCTTTTTTCAGGAACGCTTCACGCTGTTCGAGATTCCGTAATTTTGCCTGTAAGGCCTCTTCCAGGGTGCGTTCCTTCGTCAACGGCTCGCTCAGCACATCCC
>VFSW01007753.1_pt1 | contig 15532 bp, 18 predicted proteins | sample 5358111 | NCBI WGS metagenome assembly VFSW01 (sample SAMN11554181, study PRJNA540505) | mine drainage metagenome | isolation source: sediment from site ElyBrook_90M | place: USA: Ely Copper Mine, Vershire, VT | collected 2017
TCCGGCTTGTCCTTGAAATCAAAGGGAACCAGGTTGATGTTTCCCTTCAGCTCGCCCGAGATCCACGCCGAAACATCGTCGACAAACTCGAAGGCATATTCGTATTCTGCGCCGATGTTCGAAGCTTTCACCAGCACCGTTCTCTGCGAGATTACGTCCCTGTGAAACGTCTTGAAGAGCGGCTCGCGGGCAATCGTGACTGCACGGGCGAACTTCTCATGCCACTGCTGCCATAGACTCCAAAACTCGGGACGGTAGAACTCTGACAGCCAGTCGAAGCAGCTCACGAGCGCGCTCAACCGGAAAATTTCCATTAGCGTGATCCCGCTACCAAGATCTTCGCCGAGGGAGACATTGCTGTAAGCCGCGTACACCATCAATTGGGTGGTGATCTTTTCGTCGACCGCAGTGTTTTGCTCCCCCTTTACCACTTCGTAGTGGACGGCGCGCAGCCATTCCTTGTAGTCCTCATCATTTATCGGGAACCTCCGCTTTCCAGAAGCCCGACAAACTTCCTGCATGCACATCTGCAGCCCGCGGTAGGCAGCCTCAAAGCCCTCGCAGACTTTGTCGTTCATCTGATACCAAGCTAGAATGCAAACTGGATCCGGGTCGAAGATGCCCATCGCAAAGAATTTCTTCGTAATGTCGAAGTACCGCTCCCATCCGGACTTCACCGATTCCATCCAGCTGGCGGAATTCTGCCCGGAGAGCTGTTTGATGACCTCGCTTTGCAGTTCCCGCTTTGACATCTTTTCGAAGTTCTTCTTATCGCCAATCTTCAACCCACGAATGTACGCTCCCTGGGCGAAGTACAGCTTCTCCTTGACTTCCATGAACTCCTTGCTCTTGAGGTCAACTGTCTGTAGAAATCGGCTGATTGCCTCGAGCCCGGAGAAATCGCCGACGAGCTGGGTAATCTGTTCGTGGACTGCTCGCTCGAGCGTCGGCCTCGAAATTGAAGCCGCCAGCGCAGTTTTCCTTGGCTCCTCCTGAGGCTCTTTCTCCGCCTGCACGGAAGAAAAAACAACGATAAGATGCTCAGCAGCTCATACCTGTTCTTTTTAGTTCATGGATCGAATTACGATCGTCTTTCCCCGGGACCTTCTCGAAAGAGTCAGGGAGAAGTATGCGCTGCTGCTGCAAGAATCGAGCGGCAGCAGGATGACAGTGGTGGTTCCCGGGATGCTCTCAGACGGCGAGCTGATGAGATTCGCAATGCAGCATTTCGAGGATTCGCTTGGCTATCTGCTGAAGATGAAGCATCCCATCAAGCTCAGGTCCGTCTTGAAGGAAAGCTTCAGCTTGAGGGGTTTTGCAAAGAGCACCAAGATGCACGAAGCTGCATTCCTGGTCGCGTGGGACGAGCACCTGAAGTCAATGACAAAAGAGGACAAGGAAAAGTTCCTCGATGAGCTGCTGGAGTCAATGAGGGCGCGACCCAAGCCAACCGAGGTCACCGTGGGCGTCGGCGACCAATGAAGCTGGTGAGGACCGCATTTGAAAAAGACATCATTGATACTCGGCGCATTATTGCTGGGCATCTTGTCCTGCTCATTTCTAATAGTCAACGCAAACTCGCAGATTTCATATCCCCAGCTCCATTCGGTCCAGTTCATTGGATACTCCCCAGCGAAGCTCGAGATCACGTTTCCTCACACGACAACAATTGATTCGAACGTAACTTCTCTCAGCGGAGGCAGGTTCACTTACAGTGAAATCACAAGCTCGCCATACTCGGAGATGATTTTCTCCTTGAATGCATCGGATATCTACACCGTAATTTTCGAACTCCAATATCCGGTGCCGGTGAGCGGGAATCTGACATGGACACTTCTCAGCCCGGGCTTCTTGCCACAGACCGGAAACGCCTTCATCAATGATTCCACATCCATCGCGCTGACCTTTGTTGCTGAGCTCTTGAACCAGGAGGTCTTCCCGACGCCCTACCAGATTGCGAACGCTACAGCAGCCTTGCTCTTCACACAGCTTGAACAAAACAACGCGAACCTCGAGCACCAAATCGCGCAGAACAACGCGGCTTTCCAGGGAGAAATTACAGATCTGTCGATTGCAATCACCGTGATGGGCGTCGCGTTTGGAGCCGCGATAGTATTGCCGGTCGTAAGGAGATGGATGTTGATCCGATGACTTTCAACTACTTCGCCGTAGGGCCAATCCTAGTTACAATCTTCATAATTGGATTGGCTGCCGCGTATATTCTTCAGGACAGGTTCAGGGCTTGGACTCTCGGCGTTCCTTTGGGGCCGTTCAAATTCTTCTTCGTCCAGAGGACCACAACAGGCGTCAGAGAAAGAAAAGCCAACGTCACTGGGCTCACTGAAGTAATCGCGGACATGGGCGCCGGGCCTCAGCTTATCGAGGCACTGACCCTCAGCGTGAAACATCCCGCTTTCAAGGTTCCGGGAGTGGAAGCACAAGAGTTTCTTGGATTACTGAAGAAAACCAATCCAGCAACGCTGTTCACTAACGACGGGTTCAGGCTCTTTGTCTTCGGAAACAGGTCCCTGATGCACGGACGGGAACTGATGGTGGCTTACATGGAAGGGATGTCTGAAGAGAAGGCACTTTCGCACTACTCCTTCCATTCGGTGAAGACGGTCTTAACCCTGGAAGGGAGGATGACGCGGACCATGATCTTTGGGAGGCAGTTCTATCTTCCAAGAAAGATATCGATAAAACGGTTAGGGCGGCGGCTCCGGATATTCGTATTCTACCCCGTCGACATGAAGGGCGAAGATAACAAGAGCTATGACAAACTGATGCAGGCGATGGAGAAGCACTCCAATCTCGTCGCAAGCTTCATTCCAGTGATGTCAGAGACCAGGCTGTACCACACCGAACTCAAGAATGCGAACAAGACCATCGGCGATCTCACAAGGACCGTCACGGAACTGAAGGCCGACAGCAGCAAGTCAATCGCGCTGACCATGGCAGCAAGAGAATCGTCTAACTTTCGCCGCTGGATAGTGGGATTGGGAACGCGCCCCGTGAGAGGAGCCTTTGCAGCGACGGTTATGGTAGCCGCTCCCACTATTGGGGCGATACTTTTGCAGTATGGATTCAATTCGAGTCCAGTTTTCGGAGCATTGTTCGGCTCCGTGATTGCCGTTCTCATCGTTTCTTCAAGGACTTGAGAACATGAGTTCAGACTACTTTTCTTTCGACGAGCTCAGCAAGCTGAATGAGCAGATCCAGGAGTTCAAGAAGGCATACGTCAGAATAATGAGATTCTGTTTCAACTTCAAGCTGTTCATGCTGGACAACGGGTCGCTATTCTACTACCTGGTCTCAGAGTTCAGGCGGCACGCGGTGATGCCAACAAAATGGAAAGGGCCAGGAGAGGTCGCGCAGCAACAGCCGCAGGAAGTACTGGTCTTGAACGGAAAACTGAGCTCATGGGCTCCGGTAGTCGTAATCGGAATAACGATCCTGAGTTTGACTTTCTTGACCATCTACAAATACCTCACAGCGCAAGCGGCAATTCTTGGAATAGTCGCCGTGTTCCTGATCGCTTTCTCGCCGCAAATAATCATCAGGATTCTTTCCGCGCTGGGACGAGAACCCTCCGAGGACGAGGAGAAGATCAACTACGAAGAGATTTTTGGAGAAATAATCGAGCGCTACAAGCAATCGATAATGCATGTCAGGGTGAATCTCAGGACTCCCGACGAGAGTGATAAGAAATCAAAAAAGGCTGATCCAGATCCCCTGACGGAGCTCCAGAAGCTCGACCTCTGGGAGGTAGAGAATCCGGACAAGGAAACGAAAAAGGTGCAAGCCGAATCGCTTCCGGATCCATACGGCGATGTGCTGGAAGGCGACGAGGTTGCCCAGTCGCAGGTCTTCTTCTCCGCCTGGGTTGCAAACAAGCTCGGGACCATTTACAATTCATCTGAGAAAGAGCTTTACCGGAGAAAGCGGTTCATCCTTGAAAAGTCGGCCGAGGCAGCTAGTGGACAGTCTTCACAGTCGTTGAAAGCGAGAGTGAGCTGATGAGCAAAAGGATACTTATTGCTTTCACAAGCATGGCATTCGGTATCTCGACTCTTCTTCTTGGGTACACGATCTATTTCGGCTACGAGCTGTGGCGCCGTCCAAGCGTCGTATCATACTTTCCCTGGACGTGGCAACAAACCTACACTGACGGCTCCGCGATTCAAATGTTCTTGATAAGCACCGCGATTTCATTTGTAGTATTCCTTGTGAGCTTGCTCGCCCTGCTCAATTTGAGCAGACCAGCGGTGACGGTGGTCAAGGCGCAAGAGAAGGTTTCGGGTGAAGTCAGAGGACTCCCAGATCTCGACACCCCATACGTCGACAATTCGTGGACCTCAGATGAAGGACCCTCCGAACCAGACAGCATCGATGAGATCCTTGCGGAGATGAACAGGTCAAAGCAGCGAAAGAGCATCCTGGAAGGCGCTGTTGCAAGGGAAAAGGAGCACTTCAGTAATCTCTTGGAGAGTCTCAACGAAAGAATGACCTCCCAGGGTTATCCGATCGTTGTTCCAGAGGGAGATGGTCGAGTAGCCTCAGCAAAGGTTGCACTCCCGTCGGAAAGTCAGCAGCAGCAACCGGTCAAGAAACTTTCATGGGGCGAGAGGCGCGCGGCCAAGAAACTCGAGAAAGAACAGAGAAGACAAGATGAGAAGAAGAAAAGGCGGCAGGAGAAAAATCGGCTTGTCTCTCTCGAAGAAGATTCGAATGACCCGGAGGAAGAACTTGAAGAAGAGGTAACAACTGCCATAATGACAACTGATCAGTCCGCGCCAAAGGAACTAGTCGGGCCGGCTACAGCTAGGAAACAAAAAAGGAAAAACCAAGACGAGCAATATGATGTCGACCCGGAACAGGCTGCTGAAATAAAAGCTAGATGACTTCGCGGCCGTGAAGTTACCTAGCTTTTAGTATTTAAAACTAAAAAGTGAAGATTAAAAGCTAGAAGTAATTTACCAAAGCTAGATGCATAATATTCTTACGGCTCAACTTTCCATGATCGAAGATTGCCCTAGCTGCCGAACGAAGCTCATCCTTGACTCTGGTGAGCGCGTGTGCTCAAAATGTGGCTTCGTAAAGCCGACATACGAACCTTATTTGGGCGCTGAGGTTTTCAGCAGGGCGCCGCAGAGCCATTGCGTCTACGGCGGCGGTTTGGGGACTGACATCTACAGCAAGCAACGCGGTGAGGGCGGCTCAAATGCTCCAAGTTATGACTTACACGGCGGAAACGGAAAATACAAACCCGTGGTGTCGGTGATGCAACCATGGGATCTTCTAAATGTTGTAGAGCCCAATAGCAAAATAAGAACACTAAGAGAGAAAATCTCTTCAAGGTCCCTTAGCAAGAACGCGGCGGAATATACTTGTCCTGAGTGCGAGATGACATTTGGCGACACACGTTCGCTTCTGGAACACAGAGTTAGAACATTTCAGAAGACCTTCGGTTTCGATCTAGCTTACTCACACGTGATATCCAGTGTTAACGACGTCACGATTGGCATTATAGTGGGTCCAAGTTGCAGATGCCATCCGAAGACGACTCGCTCTAGACGAATTGACGAGGCGACCTTGAGTAACGAGTCGAGATCCATTATCGGGACGGCCAAGAAATTGATCGATGCAAAGAAACATCTAATCGCGGATGAATACAGCCGGGAAGAGATGGATATCAACGACCCCGTAATCTTCGGAGGCACCATCAAACAAAATCACAGACTCCAGGAAATGCTTGAGGTAGTCGCGGTGGCTGCGGTCAAGAAGAAAGAGTGATCTGTAACATGTCCACGAAATCAGTAGTGCTAACGCCTTTTGCATCCTTGAAGCCAAAGAGGATGGACATACCGCTTGACAAGATTCTCCCATCGAGATATCAACCTCGCGACGAGGCTTACGAGAGGAAAGAAGATTTAGAGCAGCTTGCTCATCTGATTGAAATAGCAGGCTTAGATCCTGTCCCGGAGGTCAGACCTCATCCAGAGAAACCTGGATTTTACGAGATGATCAAGGGACACCGCAGAAAGAAATCGATAGAGATGTTTCTCCGCTCTTGGAGATCAGTCCCGTGCGATGTGGTGGAAGGTCTCTCGGAAGACGACGTGTTATTTAGGGTCGGACAGGACAACTCGGGGCGCAGAGCATTCTATCCATATGAGAAGGGCAAGTACTTCAAAATGTGGAGCAAGAAGGTTAGCGCCGACGAAATTGCCAGCAAGTTCGGAGTTAAGACCAGAGCTGTGTGGGAGTGGATGAGGCTTGCTGATGACATTGACTTTCTAGTTGGACCGCTTGATACAGAGACCAGAAACAACTTCATCTTGAGCGCTTCAAGAGAAATCATCGATGAGATCAAGAAAATCAAGAACTTGAATGACCGCGTAGAAGCTTGCAAGATGGCAGTCGAGGGAGCCGGGCTTGAAAGCATCCGGGCTCATGCACTTGCGTCAACCAATTCGACTCAGAGAGGCGCCAGAGGAGTATCTGCGGATGACGATGATAGTGACAAGGAACACCCATTAAAGTCAATTCTTGCTACGCTTAAAGAAGGAGAGAAGGCCGAGAATTACGACGAGTTAAGACGGATTCATGAAAAACTAAAGCGGGACATCACTCCCACTTTGGACAAATACATAGAGTTCGAGGAGACGATGAGGAATCCTAAAGACTCCGCGATAATCAGAGTTGTCAAGCCTGGAACCATGCATGTAATTCATCAGGTTGACGCCAGGGGAAACGGCTTGTGTATTCACCAAACAAAGAACGGCAAGAAGCCAATCGTGGCGAAGTTCAAGATTGACGTCTGATTTTTTCCTAACAGAAATGGAAAGGAGAAGAACTGGCGCTCTGATGCGTGAGATACTGCGATATCTTGACGCGGAGGCGCAGAAACTTTCGCCCGGTAGTTCCAATACAGATGCCACACCATACAAGACCGCTCGTCAGATCGCGAACGAAATTGGGGCGGCGGAACCGTGCGTCTGGAGGTCTTTGAGGATCCTTCTGAGTCAAGGACGCATAAGACGATGGCCTGATTGCCCTCCTGAGAGGATGGACGAAACTCGAAAACGGAGATATGGCTCAACATTATTGCCGGCGGTGACGTATGAAGACATCCACAAAGAGTTCGAGATGCTTGCAGCGCCGCTCGTGCTTGCAGTGAACTGAGCTATTCGGGCAGCGTGTCACGCAGCTGCAGTAGCAAAGCCCTCGTCCGACCCATTGACCATTTGGAGAAGAACTGGGGCGTGAATATCTCACGCGAATCGCGCCGGGCAGCAATAGGGCTGTTTCTCTGCTGCTCATTGTAGGCAGCGATGAAATCAATCGATTGCAAGAGCTCGGATCGCTTCTTTGGATCGCTTTTGACTATCGGGGAAATCCGATGATAGAAAGCGATTTTCTCCTTGTCAATTCGAGTCTTCTTCTTATGGCATTTTTCACAAAGCGGTTGTAGATTTTCAAAGACATCGGGACCGTCAAGCCCAATAGCAATCTTATGGTCTTTCTCCAGTTTGACAACCGACCCACATTCTTTGCATTTTCCACCCAGCGCTTGAATCAAATGATGGTTTGCTGGTTTCCTTTTTGTCTGTGATCTATGCATCGATTCTTCAAGGTGCTAAGCCTCTGTATATTGGGCTTTCTTAAGTGCAAATTGTATTTGCCTTAAACAACCATTTGGATTCATTTCGATTTTTTCTTTCAATGTCGAAGCACTCAGTCCTTCATCCCGGCAGCATAGTCTTTGACAAGCTTACAAGGAAGCTTGGCAAATTCGCCCGCCGCGTCAAGGGTGGCAGAATAGTCGTTGTCATCGAAGGGGAAAGCGTGCTAAGGTACAGACATGACCTAATCGATAGAACTGCTCACGTCATGCGAAGCACGGCGAAGATGACAGTCGATAAATTGAAGGAACAGCGCATCTTGCTCGCCCAGGGAAACTGTGACTAGATTAGATGTTGATTGTTGTCGTGTACTGATTTCCGCTTGAGCTCGTACACGCAACCGGGCATGTAACGGTAGCCGAGTATTGCCCTTGGGGCACATTCGCAACCTGAGTTCCTACATTGAAGGGATAACTTGGCGCCGCTCCTCCTGCTGGAACATTCACAACAATCTTGTACGGACCATGCGTCGTTCCACCAAACGTGGTCAATGTGACGCTGAATGTAAGTCCAAAGGGAAAGATGTTGAAAGAGGACGATGGAACCAGATCGAGAAGCGTTTGTGGATGGCAACCACTTCCTCCGCCGGTTAGAGCAAAACCCGAAATGCTGTGACTAACGAGGAGATCCTCGTATGTTCCGCTCACTGTCAAGTTGGCTGTGCAAACAATTGTCGGCGATCCGCCACCGCTGTAAGCGCTCGTTGGAATTGTTCCCAGAGCTATCACGGCGCCGATGATGATCGCTAAAACAATACCAAAGATTGCCGCCGTCTTGGCTTCCATCTGCACAGGAAAAACAGTTTTTTCCTTCGCATTGAACCGAAGGGAAATTGCGCTCGTGATATTAGTCGTGGGATTGGAGAATGGAGCAGGATGGTATTCAGGAATCCTCGTTGTTCCATTGTTTCTAGGTTTTTTAGGTCTCAGTTTCACCTTCATAGTTGCCATCTATACGGCCGTCGAAGTTGCAATTGTAGTCGAAGCGCTTCTCTTTTCGAGATGGCTAGAAGGCAGGTTCTATCGCCGGGCCCTGGAAAGGGCGGCAGCTACGATACGCTAGTCACTGTTCGTATTCTCTGACTACGAGATAGCCTAATCCGGCAATCGCAAGTATGATTGCCGTCCAGAACATCACCGTATCTGGCAACGCGACTGGAGCATTAGAACCTGTCACAGACAGGAGTAGGGAGAATGTGTTTTGAGGACCGCTTAAAGCTCCAGACCATAAGACGTAACCTACGAGAATCAGGAAGACCGATGATATCACTCCGATCAATGCCTCCAGCGGACCGCGCGGTGCAAATTCGATCAGAATCAGCGCGGCGATACCTGCAAAGATCAGGGGAACCATCCAGTGGGAAAGGAAGCCGAGGATGGACCATAGCGCAAAGCCAGCAAACAGCGAGCCGACCGTGAACAAGAGAAGTAAAATCGGGATGCCCAGCGTGCCAAGGGCAGCTATGATAACCGCGTAGTCCTTTCCATCCATGGGAGAAAAAAGGATCAGCCGAATGGGGTGGGCGGTCTCGTCTCGAGAAACAGATTAATCGCGTCTGCTTGAAGCTCGGATGTCCGCGTTATCGCGTCGAGTGCCCTTATCGCTGATCGACAAACATCCACAGCAGCAAGTAGCATTTCCAATTCCGCATTTGCGAAATCCTCATCACGGGTCATAGGTGGTCCTTTATGGTGAAAAACGTGTCAAATCCGAAAGACATCGCGGCAAATATCAAGATAAGGTCCGACGTCGTCAGTGTCCAAGCTGGGATTCCTGGCGTATTGAATCCGAAGAGCGAAAGTTGATGCGCTGAAAATGAATTCACGATACTCTCTGTCGTTGTTCCATTCGAAGTTGTCTGATGCGGATATGGGACCAGATTCACCAGGAAGAAGGCGCTGATTACAAGCGCAATTCCTATTCCGACAAATTTCATTAGCAGCTGAAAAAAAGGGCGTAGAGCTCGAGCCTTTGCATGCGAGTGCGTGCCCTCTTCATATATCTGATCCAGAGCAGACTACCCAGGGTCAATACAACGATCAGCGCGATGAATAGCAGGAGATGTTCCAGGGTTGGCGAGATGCAATACGACGACATTCCAAAATTTATCGAATAACAGCCCAAATTTACTCACAACAATGGGGTTGCTCTAGGCTCTACTTCGCTCTCTTTCGAAAGATGGTCGAGGAATGCATCCATATCTTCAAACTTTGCAAGACACTTCGGACAATCGAACGTGATCATGAAAAATACAGATCGCTCGAAAATTTCAGAGTCTTGGAATAACGCCTTGACGGGGACTTTGCAAGCCTCACCTCGATTCGCCCCTGCGAGGCTCTGGTCTGGCAACTCTTCGAACAGTATTTTCTGCGTTCCGAGCCGCTGAGCACGCGGCCGCAGAAATCACAGCGCAGTTCAAGAATATTCTTTTGCGGCAAAGATTATGGCACCGACTATTCCAACGATGACGAGCACGTCCGCGAGGGCAATCCACGCTGCGTTAGCACCTGCGGGGATTGCAAGAATCGAGAAACCCGCTTTGGGATAAAGGCTCAATGGCACCACAGAATATCCATTGCGCAAGCTGTGGCAAGCGCCGTCAGTGTAGATCCACCCTTGAGGACAAGAAGTTGTCGTCGTTGTTACAGTGGATGTAGAAACAACCGGAATCGAAAGCGCGTCATCGAAGTATTGGAGTCCAGAACTGATCCCGCTGCATCCCTGGATGGCAACATTTCCAAAGACCGTATCCAAACCGGCAGTCTGCGCCTCGTAGTAGAGGATCCAGACTTGGTTACCGTTTAATCCAGCGCTCGAAAGAAGGGTCTGCGTGTTAGAGTCCAGACCCGCATAGTATTCCCCCCAGAGCATATCTGTCGCATTCAAGTAAACGTTGAATGAACCCCCGCTGAGCGGAATGGTCTGCTGGAATTCGAAGAGCTTCCATCCGTCGCCCTGAGTGAGAACTCGACCCTGTACGTTGGTGCTGATAGGACCTGTGCCGAGTACTTCGTACGTCACGATGAAAGAGCCACTTGCTCCAGGAGTTGGGCTGCCCGAAATGGCTGTCTCGTAGGCGACTATCGGAGTCGAAGGCGTTCCCGGTTTGCCGATCAAACTTTGAAGCGGAGTTGAAGAATAGACTTGGCCGTTTGAATTTATCAGAGCGCGGGTGACATTGATACTCAAGCTCTGCTCAACGCAGAAATAATTTGATGATCCGCCTCCGACTACAGCGGAAAGTGGCAGCGAGGCTATGACCTGATTGTCGTAAACCGCTTCAAAAGTGGACGTGTAGGTGGAAGCCGCCGCACTTGAAAGAGCGTTTACAGAAATCAAGCCCTGGAAAGTTCCCGCCGATGTTATCGAAAGAACGCCGTCGTTCTGCACGCACTGCAGATTCACGCAGTAGGCATAGGCTACAAACTTGGTCGCGCCCACAACAGTAAGGTTGACCGGACCGGTGGCTTGCACGACGAAACTTACGGAGCTGGATGCACCGCCAACCGCCATCGAGAAGGAACTCGAGGAAAGCGTCAGAGAAGCTTTTGAGACCCCACTACCGGTGGAGGTGGAACTTGTCGCTTCGGTCGTTGAGGAAGTAGTTAACGAACTGGAACTCGAAGACGATGATACAAGTGTTGTTGTTGATGATGATGAAGAGCCGCTTGTTTTGCCGCTGCATCCAGCATAAGCAGGTGGAGAGCCGTGACCGGCGTAATTCCAAACCGAGCAATAAGCTGAGCTGACTGGGAGAACATTCAAGAGTCCCAGCCCAGAAATGACAAGTCCCGCAATCAGAATCGTGACTACTATTGTCTTCGCTTCGGGCAATTCAGAAAGAAAAAGCGAACTCTCAGGCGAGCGTCAAGAGAACCGCCCAGGCAGAGAGAACAATCGCACTGACTGCGAGAAAGATCGCGATCTTTTCCTTCCTCTTTGGAGGTCGGTCATTATTGCGGAGCATGGTAGAAAAAGAAGGCTCAGTGGCTTCGCCTGTAGAAGAAATAGCCACCAGCAGTGACCACTGCGATGACGACCAAACTAATGCCGATGATGTAGCTCGTCGGAATCGTGGGTCCTCCGGGTCCGCAGTTTACGATGCAAGCGCCGTTTGTGACGGTGATGGTATATTGTGCAGTCGAAGACTCTCCCTGTCCATTAGTGACGCTAAAGTAAACTGTAGTGTTTCCAGGAGAAACGCCCGCGACCGAGAAACTGAACCCTTCAGTGTTGGTCCCCCCGATCGTCGAGTTCTGCGTCTGCGGCGCTACGATCGCAACTTGACCGTTCTCCGAGCTGCTAGACAAATACGCGGTGCCCGCTGCGCCCTGCGATGCAACCTCGACGATCAGGGTGATCTCATTGTTGACCGAGACCGAATGCGGTCCGCTGAGGCCTTCAATCTTGAAGGAGGTGGATCCAAGACCCGCGGGAGGATTATCCGCGCATGTAACCTGCTTTGAATCTGTCACTTGCCCCGCATCATTTTCAACGTAGAAAGTGATCGTATTCTTTGCAGTCAGCAATGTGTTGAGTCCCGTCGCCGTAATGCTGAAACTTTCCGATTGCCCCGGGCTCAAGGTATTCAATCCGGATCCGCCCAGGCTGAAGAGCGAGTTCCCGTAATAATTCAGCTGCGGCGTGCCGGTCACGTTGCCGACGTTTTGAATTGTCCCGGTGATTGTTCCGTATCCTCCAGCGCTGATATCGGAGCACGATGTACCGTCAAGCGAAGTGATCTTGAATTGGGCGTTGTTCACCTGGTAGACGATTGCATTCGCCAAGCTCGTCGGGATCAGTATCGAGATTGCTTGCGTCGCTACGCTTGTCGCATCCTGCCAGGGCAGCGGGACCTCGAGTGTATAATTCGACGTAATCGTGTACTGCGCGGTCCTGTTGTAAGTATCATAGAACGCTACGGAGTGCGCGAACAGATAATCGGTCAGATCCTGACCCGGACAGGTAGTCGTGATTTCATGGTTTGTGTATCCCGGAAAAGGGGAGCCCAGATTTGTTGTGTTGTCTATCTTTGGGGTAGGAACGCTGAGGCTCGGAGTGATCGGATAATAGAAATAATTCGCGCCCGTTACACCGCCGATCGAAGTCGTATACGCGTAGACCTGCCCCCATCCGGGCGGCGCCGTGCAAGTCGAAGAATAATACGCGGGCTGCGAGACGCCGGTCCCTATAGTGCCTATTTGTCCGGGCAGTCCCCCGAACCAGTAATTCGCGTATTGACCCACTGCGAGTTGCGCATCGGAACTTGACGTACCGAATCCGCACCATCCGTTGCACCCCTGGTAGAAGAGCAAGTTTCCGACGTCGGTCGGCCATTCGTTGCCCAGAAGGGCGCCGAGATCAACTATCGTGATGTTCTGCGCGGGGTTGTTGGGATTGGAAACCAGGAGCTGATTTGCCGGAAGATGCGCGAGATCAACTTGCTGGCTGAATGTGAATGGATTTGCCCCGACCTTTGTCACCGTAATTGTGACTGGAAAGTGCGGCGTCCAAAACTGGTTCGATGGTAAATAAAATTCTGTCTCGAGACTATTCGAGCAAACCTGTGCAGCCGTGAAACCTGATCCAAAGTGACCTGTCACCGGGTTTCCCAACCCGCACGTCGAGTTAACTATCGGATTCGAAAATCCATTGCCGCTCTGCTCTGGCACTAATGGAACCGTGACATAGGGCTGCTGCGGGTTCAGTGTAATGTAGATCTGCGAAGTGGGGGTCACGGTCTCGCCGTTGCAGATAGTTGATCCACACGTTGTGCTGTTGGACGGTCCCAGCTCGAGAGCAGCAACATTCTGGAAAGAGTTGACGGTCAGTGCGACATCATAATCGGTTCCAACTAGGTATGAGTTCTGAACGCTGCCGCCCTGGTTGATGTTGACGCCCGAGATCGCGATGAGGCTCGCTTTCTTTGGAAGGTGGAAACCTGGTACGATTCCGCTGACGAGAATTCCAAGGAGAAGAATGATGATGATAGCTCCTACCGCGATGACCTTGCCATTCAAAGAGTTTCAAAGTAAAAAGTTAGGAACTTAGGACCACGATGCTGCCATCGTACGAAAAATGGCTCAATATAGCCGAAAGCAAGCTACCTGTCTTCTTCCATCCGCCATACCAAATTAAGCCTGAAAAGAACGCGAGCAGCACTTCCTGCCATGAGAAATGCACCAAAATTGTGTGAAAGCCTGCCCAGACCCCAACGGAGAAACCCACCGAAATTGCCTCAGACTTGGATACAAGATACATGCCGTACAGCAAGGCTGCCTTGAGCCCCTCTTCGCCGGTCGCTGTCAAGAAGAGCTCAAAGACCGTATTGTCAAGAACCGATTGGACGCCCACCTGAGCAGTAGAGAAAAATTGTGGCACAAACAACATAGAATTATACTGGATGCCTTTGAAGACGCCTAGCCCCGACGGCAACAGAGATAGATGCCCTAAAGATGTCGCCAAGACATTAATCATCAGAACCACGAAGCCAAGTAAGACTCCCAAGCCCGCGCCCTTCCACCCGGGATTATTCAGGAATGGAAGAGGTTCCTCGTCTTCCGGGACCCCGAGCACGACAACCAGGAAGAGCAGGGCAATCATGCTGCCGTAGACCATCATCAGGAAGGCGATCGTGGTTTCTTCGTTCGACGAATTGAAACCGAGCAGAACAAAGAAGGTATCGAGCCCTACTGAAATCAGAAGGAATGCTACCAGCGGCACAGCATTATCTTCGTCGTCGTCACCGCCGCTCATCATTGCGAATTTGATAGCTGGAAAGTCAATGATGCCGAACAGCGGCGAGAAAAGTAATGGGATCAGAGAGAACTTTGGCATTATATTCTGCAAACAGGAACGAAAGAAAAAAGGAGGAATTGAACTTCTAAACAGACACAAGAATCTTATGGTCTTGACGCCATTGACTCATGTATCCTGGATGTTTCACCAACCATTCACGTTGGTACTCAGGATTTTTCAACTTCCATCTAGTCCAAGCTTCCTTTTTGCAAATTGAACATTCACGCACATTAACCCTTTTCGTCAAATTCTCAGGCGTAAGGGGGTGTCCATTCTTGCAGAAAGTTTTCTCAGCATTTAATGCTGGAGTAGCAATTCCCCTTAACTGATTTACCCAAAGGCTGACGGGTTCTAGATGATCAGGATTGACACAAGCATGATTTCGGCACAAATGATCCAATGTTAATCCTTCTGGGATTTCGCCTACCAGTAATTCGTATGAGACTCTATGCGCGCTCAGGTTAATCCTTCGTCTTTGTTTGGAAGTTGACGTCACGCATCCGTAGCCCTTATGATATTTGTGTCCAATCCAAATCCAACAGTTGCCGGTCTTGTCTACGCGTGGCCAAAATTTTGCCTTTAGTCTATCAAGGTGTTTCTGATCAAGTTCAGAAATAGAGTGTGGTTTTGAATAAATGTAAAAGAGCATTGAAATAAAAAATGCAACCCGCAATTCAACATTGCGGGGCATCCTTTGGGAATGCACCACGTCTTTCTAGGGGCGTGGGGCAGATTAGCTGCGAGAGTTTCTTTGTTGTTTGTACGCCCTTTGTAGTGAGTTTTGCTCTCGCTTCATTCTGTTCTACTCACTTGAGTTTAGCAAGCTGCTCCAGATGCTACGTTGACTGGCTGCGTCAGTGTTGAAATCGTTCCCGCTGGGTTGAGCAGGTAGACTTCGAGGTTGACGTTGAGACAGTTCGTAGTTGTTGTGGCCGCTCCAAAGTCGAACGTTCCGCTCAGGGTTAGTGGGAAGTTGTCGAGCGAGTTCGTGCCATAGAGCAGGTACTGTCCGCTGCTGAAGTCTGTCGGAGTCTTTGCGATGTCGTAGG
>VFSW01007754.1_pt1 | contig 15532 bp, 13 predicted proteins | sample 5358111 | NCBI WGS metagenome assembly VFSW01 (sample SAMN11554181, study PRJNA540505) | mine drainage metagenome | isolation source: sediment from site ElyBrook_90M | place: USA: Ely Copper Mine, Vershire, VT | collected 2017
GTGAAGCTCCTCAAGGAGCAATTCAAAGCCGACGACGGGGAGGAGGCGCTGAGGCTGATGAAGGAGATCAAGGAGATCTTCGACCCCGAAGGAATCATGAACCCGGGTAAGTACGTGGAGGCGGCATAGCGGCGCATGAAGAAGGCCCCGGCCCGCCTCTACGCGGGTTTCGACGGCGGCGGCACGCGGACGACGTGCGTGCTCTGCGACCCTGAGGGCGACGTCCTCGGGGTGGGCTCCGGGGGGCGCTCGAACTACCACAACACAGGGCTGCCACGCGCGCTCGCCTCGCTAAGACGTTCGTTCGAGGGAGCAATCGCGCAGTCGGGGCTGGCGGAGGAGCGACTGGAGCTTGAGGCTTGCTTCGGGCTCGCCGGGCTGGACTCTCCCAAGGACATGGCGATAATGAGGCGCGCAATCGGGTCCATGAGGCTGGCGCCAGGCGGAGGGACCAAGAGGAGCAGAGACCTCGTCGAGAACGACTGGCGGACGGCGGTCACGGGCGCCTTCATCGGCGAGCCGGGAGTCACCCTGATCGCCGGGACGGGGTGCGTTGCCGCTGCCCAGCGCGATGACGGGCGAAAGGTGGTCAGGGTCGGCGGATGGGGGCACATCGTCGACGACCGAGGGAGCGCCTATGACATAGGGAGGGACGCTCTGTACGCTGCGATGAGAGACTACGACGGGCGCGGCCCGAAGACCAGGCTCTTGAAGCTCACAATGCAGAAGCTCGAGGTGGGCGACCCGCAAGGGATCATCGCCCGCGTGTACGCAGAGCACATGTCGGTGTCGAGAATCGCCTCGCTCTCGACGCTGGTCAGCAAGGCAGCAGACGAAGGAGACGAGGTCGCACTGCAGTTGCTGAAAGGGAAGGGCAAGATCCTCGCAGAGCTGGTGGTTTCGGCCGCCTCGAAGCTCAAGATGCTGGACACGCCCTTCGGGGTGTCGCTCAACGGGGGCGTCTTCAGGGCAGGCAGGCCGATTCTCGGACCGCTGGAGGAGACGATTCATTCGGCGGCTCCCCGGGCGGCGTTGGTCGAGCCGAAGCTCGCACCCGCGTGCGGGGCAGTGGTCCTGCTCCTTCGGAGGGCAGGGATAGAAGTCGACGGCAGCCTGGTCGCCCGGATGCGGTCGTCCCTCGGCAGGCGAGCGCGAGAACGGCCGTTGCCCTGAGGTCGAGAACCGGCACGCGCTTCTCTAGGCGACGATTGGGCGCGGACTCCTCTCAAGCCTGCGCTGGATTATGATCATCGCGCTGATCGCCGCCATCATGATGATGAGGAGCATGACCGACCCGGCCGCAAACGACTGAGCCGAGCCGGGGTTCCCGCTCGACCAGAGGCTCCACAGAAGGGTGGAAAAGAGTTGGTTGTTCACGGACTGGAGGAAGAGGACCGCCCCTAGCGCGGTGAAGCTCCCTATGAAGACGTAGAGCCAGGCAGCGACAAGGCTTGACCTGATCAGCGGGAGGAAGATGCGCCTTATGGTAGTCGCCGCGCTCGCTCCCGAGGCACGAGCTGCCTCTTGCAGGTCCGTGTGGATTTGGACCACGCCTCCGCTCATCGTCCTCACGCCCTGCGGGAGGAGCGCCACGGTGAGGGCGATGACCATGACGCCAAGAGTCCCGTAGAGGCCCGTCTTGATCGTGAGGAACGCCCAGAGGAGCCCGAAGCCGATGACGAGCGACGGCATCGCGATTGGGAACATCGCGAGTCCCTCGAGAATGCCCCTTCCTCGCATCGTGGTCCTTCTCGACGCGAACAGGACCACGACGGCGACGGCCGTGATGATGGTCGCCGCGGCCACTGCGGCGATGAGGCTGTTCAGGAGCGCGGGGTAGGCACCCGAAGAGTTCGAGAACAGGAACCGGTAGTTGTCGAAGCTCAGCTTCGCGAACAGGGCGTTGGGGAGCCAGATGGGTACCAGCGAGAGGAGGGCGATCGTGAACGCCGGAAGCCCGATCGCGAGGACCAGGTAGCCCAATATGATGGCGAATGAGAGATACCTCCACCTTCCCAGCGAGAGGACCCTGCCGGCCGAGTACCCCTTCCCCGACACCACCTCGTAGCTCCTCGACCGGCGCAACGACCGGTTGTACAGGTAGACCATCGCCATGATGATGCCGAGCAGCAGCACCGACTCGGTGCTCGCGGCAGCGTAGTTCGGCGGAGATATGGCGTCCGCGTTGTTGTACACGGAAGACATCATCACGTTGATGCCCGCGGGGATCCCTATCATCGTGGGCGTCTCGAACGAGCCTGCCGAGAGGGTGAACGCGAGGAGGAAGGCGGAGAGGATGCTCGGGGACATCAACGGCAGAGAGACCCTGATGAGGGTGTTCCGCACCGCCGAGCCGGACGCCCTGCTCGCCTCTTCGAGGGACGTGTCCATGTTGCGCATCGCGGCAGAGATGATCACGTAGCAGATCGGAGTCAGCGCCATCCCGCTGGCGAAGATCATGCCCGGCCAGCTGTAGATGTTGAACGTGGAATTGGAGAGCCCCGCGTTCCCGAGCACGATGTTCATCAGCCCCACCCTCTTCCCGAAGAGGTAGATCCAGGCCTGGTTCGCTATCAGGACGGGGAAGGCCAGGGGGAGGTACGGGAGGTAGAAGAGGGCCTTCCTGAGGGGGGTGTCCGTCCTAACGGTGATGATGCTCAGGAGCGTCCCCAACCCTATGCCGATTAGAGCCGAGCTCCCGGCCTGGAGGAAGGTGTTGACTATCGTGGCGTAAGTCTGGGGGTCGCTCAGGAGCGTCCCGTAGTTAGCCAGGGTGTAGTGCCCTGGGAAGCCCGGCTGGCCGCTCCAGAAGCTAGACACCACGGTGAAGACGACTGGATAGATGATGAAGAGCCCCAGGACGCCCACCCCTGCCGCGAGGGCGACGGTCGGGAGGCTGACGCGAAACACCCGCCTCCTCTTCGACTCAGTCAACGGGGGTCCGCTTGGCCTGCGGGGCTCACCCCGTCCTGTCAGCTTACGGCTTTAGGAAAAGGAACGTCTTCGCCCAGGCGGACGCTGAGGAGGCCACAGACGGCGTCGGGAAGTAGACCTGCTGCCCGGCGCCAGGGTAGAAGTTCTTGAGCTCCGACGTAAGGCTCCACTTTGCGGCCACGTTGGGGCTGACCGGCGTCCTGACGTTGACGTTGCCCCATGCGACCTGGCCCGCAGGAGAAGCCATGAAGTCGGCGAGCAGCTTCGCCGCGTTGGGGTGTTGCGCGTTCTTGATCAGCATGGCATTGGACGGCGTGATCAAGAGAGGCAGCCCAGTGATGTTGAGGAACTTCAACGGAGCTCCCGACTGCATGTCGGGCGCTGCCTCCTGCATGTATGCCCCCAGGCAGATGGCATGCGCTCCGCCCGCCACGTCGGTCGCGCAGCTCGTGGTCGTGGGAATGATAGTGGGGCTCGTAGCATTCTTCAAGCTTTGGAGGAAGTTGTACACCGTAGCGTTGCCCATGACGGTCGCGAGCGATGCCCAGTACTGCGTGAAGGCAGTGCCCGTCGTGGGGTCGTTCATGACCACCTGTCCCTTGAACTGCGCGTTGGCGACTTGGGCCATGGTCGTGGGGACGTTGGCCGGGCTGATCACCTGAGTGTTGTAGACCCACCCTAGCGCAAGCTCGATGATCGGCGTGCTCTGGTTGAGGGGGTCGAGCACGGCCTTCGGGAACCCGCTCGCGTACGGCGAGACATAAGGCATCGCGTCGCCCGACTGCTCCAGCGGGTAAACAGCGGTGGCCGCTTGGAGCGCCATGTCTGCGCTATGCCCCTGCGTCGCGAGCTCTGAGTTGATCCTCGGAACCGCCTGCGGGGGCTGGAGGTTGACGTATTGGACTGTGATGCCAGGATACTTTGCGTTGAAAACAGACGTGATGTTGGCGAACTGCTGTGAAGTGGGGCTCCCATAGACCACCACGCTCCCTTCCTTCAGGGCGGCCTGATACAGTGCGGTATCGTTGACGCTCGAAGTAGACGCCGTGGAAGACGACGTGGAAGACGACGTGGAAGACGAGGAGGTTGAACTCGCCGTGCCCGAGGACGAAAACACCACGAAGGCTCCGACAGCAACAATCACAATTATGACGACGGCTCCGATTATCGCAGGAGTTGAGACTCCGCGCCTGGTTCGCATATTGCTTATCGACCTCGGATTTTTATATAAAGGTTCACTTAGATTCATTCTAACCGGGGTAATGGACCCTGGCAGTCAGCCTCGCGAGTCCGGGCGAAGCAAAGAGCAGTAGTGCTCTGGGAAGGCGACGGAGACAGCTTCCCCGCCCTCGAAGGCGGTGCCCTCAGAGTTCTTCACGATCCTGATCTTCTCGCCTCCTATTGAGACGATGACCTCTGAGAAGGCGCCCAGGTATGAAGTGAACTCCACCGTACCCGAGAAAGTGTTCGTCTCCGGGTTCGGCTGGCCGCCGCCTGAAACGATGACGTTCTCCGGCTTTATCGTGACCAGCACCTCATCGCCCTCTTTCACCCGAACCACACCGTGAAGGTGGCACCTCATCTTCCCGAACTTGGTCTCGACGACCGCAAGGCCTTCCCCTGGTCTCACGGTAGGCGTCCCCGGAATCGAGGCGATCGTCCCAGGCAGAATGTTCGCTTTTCCGACGAAAGACGCGATGAACTCGTTGTGCGGTCTCGTGTAAATCTCCTTTGGGGTGCCCACAGCCATGACCTTCCCGGCACGAAGGACCACGACCTTGTCCGAGATTGAGAGCGCTTCGATTTGGTCGTGGGTGACGTAGATGGTCGTGATTCCGAGCGACCTCTGTATCTCCCTGAGCTCGACGCGGACGATGTCCCTCAGGCTCGTGTCGAGGTTGCTGAGCGGCTCGTCGAGGAGCAGGACCTCGGGGTCGAAGACCAAGGCCCTCGCGAGCGCGATCCGCTGCTGTTGCCCCCCGCTGACCTGGGTGGCCGGCCTGTCGCCGAGTCCTGTCAGCCTCACCAAATCCATCATCTTCTTCACCTTCTGGTCTATCTCATGCCTAGAGACGTGCCTGATCTTGAGCGGGAACGCGATGTTGTCGAAGACGGTCATGTGGGGCCAGATGGCATAGGACTGGAAGACGATCCCGACCTTCCGTTTCTCCGGGGGGACATTGGTGTCGTGCGAGAAGACTGTGGCGCCGTCTATCGATATGACTCCCTGGTCTGGCTTCTCTAGGCCGGCGACGCACCTGAGGGTCGTGGTCTTCCCGCAACCGCTCGGCCCCAGCATCGTGGTCAGGGTCCCCTTCTCGAAGTCCATCGTGATGTCGTCGACGGCGACGACGTCACCATATCTCTTGAGGAGGCCGTCGACACTGACGCCGCGCATTCGTGTTCTGTTTGGCGCCTCAGCGAGTTTAAACATTGCCGTCCGACTCAGCTCGCCCGAGCGAAGGCTGCTTGATGCAAGAATGGCTCCGCCCGTACTCCGACGCTTTCAACAGCAACTTCTCGGCGCAGGGAGACATCTCCCTAAGGAACGCGGCCGACCTCAAGGTCCTTTGGACGAGCGAGATCAGCCCCTCCCTGCCTGAGAGCGGGGACCAGAAGCAGGTCGGCGTCCAGACCACCCCCCTCGTCATCGATGGGACCGTCTATCTCGGCGACGGATACCACGTGGTGCACTCCTTCGATGCCGAGGATGGGAGAAAGATATGGTCGTTTGATTCTAGGTCGAAGGTCGAGAGGCACCAGACGGCCTGCCTCACCTTGAACTTCAAGGACGGGGCTCTCTATTTCATGGCCGCCAACATGACGCTCTATGGGCTCGACCCAAAGACCGGGCGCCCCATAAGGAAGTTCCCTGGCCTCACAGACCGCGTGCCCGGCGTCGCTCCAGGGGCTGGTTACTGCGGGGAGGCGGCGCCCTCATTCTTCGGCGACTCCGCGATTTTCGGCGCGTCGACCCAAGGGATCACGATTCCGAAGTTCACAGGGAGAGGCGTGAGCGAGAACTACTACGAGGCCTCCGCGAGGGGCTTCGTGGGGTCGCTCGACCTCCAGGAGGGGAGCCTCAACTGGATGTGGTTCTCCGTCCCCCCCGCGAAGAAGGGGCCGAAAAAATGGCACGCCCAGGCGCGCAAGGGGAACATTCTGCCCTATCCCAACGACTGGGGCGAGTCCGACCGCATCGGAGGGGGCGGGATGTGGGGGACGGCCGCGGTCGACGAGTCGACACACCGAATCTACTTCGGCACCGGCAACTCTGACCTCTTCGTCTACGGCGACCTTGACGTCCCAGGACCCAACCTGTTCACGGACTGCCTCGTCTGCCTCGACGCCAGGACCGGGAAGATGCAATGGTACTACCAAGCCCCGCCCCACGACCTCATCGGCTGGGACTTCGGCTGGAACACCATCATCGCCGACATCGACACGAGAGGGACGAAGACGCGAGCGGTCATAGCGGGATCGAAGAACAACCACGTGTACGTGATCGACGCGAAGACAGGGAGGCCGCTCTATTCGCCTGTCAGGATCGGCCACAACACCACGCCCCTGAACTCCAACAAGGAGAACCTCGCTGACATGGAGAGCGTCCTCAAGCCGGGCATCTATTCTCCCGGGCACCTCGGAGGGATCAACGCTCCATTGGCCTTCGCCTACAACAAGATCTACGTCGCTTCCCAGAGGCTTGACCAGGTGGCGAAGTACTACGACGCAGTCTACAACGGCAAAAGAGTCAAGGGAGTCCACCTGAAGCATGAGGACACCCCCGAGTATTCTACCCTCTACGCCATTGACGCTGGAAGGGGCGAGGTGAAGTGGACATACTTTATGGAGACCACGTTCCAGAGCGCCGCGATAACCGTGAGCGGAGGCCTTGTCTTCGCAATCGAGAGAAGCGCAATCCTCCACATACTCAACGCGGAGACAGGTGCCCAGGTTGCCGAGTTCAACTTGGGCGGGTACGGTCGCGCCGGGGCGTCATTCGGCTCGACGCGCAACGGCAATGTGAGAGTCTTCGTCCCGGTAAGCGGGAGAGGCGGGGCCCCAAACAGACTCGTGTGCCTCGGCGTGGAGTAATGCCTGAATCGGCCCAGGGAGTGACCGACGGTCACCTCAAGAAGAACGCCATGTCGATTTCGTCCGCATGCTTACCTGCGATGTAGTAGTGCTTCTTCTTGACGCCCTCTACCTTGAACCCGAACTTCTCGTAGAGCCTAAACGCCCTCCGATTGTTTGAGAAGACCCCCAGCGCCACCTTCTCCACGTCATCCCGAGACTTCGCCCATCTCAGCGCGTAGGCGATCATCTTCGTCCCTATTCCCATTCCGCGATACCCCCTGACCACGTGCATCCCGAGGACTCGGACGTGCCTCGCCTTCTCCACGTTCCCGTATCGCTCCAGCGTCAGGCTCCCCGCCATCTTCCGCGCCCTGCCAGCGCCTGCCTCGGCGACGACCACCAAGCAGCTCCGGTCCGTGAAGAGCTTCCCCATGGGCTCCTTCCTCTTTTCCGTAACCTCTTCCGTGAAGATGTACCCGCCTTCCTCCGCGACAGACTGGACGTTCTGAGCGAACTGCTCAAGGTCGCCGATGGTCGCCCTCCTGACCTTGACCTCGAGATGCGCGCGCCCGGACTCCCGAGTCACTCGGCTTTCCCGGTTCTGGACAAGGCCACAGCGATAATAAAAGGCACTCACGCCCTCCACCGCTTCCTCGCTCATAGGCAGATGCACCAAACACGTTAAATATTGAATTGAGGTCGAATGCCCTTGGCCTCGGCGTTTCTCGCGCCGGCTCGATATCTCAAGACCATTCCAAAGCGATGCTTAAGTGAGTGGCATGCCTCATCACGCTCCGAGCGCCATTGCTGTTCCTGGACCGCCGAAGGGGGGCAGGCCGAGGCCCGCGACACGGATGGAAGGAGGGCGCGCCTCTTGTCGCCCTCACGATCGCGGCGCTCATCTTGGTAGCGTCGATTCCCCAATCACACGTTGGAGCCAAACGCCTGGGTGCCGGCTCGACGAGTTACCTTTCCCTCTCTGCGGGCGCTACCGGCTTTCACCCTGCTTCGATGGGGTTCTCGGCGTCGCAGGCCGGTGCGGCGGCCGCCGTTGCCGACCCGACCTACGACGAGCAGATCGGGCTGACCTTCGTCCAGGACTTGACGTCGCTCGCTTACAACGTCACGGCGTTGGCCCAAGTCGACGCGGACGGCTACGGCCCAGTCTACCTGCTTAACGGCCTGACCTCCTTGGGATACTGGTATCAGGTAGGCATCTCCTACCACTGGCCAGATTCGAGCGGCGGCTACAACCCGACATTCGCGTTCAGCTACGAGGTCTACGGCCCGAGCGGCAAGTCGGTCTTTCCCACGAACGGCGGTTCAGGACTGGGCGACTTCTCAAAGCCCGTGTACTCCGGCGACAGCGTCCTCCTCAGCCTCACCTTCACCGGCTCGAGCGTCCAGATGCTCGCACAGGATTGGAATACGGGCGCTACTGCCAAGGCTAGCTACACAAGCGCGGGGGCGTCGAGCTTCGTCGGCGACAAATCGGATCCATCTAACTTTCAGGGCTTCTTCTCGGGCCTGATGACCGAGTGGTATCACACCGCCCCCTACACGGCGAACGTGGGAAAGGTGACCTACGCCAACCAAGCCGTGGCCCTATCTTCTGCATGGATGTGGATAGACGAGTTCGCCAACGGGAACTCGAGCTCGCCGATCTTCATCGACCAGACGCAGGCGCCCGTTGTCTTCATGAACGACCAGCAGATCTATCCGTTCGCTTCGCACGGCGTCACGACGTATGCCTCGGCCCACCAGTTCATCACCGGCTTGCTTAACACGACATTTTCACGGGTGTCCCTCTCCCCCGCCGCCGCGGAGTCCGCCTCGCCGAGCTTCGCCGCGTCCTACACCCTCGCAGGCCTCCAGCAGAGCTCCCAGGTGACCTCCGGAACCAGCGCCGTGGTCGAGGCAGACCCGGGGACCACGATAACCGTCTCTGTCGACTCCTCAGGCTCGAGCCCCCTCGAGAGGTGGGTCTTCAGCGGCACGGAGACATCGGCGGTGACTGCGGTCACATTCGCGGCCGGGTCGAACGTCACCTATGTCTACTACCACCTGGTGCAGGAGACCATCGGATACCAAGTGGCAGCGGGAGGGATGCCGCTCCCCGCCGCGTCGGCGCCCGAGCTCATATACGAGCTGCCGTCATCGATCCCCTCCGCCACGCCTACCAGGGTCGCCACCACCCAGCTATTGAGCACCTCTCCCGTCGTGGTCTTCATGCTCGCCGGGTCCGACGCGAAGCTGAACGGGACCATACCTGGCGTCGCCGGGGAGCGCTGGGCCCCTGGCTCACAAGACTGGAGCGTCTCCGGCCCGAACGCGATACCCTCTCCAATCGAGTTCTACCAGCAGTATCAGGTCTCAATCGGGTACGCGATAGTCGGGGGCGGGGCGCCCCCTGGGCCACCCGAGTTCAACTCCACGGCCTTCGGGAGCCCGGTCGTCATCCCGCTTGCAGGCAGCGCGACGACGAGTTGGTTCGACGCAGGGAGCGGCTTTTCGTTCACGAGCGTCCTCAACGGCTCGACGCACGGGGAACGATGGGCTCGGGCCGGCGGCTTTGTGTCGGGGGCGAGCGCCGGCAACTTCTCAGTGAATGACTCCCCAGTTGCGGCGCCTCCCACGATAAGCAATCCTGGCGAAGCAGTCTCTTGGGACTACAAACACCAGTATTACGCAGCCCTTGCAATCAACGATGTCAGTGGAGGCGTCGTCTCTCAGGAGTCTGGCTGGTTCGACGCAGGGAGCAGCCTGAACGCGAGCGCCTCGGCGAGCCCACAGTGGAAGTTCGAGAGCTGGGAAGGCTCAGGGCCGGGCTCGTACACGGGGACCAGCCCGTCCATCGAAGTCACGGTGGCTGGGCCGTTCAGCGAGAACGCGACGTTCTACGTCCAGCTGTCAATCGCCGCCGACCAGGGCACAAACATCGACCTCTCATACGGGTCTGCGGCCGGGACGGTCCAGGCAGGGTCGACCAAGACCATCTACTTGCCTCCTTCTGCCAACGTGACCTTGCGCGCGTCCCCGTCTTTCTTCGTCTACTCCTTCGCCTCGTGGAAGGGGACTGGACTCGTCAATGCGACGAGGCCATCCTTGTCTTTCGTCATCGGCACACCCCGCGCGGTCACGGGCACGTCTTCCTACAGCTTTCCGGTGCTACTCGGCATAGCAGCTGCGGCGGCCATCGTGATCCTCGCAGGCTCGCTCTGGATTCGCGGCAGACGCAAGGGGGCCAGCCTTGGGGCATTCACGCCAGGCATGGCCTTCGCCTAGGCCGACCAGTGTGACGGGGAAGCCTTCTGTGCAGAGCCCGGAGCGCCAGGCTTGTACACGGCCGAGATCACGGCCAGCACGACAACCGCGACGATTACCATGCCCGCCGTGAACCGGAATGCGACGAAGATGAAGGTGGAGAGCAGGACTATGACCACTCCGGAGCCTGAGTAGTATAGCCTCTCTTCCTTCTTCTCTGTCATGAGGCCGAAGAGGAAGGTCCACAGCCCGCTGAGGAGGAGGATTGCGGAGATGGTCTGGACTGCCTTGAGGACCTCGAAGAGCAGGAGCGCCAGAGGAATCAACACCGTCACGATCAGGCCGATGCCCAGGCCAATTCTCCTCAGTTCGCCCACCGAGAAAGACACATGCGCCGGTCTCTAATAAGGTCGCACGGAAGGCGCCCCCAAGATCCTATGAGGACTTCTCTGCGATGATCGTGTTGGTGCTTGTGACGTTTGCTATCTTCCGGATCTCCATGTTCACAAGCTCGTTCAGCTCGGCCATCGTCGCCGCCTCGACTATCGCCACGATGTCATACACGGCGTAGACCTCGTAGACCTCCTTGACGCCCTTGAGCATCCTCAGCTGGCTGACTACCTCCCTGTCTGTCCCAACCTTCACGTTCATCATTATGAATGCTAGCAGGGCCAAAGAAGCCGACCTCCCATCGGGCACATGTCTCCTTTCCATCTCAGCGGCCGCGTGATATTTAACCCGTCAGCGGGCTGGCATCACTATCGTTATTACCGCTACTCGATGGGCCGCAAGAATAGCCTTAGAGGCGCTCGGTGTAAACGCGATTGCAGTACAAATGGATCGTCCTTTCCAACACCACTTTGGGGACCCTGATGGCGTCGCTCGACACCAACATCGTCCTCATAGCCCTCCCCACGATCTCGAGGGAGCTCCGGGCCACGTCCTTCTTCGACCTCTTGTGGATCCTCCTCGGATACCAACTCGTCAACGGCTCCCTACTCGTGAACTTCGGCCGACTCTCGGACATGTTCGGGCGGGTCAAGCTCTACACCTTCGGGTTCGCGCTCTTCACCGCGGCCTCGGCGCTCGCCAGCCTGGCCCAGACGGGCGAGCAGCTCATAGCGTTCAGGCTCCTTCAGGGGGTCGGATCGGCCTTCCTCTTCTCGAACAGCGGCGCAATAATCACGGACGCTTTCCCCGAGGGCGAGCGGGGGAAAGCACTCGGGATCAACCAGGTCTCCATCGTGATCGGCACGCTGCTAGGGCTCGTCCTCGGCGGGGTGCTGACCACAGTCGCCGGCTGGCAGTCCATCTTCTACGTCAACATCCCTATCGGGATCTTCGCGACGTTCTGGTCTCACTACCAGCTGAAGGAGCTCGCCGTGATTAGGAAGGGCCAGAAGATAGACCTCCTCGGGAACGTCACCTTCGCGGGCGGCCTCGCCACTGTCCTCGTCGCGATCACGCTCGACGCGGTCTCCTTGCTCGCGCTTGACGAGTTCGTCCTCCTCCTCGGCGGGGGCATCTCCCTCCTCGTGGCTTTCGTCATCACCGAGCGAAGGGTCAAGGATCCGATGCTCGACCTCTCGCTCTTCAGGATAAGGCTCTTCACCGCGGGTACAATCGCCAGCCTCCTGAACTCGCTCTCAAGGGGGGCGGTGACGCTGGTGCTCACGTTCTACCTCCAAGGCCCGACGATGGGCCTGGATGCTCTCTCGGCGGGAGTCTTCCTCATCCCCATCTCAGTATTCATCGCCCTCCTCGGACCTCTGAGCGGCTATCTTTCGGACAAGCACGGACCGCGGTTCTTCGCCACGGCGGGACTGGTCGTGTCGGGCGCGGGTTTCCTCATGCTTTCGACGATCGGCAGGACGGTCACATTCTGGCAGCTCGCCCTCCCCCTGTCGCTCGTCGGCGCCGGGATAGGCCTCTTCCAGTCTCCCAACAGGGCATCGGTGATGAACTCGGTCCCTCCTTGGGCGAGGGGAATCGCTACGGGGACCAGCACGACCGTGTTCATCGCAGGGGCTAGCTTCAGCCTTGGTCTGGCCTTCTTCTTGCTGACAGCCGGCGTCCCTATCGCCGACCTCCAGAGCATCTTCATCGGCGGCACTGCCCTCAGCACCGCTCCCTGGGTCGGGAGTTTCATAGACTCGATTCACAAGGTCTACTACCTGTCCACGGTGTTCCTCCTCCTCGGGATCATCCCCTCGGTGCTAAGGGGACCGTCGCCCCCTCGAGGGACTGCTGAGAAAAACGAGCCGGCCGAACCTTAGGCCAGTCGAATGGGGGTTGAGCCCGCCATGGACATATGTGTGAATGCTATAAATGCGTCCGGCACGGTTGCAGTTGCATCTTTTATGGCTAAAATTCAAACGTTTGTAGAGTATATAAGGTCAGAATCCAATCGTAAGGCTTGGGCGCAATGCTTAAGTAAAACCACCCCGCCTAACTACTTAGGCGAAAGCAGTCTTGAAGAAGATTGAAGCTATCATCAGAAAGGAGAAGTTCCCAGCGGTCGACGCGGCCCTGAAGAGGCTGGGCGTCGGCGGGCTGACGGTGGAGGAAGTGGCGGGAAGGGGACGCGCGAGGCACACGACCACGGTGTTAGCCAAAGGCAGATGGGATTACGAAGAGGAATACATCAAGCGGCTCAAGCTTGAGATCCTCGTCCAAGACAGCAACGCAAAGGGCGTCATCGATGCCATCATGGCCAACGCGTCCACAGAGTCGGTTGGAGACGGCAAGATCTTCGTCTCTTCAGTCGACGAGGTCATGGACATTGGTTCAAAGGCAACCGACGAGAAGGCAGTCGCCTTCGCGACGATTCCACAGCAGAACTGACCCGCTTCACCAGAGTCGGATGCCAGCCGCGAGCACGCGCCTCTTCGGAAGAAGAGGCCGATGCGTTCGTAGGTATATTCAGGACATTTTCCCCTGATACTTTAGAAGACTGAACCGCATTCGGAGAAGACATATCTACTTTTGATGCGTCGAAAAGACGGGCATGATTCCACGCCCTTTTGAGCTGCACGCGCCCGTCACCGTTTCAGAGGCGACATCGATGCTGAAGAACATTGATGACTCGAAGGTCTTGGCAGGAGGCCAGAGCCTCGTTCCCCTCATGAAGTTGAGGCTCGTCAGCCCGGCCCACGTCGTGGACATAGGGAAGATCCCCGGGCTCAGCTACATACGAGAAGAGAAAGGCCGTCTGCTCATAGGGTCGATGACGACGCACCACGACGTAGGCGCATCCTCTTTGATCCGCGAGAAGTGCGAGACTCTGTCTGAGGCAGCCAGCCTCGTCGGCGACCGGCAGGTCAGAAACAGGGGGACCATCGGAGGGACGGCGTGCCATGCCGACCCAGCTTCGGACGTGCCCGCCGCATTGGTGGCCTTGGACGCAGAATTCAAGGTCGCAGGCTCCTCCAGGGAGCGGCTAATCAGCGCGAAGGGCTTCTTCCGTGACATCCTCACGACCAGCCTTCGCCGGAGCGAAATCCTCGTAGAGGTCAGGGTCCCCTTCCTCCCGCCCAGGAGCGGGGGGGCTTATGTGAAGCTCGCGAGGGGCGCGAGCGACCTGGCGACGCTGGGGGTCGCCGCGATCGTTTCCCTGGACAGCGCCGGGTCGTGCAAGGACGTGAGGCTCGGGCTGGCGGGAGTGGGGTCGACCCCGGTAAGGGCCACAAAAGCCGAGAATGTATTGAAGGGGAACAAGCCATCAGACGACCTGGTGGCTGAGGCTGGCGAGAAGGCGCTCGAGATGTCCAACCCCACCTCGGACATAAGGGGAAGCGCAGAGTACAAGCGTGAGATGGTCAAGGTCTACGTAGGGAGAGCCATAAGGCTGAGCCTTGGCAGGGTCTGACATCCGGAGGAACCAGTCTTGAACTCGCTGAAGCAGATCAATCTGACCATCAACGGTCAGAAGTGCTCCGGTCGCGCCGAGCCGAGGACCCTCCTAACCCACTACCTCAGGGACGAACTTGGGCTCACGGGCACGCACATAGGCTGCATCGTCGGCAAGTGCGGCGCCTGCTCGATCATCTTGGACGGGAAGCTGGTGAAATCCTGCCTGATCTTCGCTTTGCAGGCAGACGGAGCCGAGATAATGACGGTCGAGGGCTTGGCGAAGGGTTCGCAACTGCACCCCATACAGGAGGCTTTCTGGGAGCATCACGGCCTCCAGTGCGGCTACTGCACTCCGGGCATGCTCTTGTCGGCCTACGACCTTCTCCGAGACAACCCGCACCCCAGCGAGCAGGAGATCAGGGAGGGGATATCGGGGAACCTCTGCATGTGCACTGGGTACGTCAACATCGTGAAGTCCATCGAGGCTGCGGGGCAAAAGATGGCTCCCGCAAGTAAGCCGAAGACCCGTTAGATGGCTCCTGTCGCCAACGAACCTAGCCGAGCTTCTGGGCCATGACTCCTGTGAGACCGGCGACATCAACCCTGCGCTTCGCCTCCTCGACTGCATGAGGCACCGTCTTGCACCACCAACCCCTCTCGGCCATCCTCGTCCGGTAGGGAGGTTTCGTCATGGAGTAGGTCTCCGTCAGGCCCTTCTCGCTCCGCATCATCTCGCCCACATAGGCCACGAAGTCTCCTATGATGGTCTCCCTGGGGAGAACCAGCGGCTCCTTCCCAAACGCGAACCTGGCCGCGTTGTGCCCCGCCAAAGCCCCCGTAATCATGCACTCCTGTATCCCGACGGTGGGGCCGCCCTTCTCCCCTCCCACGAAGAGATTCCTGAAGCCCTGCACCCTCATCGAATTCTCCCTGGGCGCCATGGACATGAAGCGAACGGCGTTCCCAACCCCTCCGCCGAGCGGGTCCGAGTACCTCGCGTCCTTGAAGCCCGGTATCTTTCTCACGTCTTCGAGGGGCATGAAGACCATCCCGTTGGCCTTGAAGAAGCCCGGGTATGCCACCTTCATGGACTTCACGTGCGACGGGTCGTAGGGAAGGTTGGTGCTCAGGCCGATCTTGGTCATCTGCTGGACCTCCTCGGGGATGGGCACCTTCCAGCTCCCCTCCCTCTTCACGTTCTCTAGGAGCTCGGGCTCTATCGAGTCATCGTGGAACGCGCAAGCGGAGCTCAGGCCCCCGCAGCCTCCGCCGTGCATGGAGTCGCGTAACGTTGTTAGCTCGGGCGCGCCGGCCTTGGTGGCTATGCTCACCCTGTCCCCGAAGCTGTTGCATCGGAGCAGGCACTCGACGCACCCGTACCCGTATTGCTTGCACACCTGAAGCC